>JAABUX010007558.1_pt1 | contig 12718 bp, 17 predicted proteins | sample 5561851 | NCBI WGS metagenome assembly JAABUX01 (sample SAMN10711883, study PRJNA513361) | rock metagenome | isolation source: Antarctica rocks | place: Antarctica: Victoria Land, Richard Nunatak red sandstone | collected 2016-01-03 | reverse complement strand
CGTGCGACTGCAGTCGCACGGCACAGCGGGCCGGCGCGCCAGGCCCGTCCCTCGGGTGGCTGTGGATCGCGTTCTCGCCCGTGCCGTTGCCCTTGACAGGCATGCCACCATCGCTTACTATGTCCGTGGAGGATATATTCTATCCATTCAGGGTATAGTTGACGTATACGATGCGGGAAGGGCAGTGGGGTCTATGTCGCGGGGAAAACACGGGCTGGAGGGTGAGATACCCCTCATACCGGCCGTCTTCCATATCTTGCTGTCCCTGGCGGACGGCGAACGCCACGGCTACGCCATCATGCGCGCCATCGTCGCCGAGACCGACGGCGCGGTGCGCCTGGGGCCGGCCACCCTCTACCGCTCGCTCCGCGACATGCTCGCCGCCGGGCTCATCGTGGAGTCCGACGCGCGGCCCGACCCCGCCCTCGACGACGCGCGGCGGCGCTACTACCGGCTGACACCCGGCGGGGTGGGGGCGCTCCAGGCGGAGGTGCGGCGCCTCGCCCGCCTCGTCGACCGCGCGCGGGGCAAGCCGCTCGTGGGGGCCGTGGGTTCGGTCCCGCGGCCAGAGGGGGCCTGATGGGATCCCAATCATGGGCGCGGAGTGTGCGCTGGTCATGCGTCGCCTACCGTCTGCTGCTCGTGGCCCTGCCCGCGGAGTTCCGGCGCCTGTACGTGCCGGAGATGGCGCGGGTGTTCCGCAGCCTCTGTGCTGATGGCCACCGCCAGGCGGGGCTGATCGGTGTCCTGCGTGTCTGGCCGGGGGCGCTGCACGATTGGGCCAGCGCCCTAATGGGGGAGTATGTCACCCCGCCCGCCGTCGTCGTGGCGCCCCGGCCGCGCCATCCGATCTATCGCTCGGCGCTCGTGGCCGGGAGCGTCGGCGGCAGCCTCCTGGGGCTCTACCTCGCGCTGACAAACCTGGCTGTGCTCGCCGTGCCCGCCGGGTCTCCGGCGACTGCCGGCGTGCTTGGCGTCGCGGGCGTGCTGTGCGCCCGCGCTGGGTTCCAGGGCGCGCGCGCCACGGGCCGCCTGGCGACGGGCATCCGGGTCGGCGCGGCGACGGGGGCGCTCATCGCGGTCCTGATGAACATGGCCCTGACCATCGTCGCGCTCGTCTTCTTCGACGCGCTCCGTCGGCACGCCGGCACGGACCCCGACTATCTGCGCAGCGGGGCGTCCAGCTATGGGAGCTACCTCGTCGACGACACGGTGGGCGGCTGGCTCTACGGCGCCGCGTTCTGCCTGGTCAGCGGCGCGGGGCTAGGAGCCCTCGGCGGCATCGTTGGCCGCTGGCGTGGTCCTCGGCTGGCATCGGTGTAGGAAGAGAGCTATGAGCACCAGTGCGGCGCTTCCCTACCCACCGCGCCCCACAAAGTCTTGTCAGGAGGGACACCAATGGCCATGAAACGCGCACCCGCGTCCGGCTCAGTGCTCCGGCTAAGTCTGCTGGGCGGCGCGCTCATCGGCCTCGCCTTCGTGGCGCTGGCCCTCATCCGGTATCCGGCCTCCCCCGGCCAGACCGTCCTGTACCTGGTCGCTGGGGCGCTGCTAGTCCTATGCGGCCTGGGCGCGCTGGCGGGGACACACCCGGCGACGGCGGACGGGGCCGAGGCCCTGCGGCTGGGCGCCGCCTTCGGGCTGCTGATCGGTGGTCTCTGGATCGTCGAGGTGCTCACCGGCAATCTCATAGCCATCGACAGCATACTGTCGCACGTCATCTACCGTGTGACGACCGCCGGCGCCTTCCTCCTGCCACTGGTTGCCGGCGGTGTGGGCGCGGCGCGCATGGGGCGCACGGGGCGCGTCCAGGCGGGGCTGGCCATCGGCTTCTGGAGCGGGCTGCTCAGTGGGCTGATGACCTTTCTCACGCTGATGGCGGTTACCTACGCCTTCATGGGCGTGCTGGAGCACGACCCGCAGAACCTCCACGACTACCCGCACAGCGGGGAGCGCACTCTCGCGACGTTCATCGTCGGCGACTCCCTGTTCGGCGCGAGCGCCCATCTCGCCCTTATCGGCGCCGCCTGGGGGCAGCGCGTTAGGGGCACTCGGCGGCGCGCTCGTGGCGTGGCAGCGCCGCCGGTCGCCAGACAGGGCAACGTCGGATGAAGAGTAAGACTACCGTTCGAGGGCCGGGATGAGCGGCGCCACGTCCCGCACGATGAAGATGAAGAACACGACGTGCGCCGCGATCACGGCCAGGTGGAACAGCTCGTGGTACCCGAAGACCCGCGGCCAGAGCGTGGGTCGTCGCAGGGTATACACTATCGCTCCCGCGATGCACAGGGCGGCGGCGAGGGCAGGCAGACCCGCGCCCGCGAGGCCCAGCCGCACCACGATCATGGGCGTGGCCAGCAGCGCCAGCGCGGAGAGCGCGCCATAGAGGGCGATGCGCATGCGGCGGGACGGCGGCCTGACGACCAGCAGTGTGACGCCGCCGAGCGTCATCCCCCAGACGCAGGCCAGCAGGCCAGCGCGCCACCATCCCGCGAGCAGGATGACGGCCAGCGGCGTGGCGCCAGCCGCGATCATGACGCAGATCACGGCATGGTCGAGCCGGCGCAGCGCCGTGCGCCCGCGAGCCGGCCACGCGCCCAGGTGATAGAGCGCGCTGACCGTGAAGAGCGCCACGGAACTGACGCCGTAGAGCAGCAGGGACGCGCGCTCAGGCGAGACGCCGTGCGTCAAGTGGATCAGCAGCGCCAGCGCGCCCGCGGCCGCGACCGCCGCGACGGCGTGCGACCGGCCGCGCAGCAGCGGCGTCGGGATGGGGGCAGGAACCAGTGGATGGTCCGCTCGCGGCTCGCCGGTTCGTACGGTGATGTGTCTATCCTCTTCCCATCAACAAAGACGAGCGCTCCGTTTGAGCAGGTCGCCAAATGGGCGGGATGTCTCCGTGTTCATGCGCCTCGGCAGCCTCAGCGCGGTCAACCCCGACGGATGGTCAAACTCGAGACGAGGGGGCACGTCGGCGCGGCCGCATCACCGCTATGATAGCACAACGCATCGGGCCGCGTCCACCGTGTGGCCCCGCTCCCAGGGCCATGTAGTTCTCGCGGCAGCCTGGGCATGCCGGGGTAGGGGCGTATTGCATACGCCCAGTGGCAGCGCGACGAGGGCGTGTGCAATACGCCCCTACCCATTGGGAATTGCCCGCGAGATTGAGAACTAAATAGCCCTGCCCCGCTCCTTGCTCCTCCGCGACCACAACCCGCAAAGTTACGGCAGCACACTAACTTTGTGGGCAACCTTCTTCCCCGAGAAGCTGACCATTCATGCCGGCGACACGGTCGGGGTGCGCCGATCAAGGCCGTCCGCGTCGCGTCGCGCGAGCTCGTCGTCGAGGAGCACGGCCAGGAACTCCACGGGGTCGAGGCCACGGGTGCGCGCCTCTTCGGCGCGCGGTTCGATGGCGTCGCGCATGCCGGAGAGCTTGAGCTGCCGCAGACGCGGCAGCAACGCGTCGCGGGTGATCAGACGGCCACCTCCACATCTAGCAGGGCCGTTCCTGTAGGCGCGAAGGCGTCCGGTCCGCGCAGGAAGGCCCGCGTCGTCCGCGGTTCCGGCTGCTCCTCGACGACCGCCTCCTCCAAGTGGCGCTCCAGGATGCCCCGCACGATCCGGTAGCGCCCGTCGCCGGACTCCCGCGCGCCCCGACAGGCCCGCTCCAGCCGCTCAGCACCGCACGGGTCGCGCAGCCGCGGCGTCGCCTGTGCCTGGCGCACCCCGTGCGTGTCGGCGGCTCACGCGCGCATCCCCGCCAACGAGCCGAAGTCGCGCCCGGCAAAGCGGCTCACGCGCGGGCGTACGACACGCCGCGTGCGACCTCGTCGTAACGTACCAGGCCGGGCAGGATGGGCAGACCGGCCGCGTCGGCGTTGGTCCAGGTGTCGGGCCGCAGGCGGTTGGAGCGCAAGTCCCAGATCACGCCCGAGCCCGCCGTCTGTTTCGCTGCAAAAATGAGCGGACCGTGAGCGTTTGACGTAAGGTCGGTGCAAAGGGGAAAGGGAAGGCCGAGATAAGCCGGCGATTGACCGCGGCCGATGAATGGAGGATACTGTACACATGGCAGCACTACGCGCGCACCCACCACACTCTATCGCGCCATGGGCTGAGATTGTGCCTAACTATGGCCCCGTGACGGTCGATCTATTGCTCACCCTGCCCGACGATGGGTATCAATACGAGGTCGTGGAGGGGGTACTCGTCCGTATGGCCGGGAGCGGAGAACGTGCAACGACGATCGGTCTCACCATTGCAGCTGAGTTGCGGGCCTACGTCCGTCCGCGCCGCCTTGGGGTGGCCACGCCGGCCGACGGGGTGTACAAGTTTGTCGGAGCGGAGACGGGGCTGCTGCCCGATGCGGGCTACTACGTTGCCGCGCGTCGCGCGCTCATCTCCGACCGCAACAAGCCTATTCCCTTCGCCCCGGACCTTGCCGCGGAGGTCGCGTCGCCCGACCAGACGCAGGCCGACATGGATGCCAAAGCCGTCACCTACCTGGAAGGTGGGACGCGCCTGGTGTGGGTCGTGTGGCCCGAGCGGGAAGAGATCGACGTGTGGCGCGCCGGTGGAACGGAGCGCCCCGCCCTGACGCTGACCATGGGCGATGTGTTGAGCGGAGAGGATGTCGTGCCGGGCTTCACCCTTGCCGTCGACGAGGTGTTCGCGGACCCCCTGCCCTAACCGGCCCGTTGCGCAGGCTGCTCGTATCGACGACCTCCAGGTCGCCGCCGCTGATGCGGCCTAGCAGGCCCATGTCGTCGTCGTTCCAGCGTCGATCCGATACGCCGTTGATGAACCAGGGCGATCCGTTGTCGGCCAGGATCATGCCGTATCGCTTGAGGCAGGCCTGGATGGCGTGGTCGGCCGGGTTGAAGCCGGAGAGGTTGACCGAGGCCTTGAGCCGCACGCGCAGGCCCATCGGCGGCAGCGAGGGGTCATTGCCGTTGCCCGCGTCGTGACGGGCCGGGTAGAGGTGGGCTATGCGCGCGCGCGGGGCGGTGAAGCGTAGCGCGTGGTCGATCACGCCGCGCGCGACCTCGTCGTAGCGCATCAGGCCGGGCAGGATGGGCAGGCAGGCCGCGTCGGCGCTGGTTCAGGTGTCGGGCCGCACTTGTCAGGACCACGTGAGGACGAGTGGCTACTGGTTGCTGAGCGCATCTACGACGTTACCTACCTCCTCTACCCTCGGGATAATCTATGGATGGAGGTGGTGGATCGGGTGCTGCTCGACGTAGCGCAGGCGCTCTATAGCGTTGTCCCATTCGACATAGCTGCAATCGGGGAGGAAGTATCAGCGATCTTACAACCAGGAAAAGACCCCACTCCTTCACGCCTTCTCTCTGGTGGAATCGTGCTCTCTCCAACCCTCTTCGACAGGCTTCTACCGGATGGTGAATGGGAGAGATTGCCAACGGGCTTGCGTTGGCGACCATGGTCAGGCGACATAACATCCTGAAGTTTATGTATGGGGCAGACGTCTGTAGTCGTCCCACGTGTCCACGTCGGCGGCGACATCCGGAGGGACGGGGACGGTGGCCACCTCGCCGGGGTGGGCCTTGAGCAGGGCGCGGGCACCCTGGTCGCCCTCGATGGCGCGCGCCAGCGGCCATACCGCGCGGGCCAGCAGCAGCGGCGTCCCACGATGGTCGCCGTAGTCGGCCGCGACCAGCGGCGCGCCGTCAGTGCGATAGGCGGCGATGAGGGCGTTGACAACCTCCGGGCCCAGCAACGGCTGGTCCCCGACGGTCACCACCGTGGCCTCGATCCGCTCGTCGCCGTGGAGGGCGTCGAGCCCCGCGCGCAGCGAGGTGCTGAGCCCCTCGGCGTAGCGCTCGTTGAGCACCACTCGTACCCCGCCGAGATCAACCTCCCGCCGCACGCGCTCGGCGTCGTGTCCCAGCACCACCAGCGTGGTATCGACGCCGCTCGCCGCCATCGCCGCCACGGCCCAACCGAGCAAGGGACGCCCGCGGTAGGGCAGCAACTGCTTGGGCTGACCCAGCCGCGCTGAGCGCCCGGCCGCCAGCACGATCCCCACGATCAGCGATCCTTTTGAATGGTAGCGCATGCGCTCTCAGCTTGGCTTAACAAGCCTGGGGCGTGGATCGATATACCGGGAGCGTAGCTCGACCGACTCGCTGTTTTTCTGAATCCCATTGTCGATCTGCTGTACCCTATCACCAATCTTGACATAGCGCTCTTGAGCTGACAGCGGTGTTGGTAATGATTTGTCAGTCGAGGGAGCGTCAAAAGGACGGATAAGGCCTGGAATACTAAGAAGAACCGAGACGAAATTCGGTAGCACTGCAGGGGATACGGTGCAGATCGAGAATGCGTCTTCTACGTTGACGACCTGCACCACAACCTTTTCTCGCGGAACCTTGCCGAGCAGGATTCCCGTGTCAGGATCGCGGATCTCAACAGACGTATCGGCCAGAATTGCGAACCTCATCCCGATCGCGACGCCGTCGTCCTTACCGATGTTGACGGCAATATCTCGCTCGTTGAGTATCTGTGCTACCTTCCCCGTGAGCATGTCTTCTCTCATAAACCTTCTCCTCTCCGACCCACCAGGATCGCTATTGCCTTTGCGTTCACCAGTGTAGCCCGACCTGCGTCGATGTCTTGATGCAGGAGACCTTCCCAAACCGGGTTGGCGAAGATGGCTTGGGCAGTCTGGCTCCGACACATCCTGAATCCTTCCCGTGATGAAAGGTGATCGGCTGATAGTTCATAGTCGTCACCGCCCGGCCATTGTGCGTCGTCTCATCATACATCAATCGCAGACCGCTTTAAACCAACGTAGGCAGACCGGCAGACCGCAATAGGTCCCTGATCGGGATTGACGGCGCGGAGGAAATAGTGTAGCCTATCGATACATAGATAGCCTTTGCATAGAAGGTTCGAAAGAGTGGGAGTAGGGTGAAAAGGGAAGGATGGCGGTGATGTATTCGCACCGGAGATGGGTCATGTCGCCCACCATCATGGATGCGGTCCGATGCCGCCGGCCGTGACCTGCGTCGGGCTGACCAAGGTCTACGCATCCGGCATGGTTGCCGTGGATAACCTGACTCTAACCATCGCGTCCGGGGTGAGCTTTGGCCTGCTCGGCGAGAACGGCGCGGGGAAGTCAACGCTGGTGCGCCTGCTGATGGGCTTCGTGTTCCCCACCAGGGGCGAGGTGCGCGTCCTGGGGGAGACCGAGCCGCAACGCGCTCACCCGCGCATCGGCTACCTACACGAGCGACCTTTCCCCGAATTGCGCCTGACGGCGCGGCGCTATCTGGCCTACATGAGCGAGCTCTCGGGCCTGACCGGCGCGCGGGGCCGGCGGCGCGTCGACGCGGCGCTGGAGCAGGTCGGCCTCGGGGACGTGGCCGAGGCGCGCATCGCCACCTACTCCAAGGGCATGCTGCAGCGGCTGGGGATTGCTCAGGCCCTACTTTCCGACCCGCGGCTGCTCATCCTGGACGAGCCGACCAGTGGGCTCGACCCCTACAGCCAGTGGGCGGTGCGCCAGACAATTGCCGCGTTGCGGAGGCAGGGCACGACGATCCTGCTGTGCTCGCACGGGCTCGACGAGGTCGAGGCGCTGTGCGATAGCGTGGGGATCATGAGCCGTGGCCGCCTGATCCGTACGGGGGCCGTGGCCGATCTGGTGGGCGCGAGCGACGCGGTGGACATCGTGCTCGCGCACGGCCAGCCGGCCACGGAGGTCGCCGCGCGGCTGCGCCTTTCGACGAGCGGGGGGCTCATCGCAACGGAGGACGACCGCCTGCGCATTACCTCCGGCGCCCAGGAGGCTATCCTGGCTGCACTGGTGGCGTCGGGGACGCCCATCCGGTCGCTCAATCCGGTGCGCCACACGTTGGAGGACGTGTACCTGCGTGCGACACGAGACCAGGAGGGTGGATAGAATATGACGACGGCGCGAGATACAGAGACAAGCGACACTGCCGGGACAGCGGCGCGCATGGCGAGGCATCCATTGAGAACGGTTGGCGCGCTCTGGCGGTTGCCCAGTGTGACCGTGGCGCGGCTGACCCTGGATAGCTACGTGCGGCGCGGCTGGATACTCCTCGATCTGCTGGCGGTCCTGGTCATGCTCCTGGCCCTCTTCTATCCGTTCGCCGCCGCCACGGCGGCCTTCTACGGCAGCGCCGGCCTGGCTTTGCTGGGCCTCGCCGTCCTGGGGAGCGTCATCGTGATGCGGCCCGCGATGAGCGCCCGCGTGTACCTCATCCTGGCCCGACTGCCCTCACGCGCGAGCTACAGCCGGGGGATGATGATCGCCGCGTGTACGCTGCGCATCTTCGATTGCCTCCTGGCCACGATCCTGGCCCTGGCGACGGGCAGGATCATCCGCCCTACGCCCGGCCCGCTTGCGATCGGCCTGATCGGCGTGATGGCCGATTGTGTCGTGGTCGCCGCGCTGACCGTGACGCTCTGCGCGCCGATCGGGTCGCGCGCGGTGCTGATCCTCTTCCTGGTCTGGTTCATCGCGGCTTTCCTCCCCGTGCGCGACGCGGCGCATTTGCCCGCCGTCCTGCCGGTGTTGGTGGGCCTGGCGCGCCTGCCCGTGGCGCCGTTCTCGACGCTGTTCGAGGCCAGCGCGACCGGCGCCGACGCCGCGTCTATCCTCCTGGCGCTCGCGGTCGAGGCCGGCTACATTGGGGCGCTTGCCTGGGTCGCGGGCCGCCTGCTGGAGCGGCGCGAACTGCTGCTGCACTGACTGAGCCGCGCTTTTGTAGCTGAGACCGATGGTGTAGCCGACGGCGGCGCGCTCACCGAGGTTCCTCCCTTTACCGGACTCGCGCGGCGCGTCCACCGTGCGCCGCCGATCCTCCCGCGCCACGATGAACACGTCGGCGAGCATCATGCGACGGCGGCGGTTCCCGTTCCGTCCGCCCTGGTCACTCCTCGGTCACTCCTCCGTCTCAATCTCCCGTGGGCGGCCGCCACCCGCGATCTCGTGCGTTTCGTCTTCCAGCATCGTGCGCAGCAGCAGGGTCACCCACGCGCGATAGGGGCGCCACGCGGCGGCGAGCGTGGTGAGGTCCGTCGTGGATGGCGGGCGATCGAGGCCGTAGGCGCGCGCGACGGCGTGGCCCAGACGCGGCTCGGCCGTCGGCAGGTAGTCCGGCGCGCCCGCCCCGCGCACCAGGATGAGCTCGGCCGAGAAGTCGCCGATGCCGGGCAACTCTTTGAGCCCCGTCAGCGCCTCCTCCGCGGGCAGCGCACGCAGGCGCGCGGCATCCAGCGCCCCGCCGACGGTCGCGTGCGCGAGGGCGCGCAAGCGCTCGATCTTCTGGGTTGGGAGTCCGGAGAAGGCGTCGAGATCCGCGAGTCGCGTGGGGCTAGGGAAGGCGTGCAGGCGCTCGCCGTGGACCGTGATCGTTGGCCCTAGCTCCTCCGCCATCCGCTCCTTGATGCGCGCGGCCTGTGCTATGCGGATGCGCTGCCCGATGAGCGCCCACGCCGCGGCCTCGTAAGGCGAGTAAAACAGGACCGGGCGCAGGCCGGGGTAGCGCGCCTGCAGGCGCCCGACCACTGGGTCGCGCGCGCCGACCGCGGGGAAGTCACTCCCGTCGACGTCGAGCGAGAGGATGCGGGCGACCTGCGCCCGCGCCACGCCGGGGTCGGCTTCCCCGACGATCTCGCCGGCCACCACGCCGCCCTCGGCGCGGACGCAGACCCCGGCCACGGCCGCGCCGCCATCGGCGACGAAGGCCAGATGGAGGTGGCCGGGGGTCGCGCGCTCGTACGCGGCGGGCGCGAAGCCCTCCAGGAAGCGGACGCTGGCCTCGAGCGCGTAGGGTCCGCGCGGGTGCAGCTCGAATCGCTCCACCGCCTTACCGTCCCCCGCTATGCGCCGTGAGCGGGTAGCCATCGGGGTCAGCGAACGCGAAGGTGCGCCCGAAGGGGCCGTCGAAGGGCTCCTGCGTGATCGCCACCCCCTGCGCCCGCAACTCCGCGCACAGCGCGTCGGCGTCGTCGCAGTTGAGCCAGAGCGCCACGCCCCACCCGAGGCGATTGGCCGCGGCGAGGTCCACCGCCGGCTCGCGGATGGCGAATGGGATGGGCGCAGTCTGGAACACGACGGCGCCCGGCGGACTCTGTGGGGCCGGCTCCAGGCCGAGCTGGTCGGTGTAGAAGCGGCGGGATGCCTCCATGTCGCGCACCTGCAGCGCGACGAAATCGGGACCGATGATCTTCGCCATTGTACCCTCCTCTGTCTGATCGACGCCCCCATGCTAGAATTAATCAGGGACCTGACATTTATATATTATCAGGGTCCTGATAGATTTGCAAGGGGGGGGCGAGGTGGCGCGACAGATGCGGGTGGAAGAACGGATGGGTTGGGTGCTCAAGCGGGCGCAGCAGGCGCTGCGGGGGGCGATGGACGAGGCGTTGCGGCGGCGTGGGTTAACGACCGCGCAGTACGCGGTCCTGAACGCCCTGGAGGAGGCGCCGGGGCTCTCGGGCGCGGAGGTGGCGCGACGCTGCTTCGTGACACCGCAGACGATGAACGAGATCGTGGGCCATCTAGAGGCGGGCGGTCTGGTCGAGCGGCGGCGCGGCGATGACGCGCGCGTCCTGCGGGCCTATCTGACGGCGGCGGGCCAGGACTTGCTGGGCGTGTGTCACCAGGTGGTCGCGGCAATCGAGGAGCGCATGGTCAGCGGGTTGAGCCCCCGCGAACGACAACAACTCCTCGACGGCCTGCGCCGCTGCGTCGACGCAATGGAAGAGGCGCCCGCGCCGACGATGCAACTTCTGGCGCGACGTGACTGAATATCCCAATGCCGTACTCTATGGCTAGCGAGGCTGTGTCTTAGACCGACAAGACGTGCCGCGAAAACGTGATTCAATCGCTACATGTTCGCCCATAGTAGGAGTCCAAGCGCCGGTGGCGCGACGAGTGATCAGGAGCCGAGAGATGACCGATGGATCGCGGGGCGGGAAGGACGGGATAGTCCCGTTTTTTCTGGCACAGGAGGAGCAGACCGGTGCGGACGTGGCGCGACGCCTGGCGTCCTTTATCGGCGGGGCGCGGCGGACGCTGGACATCGCCACCTACGATTTCCGGCTCTCCGACGGCCTCAAGGCTATCGTGGCCGCCGCGCTGGCGGAGCGGGCCGCGGCCGGGGTGGCTATCCGCATCGTCTACGACGCCGATAAGCCGTCCAACCCGAACCTGCACGCCGGTATGGACCTGGCGCCGGGCGGGACAGGCGCCTTTGTGCAATCGCTGGGCCTTCCCTGGCGGCGCATCGGCGGCTTGAAGCTGATGCACGACAAGTACCTGATCCGCGACGCCGCGACCCCCGAGGCCCGCGTCTGGACCGGTTCGACCAACCTGACCGACGACGCCTGGACGTTGCAGGAGAACAATGTGCTGGAATTGGCGTCGCCGGAGCTGGCCGCCTCCTATACCCACGACTTCGCCGAGATGTGGCGAAGCGGGACGTTCGAGGGAACTGGGGCGTTCGATCCGGGGCCGGTCACGCTTTCGTACGGTGGCAGGCCGGCCACCGTGCGGCTATTGTTCTCGCCTGGCCGTGGCCCCGCCATCAACCGCGCGGTGGCGGAGCGCGTGCGGGCGGCGCGGCGGCGGGTACGGCTCTGCAGCATGTTGCTCAACTCGGGCGCGTTGCTCTCGGCCCTGCTCGACCTGCTACAGGATGGCCGCGTCGCGGTCGACGGCATCTACGACCGCACCCAGATGGAGAGCGTGCTGGGGCAATGGCAACAGGTCCCGAACAACCGCTGGAAGATCGGGGCCGTGCGCGACATCGTCGATCTGGCCCACCTGGCCGGCAAGGACTCCACGCCGTACAGCCCCACCTCCAAACACGACTTCATGCACAACAAGGCGCTGGTGATCGACGATACGGTGGTCACGGGCTCCTTCAACTTCTCGCACAGCGCCGAGCAGAACGCCGAAAACATTCTGCTGATCGAGAGCGCCTCGCTGGCCGACGCCTACAGCGCCTACATCAACCACTTGGTGACTACGTATAAGGAGGTATAGCAGTGCCATCACTGGTAGAAGTGAGAGCGCAACTCGGGGCAGGCTGGACTTTTGCGAAAGGGCGCCCCGGTCGAGCGGCTCGGCAATCTGAAATTTCTGGCCGGCGATGTCGAGTATAGGGCCGCAAGGGAGACTAATGGCATCTGACGTTGCGCAACGCGTGGCCGAGGCGTTGTTGGCGCGAGGGGAAACGCTGGCCGTGGCCGAGTCGTCGACCGGTGGGCTGATCCTCTCGCTGTTGACCGACATCCCTGGCGCCAGCGGGTGGTTGGGCGGCGGCGTGGTGGCCTATACCAACGCGTCCAAGCAACACGTCCTGGGCGTGACGGCGACGACGCTGGCCATCCACGGCGCGGTCAGCGGCGAGACGGCCATGGAGATGGCGCGCGGGGTCCGAGAGCTGTTCGGGGCCACGTGGGCGCTGGGCGAGACCGGTATCGCGGGGCCGCAAACCGGCCGCCGTTCGGCCAAACTCCCCGGCCTGACCTATATCGCCGTCCACGGCGCGCCTCATCCCATAGCGGATGGGCAAGCGCCTCATCCCGCAACGGATGGGCAAGCGCCTCATCCCGCAGCGGATGGGCAAGCGATGGAGCGCGTGGTGGAATATCATTTGCCTGATCCGGGCGACCGCGTGGCCGTCAAAGCGGCATTAGCCCAAAAGGCCCTGGCGGT
>JAABUX010007557.1_pt1 | contig 12720 bp, 8 predicted proteins | sample 5561851 | NCBI WGS metagenome assembly JAABUX01 (sample SAMN10711883, study PRJNA513361) | rock metagenome | isolation source: Antarctica rocks | place: Antarctica: Victoria Land, Richard Nunatak red sandstone | collected 2016-01-03 | reverse complement strand
CGCTACCCTCCGCTGCTGTTACAACGAAATCACATCGGCAATCGGGCAACAAAACTTTTCAAAGCGTTCTGCTCTTCGCGTATTGAATAAAGCAACTCTTGCCCCAATAAGTATTTCAACAGCATCGACCGTTTGCGAGATGGCCAAGCCTACGCAAGCCGACTTAGCGATATCATCTGCAAGAAACCCCATGATCGCAGGAGCGTTGTTTGGGGTTCGATCGACCGGGAGTTCTCCATTGACCTCGTCGAAACGCACCTTGGTGATATGTACATTCGCCTGGATACTTTTGCTCTCCAGATCGAGCAACGCACAAGACAATCCTGACCGACAGTCCAGCAACTGAATTCGCGCTTGCGTCGGAGACCAAGCAATTATTGCCGTGCTGATCCTCCGGCTGCAGGAGCAAGGCAAGCTCTCGGTAGCCGACTCTCTAAACAAGTACCTTCCGCGCGTCCCTACGGCGTGGAATTTGATCTCGATCCAGAACCTCTTACCACACTCCTCGGGCATCCCTGACATCTCGAAAGACACGCGATTCGAGCCATTCGCGATGGAGTCCCACACGCTCTCGGAACAGCTTGCATTCATTCGCAGCCGACCGCTCCGGTCCACTCCCGAAACCAAGTTCGCAGACAGCAATACAACTATTTCCTGCTCGCGATTGGTATTAAATCTTGTCTCCACCACCGGCGACATGCCTCTGTGGTACGAGGCGCTCTTTCGTCTCGCCTGCCCGCACAGTTCACTTTTGTCTGCGAAAGGTTGCTTCCACCTCTCCATCGAGCACAATGAACGTCTCTTAGAAATCGTTCCGGTTCACCGCTACTTTCGGCCATCCGAACGCCGGCATCTTTGATCGTAATCCGCAGAACAGGTGAGACATGGGCTGCACCAGGATCGTGCGCGCGGGGCTACGCATTCGCTGCAGACGATCTCTGAATCGCCCGATTTATTCATGCGATGCCTCTCGCTTATACATGGCGCGGGAGAAGGAAGCTATCATCGTTCACCGCAAGGAATGGCATCGGCGGCGAGCTCGGCAAGGTTCTTCGCGTGCCTAGGCTACTATGATCGCGACGACGATGTCAGTAGCCTGGAAGACGAAGGTAAAACGGAATGTCGATGAGCAATATGCTTCGCAGTGTCTTGAACCGCGGAACCGGTTCCGGCGCGATCTCCGGCAGCTTTGTAGCCGCACTCCTCTGCCTCGTCCTCACAAAGGCGGTGTTCGTCGCCCAGGCGCAGGCGCCTGCACCGGCAGCGTCCACGCCGCAACCCGGTCCGGTCGCTTCCGGGCAGCAGGTTACGGCGTATTCCCGCCCGCCGCAGAGTAATCCGGATGTTAACGGGCAGCATCTGCCGGCAGAAACCGCGAGCCCGCGATTTCAGACCCTTATCGTCGGCATGGACCATCGCAACACCACCAGCCTCGATGGCGACTGGCATTACCTGGTGGATCAGGTGCCGTTCCGCGAGCTTTATACCGGCAGCGGCGAGATCAACGACCGCGGCTACGCCCTGAATACCCATCCAAACATCACCAGTGGCCCGCACAACGCCGAGTATGACTTCGCCACGGCTCCGACCCTCAAGGTGCCCGGTGATTGGAACACCCAGGATCCCCAGCTTTTCAGCTACGAGGGCGTTGTCTTTTGTGAGCGCGACTTCGACGCACAGCCCAAGCCCGGCACCCGTACCTTTCTTCACATCGGCGCGGCGAACTATCGTTCCCATGTCTGGGTCAACCAGAGGCGGGTCTGTGACCATGAGGGGGGCTTCACGCCCTTCGATTGCGAAGTGACCGCCGTCCTGCATCCCGGCTCCAACTTCGTCGTCGTCGGCGTGGATGCCACGCGCCTGGTGGACGGCATTCCCTCGGTCGGCTACGACTGGTACAACTACGGCGGCCTGACCCGCGATATCTCCCTGCTTACTGTCCCGGACGCTTTCATCGACGACTATGATGTCCACCTTGCGCACGGGCCCGCCTGGCAGCCCGGCAATAGCGAGCTGACCGGATACGTCCACGTCCTCGCTGCCCCCGCTGGAACCCCGGTCACGCTCGATATTGCTGAAGCCGGCGTTCACGCAACCCTTAAAACCGATGCCCACGGCCAGGCTACGTTCGATGTGAAGGCCAGTAAGCTGAACCTCTGGTCGCCGGAGACTCCCAAGTTGTACAAAGTCACTCTGGCCTCGGGATCAGGCGAGCAGCAGGACAAGCTCACCGACGACATCGGCTTTCGCGACGTCCGCGTCGATGGCACCCACATCCTGCTCAACGGCAGAGCGGTCTTCCTCCAGGGCATCAATGCGCACGGTGAAGCCCCCGTTTTAGGTGGTCGCGTCGACAACGATGCAGAGGTTGCTACCATCTTCGGCTATGTCAAGGATCTTCACGCCAACTTCATCCGTCTGTGTCACTACCCCCAGGACGAGCGCATGGGGCGTACCGCCGATCGCGACGGCATCATGCTCTGGTCCGAGCTTCCCAACTGGCAGGGCATCTCATGGGGCAAACCCGAGGTGTATGCCAAGGACATCAACATGCTGAAGGAGATGATCCGTCGGGATCGCAACAAGGCTTCCATCATCTTGTGGTCGCTTTCCAATGAAACGTCCACCAACGATCCAACCCGCACCAAGTTCATCACCGGGATGGCTACGGAAGCACGATCACTCGACTCCACACGTCTGATCACGTCGGCTCTTTTCTCGCAGATCCACGGCAACGCCGGAAGCCTGACCGATCCCCTCTCCGATGCGCTGGACGTGATCGGGATCAACGAGTACACGGGCTGGTACGGCGGCAAACCCGAAGATGCGGGTGCCATACTCTGGACTCTTCCCCAGAAGCCGATCATCGTTAGCGAGTTCGGCGCGGAGGCCAAGTACGGCGACCACGGACCGGTCACCCAGCGCTGGACCGAGGAGCAACAAGCTGAAGTGTACAAGTATCAATTGATAATGTTCGCTAAGATTCCCCAACTGCGGGGCATCACGCCCTGGGTTCTCTTCGACTTCCGATCAACGACTCGCAATATCCCCAAACTTCAGGACGGCTACAACCGCAAAGGCCTTTTCTCAGAATTCGGTCAAAAGAAGCAGGCCTTTTTCGTTCTGCAAAAGGCGTATGAGGACCATAGCGTAGGCAAACCTTGATGAGGTGAGCCTAGTTAATGCGGCGAACGTCTGCCTTCTCGAGAGAGCCTACTTCATCGCGGTCTGCACGGTGTCATGCTGCAGCGTGTCGAACAGGGGCTCGGCCGGTGTGACGTCCGGCCCGGTTTTAGCCATTGAGACCGCCAGCACACGCACGTGCTCGTTGCCGGGCAGCGTCAGTGTGGCTGCTCCTTTGGGCACGTCCATGGCATAGGCGAAGAGATAGGAGTAGGCGTAGGGCTGGTTCAGGCCCTTCGATGTGTGATGGTGCGAGGCATACCAGGCGACCTCGGCCGGCTTGATGTAGCCCTCACGCAGGCCGACGTAGTCCTGTGGGTAGCGCGGTGCCCCATCGGAACGCTCACTCGCCTGCATGTCCGCGGGCGGCCAGACGGCATGGTGCGCGGAGACAGCCCAGTCGCGGTACGTCACACCCTTCCAGACGCGCGTGTCCCACTGGCCAAGGAAGCCGCCCCAGTCTTCCACCGTCGCCTTGTAGGTCTGCGAACCTACGCGGAACTCCGCGGCTTGATCGCCATCGTCGCTGGCGGCAAGCACATAGACGCGATTGAAGTCGCCGGAGGGCAGCTTGATCTCCTGTCCCTTGGCGACGACGGCGTTGGGCGTGCCCGTGGCGGCCTTGGCGAGGTCGAAATTCACGCCTTGAAGGCTGAGGTGCTCAGGCAGCATTTCGGCCGGATAGGCGTCGCCTTTGCCGTCGAAGCCGCCGGCGGGCGTGGGGGTGTCATCGGCGGTGGCGGTGGCGAGATCGTAGGTCAGCGCGACCGGCTGTGAGGAGGTCGCTGTTACCGAAGCAGGTGCCGCCCCGAACTTCAGCGCGAAGGTCTTCGGCTCATAGCCTTTGAAGCTCGCGGTGATCCCACCATCGCTGACGGTGACGGGGGCTGCACCTTCGAGCGGCAGCTCCTGACCGTTGACCTCGCGGGCGGCGGTGACCGGGCCCGCGAAGTGGATGTGCACGCCTGAGAGAGGCTTGCCGTCGAGCTCGACAAGGCGCAAAACGGTCTCGTCGCTGATCTCGGATTTCTTCACAGCGAATACGCGGACGCGCGGGTTGTCGACACGCAAGAGCGAGAACTGCTTGCCCAGCGGCCCTGGATGCGCGGTTGTGGAGAAGACGCGGATGGGATCGTTGAGCCGATAGGCCTGCCAGTCGCTGCCCGCCTCGCGCCAGCCGTTCGCATGGCCGGTGAGCCCGAAGGTGATGTCGTGATGGCCCCAGTCCTGGTTAGCCTGATCGCTGTAGCCGACGTTCGGCGCAATCCCGGGAGTGCGCAGCAGGGTGAGGCGAACGGTGTTGTCGCTGGGCTTGTCGGAGGCGTTCTTGGCATCGGTGAGGATGGTAACGCCGTAGCTGCCGGACGTATCGGTGAGGTCGATCCAACGATGCGAAAGGACCTCAAACTGGCGCTCGGTCGCGTTGGGCCGCTTCACGACGCCGACGTCTTCGTTATAGGTTGCGTCGGGGTTGGAAGCGGTAAGCGGAAAGGCGACCTTGAGGTTCTCCGCCTTGCCGCGCCAGTCGATGGAGTTGGCGAACTCGACACGGTTGCCGGCATCGCCCGCAGCCAGACTGACGGTCTGCACGTATTTTGAATCGCCATCAGAGCGTGTAATCTCGAGCGCAACGCGGGCCGGGCCGTCTTCCTTCATGCGAATCTGCGCGGGGCCGGAGACGTAAGTGCGCGGCTTGGCCTCGACCTGGTCGAAGTCCATGTTCCACGCTGGCCACTGGCTCGGTGTGTCGGTGGTCAGGTCGAGCCGAATCGGAGCGGACAGCAGTTCCTTTTTGAGCTGCTTGTCGTAGATGCTGCTGACGTCGCCGTCAGTGTTGACCTTGACGAGGTAGCGCTCGTTCTCAAGAGAGTTGTTGGTGACCTTGAGCGCCTTGCCGGCCTTCTCCTTGTCTTCGGGAATCACGTGGTACACAGCGTAGCCTACCGAGGGCACTTTGGCGGTGAACACAACCCTGCCGTCAACCACCTCGGCGGGCGAGTTCTTGCCGTCCGGTCCCTGCACACGCACCGACTTGGCGCTGGCCATGCTGCCGGGCAGCTTCGCTTCAACCAGGTCTTCGCGATCGATGTTCAGGTTGTTGTAGAGCACGAGCGGCGTTCCGCTGCCGGATGTGTCGAGTCCCGACGCCACGGACTGTGTGGCGCTGGTGAAGATGCCCGCGAACTGGTTGGCGGTCAGCACGTCGTCGTTCCAGGCAAACTCATAGGCGCGCGGGGTGGCGGTGCCAGCGGCGGTGTCGTGGAAGTGGCCCCCAAGCGCGAGTGTCCAGGCCTCGGTAAGCCGCTGCTGCGGATAGGGCTGTCCGCCCATCCAGGCGGCGGCAACCGAAGCTTTTTCCGCGGCATCGGCCAGCGTTTCGTTCCGCATGACCCAGCGCTTGTGATACGCCTGCGAAGTGAGCGAGCCGGCGGAGTGATTGATCAATTCGAGATCGCCTGTGACCGTGGGCATGCGAGCTGTCATGTCCGGGTTGATGCGACGGAACATCTGGTCGGCCGTGGAGATCACCACGCTCACCGGCCCCTCACCGACGCGCACCGGGCTGCTGCTGGAATCGGCCGAGGTGCGCAGAAAGGCAGGCAGCGGCTGCGCCGGTAGGACCGTCTCCTGCTTGGTCACGATGGCTTCGAGCAGCTTGACGGTGGCCTCCTGCGTGGTGCCGACGTAGTGGTAGTCGGCATAGACGCCGGTAACCTTGCCGTCGAGATCGATGCGCTTGACCCAGTCCGGTTCGCGGCGCTCCGGCTCGCCCATCCGGGCATAGAAGCGGCGCTGTTGCGGGGTGAGCTTGGCGAGCTCCTCTTCAGACAGCTTTGGAATCGCCATCGGTCCGGGTTCCTTGCTGATGTCGGTGTACGTATTGCTGCCGTAGCCACCGGGATTCAGCGCGGCGAGTTCGCGGCTGCCGTCGGGTCCGATCCATACGCCCACGTTGAAAGGGATGCCCTCAGGCGTCTTTTCCGGCGAGTCGGGGCCGCCGACCTTGGGCGCAGGCTGCCAGGAGGCATTCAGCTTTTGGGTCGAAAACCCCTTCACGCCGGAGTGCACGAGAATGCTCGGCAGTGAGGCCGGGAAGCCGAAGCAGTCGGGCAGCATGTACTCTTCGCTGGCCTTGCCGAAGTCGCGGCGGAAGTATGTGTTGCCATAGAGCACCTGGCGGAAGATGCCTTCGGCGCTGGGCAGGTTCACGTCGCCCTCTTCCACCGAGGAGCCGGCGGGGAACCAGCGACCTTCGGCGACGTACTTCGTCATGCGCGCGTAGTCGTCCGGGTAGTACTCCTTCATCAGGCGATAGCGGTTGGAGCCAGTCCAGTTGAAGACGTAGTGCGGGTACTTGTCGATGTAGTCGAAGTTCACACGCATGGTCTTCAGCAGGTACTCGTTGATGACTTGCGGGAACTCCCAGCGCCACTGCGTATCCAGGTGCGCGTAAGGAACGACGAACAGCGTCGGGTCCTTGGTGATGTCGGGCGCCTTCATGGTCTGCGCGGGGAGGCGTATCGCGGCTAGCGCGAGTCCGGCTGCCGAAGCGAGAAGTCTGAGACGCCGCAAGCGGTTGGCCCGGCGCTGCTGGCGTTGCATTTGGCGGCGAATCGAACGTTCTCTGGTCATAACAGCTGTCTCCCTGGAATCGGTTTCCTTTTGTTGATGCAAAACAAACTTCAAAAGCCTCCGAGTGGATCGGGTTGGTCAGTGAAGCAGGGATCACGAAGCCTAAAAAGCGTAGCGCAGGCTGAACTGGAACTGCCGGTCGGCGCTGTAGGTACCGCCTTTGGTCTGGCTCAGGCCGAAGGTGCCGGACGTGTAGTTGGTATCCGGATTGTCCGCGGTTGGATGGTTGGCGAGGTTGAAGGCTTCGGCGCGGAACACCAGCGTGTGGTTCTCATGCCCGGGGATGACATGCATGGTCTTGTTGAGCGCCATGTTGTAGCTCTGGAAACCAGGTCCAAAGATCTGGTTTCGTGTGCCCCTTGCTGCGAACTGGCCGCGGTACAGGGTGGTGAGAGCGGCGGCTGAACGGGCGCCGTTCAGGGTGGGGAACGCTGTGGTGTCAAACCACGTGCTGGTTCCGGTTTGACCGGCGAAACGCTTGAAGTCTCGCGGCGCCTTCAAGAGAGGAACCAATTGATTGCCGGAACCGGCACCGACGCCTGCAAAATCCGTGCCGGTCGATACATTGAGCGGACCACCCGTTTGCCCCTGCAGCGTGCCCGAAACCTGCCAGTTGCCAAGCAGTGCGCGGTTCACAAAATGCGACGAGTGGTCGAACTGATCGACGTTATAGACGATGTTGGCGAGAAACACGTGACGGCGGTCGAAGTCGCTGGGTCCGTAGTAAATGTTCTGGTCATAGGCGTTGGGCAGGTTGGTGCCGTTGCTGGAGCCGAAGTCCAGGCTCTTGGACCAGGTGTAGGCCACGCCGAACAGCAAACCTTTGGAAAGACGGCGGCGGAGGTTGGCCTGCAGGGAGTGGTAGATGGAAGCGCCCCCGTTTGTCGCCTGGGCGATGTTGGAGAAGCCCTTGTAAGGGCGCAGGGCATCGGCCTGCGTCACATTGGGATTGGCCTGCACGGTGCCAGGCTGAAGTTGATTGACGTTCAGCAGCTCTTCCAGGTGAATACCACGGCGGCCCACGTAGCCCAGGGTCAGCGTGCCGAGGCCCTTGAACTCCTGCTCCATGGTGACATTCCAGTTGTACGACTCGGGGCTGGGATAGTTAAAGGCCTGCGAGGAGTAATTAAAGGGAAAGAAGTTGGTTCCTACGCCACCCGGGCTGTTTGCCTGACCCAGGCTGACCGTCGACGAGGGTTGGAACGGCGAATTGCCGCCGGTGAATACGTTATCCGTGATGCCCAGCCGTTGGATATAGCGTCCACCGCCGCCGCGTACCACCGTTCCCGGCCGGACCTGGTAGGTGATGCCGAAGCGCGGCTGGATGCTCGTGGACACGGTAGGCGAGTACTGCGCCGGCAGACCGCGGAACAGGGCCTGATAGACCGGGCTGTTCAGAATGGCCGGATCGACGTGACCCTGCGCCTTGGAGGGGAATCCACTCCCCGGGATGACCACACCGTTGTAGCGGTCGCCGCCCGTGACCACGTCAGTCTTCGGATTCACCGTGACCGCATTGGCGGGGTTGTAGTACGACGCGTTGAACATCGACTGATTGCCCCAGAGAGCACGGTACGGGTTGTACCAGCTGTAGCGCGCTCCAGCTTCAATGACGACCTTGGGGGTCACGTGCCACTGGTCCTGCAGAAAACCCTCATACATCCAGGCGCGGTACAGAGTATAAGAGCGCTGCCCGATCTCGCCGTACTGATCGAAGATGCCTTCGGCCGCATTTGCAACGCCGACGATGGTCGTGACGCTGCCGGTGCGCGAGTCGCTGAAGGTGAACTTGCCGTTTTGGTTATTCGTCGATCCGGGAGTGTTTGAAACCGTGATTTGATCAAAGTTGTTCTCGCCCGAGTACTCGGCGACGAAGCCCGCTTTCAACGTGTGGTTCCCGATCACCTTGGTGAGGTTGTCGGCAAAGGTGTAGACGATGCCACCCGAACGTGAAGGGTATGGACCGCCGTCCAGCAGATCGAAGTTCGGCAGCTGAATGGTTGGGATTTTGTTCGGAATGGTCTTGTTGGAGGCGCTGTACAGGTAGGAGTAGTTGATTCCGTACTTGGTGCGATCGTACAGGCCCGAACTCCGGTCGATATCGATGGTGACGTGGTCGGAGGCGGCCGAAACGATGGCTTCGTTCACCGTAGTCGGCGAGATGATCCAGTTGTAGTGCAGAACGCCGATCTGGTTGGGACGCGTGAAGATACGGGGGTTACGGTTGAAGTTGCCGTAATGGGGGGTGTAGTCGGTGTAGTTGTAGTTCAGCACCGAAAAGCGCAGGCGGTGTGCATCGGTCGGGATGTAATCGACGACGAGGGTGTCTTTTCGTTGTGTCTGCCGCTCAGCCGCCGAGTCGACCCAGTTGTAGGTAGTGCCTGCGGCGTTCGGGGCCGGAAAAGCGTTAAGCAGAGCCAGGCCGTTGGCGCTGAGATCGCTGGCGGGGATGACGTTGCCCGCATACGCTTGACGGTTTGCGGTCTGGGCCGCGTCGCTAACGTTGTACGGATGGTAGATGACCGTGTTCGATCCGCCGTAGAAGATGTTGGGTGCCAACAGTTCGCTGAAGTTTCCGGTACGCATCAAGAGTGTTGGAACCCTGCGGAACACCGTGTCGTCGTTGTTGTATCGGATGTACTCCTGGCCGGCGAGAAAGAAGAGCTTGCTGCGGCTGGTATTGAATAGACGCGGGATAAACACCGGGCCGTTCAGGTTCCAGCCGAACTGGTTGTAGCGGAACCCCGGCGGCTTGGCGCGAGTGGCGGCGGGGTTTGAAGGCAGTTTGCGTTGCCAGGTGTTGGCGTTCAGCGCGGTGTTGCGGAAATACTCAAAGACCGAACCGTGAAAGGTGCTCGTGCCGCTCTTCGGTACCATGCGGACCTGGCCGCCGGAGGACCGGCCATACTCGGCCGGATAGCCTGCGGTGAGCACCTGCACCTGCGCTGTGGAGTCCACGTCAGCGACACCGACGCTGGTTCCATTGGAACGCGTACGCACCATGGGTGCACCGTCCAGCGTGATCAGGCTTTCTTGGCTGCGCGCACCGCCGATGTTGAAGGGATTATCAGGCCGAAGCTGAAGTTGGCCATCGGCGCGTTGCGTACCACGCCCGGCTCCATTTGGGCGAGGTACACAGGGTTGCGTCCGTTGAGTTGGATGCTCTTGACCTGCTCCTGGGTGACGAGCTGGCCGACCACGGCACTCTCGGTCTGAACGTTGTTGACCCCGGCCTCCACCGTGACCGAAGCACCCAGGTCGCCGACCTTCATCGTGATGTCGACCCTGCGCCCAATGGCGGGGTCCACCTCCACATTGTCCAGCGTCGTGGTCTCAAAGCCGGGGGCTTCCACGCGCACCGAGTATTTTCCCGGAGCCACATTCGGAACCGTAAAATTACCGCTACCATTGGTTGTAACGACGAAATTGGCATTGTTGGCGCTATTGCGGACAATCACCTTGGCATTGGGCAGCAGCGCGCCTGAAGCATCAGCCACGGAGCCACTCAAGGGGGAGTTATCCGACTGCGCCAACAGCGCCGGAAGGGAAAAACACGAGGTGAAGAGCAGGGCGAGTACGAAACTCGATTTGCGTTGCACGGAATCTCCTCCAAATCGGTGAAAACCAAGTCGTAGTTACCGCTAAGAGTCCTAAGTGTTTGCAGAGTGCTTGTACTCAGCCAAGTGACGACTGTCAATGGCTTTCAACCGCCGGTGGATTTGCGACAAAGAATTGCAAACGATTCCAGACTCACACGTTCGCCGCCGTTGCAATGTGAAAGCTCTGTTGCAAAACTAGCGAGAGGGGTATGTCGAGTTCGTGGTTCGGCCGCGGGCCATAGCGATCCCCCGGCCCGTCAAGATCTCTTCCGACCTGAAAGACCGAACGAATTCGACCGTTTCGGCGATCATCCAGGTCCTCACAGGACCCACGAACGCTGAGCTTCAGCCTCTCCAAGGTTGGGCGCTACTTCCCCCGTCCCTCTCAAGAGCATTGCTGCACTCCAGGTCTCGCTGCCCGCGTCCGCCCTCAGCACCCTCGCTGCCGACCCGAACCTTCGCTACATCTCGCAGAATTGAACGCCGCCGGCGAGCGCACCGTCTCGTTCATCTTAGGGCCTGCCCCATTCAAGACCGAAGGCGGCTAACCCCTTTGGCCCGCAGCAGCGCCGCCAGCGGCGTGTGCTTGTCCTTGCAATATCCGTACTGATCAGCGAGCAGCTCTGCCGGTGTGTGCGGCTGTATCGCCCCGATGCCGAAGTTCACCGCAACGAGGTGGTTGTGCTCCGGCACGTTCGTCGCCAGTTCACTGGTCCCTTTGGTTGCGCTTCTCTTCCCCACGCTTTTCTTCGCCACGACTGCGGTACGCTTTGCAGGCGCAATCTTAGTATCAGTTTGAGTTGAGCGGGTCCTCTTCCCTGCCCACGAACTCTTCTCTGCTGTTGCGAGCACCACCTTCCTAGCCGACTTCGGCCATGCCGTCTTGATGATCTGCTTCGTCGTTGCAGCCTCACTCAGAGTCGAGCGGCCACTGGCAACGCTCTTCTGCGCAGCCCAACGTTTCTTCTGTGTCGCCGCAATCCGCGCCTTGCACTCCGCTGACATGGTGCGCTTCTCCGGGGCGAACTCTTCAAGGTAAAGCTGGTGGCTCGAGTTCCCTATCCGTTCGGGCGGCCACGGCGCCGGGCTTACTCCGCTACACTCGGCTCATCGATCAGCAGACCCATCACCTTTGCAGCTTCGCGATCTCCGCCCGGAGGCTTTGGATCATCTCTTGCTGATTCACGTGAGAGCAGCATATTAGCTCCCTTATTCCTACAAGCCAGCGAATAGCTGGGTCATCTAGCTGGGTTTATCCGCTTCTCCAGACAAACGGGTAATGAGATGGTCCGTCGCTCGCTTCCCTGTCCCTCGGAGGAGATGGCAGCTTTTGAGGAGGTCGTCGCTCTGCAGATACATTCGATTAGCATCGACCTGGGCAACACGACCTTTCACCTTGTGGCATCGGGCGCAGCCGGCAAAGTGCTCGTGAAGGAGTGCTTCACGCAGAAGCAGCACCCCATCTTATAAGTACAGTCCCTCGTGGATCTGCCGGATTGTCGGGTAACAATCACACGCCAGCGCTTCGAGCTTTTTTCGGTTGAGAATATGAATGTGCCCGCGGCTGTATTCGATCAGTTCTTCTCGTTGCAACTTTCCCGCAGCAGCCGCAATCGTCACACGCTTTGTGCCGAGGAGTTCACTCAGGATCTCCTGCGTCATGTCGATGGTGGCCGATTCGGTAAGATCCTGAGCGGTCAGCAGCCACCGAGTGAGGCGTTGGGATGCTTCATGGATACGGTGGCATCCAGCCAGTTGGCTCAATCCGTGGGCCTGCGCCTGGACGTACTCCAGGATTCGGCTGTGGAACTTCGCGTCCTCATCGAACGCCTGCTGCAGATGATCGAAGGGGATGCGCACCGCTGCCCCGGTAATCTGCATGCGGCAGTGCGTCGGCGTGTCCAGCGGACCAATGAGATGGAGGCTGCCAACAAAACCTTCTCGACCGACGACGCCCACCTCCGCCGCGAGGCCTACGGTCGTTACCGCTAGGATCGATGCCAGGCCGGAAGTCAGGAAGAACGCATGCGACGGTCGGGACTTCGCTTCATGAAGAACACTCATCGCGGAAAGTTGAACCTCAGATGATTTCGAGAGCAGATGCCTGCGACTCTTCTGGGGTATAGCCGCTAATAGACGATTTCGGTGGGCCGGTGAGTGAGGCATAGATCTCCTGCTAAGCATATCTCTTGACCCCAACGCATCATGCCCGTCAGGTTCTTGTTGGACGAATCAAACCGCCGTGCGTGTTCAGCCCGTTGCGTGGCGACTGCGCGAGACAGCAATCCTTATGTCAAATACTTTA
>JAABUX010007556.1_pt1 | contig 12722 bp, 8 predicted proteins | sample 5561851 | NCBI WGS metagenome assembly JAABUX01 (sample SAMN10711883, study PRJNA513361) | rock metagenome | isolation source: Antarctica rocks | place: Antarctica: Victoria Land, Richard Nunatak red sandstone | collected 2016-01-03 | reverse complement strand
GGGGAAGCCTTCGACAAGACGGCGCGGCTCCTGGGCCTCCCCTTTCCCGGCGGGCCCGCGATCGATCGGCTCGCGCGCGACGGCGACCCGGCCGCGATCGCTTTTCCGCGTTACCGTGCGCCCGGCTACGCGCTGGATCTCTCGTTCTCCGGCATCAAGACGGCCGTCAAATATTTCCTGGATACCGAGGCCGGTCGCGCGGCGCGGCCGGCTGACGTTGCCGCCTCGTTCCAGGCGGCCGTCGTCGACGTCCTCATCGACCGGCTCGATCGCGCCGCACGCCGCGCACGTTACACGAGCGCAGTGCTCTCGGGCGGCGTCGCGGCCAATTCCGCGCTGCAGACCGCCTTTCGCGCGTGGTCGCAGCGAATCGGCATCCCGGGTCACGTGCCGCACCTGCGCTTCTGTACCGATAATGCCGCGATGATCGCGGCCGCCGCCGACCGTCAAGGGCAACGCGCTCGCGTCGATCCGCGCACGCTCGGCGTCGACCCCGCCCGACCCTTCTCCACAATTGGCTAACGAGCGACCTGTGGATGATGTGCATGACTCATGGCAGGAGCGCGAGCGTTAAAGCGTTAGGGGCGCTCGCGCGCCCAGCGGCGGATCGCGGTCGCGACCACATCGCGCTCGAGCGCATGGAGCCGCGCGGCCAGCGCGTCGCGCGGAACGTCTGCGGGCAGCGCGAGCGGCGCGCGCGCGTAAACCGCGCCACGGTCGACCGCGACGCCGACCGCGTGGACCGTCGCGCCGCTCCAGCCGAGCCCCGCGGCGAGCGCATCGGCAAAGGCGTGCGCGCCGCGAAACGCCGGGATCTCGGTGCCGTCGGGCATCGTGACGGTGTCGCGCGACGGATCGAGCGGGAGTACCGCCGAATGCAGGTTGAGCGTTTCCGGAAAGCGCGCGAGGAACGTTGCGGGCAGCACGTGCATCCAGCCCAAGAGCAGCACGAGGTCGGGCTCGGTTGCCGCGACCGCGGCGATGACGCGCGCGTCGTAGTCGTCGCGCGACTCGCTCGCACGTGCCCAGGTGACGACGTGCGCCGCAACGCCCGCCGCGTTCGCGTAGGCGAGCGCGCCCGCACCTGCGCGGTTGGTGACGAGCGCCGCGATGTCGATCGGCAGGTCGCCTCGCGCCGCCGCCGCGAGGACGGCCGCGAAATTACTGCCCGTCCCCGACGCGAGCACCGTCGTGCGATAGCGACGCGCGGGTCGCTGGTCGACCGTTTGGACGAAACGCGCGTGCGCGCGGCGCTCGAGAAAGGCGACGTGCTCGGCCGAAGCGACCGCGGGGAAAACGCCCTGCCGGTAGCCGCGTTCGTGAAGTGCGAAGCAGGCCGCGCGCGCGAGCGTCGTGCCGACGCCGCGTCGACGATAGTCGGGGAGGACGCCGAGGGGCCCGAGCAGCCCGACGCCGTCGCGCGTCTGCCAGAAGCGTACGTCGTCGTAGCGTAAGCCGCGCGCATCGAACGCGGCGAAACCGACGGGCCGGCCCGAAACTTCCGCGATCCAAATACCGCTTGCGGCGGCGTCGCTCGCGAACGTGCCGCCGAAGTGCGCGTCGATCCACGTGAGGATCCGCTCAGGCGTGCGATGCTCGCGGCCGACGTAGATCCCGGGTTCGCGGTCGAGCGCTTCGATCCCATGGTGGACGTCGACGGGTGCGAACAGCGGATCGTCGAGATCGACGAGCAGATGGACCGGGAGCACTACCCCGCGGGCGTCGCAGCGACGCTCGGTCGGGCGGGGTGCACGATCACGGGCGCGTCGCCGGCCATGCGATCTTCGACCCAGCCCACAACCGCGGCGCCGGGCCATGCCGCGACGGCGTCTGCGGCATCGTCGCGCGGCACGATCAGCGTGTAGCCGATGCCCATGTTCAGCGTTCGATAGCGTTCCGTGTGATCGAGGTCGCCGCGGCGCACGAGTTCCGCGATGAGCGGCGGAACGTGCCAGCGCGCTTGTTCGAAGATGGCCTTGCAACCGGCGGGCAACGTGCGCGGCACGTTTTCCAGTAAACCGCCACCCGTGATGTGCGCCATCGCTTTCACGTCGGCGACGGCGTCGATCGCCCGCACCGCCGACGCGTACGACGGATGTTCCGCAAGGAGCGCGTCGAGCCACGTGGTGCCCGCGGGCGCTCCGGGCAACGCGTCGTGCCATTCGCGTTGCGGCACGATTGCACGCGCGAGCGAATAGCCGTTGGTGTGCAAACCGATCGCAGGCAGCCCGACGATCGCATCGCCCGGCGCGACGCGTTCGATCTGCGGCACCCGATCGCGATCGACGATCCCGACGATCGTCCCGGCGAGATCGAAATGTCCGACCGCATAGAGCCCCGGCATCTCCGCGGTTTCACCGCCGAGCAACGCGCAGTCGTTCGCACGGCACGCACGCTGCACGCCCGTCACGATCTCACCCGCGATCTCGGGATCGAGCTTGCCGACGGCGAGATAGTCGAGGAAGAACAGCGGCTTCGCATTGACGACGAGAATATCGTTGACGCAGTGGTTCACGAGGTCGGCGCCGACGGAATCGTAACGTCGCGCTTCGGCCGCGATGAGAATCTTCGTGCCGACGCCGTCGGCGCTGCCCACGAGCGCGCGCGTCGGATCGCCCGGCAGTTCGAAGAGGCCGCTGAAGCCGCCGATCGCGCCGAGCTGGCTCGGATGTCGCCATTGCGACGTCACATCTTTGTATCGGGCGACGGCGGCGTTGCCGGCGGCGATGTCCACGCCCGCGCGAGCGTACGCATCGGGGGAGGGAGCTTCGCTCGGCGCTCGCAAATCGTCCGGGTTACTCATTTCTTAAACTTCCGTTCCACGAACTGAAAGGTACGTCATGCAATTTCACGTTACGTCGGGAGCTCCGAGCGCGCTGCGCGCGGGCGCCCTCGTCGTCCCCGTCTTCGCGGACGGCCGTCTCGACGGCGCCGCGGAAGCCGCGGATTCCGAGCTCGGCGGTGCGATCGCAGACGTCCTCGCCTCCGGTGAAATCTCGGGCAAGATTGGCGAATTCGCATTGGTGCACGCCGCCACGCATGCGGTGAAGCGCGTTCTCGTCGTCGGTCTGGGCGCGCGCGAGAAGTTCGAAGTCGCGTCGCTCGGCGCGTATGCCGGTGCCGCCGTCCGGTATCTCGGCAAGCGCAACGTCACTTCACTCGCGATCGCGTTGCCGCTTGAAGCGCAAGGCGCCGCGCAAGCCGCAGCGAGTTTCTTGATCGAGGGCGCGCTCGGCGCGACGATCGACGGCACGACCTATCGCACCGAACCCGAAAAGCCGATCCTCATCGACGAGATCACCCTCGTCGCGACGGCGGGCGCGCACGACTTCGATCGCGCCGCACTCGAGGCCGGCATCGAGCGCGGCCGCATCATCGGCGAAGCGGTCAATTTCGCACGCATTCTCGCGCTCACGCCCGCGAACGATATGACACCGAAGCACCTCGAAGCCGCCGCAGCCGATATCGCGAAAGCAACGGGACTGCAGTTCCACGCGCTCGACGAAGCGGCGATGCTCGAGAAGCAGATGGGCTCGATCCTCGGCGTCTCGCGCGGTAGCGACGAAGAGGCGCGTATGATCGTGCTGGAATACACGGGCGATCCGTCCTCAACTGAAAAACTCGCGCTCGTCGGCAAGGGCCTCACGTTCGATAGCGGCGGCATCTCGATCAAGCCGGCGCAAGACATGCACGAGATGAAGTACGACATGTGCGGCGGCGCGGGCGTGCTCGGCGCGATGTCGGCGATCGGGCAGCTCAAGCCGAAGGTCAACGTCATCGGCATCGTACCGGCGAGTGAGAATCTACCGGGGCCGCGCGCGATGAAGCCGGGCGACATTTTGCGCGCGATGAACGGCAAGACGATCGAAGTCATCAATACCGATGCCGAAGGCCGCCTCATCCTCGCCGACGCCCTGTGCTACGCGCGCGAACTCGGCGCGACGAAGATCGTCGATGCCGCGACGCTGACGGGTGCGATGGTCGTCGCGCTCGGTCACAGTGCCACCGGCACCATTTCCAACGACGACGCGTTTCGCGATCGATTCATCGACGTCGCCAAATCGACGACCGAGAAGTACTGGCCGCTCCCGCTCTACGACGAGTTCTCGACGACGGTGAAGAGCGAGATCGCGGACCTGCGCAATTCGGCAGGCCGCGCGGCCGGCAGCCTCACGGCGGCCGCTTTCCTGCGGGCGTTCGTCGCCGACGTGCCGTGGATCCATCTCGACATCGCGGGCACCGCGTACACGGAGAGCGAGACGGCGTCCCTCGCAAAAGGCCCGACCGGCTATCCCGTGCGCGCGTTCGTCGCGTTCGCCGAAGATCTCGCCGCGCACGCCGCGCACGCGACCAACGGCGCGACGGCGGCGACGCCCGTGGCCGTGTAGGTCCGCGTGATCGATTCGCTCGCTGCCCGCCCTGCGGGATGCGCGCGCCTCGCTTTCGCATCTGCGCTCGTCGTCGCGTTCGCTTCCGTCGTACCGCTCGCAGGTTCGGCGCAGCACACCGCACCGCATGCGTCGGCCGTGGTCGCGCGCGACCACACGTTGCATACGTTTGCGTCGCTCGCGATGTCACCCGACGGAGCGCGCGTCGCGGCGATCGAGAGCGACGAGCCGGTCGTCGATGGAACGCCCGTGCGGCAACATCTCATCGTTCGAGACACGGCGAGCGATGCGGCGCACGAAGTGATGCTTCCATGCGAACCGAGCACCGACTGCGTACCGTCGAGCCCCACATGGTCGCCCGACGGCAAACAGCTCGCCTTTATCCTGAAGACGCCCAAATCGAAGCACCGCTTCGTCTACGCGGTCGCGCCGGGCGCATTCGTTCCGACGAAGGTGCTCGAGTTCGCGGGGACGCTCGGATCGCCGCGTTTTTCGCGCGGCGGCGTCCTCGCCGTGCTCGCGACCGCAAACGCGCGCAAAGAGACCGGCGCGACGCAGGCGGGCGCGCCCGTCGTCGGCGAGATCGGCGCGAACGAAGACGAACAACGCATCGGCATTGTCGCGCCAGGCGGCGTGCTGCGGTTTGCATCCCCGGCCGATCTCTACGTCTACGAGTACGATTGGATGCCCGACGGCAACGGTTTCGTCGGCACGGCCGCACGCGGCAACGGCGATAACAACTGGTGGATCGCCAAGCTCTACGCCATCGACGGAACCAGCGCGACGGCGAAGGTGCTTTACGCACCGAGCGATCCGAAGCAACAGATCGCAAACCCGCGCGTCTCCCCCGACGGGCAGTCCGTTGCGTTCATCGGCGGAATCATGAGCGATTTTGGGTCGACTGGTGGCGATCTCTTCGTTACATCGCTTCCGACCGGTGCGACGACCAACTTGACGCCGAACGCGTCGCACACGATCCGCACGCTCGCGTGGACGTGCCCGAACGGAGCACGCAACGCGACGCTGGTCGCATCGTCGCTCGCCGGTGGCGAGACGGCGCTCGAAACGTACGACGTCCCCTTGGCGCCGTCGTCGGTCGTCGCTGCGACGCTCTGGCATGCGCCGCAAACGATCGCGGCGAGCGACGGAGCCGTGGCGTTCGCTTGCGGGGTCGATACGAGCGCCGTCGTTCGACAAGATTTCGAGCACCCGCCCGAGATCGCCGTCGGTCCCCCGGGCAACTGGCACGATCTGACGCACGCGAACGCCGCGCTCACGCCCGCGACTCATGCCACGAGCCTATCGTGGAAAAGCGACGCGTTCGACGTGCAGGGCTGGCTCCTCGCGCCGCGCGACCTCGATCCGGCCAAGAAATACCCGCTCATCGTCGACGTGCACGGCGGCCCTTCGGCGGCATCGGTGCCACGCTTCGTCGGCGCAGGTACGACACGCGATTATCTGCGAGGCGGCTACTTCGTCTTCTATCCCAACCCGCGCGGCAGCTTCGGCGGTGGTGAAGCGTTCACGCAAGCGAACGTCCGCGACTTCGGCTACGGCGACCTACGGGACATCCTCGCCGGTATCGACGCGGTCGAAAAGCAGGCGCCGATCGACGACGAGCGACTCGGGATCACGGGCGGCAGCTATGGTGGCTTCATGACGATGTGGGCCGTTACGCAAACGGATCGCTTCAAGGCCGCGGTTGCGGGCGCCGGGCTTTCGAATTGGATTTCCTATTACGGCGAAAACGGCATCGATGAATGGATGATCCCCTTCTTCGGCGCGAGCGCGTACGATGATCCCGCGATCTACCGCCACTCCTCGCCGATCGACTTCATCTCGCACGTCAAGACGCCGACGTTTGCCTACGTGGGCGAACGCGACGTGGAAACGCCAGCATCGCAGTCGCTCGAGTTCTGGCACGCGCTGCACACGCTCGGCGTGCCGACGCAACTCGTCATCTATCCGGGCGAAGGCCACGGCGTGCGCAAACCCGAGCATCGCGCCGATATCACGAAACGCTCGCGCGCGTGGTTCGACACCTACCTCAAACGCTGAGTTTTATTTACGAGTGGCGTCGTGCGAACGGTCCTGATATTTTTCGTCGTTCTTCTCGTCGTACCGTTGGGATGGTTTGGTTGGCGCTCGTTGCTAGGGCTGCAGCCCGCGAGGGAACTGCACGAGATGCACGCCACGTTTCCTGGCCTCGGGCGCGTCGAAGCATACGCCAGAATATCGAGGATGGGTCGAACAGCGGAAGGTTGGCTGATAACAAGACATTACGCCGGTTTCGATGGCACGAAGTGGCCGAAAACGGGTGCTGCAGCGGTGAACCTGCCGAATTTGGACGTTGCGTGGCCGCGTGGAGCATGCGGCGCAAATGCAATTGCCGTTTTATACTTTGCGGGTAACCGCATAACGGAAGTCCGCGACAGTGTGTATCCGTTAGCATGCTTATAGTTGCTATTCGCCAGCTTTCCGCACATGAGACGACGGGACGTCGACGGGCGCCGCCACATTCACGTGATCGTACGGACAATGTCGACAGCGGTTGCCGCAGCACGTGCCGCGGCGCAGATGGAAGGCCGCCGTGAACACGACGTACCCGTCTTCGAGATAGTAATCGGCGTCCACGTGGGTGACCGACGTCAGCGTGCGGCGGCGAGGACGGCGGGGCCGTTGTACGTCTCGGGGTATTCGCCCGTAAGACAGCCCATGCACATCTGACCGCGTTTCCGTGCGATCGCGTCGAGCAAGCCTTCTTTGCTCAAGTATCCCAGCGAATCGGCGCCGATCTTGTCGCGAATCTCGTCGACTGAGTAGTTCGCCGCGATCAACTCGTCGTGCGTGGCCATATCGACACCGAGATAACACGGATGGATGATCGGGGGCGACGTGATGCGTACGTGCACCTCGCGCGCGCCCGCATCGCGCAACAACTTGACGATACGCGGCGTCGTCGTCCCGCGCACGATCGAATCGTCGACGACGACGACGCGTTTGTTTTCCAGCAGTTCCACGATCGGGTTGAATTTGAGCTGAACGCCGCGCGCGCGCATCTTTTGATCCGGGCTGATGAACGTACGGCCGATGTAACGGTTCTTGATCAATCCCTCGACGTAGGGTAATTTGGCTTCCTGCGCGTAGCCGATGCCGCCCGGGATGGCGCTATCGGGAATCGCCATGACGACGTCGGCGTCGACGGGATGCTCGCGCGCGAGCTGACGACCCATCGCCATGCGCGCCATGTAGATCGACTTGCCGCTGAGCACGCTGTCGGGCCGGGCGAAATAAATGTACTCGAACATGCAGAGCGCCTGTGGCTTCGCGTGCGGTATCTTATCGTAGTGCAGTCCGTCGGCATCGACCCACATGACTTCGCCCGCATCGAGTTCGCGAATGTACTGTGCGCCGACGGTTGCGAGCGCGCACGACTCGGAGGCGAACATGTATCCGCCGCCCGGAAAGCGCCCGTAGCATAGCGGTCGCACGCCCCAGGGGTCGCGAAAGGCGTAGAGCGACTTCTCCGTCGACATGACGATCGAATACGCGCCCTCGGCACGCGTCATGACGTGACGGATCCGAGCGAGCATGTCGGCGCCGGGAGCCTGCACGATCGCCTTCGCCAGCACTTCGCTATCCGACGTGGCCTGCAAGACGGTCGCAGCGTCCAGCGTCGCGCGAAGGTCGCCCGTATTCGTGAGGTTCCCGTTGTGCGAGACGGTGACGTCGCCGAAATCCGCATGTTCGAGCAACGGCTGCGCGTTGACGACCGCGGACGAACCCGTCGTCGAGTACCGCGTGTGACCGACGGCGATGTAGCCCGTCAGATCGCCCAGAATCTCCTCATCGAAGATGCTCGAGATGAGGCCCATCGAGCGATGACAGACGATCGTCGCCCCATCGGAGACCGCGATCCCAGCCGACTCTTGCCCGCGATGCTGCAAGGCGTAGAGCCCAAAATACGCGTGCCGTGCGACTTCGTTTCCGGGCGCATAGATCCCGACGACGCCGCATGCCTCGTGCAACGTGTCGCCGGCTGGCATCGGCGCCTCGGCATCGTACGACCTTGCCATCTACAACAGATGTACGACGACGGGGTGCTCAGTCATCTCGCGAGCGGCCGCCGAAGATCGAAAGAAGGGCTAAGAAAATATTGATCGCGTCGAGATAGATCGAGGTCGCGAGCTCGATCGCCGTCGCGCCGCCGCCGCCCGCGCGGATGCGTCCGAAATCGACCAAGACGAGCAACGTGAAGACGGCGAGCGTCGCCCACGCGTAGAGCCCCGGGTGCAAGAAATGCGTGAACGCGGAGATCAACCCGACGATCACGAGCCCGATCAGCGCCCCGAACGCGATGCCCGATAGTCGACGGTAATCGAAGCTCGTAAGGGAGACGACCGCACCGAGCACCAGCATCCCGAGCCCCGTCGTCGCCGCAGCATCGACGACGACCGCCGCGCCATCGACGCGCACGTAGTGTGCGATCGTGGGACCGATGCCGATCCCTTCGCAGGCCGTGAATGCGTAGAACATCAGCATCGAGAGCGCGGGATTCCCGCGCGTCCCCGAAATGGCGATGAGGAATCCGAAGCCGATCAGCATCGCCACGAACGAGAATCCCGTCGGAAACCCTTGCGTGAGGAAGCTCGTCACGGCGGTCACGAGGAAGCCCGCACCCGTGATTCCGAGTACCTGACCCAGGAGTGCCGCCGAGGAACCCGCGGGAGCGGCGTAACGAACCGGTTGTTGGTACATGACGCACGTCACGACCCACGTCGCGCGGACGGAGTTTCGGCGTTACCCTATGTCGATTTTGCGATGTCGCTGCGATAGGTGAGTCGCACGCCGTTGCCGATCCGATGCGCGAGTTCGTCGACCGCCGCGTACGCATTCGTCCGCGCCGCTTCGACGTCGTCGCCAAGCGCACTCACGGTGAGCACGCGACCGCCGCCTGCATCGACGACGCCGTCGCGTAAGCTCGACGCGCCCCAGAATGCGACGCGGTCGCCCGCGAGCGCGACGTCGGGCGACAGATCGCGCAGCGGCGTGCTGCTGCGCGGATAGTCCGCGGTCGCGAGCACGACGCCGACGCACGCGCCGCCATCGAAACGCGCGGCATCCTCGTCGATGCTTCCGTCGGCGGCACTCTTGAGCAAGCGCGCGAAGTCGCCCCGCACGCGCGGCATCAGGACTTGCGTTTCGGGATCGCCGAAGCGGACGTTGAATTCGATGACGAAGGGGCCGTTCGCCGTGAGCATCAGACCGCAATAGATGACACCGACGTAACGTTCGCGGTCCATCGCAAGGCCGGCCCAGACGCGATCGAGCACGCGCTCGCGAACGGTGTCGATGAGGTCGCTCGGAAAGCCCGCGGGCGGCGAATATGCACCCATGCCGCCCGTATTGGGACCGGTATCGCCGTCACCCGCGCGTTTGTAATCGCAGGCCGCGCCGACCGGCACGAAACGCTTTCCGTCACCGATGGCGAACACGCTGATCTCACGGCCCGCGAGTCGCTCCTCGAGCAAGACGTCGCTGCCGCCTCCGGGCACGCCCGACGCACCGTACCACTCGCGAAGCAACGCGAGCGCGCTCGCGGCGTCGGGCGTCACGACGACGCCTTTGCCCGCCGCGAGGCCGTCGGCTTTCACGACGCATCCGCCGCGCCAATCGGCGAGCGCTTTTTCCGCCGTCGACAACGAGTGCACCACGCGCGCTTTCGCAGTCGGAATGCCGTGGCGTTCCATGAAGCGCTTGGAATAGATCTTGCTCGACTCGAGACGGCCGACAGCGCGGCCGGGGCCGAACGTCGCGATCTTCGCCTCACGTAACCGGTCACCGACGCCGGCCGCAATCGCCGTCTCCGGCCCGAGCACCACGAGATCGATCTTCTCGGCGAGCGCCCGAGCCACGAGCGCCTTGCCATCGGTCGCCGAGATCGCCCAATTTTCACCGCGCGTCGCCGTGCCGGCGTTGCCGGGAGCGGCGAAGATCGCTTCGCACGACGGCGATTGCGCGAGCCGCCACGAGAGCGCGTCTTCGCGCGCACCGTTGCCGACGACGAGAATACGCATCGCTATTCCCACTCCACGGTGGCGGGAGGTTTGGAGGTGATATCGTAGGCGATCCGATTGACGCCCGGAACCTCGTTGACGATCCGCGTGCTGATGCGTTCGAGCAACGTATGCGGCAGGCGCGCCCAATCGGCCGTCATGCCATCTTCGCTCGTGATCGCGCGAACCGCGACCAGGTTCGCATACGTGCGTCCGTCGCCCATCACGCCGACGCTCTGTAGCGGCGTCAGCACGGCAAAATATTGCCACGGTCGCGGATCGAGCGTCGCCGCTTCGATTTCATCCGTGACGATCTTATCGGCCGCACGCACGGTGTCGACGCGATCCGCGGTCACATCGCCGAGCACGCGTACCGCGAGCCCGGGGCCGGGAAACGGTTGGCGTTGCACGATCGCGGGCGGCAACCCGAGCACCGCGCCGACTTCGCGCACCTCGTCTTTGAAGAGCGCGCGCAGCGGTTCGACGAGCGTCAGCGCCATGTGCTCGGGCAGCCCGCCGACGTTGTGGTGCGACTTGATCTTGTGACCCGCTTTGCTTCCGGGCGTCTTGGACTCGATGACGTCGGGATAGAGCGTGCCTTGCACGAGGAACCGCACGTCATCGAGCTTCTTCGCTTCCTCTTCGAAGATTGCGATGAACTCATGACCGATGCGGATGCGTTTTTCTTCCGGATCGACGACGCCCGCGAGTCTTGCGAGGAAGCGCTCGCGTGCGTCGACGCGGACGACGTCGAGATGGAGCACATCGCGAAAAGCCGCGACGACCGCATCCCCTTCGTTCGCGCGCAACAAGCCCGTGTCCACGAAGATGCACGTCAGTTGTGCGCCGACGGCGCGGGCGACGAGGGTCGCCGCCACGGCAGAATCGACGCCGCCGGAAAGCGCGCAGATCACGCGGCCTTCACCGACCTGCGCGCGGATACGCGCGCAGGTCGCATCGACGAACGACTCCATCTTCCAAGCCGGCGCGATACCCGCGATCGCATGCAAAAAATTTGCGATAACGGCCTTGCCGACTTCCGTATGCACGACCTCGGGATGGAATTGCACGCCGTAGAGTTTGCGCGCCTCATCGCCGATCGCCGCGTTCGCACAACCCGTCGTACGGGCGAGCGTGGCGAATCCCGGCGGCGGCGCGAGCACGGTATCGCCGTGCGACATCCACGCGCGGCTCGCCCGCGCGACACCGGCGAAGAGCGGCGAATCCCGGGCGACCTCGAGGGTCGCAGCTCCGAACTCGCGATGTTGCGAGCGCACGAGCGACCCGCCGAGATCGCGCGCCAGTAACTGCATGCCATAGCAAATGCCCAGGACCGGAATGCCGCTCGTGAAGACCTGCGGATCGACGCCCGGAGCACCCGGTGCGAGCGTCGACTCGGGACCGCCGGTCAGCACGATCGCCGCAGGTTCGCGTGCGGCGATCTGCGACCACGGCGCATCGTGCGGCAATATCTCGGAATACACGTCGGACTCGCGAACGCGACGCGCAATCAATTGGCTGTACTGCGCGCCGAAGTCGAGAATGACGACCGTCGCAACCTTGACGGGCGCGGCCGTTGGATGGGAGGGCACGCGAACGGCTTCTGCGAGACGCCTCGGCCTTCCCGGACGTGGGCCGATCTTCGTGCCGGACTTCGCGATGCGCGACGCTCGATAGGCGGTCGTAATATAGTTTAATATTAAAGTACTTGTGTGAACGTTAATTCGTCGTAAAGGCGAGCGATGGTAACGTTCGACACACCATGTCGAGTCGCGTGGGTCGGGAGGAAAACGAGCCCGATGCATCGGACATGCGAACGCACATCTTGCCAATCCTCATCGCGGCCACGCTTTCCATCCCCCTTTCCGCCTGTTCCGGCGGCGGAACGATGTCGCCGGTGACGCCCGTCACGACGACCGCAATCGCACCTCTCGCGCCATCCTCCGTCAGCGCCGATCTGGCCGCGAGCCCGACGGGCGCGCCCGCACTCGTCGCCGCCGCGCCGCCCGCGGCATTGACGGCAGATGGCCTGCGGCGCGCGTTCGTCGGTCCGAGTTTCTTTTCGGACGATTTTGCAAACGGACTCAACAACTGGATCGTCGCGGCAGGCGCCATGCGCGTCTGCTCGACTCCCGTTTTCACGCACGCGATGTGCGCGCCGGCCGGCAGCAACGCCGCCTACGCCGGCGTCACCTCGTGGACCGACTATCGTTTGCAAGCGCCGCTGGTCATCAATAGAATTCCCGGCAACCGAAGCGGGATCGATCTCGTCGTCCGC
>JAABUX010007555.1_pt1 | contig 12723 bp, 21 predicted proteins | sample 5561851 | NCBI WGS metagenome assembly JAABUX01 (sample SAMN10711883, study PRJNA513361) | rock metagenome | isolation source: Antarctica rocks | place: Antarctica: Victoria Land, Richard Nunatak red sandstone | collected 2016-01-03 | reverse complement strand
ACTGCTGCCAAAAGACACGTGCTACACGAGCCATCACCACCGGCGCCACTTGAGGCTCCGGCGAGGGTGATGATGATGCTGTGAGCGCACATTGCGCCCATTGCGCATGGCAAAGGGAGGGCAGGTGGCAGGGTGAGATCAGCAGCGTCACCCGCGCCGCCGCCGTTGAGGAGCCCCGAGCTGCGGTAACCGCTGAGGAAGCCGCCGCTGCTGTAGCCGCCGCTGCTGTACCCGTCGGTGGTGCCGAACGGGATGCCGCCCAGAGGCTCCACTTTTCGTCGCTTGAACCGCCTGCAAATACGGCGGGGCCATGCGATTTGTGGGTATCTTGCACCAGATGCTACCACTGGACACGAAGGAAAGCCCTTGCGCGCTGATCAGCAAGCACGGACCCAAGCTGCTTATCACTGGTGAACAATTAGCACAAATATGGGCGCGGGCTGCGGTGTCATGCCTGCGGCTCTTGCGGCTGCGCTGGATGGTGGTCTGCAGGTACCTCCCGAGCTGCTCCGGCGACAGCTGCTTGGCCACCGCCAGCAGCAGCCGTAGCACCTCCTCGTGCACCTGTGCTGCACATTTACGCCTCTGCATGATGCGGATACGATGCTGCCACGCCGGAAGGACTTTGAACGAGATGTTGCTCCGTAGCCCGGAACACAAGGTTTACAGCTATGAGACGTTGATTGGTGGAAACTGCACGCTTGAGACTGCCATCTGTGGCACAACACATGATGGCATCTAAGCTCGAGACGCAAGCATCGATGCGCAGTTCACAAGGCCACTTGTTTGCTCCCAAGCCGCAAGCACGTACTTTCGGGTTTCGCAGCGCGATCATGTAATGCACCGATGATGCCTGTAACCTTCGCAATCACCATGTCGACGTCCACGGCAACCTGCTCAGGCTCAGCGCTGCAGTGGCCGAGCGCGCGCCTTGACGTCGGTGTCGATGGCGTGCAGCAGGAGCTGGTCGACGGCGGTCTCCCAGAACGGCGTCCCGGCGCGGACCTGCCCGGCCTGCGCCATCCCCGCCAGCCGGATGGCCAGCCTCGCCGCGAAGGGCGCCCACTCGGCGATGCCCTGCGTCACTCTTTGTCGCAGGGCTGAGCACAACATAACATGGGTTCCTGTGGGCTGCACCGAAAGCCGAGGAGGTTGAGCAAATCTGTTCCTTGTCACGGCTTTCTATCCACTGAAAAACAGAGGTTTCGTGCACCTTGATGGGGCGCTGGAGGGCTGGGTAAGTCTCTGGTCAGGCCCGACGGGCAAATGAGTCCCTGACAGCGGAGGGGAACACGCTTGGCATCGTCAGGTCTGTGGTTTTTTAGGGTAGAGGCCAGGCGAGCGAGGTGGCACCTTGCTGAGGCGCTCAAGGGCGGGGACCAGGGACGCCAGCATGTCGCGCGCGGTGGCGATGTCCAGCCGGCTCAGGCGCTCCAGGACGTACATCTGGGTCACCCGCCGCGCGATCTCGTTCTTCACCAGCAGCTCCACCAGCTGCGGGTCCGGGACGCCGGCCTCCGCCGCCGCCTCCTCCGCTGCCTCGGCTGCCGAGAAGATATGACAGAGGACTTCAGGCCAGTGGGCCAGCCCGACGGATTTTGGTTGAGATGATGACCATCGAGCAGGCCATCAGTCGGCAGCCTGGTGCGGCTGCCGTAAATCTGTGCACTCTGTACTGCCCAGCTTTGCGGATGGGACCGCGGCAAGACTATTCGCAGGACGACACAAGCTGCAAGCTCGGTGATGGTGTGCACAACAACGTGACACTGGCAGCACACCTATTGCAGCTGAGCCCTCGTCCTCGACGCTGTTGAGGTCGGCCTGGATCATGGCGTTCGCGAGCAGAGGGTAGAAACTGTGCATCAGGTCGTCGCTGGCCGCTGGCATGGAGAACCTGAAGCCACGCGGACCATGTGTTCGGCCGCCAGCGCCATTGGCCGCGCTGGGTGTGTGGCTTGCGACATCCTGAGACTTGATTCTGACACCAAGTCAGAGCTGCCAGGGAGGCACTGGCCAATAATCCGCGACGCTACAGCTCAGCTGATTGCATGCATAGCTGCAGCGATGAACACATGCTATTGGCAGGCAATGTAAACTGCAGCATCTGGCATGTAATGGACCTCAAGGATGACTCAGCTCAGGCGCTCACCGTCGCTCCCGCAGCTGCTGTTTGCTGGCGATGGCCAGCTGTAAAAGGCGCGTCATGAAGCGCAGGTCCGGGTCGGACGTCGGCACCGACTCAGCCGCCACCACCGCCTCCAACCGCCGCAGGATCTGCAGAGGTTGACAAATCTGTCAAGCATGCATGCATCATTCGAAGGCACATAGATGATCAGCCGTTGCTTTACCAACTGAAGCCTTCAGCATGCGTACAGCTGACGGCTGTCCATGAGTGCTGCTGCTGCTGCTGCTGTTGGTGCGAATCCTCTACGGCTGTGTGCAGCATGGGAAGGAATGGCCACTATTCAAGCTGTTGTCGCAGCCTCGGCGCATCCGGCGGCATCAGGCAGGGGAGTCCTGCCGCATCAACGGGCTGCCTACCTGGTGGATGACCAGGTGGAAGGTGGCCGGGTCGCGGAGCACCATGCCGGCGTGGCCCAGCAGCTGCGCCTGGTCGGCCTGCCCGCCGCTGGGCGCCCCCGCCGACTCCGCGTCGTTGTTCGCCGACGCGCTGTGCCTGCGCGATAGGCCCCATCCACCCGTTCGGTGCTGGTCACGCTGTGGCACCCGTGGAGGCGCAGACATACTCTCACGATATTCTGCATGAGCCAGGATCAAAGTCCTGATGTCTGTTCTGTTGCAAGGCTGCTGCCGTAAGCTCAAGGTCGTATTCATTTGCAAATTACATGTCGATTGCCTCCGTACGCTACGAATACAAGTGTCAAGCTCTCGATAGTGCTGTCCTCGGTGCTGTGTGGATGCCGTGCGCACAACCCATGGCCATGCAAGAGCCCGCGCAACATCGGGTTCCCATGCACAGACCCATGCGCACTTGTGCTTGTGCCGCTTTGCGGTCCGCGCAGTCGCCGGCGGCGGCATCGCGCCCGCTGTATCATGCGGCGCGAAGAAGTTCTGGAGCTCCCGCAGCCGCCGCGCGTCCAGCGACCGGTCGTTGATGCACGCGTCCAGCGTCCACGCCAGCTTGTGCACCGGGTCCTGCGCGGCAAGGAATCATGCTCATCAACACTGGCATGGGATTATGGCACGGGTGACTCGTGGGCTTGCGTCGCCTTGCCACAGCCTCCGACACGCCGTGAGATGGGTGCCCACCTCCGGAGCCACACGGCGAGCGAACGGCGACGTCTGTCGCTTTGCTATGATGCCAAACCATGAGCAGCGGGACATAGCACAGCTCTGATATTACAGCAACTTGACGATGCGGCAAGTTCAGGGTGCAGGCATCGAGCACCTGCGAGGAGATCTCGGCGATGCCCGCGTCGTGCAGGTTCATGAGCAGCTGCGAGCGGGCGGTGCAGAAGGCGGCCTCGGGCAGCCCCACGTACAGGCCCTCCGAGTCCCGATACTTGATCATGCACAGCTCCACGATGCCCTTGTACACCTGGGCGGTCACAGGGTTTGGTGAGTGATATGCGTGGTACCAGGTTGATTCCGCGTGTATGTATCTGGACTTATATGGCAGAAGAGGGGTCACTCCAGGTCTGCAAATGCGTCCGTCCTGCGTCAGCCTGCTCAGGGGCTGTTGTAGTATGCTCATTTTATTAGCATCAGCAGATTTTATTTCTATGTGTTTGGGTATTGGAGAATGCAATCGAGAAGCATGACCGAGCGTCGAATGCTGTAATGATCTGATGCCAGTCTGACACGCGCTCGATATGCTCGCGTCACCTGGTGCGAGCGGCCGACCATGCGCGCCAGCTTCTGGATGCCGCCCTGCTTGCGCTCCAGGCGGCGCTGCAGCGGCGGCGGCGGCTTCGTGTCGGGCGGCGCTCCTGCGCAGTGCTGCTCTGCAGGTCAGGCGCAGCGGGCGCCACGACGCCAAAGCCATTGTAACTCGAGCTGGCACACAATGGGTGAGGTGCTCTGCACGCTCTCCTCATCGGCGTCACTAATGGCGACCTCCTCCGGCGCTACACGGCTGTCATGCAGGTCGACTAAGGCCAGTTCCTGTCGCCGGGGGCCAGTCGGCATCAGCAACGCGTTCGAGGAGAGCCAGCGAATCCCGCCCTTGCGTCCGGCTATGGCATGCACCCCGTGTACCGCTGACAGCTCCCTATGACTACAACTTGAAGGTGGGATGCCGAGTCACAGCAGGGCGAATGCACATCCCAGGTGTCGGAGGCGGCACCGGGGAAGGGCAGGTGCTCATCCATGCGCAGGGCGCGCAGCATGTATGGTTCGCTGTACTTGTACGTCGCCAGCAGCGGCAGCGCGTGCTGCTGCAGCAGCGCCTTGTCCACTTCAAACACCTGCGACAGGACACGAAAGCGAGCTGGACAGTAGCACCTGGTTCAAGACTCGGAAAAGCACACTCACTGAAGCCCATGTAGTGTAGAGCTCTGACTTGTTGTGCCGGATGCCTGGTCGCTCCTTGGTTGCAGAGGCGCACGCTTGCTGCCACCTGGTATGCTGTGGTTTTGGGTACGGCCTGTTCTCGGCAGTCCCACCACGTCTGTGTAGCAGCGCACGCTCGCCGCTCTACCCCAGGAGATACTGGCATAGGATGTCATGCAGTTGTCATGTCTTTGGTGCTCAGCTCTGTTGCTCTGATCAGCTCGCATGCCAACCCTAATTTTGACCTTGATGCTGACCCTGAAAACCTTTATGCTGCCGCTCGACCTGCACACCTGGCGCTGGACGTTCTCGGGCAGCTCCGGGAACACGTTGTTGTCGGTGGCCAGCTGCTTCAGGTATGCCGCCGGCACCGGCTGCAGCCGCCCCAGGACCGCCAGCGGCACCGCCTGCGTCAGCATCGTCGCAAATCGAGAACTCAGTCATTATGAGACATGGTGACATTTGATCCTGGACTCAACTGAAAGTCTTGCCTTCCGATACGAATGCAGGGCAGATCCGCAACAGAAGCGCGTGAATCAGCATACACTTGATACATGGCGCGTACTGCTGTGGAGTAACAGCTGCAGGATAGGGCCTTCATTTCGGCACACGGAGGTCATTGGTGGACACAAAAGCTCCTGCGCTGGCGTCCCACTGATGCAGCAGCCCATCCCTGAACACAATGACGCTTGTGTCCGCCATGTGTCCGCCAATTACGGTTGACAGGCTGAGAGAAGCCGGAAACAGGCGCGGGCCTCGCCTGCAGCTCCGGGATGCTGATGAAGGGGAAGGAGGCCTCCAGGAGCTCCAGCAGCTGCGCCGGCGACAGCACGTCGATGCGCGCCAGCAACGCGCCCCGCGCCGCGCCCAGGATCGCTTGGTACGCGTCCGACCTGCATCAACAATTGAATCAGCTACTGGGGATTATTCAGGTTTCAAAGGTAGCAGCGTGCTACTCAGCTTGCACATGACATGGCCGCCGCTGTCGCATGCATCGCTGCTGGATGTGGAAGCGCCGCGGCACACGACAGCCACATCATGCGGAGCACTCCAGCGCTCTGTTCACCTCTGGTTGCACATACGCTTCAGGGAATTGCCCCGACGAGTTAAGCCCGCGATACAGGCTTTCACGTTGGTCGTGATGTGCAACCTCGCCTGGAGCGGCCGAGCTGGTCCATCATCTGCAGCAGCGGCATGCAGCGCTCGTTGCGCAGGCCCGCTCTGCGCCGGATCTCCAGCAGCGCCCGCGGCGGCCCCTGGTCGCTCCGGCTCAGCTCGCTCTGCACGAACTCCTGCCCCACCCCGCCAACCAGGAACTCCTGCGGCAGCGACTATCAGTGTTTGCCGACACATGGAGGGTGGCTTTCCGACTGGAAACACTGCCTGACACGAGGGCAGCATGCAGAAGACCCCTGCGGCAGGCGCCACTGCATGCGGCGGCGGTAGCATAAGGGCGCAGGGTGTCCTGCATGGTGCCAGCGGAGCCGGCAGACTCGGGGTGCAGAGATCTGGCTGGATGGGGGCTGGACAGGCAGGCCCAGCAGCAGCGCACCGCCTGGTAGGTGCCCTCGCTCAGCGGCTGCTGAGACAGCGGGCCCTCCGTCATCGCTGACGCCGCGTGCATGCCGCCGCGTCAACCCGCTACTCTGCGCACCACCGCCTCGACTGGATGCTGACAGCTCCGCGGCGGCTCATCACCACAGCTGATGTAGGGCGGTGTACCATGCACCGGATGCAGTGCTGGCCAGAGTCGACAGCGCCGAACGCTGCAGTTTTATGGCACTGACTCAGCAGCCTGTGTAGCGCTGGCGGACCGAGCTGACGGATGTCTGCGCTGCTTACTGTGCGGCATGCACCGCCAGCACAACTGTCGCTCCGGCTCAGCGTGCTGCTGTGCTCTGTGCCGCTCTGAGGGTCGCCGCCTCTCGACGGAGCTCCTTGACGACCGTCGCCAACGCCTGGACGGCAAAACCAGACCGCTGAGAGGTAGGCAACAGATTGTCGCTGAGGCCTGGGCGGGGGATTGTGCCTAGGACTGTGGTGATCTGACCGCCTGTCGGCACGTCTACCTACACCTTCGGGACACAAGTGGGGAAGCGGGCAAACAGGGGCGGCAGGTGACGATTGGCTAATGTACCTCAGGGTTGACGCCGTTCTCGCAGAGCGCGATCAGCAGGGACACCGTCTTCCTGTCCAAACCAGTGTCGAGGATGCGGGAGATTTCGAACGCGATGTCCAGCGTTTCGTTCGCCTTTGCGACTCTGTCGAAATCCATGTAAAGGGACTGCCTACCCCACCCTGCCCGGCTGACATGTCAGCATACCCTTTCGTGGTACCTGGCAAGGGCTCAATCGGTGCCTCACCCCACTGAGCGACATCGATAGTGTACACTTGCGAGGACCGACGATGCATTGCAAGCCACTGTGCTTTTCTGTTGGCTGCTGCCTTTTAAAACTTCCGCTGTTGCAAGCTCGTGAATCATGACGGCTGCTGTAAGAGTTGGGCCACACTGATGTGGCTGATGAAACCCGTGTTACATGACTGCGACGAAAAGCAAGCGGACAGCTTAGCTGGCCTCGCGCAAGTAGCCCTGCTGGTGAGCAACACTGAGAGTTGGTGATCTGACGACACATTGCCTCAGGAGCAGGTTATGTGGTCCAGCGTACAACTGTCTAAGCTATAGAAAAAGACTGTACTGTCACGGGATGTTAATGTTGTCTGGACACGACTAACCGGCATATGCTTGCCGACGAGTCTAGCTTCGAGCTCCGAGTGACTTTGTGCTAAAGGCATAGTTGTTGCACAGCAGTGCTGCGCATCCAGCGAGGGTGCCTCATGGCAATTGCCGAAGCGGCGACGCACACGACATCGAATAATTGTGGGCCCAACATCTGGACGAGTATGTGAACGCTGATTCGAAACTGCTCAGGATTTGCGGAGCAACAGCTATGTGTGCTGACCATGTCTTACGCCAGCAGCTGAGCATTGCTACGCAGCTGCCAGCGTGCGTGCCCGCTCATGGCCAACTGTATCGCCTGCGTCACGTGCCAGCGGCTTTGTTGCGGCAGCGCGCTGTGTGGCCGCGGCGTCCGGCGAGGGCTCTTCTGTAGTGAGGGCCCTTCTGTAGCGAGGGCCTAAGACTCATTCGCCCAGCCGGATCCTGATGTCGCTGAGGTCCACAGCATCATACTTGCACTGCGGCTGCTCTAGAGATGTAGTTAGCATGCCCTCTGTAGTGTCGGATCTGTACCTGCGGGCAGGCTACCCATCTGATGTCTAGCAAACTGCTGCAGAAAACCAGTCAGTACGAGAAGGCAGCAAACTTGACCACAGGGCACGGCCACCGCAGGCAGAGCAGAACTAGAGCAGGCGCATTATCAGGTCGGACCATCAACGGGATGCACAGGTTGGTGCTCGAGCAGAATCGTACGTGGCATGCAGGGTGCACTTGCTGTAGGCGTAGGCCTTATAGAACTCGGAGCTGCACGCCTGGATCACCTCCGGGCTCAGCTTGTTGATCGGCGGAGCACAGAACGTGCAGCCTGTAGGCAGCAATCACCTGGTCTCTGATGCTTTGTTGCAGCTTACGGCCCACTGCAAAAAGCATTGCACGCACAAAGCCTTTGTTCGCTGCGACTCCCACCAATGGTATTTACCATACAGGACGCTATCATGGTAGTGGAGTTTCTGCTGGTGGCGGGGTGCTGGTACAGCCGTGCAACGTGTGAGACAGCATCCATGCTCAGTGCAGGGTCCACCTGCAGGACAGACCATTCGACAAGGTAGAATGGCGAGCAAAGGGAAGCATCGCACCCGCGTAGTGGGTGATCAGGGTGGGGAGCTCCTCGGCGCCCCACCGCATCTGCAGCCAGTGCCGGTTGATGCCCAGCTGGTCCTCGAAAAACACCTTGGCCGCGTTCTCGGGTCGCGTCTTGAGCAGCCACGTGATGAACGGCGTGTCGTAGAAGCCGGACAGCAGCGGGAACACCTCCTTCTCCAGGACCTGCGACAGCAGTCCGTGTCGTGTCAGCGATTCGCATGGACATGGTCACTGTGGCTGCAGCCAAGCGTAACCGCTCGTGGCTGTCACAACCCAAACGCAATGGTCAAGCTGACTCAGTGATTGCCGTTTGACTGTCATGAAGACGCGCTCAATGCACAGCTGATATGTGATGGCCCTACCTACGCCGCAGCGCCAGGCAGGTCCTGCTGATGGCGTTGATGCATAAACTGGGGTTTACTTCAGATGTTGTGTGCGTAACGTTGGACACATCCGCACCGGCCGCATCGTGCTCATCAGCTCCGCCCTCGGCATGAACGCGTACTGCGCGACGTCGGCGAGGAAATCTCGCGCCCATTCGGTGTTGCGTATAAGCAGCACGCCGCAATTGAGGCCTGCGGACAGTAGGTCCACATCAGTCAGCGTGCCTATCGTGAGGCAGCAATCTTCGAAGCGGCATGGACAGCCTTAGGCGGGCGCGGCGGGCCGTGGCAACACAGTCCACACGGTCAAAGGCATGCGGTCCTTGGCACGGAGCAGGTTAAGTTTCCTCTGGCACGAGATTGCTGTACTGCGCGTAACAGAGTTGGAGCAAACTCACTGAGCGGCCAGCTGTATTCAGCCTGTAGCTACAGCTGTTCACCTATGGCTAGCCCAGCACCTGCATTGAGGTCGCCCTCCATGAGCTTGGCACGTTCGCCCCAGACGACCAGGTCGGCGCCGTCGTACTGGTCAAAGCGCGGCAGCACCGTCATGTCTACGAACAGGGTGTCAACGTCGACCCACATGATCCACTCCGCCTCCGACGGCGCCGTCTCCCGCAGCGTCTTGAGGATCATGATCTCCTTGTTCCAGTTGCCCTGTCAGCTCATGGCGACGTAAGGAGGCTATGGCGAGCAATAACCACCTAGAGCTTGTGTGACATCATGGTCATCGCGGGCCATGGGCCACACCACGCAGATGCGGCGCCGGTGAGCCCTCGGCAGTGCAGGTGCAGTCCCTGTGACAGACTCTGGTTGCATGCCGCCAGCAAGAGCACCCATGCATAAGGTTGCCTATGATGCGCGAGCACCCACCAAGAACGCACCGCCGTGACGTTGGGGTCGATGATGTCCGACGAGACGTGCAGCTCGAACCCGTGCAAGCGCGCGTAGTCCTGCTTGTTGGCCACCGACAGCTTGTTGATCAGGTCGGCGGTGGGGAACTGGCACGGGTCCGCCGGGATGGCGGTGACGATCACCATGCGGGGCGTCTCAGACATGCGGCCCCCGGGCTGCAGCCGGCTGTGGCGTCCACGAAACACGCCATCGGTCTCGCTCACTGCAGCGACGCGCATGCCCACACCAGCTCAACGACACGAGAGGGTGCTCAGGCAGAGCTGTGGGCCCGTCACATGCAGCTTGGTGCTGCAAGGCTGACACCATGGGCCGGATTCGCGTCGCACCTTTTCTCGGCAGGAAGCCGGATGAAAAGCTGGAGAAGGCCGGTCTGCGGTCCGCTACATTCAGTGGCGTGTTGTCCGGGATGTTGTACAGCTCGCATGCCTGCGGACATGCACATCGCGCATTGCATCGATGGAGTGCGACCCTGCTCACCTAACGCACTGGCATGGCTTGACAGTGTGAGCTGAATAGCGTACCCGTGTCCGCACGCTGACTCTTTGTCGCGCTTGTAAACATAGAATGTAGTGACACTGGCCTCCAGTGACAGAGGTAGACGCAAGTGGTGTCCAGCACTGCGCTACCATACGATCACTCAGCATGAAGCGCTGTGAGGATGGTACCTGGTGAGGATATAGGTGCGGCTGGAATCGCCGGCCATCGTCGCAGCCGCCAGGGCGCCAGCAGAAGATCCAGGCGTTGCACGCCTTTGATGCGCGGCAGCTCCGGCGGCACGCCCCCGCATCGTGCTGTGTGGTTGCAGGAGAGCACTTGATACTCGTGCTGAACGATTGCACAAGCAATTGTTCCTACTATCATATGCAGTGCAGCATGGCGTGAGCGGGCAAGCAAGAAGGCAACGTTTGGTCCATGCGCAGCCCTGGAGTCGCACACAATTTTCTTGCTTATCCATGTGGACGTCAATAAGCAATCAGTACTGACTCTGGCGACAACCGCAGTGGCGTGCAGCAATGGTGTGACGGAGCAGTAGCGAGTGTCAAGAGCATGTCGCAGCAGAGGAACCTGCCTGCAGGTTGGTCCGGCCTGGCAGGATGACAGTAGCCTGCAAGGCGATGGAGTTAGCCTCCGACTTGCCCTCTGTCACAATGGTCCGTGACTCGCTTGAGCTAGCGCCTGCTGACAATGCACGAATGTCACACATGCAGCGCAGCCTGCAGAACGCAGTATTGCACGTCTTTACATTGCTCTATTCATCATTGCATACTGTAAGCGAGAACTTATCGCCTGACATTCACAAGCCAAACGCTCAGCCTGCTGTCACACTGTCAAAGCACGCCAGAGAGCAGAGCATTCGAAAAAGATAAGGTCTGCTGTAGCTGCATTCAACATCCAGCGACAACATGTTCGTGCCACACCTGCGTGAACCTGCAGCGGCCGAGGCGGTAATGCTCGACGAACTTGCTGTTGAAGGGCGGGACGGTCGGATCATCACTGGCGAGGCTGAAGTCGTTGCAGTGCGGGGCGCCTGTGAAGTGCGTGATGAACATGGTTGGCGCCTCCAGATCGGCTCCCTGCGGCAGCAGCTGACAAAGTCACAGCATGCGTTGAGGGCACTAATGTGCTGAAACGCAGCATTGCTCCACGCGGCTGCACAGGGCGATGAAGTACCATCTGTGTCTCAGCACGCTGACACAAAGGCGGGCGAGACAGCATGGCTCCCCTCAGCCTGGAATATGCACCGCCATTTGCAGCAACGGTATGGTGTCAGCAAGCTGGAGGAAGCAGGCTGACTCGCACCTCGTAGAAGCAGGATATGCAGAGCTCGGACTCCAGGAACACGTTGCCCAAGTGTTTGTCGGGGTTGCTTGCGAACAGGTATGCTATGGCGTTCCGGTATGTGCGCCCCGAGCGACGGTATGCGTCGGTCCGCTTCAGGGTGAGCAAGGCCTGCGCGCGGCCACAGAGTCTGTTCACGATGGCTTGCACACCGTGTCACCATCAGCGCGATGCCCGAGCGCCATGAATGCTGTGCTTCAGGGGTCACGACAGTCACTCCACGTCGCTCAGACGGTTATGGCTAATCTAGCAGTTCATGAGCAGATGGTCGCCACTGCGTCGTAGCAAGTCGCAATACAGCTCGGAGATTGCAGGAGCTTCGTACCTCATCCATCCTCTCGTCGTCCTCCTTCAGCAGCCGGACGGTGCGGAAGAAACACCGAGCCGCAGCCGTGTTGTTGATGAGCATGACGCCAGGATTCGAGACTGCGCAGCAACCACAACACCTCGAATATGTGCTGCTGCCTCGCAAAGCCAAGCGTTGCACAGTACAGAGCAGTCGCAGATTGTTGGTACTACAAAAGTTCTGTGTCGCGTAATTGCATCGCTGGGGCCTCAACGCAGCATACTTCACAGCTGAGAAGGACCCGCTCACCGAAAAAGCACGGCGCCCGGGCTCTTAGAGGCTTCGTCTCACGCGCAGAAGACAACACGACAAGAGGCGGTGCTGCAGCGCACATGCGGCATTGCCGTCCAGGACTTCGTCCAGCTCGCCGTACATCACGATGTCTTTCCCCGAGTACCGCTTGTAGGGAAACACGACCGCCGGGTTGACCACCAGGGCGTTCTGCTCCATCCACAGCACGTAGTCCACTCCCGCGAAGCTCGCTGTCCGGTTGAGCACGTCCTCGATGATATTGATCTTCGACCGATCATCCTGTCGATGACAGACAGGGGCGTCATATGTACTCGCCATGGTGACGAGCTGCAGCTGACCATTAGCTGGCAGGAGACCTCTCTTGGGAACAAACCAACGCGCAGCGTGCATGCACCAAGCTATGCAGAGACTGCCTGCCCACTCATAGCTCAGTCACGGCGTATCCAGCCATGTTCTCTAGGTTTGAGTATGCTATGCCACGCGCAGAGCTCCACCGTCTGGGGCGTGCCTTGACGTGGGTGAAGAGGAAGCGGAAGCCCTGTAGGCGCGCGAAGTCCTGCTTGCTGGCCACTGACAGGCGGCTGAGCCAGTCAGCGCGCTGCCACGTCCTGGACGGCAGCCCGGGGCCGCCAGGATCGCAGCCGGCTACCGCCGTC
>JAABUX010007554.1_pt1 | contig 12723 bp, 12 predicted proteins | sample 5561851 | NCBI WGS metagenome assembly JAABUX01 (sample SAMN10711883, study PRJNA513361) | rock metagenome | isolation source: Antarctica rocks | place: Antarctica: Victoria Land, Richard Nunatak red sandstone | collected 2016-01-03 | reverse complement strand
TTCTGGCCGCCGTATTCTTCAGCCAGCGAGTTCGACCGCTAAAAACTGCCTCAGCGCCACCCAGCAACGCACGATTGACCCAGGCACGCAAAAACGCTCGCAACCTCACTCCGACAGGCTGCTAGGGCAATTCACGAGCTACTATCAGCACCCATAATGGCCAGCAGGGATTTCAGGTCCGGCACGTCCAGGTCCGGCGCCTCGGTGAGCAGCCTTGCGGAGCGTCCGTTCCGGCGGACCCAGACCGTCGCGCAGCCGAGCTGCCGCATCGGCGCGATCTCCGTCACGCCCTCGGCAATATGCGCGACCGATCCTGGTTCCGCCCCAAGGCGCCGGAGGGCCTCTTCGAAGATGGCCCGATGCGGCTTGTAGCACCGGGCCTGCTCTACGGTGACCACCGCATCGAATGGGACCCCGATCTGCTTTGCTGAAGCGACGAACAGGTCGTCATCGATATTCGAGATGATGGCGAGCCTATAGAGGCGGCCGAGGGCTCGCAGCACTTCCACCGTGTCGGGAAACAGCCGCCATAACGGGATTGACGATGCGAGCAGGTCCTGTTCCGAAGCCGCGACTAAAAATCCGAAGCGCTGCCCGAACCCCTTCACCACGCCGGCAAGCACCTCCGTGTATGGCTTGAAGGATAGCTTGCAGAGTGGCCCCTCCAAGTCTTGGAAGACCGTGATGATCTCGTCATCTGACAGCGCGACGCCATGCCGGGCCAACAAGGGCCGCAAGGCTTCTATCGTGCCCGCCTCCCAGTCGATCAGGGTGCCGTAGCAGTCGAAGGTGAGGGTGGTCACACGGTCTGGGTCGAGGTGGGGCATGTTGCGTGACAGCCACTATGGCGGCGCGGTGTCCGCGATCTCCGGCCGCTGCTGCACGGCGGCGTACCACCCCGCCAATTGCGGCCGCCCCTCCCGCCAGGCGTCGTCGGCGAAACGCAGGTCCAGGTAGCCCAGGGCGCAGGCGACGCTGATGGTGCCAATGTCCAGGTGGTCGGCCAGCGGCGTAGCCTCCAGCGTGTCCAAGGCGCGGCGCACCGTCTCCGCCTGTCGGGCCATGCTTGCAGCGCGCGCCTCCTCCTGCGGGCGGCCCATCTCGCCCCGGCACGCCACGGCGGCGTCCATGATCCCGTCGCCGATGGCCTGCAGCTTCAGGGCACGCCACCGCAGCGGCCCCGGTGGCGGGAACAGCGAGCCGGTGCCGACATAGTCCAGGTACTCGCAGATCACCGGGCTATCGAACAGCGCCAGGCCGTCGCCCGTCACCAGGCACGGCACCTTCGACAGCGGGTTGTCCGCCAGCAGTTCCGGCGGGGACTCGTGCGGGTTGGTCAAAACCCGGGTGATCTGCTTGTCGAGCCCGCACGCGATGGCGCAGGCGGCGACCTTGCGGACATACGGGCTGGTCGGCGAGTAGTACAGCTTCATCGAAAACTGTCCTTCTGCGCCCGCAACGCGCCAAGCGCCGCAACGGTCGGCGCACGCAGGAACGGGTTCTCCGCCAATTCGTCCGCCAGGCGGCTCGGCACGGTCGCCTGGCCATTGCCGCGCAGACGGTCCACCTCCGCCGCCCGGGCGCGCAGTGCCTGGTTGTCCGGGTCCGCGTGCAGGGCAAAGCGCGCGTTGGACTGGGTGTACTCATGGCCGCAGCACACCATGGTCTCCGGCGGCAGCACCGCGAACTTCCGCAGGCTGCCGAACATGTCGGCCGCCGTACCCTCCAGCAGCCGGCCGCAACCCAGGCTGAACAGGGTGTCGCCGCTCAGCAGCACCGGCGCATCCCCCTCGCTGACGTAGGCGATGTGCCCCACGGTATGGCCCGGCGTATCGATCACCCGCAGACGGCTCTCGCCAAGCTCCACCACGTCGCCCTCCCGCACCGCCCGGTCCAGGCGCGGCAGGCGGCGCGCATCGGCGGCGGCGCCCACCACGGGGCAGCCGAACCGGGCGCGCACCTCGTCCACGCCGGCGATATGGTCGCCATGGTGGTGGGTCAGCAGGATCAGGTCCAGCCGCCCGCCCGCCGCCTCCACTGCGGCGATGCAGGCACGGGCGTCGGCGGGATCGACCAGCGCCGTCGCGCCCGTGGCGCTGTCCCGCAACAGCCAGGCGTAGTTGTCGGACAGGATCGGCACGGCTTGGGCGGTCAACGGCATCGCGGCCTCATGGTGACGGAACCTGGATCGGCAGAGCCTGATTTTGCAGCACCGGCAACCTGCTGCACCGCCCCTGCAAGCGCAAGCCGGGCAGTATGATATACCAGGTCCGATCCAGGAGGGCCGGCATGACAGCGGACGCGCAGATGGCGGCGGAGTTCTACGCGACGGCACGCGGCGCGGTGGCCTGCCGCCTGGTGCGGGAGCGGCTGGCCGCGATCTGGCCCAACGTCAACGGAATGTCCCTGCTCGGCCTGGGCTACGCCGCGCCCTATATGCGCCCGTGGCGGGACGCCGCCGCCCGCTGCATTGTCGGCACCCAGGCGCAGGTCGGCATTGCACGCTGGCCGGCCGGGCGGCCCAACCTGTCCTGCACCCTGGAGGAGGACGCCCTGCCCTTCCCCGACCTGCTGTTCGACCGCATCCTGCTGGTGCACGGGCTGGAGGCGTCGGAGAGCGCCCGCATCCTGCTGCGCGAGGTCTGGCGCGTGCTGAAGGACGACGGCCGCCTGCTGGTGGTGGCGCCCAACCGCGTCGGCATGTGGGCGCACGTCGAGAGCACCCCGTTCGGCCACGGCCAGCCCTACTCGGCGGGCCAGGTCGGCCGCCTGCTGTCGGCCAGCCTGTTCCGGGTCGAGTACCGGGACAGCGCGCTGTACGTGCCGCCGTCCAGCCTGCGGCTGGTGCTGCGCGGTGCCCGCCTGTGGGAGCACGCCGGCCGTCGGCTGGTGCCGTCCCTAGCCGGCGTCACCATCACCGAGGCCGTGAAGGACGTTTACGCCGCCCTGCCGCTGCAACGCGCGCGGCGGCGGCGGCTGGTGCTAAGCCAGGCGGCGTGACCTAAGCCGCCGGCACCGTCCGGCCCGCGACCTGCACCTGGTTGCGGCCGGCGCGCTTGGCAGCGTACAGCGCCGTGTCGGCTGCCTCCACCAGGGCCGCCGGGCCGTCCCCGCCGCCGCTGGGCATCAGCACGGCCACCCCGAGGCTGAGGCTCAAGAAGCCGCCCTCCGACCCCGCGTGGGGCAGGGCAGCGGCGCGCATCGCGTCCTGGATGCGCGCCGCCGACACCAGCGCGCCAGCCTCGTCCGTGCTGGGCAGCAGGACCGCGAACTCCTCCCCGCCGTAGCGCGCGGCCAGGTCGGCGGGCCGGCGCAGCGATGCGGCCAGCGCCCTGGCAACGGCTTGCAGGCAGGCATCGCCGGCCGGATGGCCATACAGGTCGTTGAACGCCTTGAACCGGTCCACATCGACCATGATCAGCGTCAGCGGCGTGCCCATCCGCATGGCCCGGCGGTACTCCGTCCCCAGCATGTCATCGAAGTGCCGCCGGTTGCCCAGGCCAGTCAGCCCGTCCTGCCGCACCAGGATGCGCAACTGGCGGTTCATCTCCTCAAGCTCGGCTTGCATGGCAGTGATCCGCCCCTCCCGCTCGCGCAGGCGCCGGGCCATGCGGGCGAAGCTGGCGCCCAACTGGCGGAGTTCCCGCGCCGCGCCGCGCCCCATCCGGGCATGGGCCGACATGTCGCCGCTCCCGACCTGATGCGCCGCCACCGCCAGGCTGCGGATCGGCCCCAGCAGCACGCGGTCCGCCGCCATCCAGGTCACGAAGAATGCAAATCCGGCCGCGCCGACCGCCGCAATCAGCACGACGCCGGAGCGGGTGTCGGCAGCCATGCGAACCTTGGACTCCAACAGGCCGATCGCGATCACGATGCCGCCGCGGCCCGGCAGCGGCGCGAAGCCAAAAATCCGGGACACGCCGTCCACGTCGGCCGCGACGATGGACCCGCTGGATGGCGAGGCCCGGTAGGCTTGCAGCACCGGATGGTCCGGCGCCATCTCGCCGGCCTGCGCCGTAAGGTCCTGCGCACGGGCCAGCACCGCGCCGTCGCGGCTGTCGAGGACCTCGACCGACCGAGTGCTGCCCACCGGCAAACGGTCGCCCAGGCGGGCAAACCACTGCAGGTTCAACGACGCGATCAGCACGCCGGCCCGCAGGGCGCCAACCCGCACCGGCACCGCCACGAACATGGTTGGGCGCCCCGAGGCACGGCTGAGCGTGAGGCTGCTCAGCACCGCGCGGCTGCCGTCCGAGACCATGGCTTCCCGAAAGTAGGGCCGGTCGCCCGCGTCCAGGCCGGCGGCGCCGGGGCGGCTGCCGCAGGCGACGATCCCGTCAGGCCGTATCATGGCGACGGCCTCGATCCGCGGATGGTCGGCCACCACGTCGCGCAGCAGGGTCTCGCAGCCGTCCTGCATCCCGCGCACGGCCGGGACCTTGGCCAGCACGCGGAGCAGGTGCGACGCTTCCTGCAGGCTGTCGTCCTGCTGCTCCGCCGCCAACCGGGCGAGTTGCACGACCTGGTCCCGCGCGGCGTCCACCAATCGGCGGCCGTCATCCACCGCGGACAGCACGAGCCCGGCCAGCATCGGCCCGGTGGCCAGCGCCATCAGCAGGAACAGGCGGGGCCAAAGCCCGCGTGGCAAAAAACCGGCCAGCATGCGCCGGGCAGTCGGGAACGGGGACACGGCACGCCTCCAGCCCTGATGCCGTGAGGGTGTGGCCCGGCGCGGGTTGGGATTAGGTTAAGCTGCCCGCCTCGGTAGTATCGGGGTCGATCAGCCGGGACACGGCGGCGAGCAGGGTGTCCATCTCGAACGGCTTGGGCATGTAGGCCGTGGGCGGGTCCAGCGCGGCGGCGCGTCGCTGGCTGGCCGCCGTGCCGGACACGATCAGGACAGGCAGGCGCGGATGCACCTCGCGCGCATGCTCGGCCAGGCCGATGCCGTCGATGCTGCCGGGCAGGGTGACATCGGTCAGCAGGGCGTCGAAGCGGTCGCGGTCGGCCAGCAGGATCGCCGCCTCGTCCCCAGTGCAGGTCGCCGTCACCTCATAGCCGGCGCCGTTGAGCGATTCCGCCATCAGCGCGCGTGTCAGCGGCTCGTCCTCGACCAGCAGGATATGGGTCAGGGGCATGGGCGGCTCCAAGCAATTCGCTGAGACAGCATTATACGGCCCGCAAAGGACGCGCCCATGGCCCGGGAGCAGCCGAGTGCGGTCTCCGGCATGTGCGTGGGTGCTGTCCAGCCGGCAGGCGGCCGTCCCCGCCGGCGCAATGCACCAGACCTGAGGCTTCGCGGTCCAGCCGCGCCAGAGCCAGCCAGATCAGAGGTTGCATTCCTCAGCAGGGTAGCTGACGGTAGTAGCACCCTTCGAGGAGGCGGGCATCGCTTGAGTCGGCGTGCAAATCTGGCCAGGGCATGTTCGACGGCGGCGCTGCTGTCAGGGGCTTCATGTTCCCAAGCCCTATCCACAGGTCTGGACGCCAGCAAGCTGGCGCTGGTCGTGATTGGGCAGTCATCGCGAACCAACGTGTTTACAGACCTTGGGCGGCCAGATCGGACACAGCAGAGTTTGCAGGGCGAAACCTGGGTTTACGAGACAAAGGCTGGTGACAGCGGCGCCCAGGGACTCCGGAGCGGCGCAGCGGCCGTTTCTGGCATCGTCGGTGCTTTCGTGCCTTATGCAGGACTTGTTGGCTCCGGCCTCGGGCTGGCGGATGCGGCTGCAGGAAGGCGCCAGGAACCGGATACGATGAGCGTGACCATAAGCTTCACCGACAGCGGCATTGTTCGGGACTGCAGCTATTCCAGCACGGCCCTGCCGGCGGGCCTGCCAGGCTCGGCAGAGAGGGCTGCGAAGGTCGTTGGTTGCCAAAAACCGCTTCTGGTCCCGGCAGCATCGCAGGCTCGGTAGATCGACCTTAAATGGCAGTATCGACAGCACCGGCGTGCCGACGCGCCCAATGACGAACCCGGGGTTCGGGTTTCCCGCATGGCGGGCTGCCCTCTGATTATGCCGAAAGCCAAACTTGTAGCTGTGGCTGATGCCGTGCGGCCTGCGGAACGGCATCGTTTGCCAAGGGTAGGCACAAACCGCAGGGTCGCCGCAGCGGCGGTGGCAGTGCAGCCGAACTCCGTGATCGGCGCCGCCGGTGCTGCTGCACAGGACTTCAGCGATCCTGTGGCATGCGGCGTCGATGCACCCTGGAAGGTTATCGGCCCTCACCCTCCATCATATCGGCGGACCATTCTATCGGCGGAGGCGCCGCCCTTTTCACCTGCCCATGCTGTCGGGCAGTCCGGAACCTTCGTCATGTCCCACCGTCGTGACCGTCCTCCTCCGGTTCGATGTCGGCAGGCCCCGGCATTGCCCGCCAACGCGGCCTGTTCCATCCTGCTTGAATGCCCTCACTCACCCCTGAAACCCTCGCACTCCCCGGTGGCCCCGCCCGCGTCCAGTGGCGGCGCAGCGCGCGGGCGCGCAAGGTCAGCCTGCGCATCGACCCCCGGGCCGGCGAGGTCGTCATCACCCTGCCGCCCCGCACCACCCAGGCCGCCGGACGGGCGCTGCTGGCCGATCACGCCGGATGGGTGGCGGAGCGGCTGGCCCGGCTGCCGGCCCCCATCGTGCTGCAGCACGGCGCGCAGGTGCCCCTCGACGGCACGCCGTGCCTGATCCAGCACGCCCCCGGCGCCCGCGGCGGCGCCTGGCTGGACGGCGGCGTGCTGCACGTGGCGGGAGCGCCGGAGTTCCTGTCCCGCCGGACCGCCGACTTCTTGCGCGGCGAGGCCCGGCGGCGGCTGTCCGCCCTGGCCGCCGCAAAGGCCGCGCTGGCCGGGCTGGCGCCGCGCCGGGTGGTGGTGAAGGACACCCGCACCCGCTGGGGGAGCTGCACCGCGGACGGCACGCTGATGTTCTGCTGGCGCCTGGTGATGGCGCCGCCGCATGTGCAGGACTACGTGGCGGCGCACGAGGTCGCGCATCTGCGGCACATGGACCACAGCCGGGCGTTCTGGGCGCTGGTGGCGCACCTCACGCCGCACCGGCGGGCTGCGACAGGCTGGCTGGCGGCGGAGGGCAACGGGCTGATGCGGGTGGCGTAGGCGGGCTGTGCCGCCCCTGCTACGCGATCCTGCGTTCCGCGCCTTCCTGGCCGCCAACGTGCTGGAGCGGTTCGCCTCGGCCGCGCTGACGGTGCTGCTGGGCTTCCAGGTCTACGAGCTGACGCACGACCCGCTCGACCTCGGCTGGCTCGGCCTAGCGGAGGCGGCGCCGGGCGTCACCCTGGTGCTGTATGGCGGGCACGTCGCCGACCGCCACCCGCGCCGGCGTATCGTGCTGGCTGCGACGGCGTGCCTGGCCGTGCTGGCAGGCGGATTGACGCTGGCGTCCGGCACTGGGCGGGTGTTCCCCACCCTGTATGCGGTCGCGTTCCTGGCCGGCGGCGTCCGCGCGTTCGAGAACCCGGCCGCGTCAGGGCTGGAGGCGCACGTCGTTCCGCTGGCGCAGGTGATCCCCGGCCTGGCGCTGCTGGCCACGACGGGGCGGCTGGCGGACGTGCTGGGGCCGGCGGCCGGCGGTTTCGCCTGGGCGGCGCTGGGGCCGCAGGGCACCTACCTGGCGCTGGCCGCGCTGTTCGCCGCGTCCTGCCTGCTGTTGCTGGCGGTGCCGGAGCCGCCGGTCCCTACTGCTGCCCACGATGCCGGCGCGCTGCGGAGCATCCGGGACGGCGTGGCCTACGTGTTCCGGGACCAGGTGCTGCTGGGGTCGATGGCGCTGGACCTGTTCGCAGTGTTCTTCGGCGGGGCGACTGCGCTGCTGCCGGTGTTCGCGACCAGCATCCTGCATGTGGGGCCGGCCGGGTTCGGGCTGCTGCGGTCGGCAGCCGCGGCCGGGTCGCTGACGGCGGCGCTGCTGGCGGGGCGGCTGCTGCCGCAGCGGCGGGCCGGGCAGGCACTGCACTGGGTGATCGCCGGGTTCGGAGCGGCGATGGTGGTGTTCGGGCTGTCGCGCTCGCTGCCGCTGTCGCTGCTGGCGCTGTTCGCGGCCGGGCTGTGCGACGGAACCAGCGTCGTGATCCGCCGGGCCATCCTGCGGCTGGCGTCGCCGGAGGCCATGCGGGGGCGGATCGCGGCGGTGAAGTCGGTGTTCGTCGGCTCCTCCAACGAGATTGGCGCGTTCGAGAGCGGGGTTGCGGCCAGCCTGCTCGGCGCATCGGCGGCGGTGTGGGCGGGCGGGCTGGTGACGGTCGGGATCGTGGCGCTGACAGCCTGGTGCGCGCCGCGGCTGCGGCGGCTGGACTTGGTTGAGCTGGCGGAGGCCGCGCGCTAATGCGCCTCGGCCGCGATCTCCCGGAATAGCCGGGCCGGTAGGCTGCTACCTGTCACGCCCCGCATCGCGCGGCCGTCGTCATTGCCCAGCCAGACGCCAATCACCGTGCCGCCGCTGCCGACCTCGCCGACAAACCACGCGTCCTTGTAGTCCTGCGTCGTCCCGGTCTTGCCCGCCACGAACCGCCCCGGCACTGCTGCCGCCCGGCCGCTGCCGCGCGACACCACCGCGCCCATCATGCGGACCATGTCCGCCGCCAGGCCCGCATCCACCAGGCGCTCCGCCGCGGGATGCGGCACCGGCACCGGCCGCCGATCCGCCTCGGCCAACTCGATGCCGTGCGGCGCCACCGCCAGCCCGCCGTTGAACAGCACCGCATAGGCAGACACCAGTTCCAGCAGCCCGACTTCCCCAGTGCCCAACGCCAAGGAAAGATCGTTCGGCAACTCGTCCGCAATGCCCAGCCGCCGCGCCACCGCCGCCATGCCGCGCGGACCGCCGGACTGCTGCATCAGCCGGACCGAGGCGGTGTTGAGCGACTGGGCCAGCGCGTCCTCCAACGTGACCTCGCCATGGAACACGCCATCGAAATTGCCCGGCGACCAGCCGCCGATCCGCAGCGGCGCATCCAGCACCGTGTCGTCCGGCCGCATCCCGTGCTCCAGCGCCGCCAACCAGACGAACGGCTTGAACGCCGAGCCGGGCTGCCGCCGGGCAGCGGTGGCGCGGTTATAAGGACTGGTGCGCCAGTCCCGCCCGCCAACCATGGCGCGCACTGCCCCGGTGCCGGCGTCCATCACGACGACGGCCCCCTGCCCCACCCCTTGCGCCGCGCCCGGCCCGTCCAGCAACGCCGCAAACCGGGCCTCGACGATCCCTTGCAGCCGGCTGTCCAGCGTGGTGTGCAACACGGCGTCGGCGCCGGGCGGCAGCAGCGCCGCAGACGCCTCGGCGGCCCAGTCGGCGAACCAACCCCCAGCGGCCGGACGCGGCGGGAAGCTGATCGCCGCCCCGGCGGCGTCCGCCTCCTGCTTGGTGACCACGCCAGTTTCCGCCATCGCCGCCAGCACCTCCCGCCCGCGCGCCGCCGCCGCCGCCGGGTCCGTGCGTGGGTTGAACCGGGACGGCGCGCGCGGCAGCCCGGCCAGCACCGCGCATTGCCACAGGTTCAGCTTGCGCGCCGACACGCCGAAGTACTGCCGCGCCGCCGCATCCACCCCCCAGGCGCCGCTGCCGAGGTAAACCCGGTTCAGCCAGATCTCAAGGATTTCGGCCTTGGTGAAGCTGTGCTCCAGCCACAGGGTCAACATCAGCTCCTGCACTTTGCGCCGCAGGGTGCGGGCGTTGGTCAGGAACAGCGTCTTGGCGACCTGCTGCGTCAGGGTCGATCCGCCCTGCACCAGTCGCCGCGCCCGCAGGTTGACCCACGCCGCCCGGGCGATGCCCACGAAGTCCAGGCCAGGATGCGAGTAGAACCGCCGGTCCTCCACCGCGACCGCCGCCGCTGGCAGATAGCGTGGCATATCCCGCAGGCGCAACGGGTCGCCGACCACGTCCCCGAACGTGGCGAAGGGGTGTCCGGCGCGGTCCTGCAGGATCAGGCCGGGCCGGCGGGCGGCGTCCAGCGCGGCGTCGGGCCTAGGCAGGTCGCGCGCGAACCACATCAGCATCAGGCCAGCCGCCAGCACGCCCCAAACCCCGGCGATCAGCAAGGCGCGCAGCAGCCGCCAGAGCATTCGGCGGCGGACGGGCTTGACCATGGCGGGCGGGTTGGCGGGACCGTTAACGCGCCGCTGTCCAGGCGCAGCGGGGCCAGCAGCCGGCGTGCGGGCCACCCCCTAGCGGCGTCCGCCCAAGCTCAGCCCGGCAGCCCTACTCGTAGCATAGGACATAAACGGTGGACGGATTGGCGATCAGCCCGATCGCGACGTTGCGCTTGTCCGGGCCGTCGCTGGCCACGGCATGCGGACGCACCCCGTTGGCGCGCAGGAAGGCCAGCGCCTCCGTCCCCTTGATGGCGAAGTTGACGTTCTGCGGGATGTCCCCCGTCACCGCCGCCACCCGCGCGGCCGACAGCTTCGACACCACCACGCCGATCACGTTGCCCTGCGCATCCAGCAGCGGGCCGCCCGAGTTGCCCTGCTGCACCGGCGCGCTGATCTGGATTTGCATCGGGTTGTCCCGCAGCCCCGTTAGCGCGCTGACGTCCCCCGTCGTCAGGGTGGGACCGGACGACACCAGGCCGAACAGCGGGAAACCATAGGTCACGACGCTCTCGCCGCGCTGCACCGGCGGGCTGTCGCGGAAGGTCAGCGGCGGGCCGGCAGCGGGCGGCACGGTCAGCAGCGCCAGGTCGCGCCGCTGGTCGGTCGCGTCCACGCGGGCCGGGAAACGGGCGCCGTCGGCGTTGCGGATCACCATGCGCCGGCACTCGTCCACGACGTGGTTGTTGGTCACCACCTTGCCGTCGGCCACCACGAAGCCGGTGCCGCTCCGGGATGGAGACTCCCGGCCGGAGGGCAACCGTTCATCCCCCGGTTTGCCGGCCTCCTCCCGCGAGCCGACCGGGACGCCGAGGGGCGGCGGCTTGCCGGGCAGAGGATCGTTGGGACTGCCGCTGTAGGTGCGCTTGACGCCAGGCGCGGGCAGGCTCGGCCCCGGCGATCCCAGCGGCGGCGGCTTTTGCGCCACGGCTGGGGCCGCAGCCAACAGGGCCGCCGCCATCCAGGACGCAAGTTGAAGATGTCGCATGGGACGAGGATGGGCCGCTGCAGCAGCAGGCGTCAAATTGGCTTTGGTCAGGCAAGGTTGCGGCGACGGGCTGGGCGTCGCAGCTTGGGCATCACCGGTCTGGGTACCGGCAGGCTGGATGATGGCAGTCTGGCTACCAGCGGCCTGGCCATCAGGGAGGGGCGGCATGAGAGGATTGTTCCTGGACGCGGACGACAAAATGGCCGAGATCTTCCATGCTGTATCGCGCGGCGGCGACCCAGCGATTGACCTCAACCTGCAATTGCAGGTGGACCCGGCCGCGCTGCCTGCAATGCTGGCCGGCTACGGCTTCGTGCTGAACGATCACAGCTTCATGCCGACCGACGCCATGCGGGGCTGCACGGACCTGCAGCACGTCATCTTTCTCGGCACCGGCGCCCGCAGCTACATGGACCCCGAGGGCTTGGCCGCGCTGGGCATCGAGGTCCACACCATCAAGGGCTACGGCGACGTAGCGGTGGCCGAGCACGCCGTCGCCCTGATGTGGGCCGCCGCCCGTGGCCTGGCGCGCATGGACCGCGGGATGCGCGGCGGCCAATGGCTGCGGACCGAGGGGATGCAGCTTCAGGGCAAGACGCTGGGCCTGCTGGGCTATGGCGGCATCGCGGCGGAGGTGGCGCGCATCGCCCGGGGCATCGGCATGCAGGTGCTGGCCTGGAACCGCTCGCCGCGCGCGGCCGAGGGCGTCGGCTTCGTGCCGGTGGACGAGCTGCTGGCCCGCAGCGACGTGCTGTCCGTCCACCTACTGCTGACCGACGAGACCCGCGGCTTCCTGGACGCCGCCCGCCTCGCCGCCCTGCGGCCCGGCGCGATCCTGGTCAACACCGCCCGCGGCGCGGTGGTGGACGAGGCGGCGATGGTGCAGGCCCTGCGCACCGGGCGCCTGGCGCATGCCGGGCTGGATGTGTTCGACGAGGAGCCGCTGCCGCCGGGCCATGTGCTCACGACGCTGGAGAACGTGACCTTGTCGGCCCACAGCGCCTTCCGGACGCCGGAAGCCAGCGAGACCTTGATCCGCCGGGCGTTGGATATTGCGTGTGGGTTGGGGGCGGGCCAGGTGGCGCGGGCGTAGGCGCGTGCTATGCAGGGTGCTGTGTGGACGTGGCGGAATGGTAGACGCTGCAGACTTCAATTGGAGTGCCCGTGGGGAAACCCGCGGCGTAGAACCGCCCAAACTCGGGGAACGCTACCGGCGATCAGCCCAGGCCAATCCCGAGCCAAGCCCCGTGCGAGCGGGGAAGGTGTAGAGACTAGACGGGGGGCGCCTGCCGCCGCCGGGCAACCGGAGGCATGGCGAAGGGATAGTCCAGACCACGAACGCCCGGCATCGCGCGCAGGCCGGGCGGCGGCGAAAGCCGAAGTGGGATGAAAATCTGAGTCCCGCAAGGGAGTGCGGGTTCGAGTCCCGCCGTCCGCATCCAAGCTGCCTCAGACGGGAACAAATTGGGAGGAACGCATGATCGGCTCCGTCAACCTGCTGGCTGCGCTGGCAGCAATTCTAAGTGGGCCTCTGGCGCGGGTGTCACTTGGTGATCTGGGCTGCGATGTTGGGCGGTGGTCTTGAGTCGATCAGGGTTTGCATGAGGGTGGCCCAGTCTGGAAAGACCAGGTAGGC
>JAABUX010007550.1_pt1 | contig 12730 bp, 7 predicted proteins | sample 5561851 | NCBI WGS metagenome assembly JAABUX01 (sample SAMN10711883, study PRJNA513361) | rock metagenome | isolation source: Antarctica rocks | place: Antarctica: Victoria Land, Richard Nunatak red sandstone | collected 2016-01-03 | reverse complement strand
CCGTTGCCACCTTGGGCGCTCCGTTTGTGTAGCCGGCCTGCGCGACTCCCGAGTAGATGCCAACGTTATCGCCTGGGGCATCAACCCCACGGAAGTAGGCGACCCGCACCGGCGCGCGCGTGGGATCGAGGCTGACGCAGACCCCATTTTTCCTCGTACAGTAGCGGTCATTGAGCCATGTGAAGAGGTCGGCCGCGTAGGCTCCCTGCGCCGGGGCATTGGTCGTGGCAACCCCGTTACGCGCTTCCCCAGGGCTATAGTTATCCTCCGTAAATATCACGGGGAGGCGCAACGGGGCGAACTTGTACGTCGTCCCATAGTAGCGCGACGTGCGAATCCCCCGGTGCGTGCCCGACGTCGTCCATGTGTTGATCATGTCGTTGAGGTTCAGACAGGCGTTGTAGGAGAAGCGCCTGGGCGGCACATCCGCAGAAACTTGCCTGTAGAAGTTCTTCCACCAATGTCCGTGATCATCGGGGGCGTCGTCCTCGTCGATCTGCGCCCCGCGGCCGAGACCGCCGTGAGCTACATCCCCGGCACGCTCCTGGCCGCCTCCGACACCCTCCTCCCCCCCTACATCGCCGTCCAGGTGATGATCGAGGGCTACGACCCCGCGCGGGCCGTCCTCGTCGTGGTTCACACGACGCCCCTGTTCATGGTCTACCGCCTCGATCGCGCCCACAGTATCTGCGTCGCCCACACCAGTCAGAGGCGCGTGGCGTCGAGCATGCTCACGGTGTCGTCTCCTGCGTTGGCGACGAACACGCGCCCCGTTTGCTCATCGACGCCAACCGCTGGCGGCCCCGCACCGAGCGCGAGGGCGCGGATGGGTCGCCCGGTGCGCGTATCGATCGCGGTGAGCACGTCCGGCGTCGGCGCAGCGCTCGGCGGCACCTGCGTGACCACGAAGGCGTGATGCGTCCGTGTATCCACCGCCACGGCGGCCGCGACCCCGACGGCCGTGGACCGCCCGACGGTGACCACCCGGACGGTGCGCCCGGTGCGTGTCGCCACCGTCGCCACGTCGATCGTGCCGCCGGTCGAACTAAGCGGCACTCCCACCGCCACCGCGCGCCCGGCCCCCTCGTCGACCGTCATCGGGCCGCCCAGATCGGGCGCGCGCGCCACAATCGCCCCCGTCGTCGCATCCAGGAGGCGCCCGTCGGTCAGGCCCAGCGCGTCGGAGAGCCCGACGAGCACCCGCCCCGCCCGCGCATCCACCGCGATCTCCGCTCCTCCCTGGGGGTACTGGCTCCCCGGCGGGCTCAACGATATCCGCGCCCGCATCGCCCCCGTCGCCGCGTCGAGGACCAGCACATTGGCCTCCAGTGCGAAGGCGCGGCCGGTGCGTTCATCCACGACGAGCGCGTCGCAGCCCAGATGGGGGACGGTCCGCACCACCGCCCCCGTCCCTGCGTCGAGCACGCCCAGCGTGGGGGTGCCGAGCGGGGCTCCGTATGCGTCCGCCCGGACGCCATTGCAGACGAACACGCGCCGCGTGCGCGCATCGATGGCCACCGCGTGGGGCGCATAGCCCACGGGGACGACGCGGCGGACCACCCCCGTGGGCCCGTCGAGCACCCACACATGGCCGGGGCCGTCAGGGGGAGCAGTGGCATCGGCTTGCTGGCTGGTGGGGACGAATACCCGCCCCGTGTGCGCATCGATCGCTGCGGGAGGCCCGTCCGTGGACGTGATAAATGCCTGTCGCCCGAGTCGGAGCGTGCGTAGGGAGCGCCCGCTGCGCCCGTCGAGCACGTTGATGCTGCTCCCCTGCCTGGTGCTGCTAAAGACGAACACGCGCCCCGTGGGCGCGTCCACAACGATGGCCGCCGGGTGCGCGTCCACCCGAATAGTCCGCAGCACCGGGCTCGACGCTATCCGCGCGCTCGGGGCGCCCCCACTGTCACGCCTGGATGGAGGCATGCCGGTGGTAGGCACGGCATAGGCACGGGCCGATGTCGCCGCAAGCACGCAAGCGGCGACGACGACACGGCCGAGCGTGCGACGATGCGGACGGGGCGTGCGTCGCATGGCTATCTCCGTGGTGACGTTTGTCTTTGATTGGTCATTCCCATCCTTAGCCTAACGCATGCGCACCATGCGCGTCACAGCGCGGTCCACGTCGAGCGCGTCACAGCGCGGTCCACGTCGAGCGCGTCATCACCGGGGCTACAACCCGACGAAGGCGGGTCTCGGGAGCTAGTACAGCTTGGCTTAATTACCTTGGCAGCCGGAGGACGCCTGCGCCTGCGGTCGCATGACAGCGCACGGGCACTGCGGCACCTCGGAAACCGCAAAGTTATCTCGGCCAAGGTGTACTAGTAGTCCGTCAAGGTTTCTTTGAACAGTTGACAGCCCTTGATTGGGCGCACCGCTATTGTCAATACTTTGGCTGACGGACTACTAGGGTGGCGGGGCTTCAACGATGGCACGCGCAAGGGGAGCGCCCCCTGCGCGTGCCGCGCTGCGCGTGCTACGGGCGCGTCGGATAGGCGTAGCAAGATCCGTTGCGCAGGTAGTAATAGTCGTACGCCAAGCTGTGGGTCGCCCGTGGGTTGTTCTGGCTCGGCCTGAGCGCCGGGTTGTTGGCGCAGTAACGCAGGCTCACGTCCTTATCGCCCCCCGGACCTGTGTAGAGCCCCAAGTCGTCGTCGCCCGGGCCGTCCACCCCCCGGTCCCAGGCCACGCGGAGCCGCGTCACGCTGGGGTCGATGCCGAGGGATGTGCAGCGTCCGTTCCTCCCTCTGCCGCAGTCGAGGTTGTAGAGGAAGGTGAACAGGTCGGCCAGATAGGCGCCCTCCGCCACGTTGTGGTCGGTGGACGCCACCCCCCCTGCCACATAGTTGATCTCCGTGGAGAACACGAGGAGCTTCGTGAAGTCGTACCTCACGTCCGTGTAGGCGGGATTGGTGCCTTTGTAGGAGTCGGACCCCGACCACCTGTTGATCACTCCGAGGATATCCTTGCAGGACGTATAGGTGTAGACATCATGCGCCTGCTTGTACGACAGCGTCTGGTCCGGCACGCCGTAATAGTTCCTGAAGTTGGGGCCGGTGGGCGGGAGGGCGTAGCCGTACGGATGGATGGCGACGCCCAAGCGGGACAGGGGGACGACTGGACCCGGAATCTTTGCGGTTGGGCTGATCGCCGTGTTGATCGCCTGGCCGGCGGCGAACACGTCATCGTAGGAGTCGAAGGTATTCGGGCCGTTACACTTGGTTGGGTCCCGGTCGGCGGAGGGAGCGAACATCCCGCCCGTAAGGATGCGGTACTGGGTGTACTTGTACGCGTTCGAGGAGGGTTGCAGCGCGGCCTGCAGGCCGCGCGCCGCGTATGCGAACACTGCGGGGAAGTGGTACGTCCCGAGTGTGTTGCCGTAGAACCCTTGCGGATCGTTGGTGTACTGCGGGACATTCCCGGAGAATGGACCCGCGTTCGGCTTGTTCGAGGCGAGATTCGGCTCGTTGCCGACCTCGAAGTAGATGGGAGCGGACGTTGGGTATCCGACATAGCCTTGGAGATACGAGTTGACGAAGTCCTTCACCTGGTTCTGCCAGAGCGCGGGTGTCATGTCCCCCACGCACCCCCCGTTGCCGATGAAGACGACAATCGGGATCAGGTGATAACCATGGGACCCCGCGAGTAGTTCTAAGGTGTCGCCGATATTGTTGGGGTCGGCATAGACCGGCCCCGCGCTCGTGTTGAGAGGGTGCGCGTAGCTCGTGTTCCACCACGCCGGCCCCGGTGCCGTGGGATTGATCCCGTACGCCTGGTAACTGGTGCAGGCAAGTTCAACATTGAAGCGGACGTACTGCGCGCCGATGTTGTGGTGGGCGGCGCTCAACCTGAATTGCCCGCTGCCGCAAGTGATGCCGTTCGCGCTGCACTTCGTCGCCTCGCTAGGTAGCACGTTCAGGCCGCCGCTGACGGACGGACTATCCGCCGTGTACGATCCCGCCTCCCCATAGATGAATGGCGCGGTGTCGTAGTAGGGGTTGCTCGGAGAGTTGTAGGTCGAACTGGCCGCCGTGACGGCATTAGCCGTGACCCCGGCGGTCGTGGCCCCTGCCCCGCCCCCGTAGGTGACCTCCAGGTAGGGTTCCACGGACGGATCGTCCGTGCCGGCCCCCAGCGCCGAGGCGAAGGTCACCGGCGCGCCCGTGCTCACGAGCGTGAGGCCGCCGTTGGTCGAGCCGTCCTGTACCCACTGCTGCACCAGATTCGTCACGTTCCAACTCTGCCAATGCCCGCTGCCGCCGCTCTGGGCGAGGGGAGCCGTGGTCGTGACGATCGCCGGCGCGCTGTTCCAGCTCGGCCATTGATACGGATCGTTCGCGCTTGCGACGTTGGCCTCGACCTGTACGCTCGTCGGCCCCGTCGTGTTGGGGGTGTAGAGCCACAGCGTCGCCGAGTTGACGGTCGTGTTCGCGGATACGGATGAGAGATCGAAGGAGGTCAGGCCATGGTACGTGCAGCCGTTCGCGACGCCGACGACGACCTCCGCCTGCGGTGCCGGTACGTTGGGTGCGCAACTGCTCACCGTGCCGAACACGCCGGTGTGCAAGGCCGCATACCCTGTCGCGATGGGGAGATCCACCGTCACGGGGAAGGCGCGGCCCGCCGCGTGCAGCCACGCCGGGTCGACCGTCAGTGTCATGCTCTGGCCGCCAGGGGATAGGGTTGTCGTTGCCGGTCCGGTCGTGACCGGAGCCCCTGCGGTCGTACTGCTGTCGGTCGCGATTGGCGGTTGCACGATGATCCCCGTGTCCGTGTATACGGCCGCATTCGTGCCGTCATCACCGTATTGCGTCATCGTCTGCGTCGCCTGGATGGAGCCATCCGTCCCCTGCGTCAAGCTCACGCCCGATCCGGGGGCGAGCGCGAAGACGAAAGGCCCCCCTTCATTGGCGTTGTGCACGATTACGCGCGCATCCATGCCCGACGCGGTCGCGCGTAGGGAGAGGTCGCTCGCCGTCCCAGACCCGCTCGACGGGAGCACCCCGGGATAGGTGATAGCTTGCCCGTTGACCTGCCCCGCCACGGTGGCCCCGGATGTCGCGAGCCCGATGCCGAGGGTCACCCCATCCTCGGCCGTCAGCGTGGACAGCAGCGAACTGCCACTCGTCGGTGCGATCTGCAAGCCGAAGGGTACCAGAGTTGGGCTGATGACGCCCGATCCCGTGGGTCCGGTCAGTGTGGGGTTTATCGGTTCCCACCCGCTGTCGTCGGGAGCGGCCGCTGGTCCGTTGTGGAGTTGCAGGTCGGTCGGGCTGGTGGCGCTATCGACCGTCTGGGTGTAGTGTCCGGTCACGGTGTCGAGCGCCGCTAGGTCCGTGGCGCCGGTCAAGCTCACGCTATCGAACGTCGCCTGACTAGTGGTTGTATCGTTCTGGGAGCACACGACCATCCCCACCATGGCATTGGTGGGCATGTTCGGCAAGCTCACGCCGGAGTTGGGGATCTGCGTCCATGTCACGCCATCACTGGACGTGTAGGCCGTGAACGTGTTGCCCGTGCGCGTCGCCTTGAGATAGATGGGCAGGTTGAAGGGCACGTCGTTCGCCGTCGTGCTGTTGGCTCCGCTCGTGCCGCGATCGTTGACCTGGATGCTCGACGTCGAGAAGTGGCAGTCCGGCAGCATGACCACGCTGTAGTTCACGTCGCCCGCGTCGGTGCTCGCGCGGTACATGATGCCCGCCTTGGTGCAGATGCTGGTGTTCTGCTGCGATGTCAGGCGCGCCACGATGCTGCTGTCACCCGACACCTGCTGCGACACATAGTGGAACTGGTCGGAGGCGTTGAAGATGTCGCCCCCGCTGCCACGGATCGTCCACGTCCCGTTGCTCAGGGTCTGGTCGCCCGCCAGCGGCGGGGAGCCGATGTCATCGCAGCTCCAGCCGTCGGGGCACGTCGCCCCCGACGACACAGCGGCGAGGCCGGCCACGAAGGCGTCGTAGCTGCCGCTGTTGTAGGTGCCTTGCACGGCATTCGTGACTGGGAAGTCCGTCGAGGAGGTCAGGCCGGCCACGTCGACGCTGCCGTCGGGGCCGACGGCGAGGCCGAAGGCGGCGTCGTCACCGCTTCCGCCCAGGTAGGTCGCGTAGACCGTGCTGCCACCGGCCGCGCTCAGTTCAGCCACGAAGGCGTCGTAGGGACCACCCCCGAAGGTCGTTTGCGCCGCGTTCACGGTCGGGAAGTCCGTTGAGGCCGTGTTGCCCGTCACCCAGGCGTTGCCGTTCCCGTCCACGGCGATGCCTTCGGCCTCGTCGTCGCCGCTCCCGCCCAGATACGTGGAGTAGGCGATGGACGCCCCGCCCGCGCTAATCTTGGCCACGAAGGCGTCGTAGGTGCAGCTGTTCTTGGAGCAGCCGCCGACGAAGTACGGCTGGTAGGCGTTCGTGCTGACGGGGAAGTTGGCCGAGGCCGTCGCCCCGGCCACGTAGGCGTTGCCCGCCCCGTCCACAGCGATGGCGTAGCCGTCGTCGTCGCTGCTCCCGCCCAGGTAGGTGGAGTAGACCAGCGCGCCGGTGGACGAGAGTTCGGTCACGAAGGCGTCGTAATAGCCGCCGAAGAAGCCCTGCGCGGCGTTGGCGGTCGTGGGGAAGTCGGGTGAAGAGGTCAGGCCGGTCACGTAGGCGTTGCCCGCCCCGTCGAGCGCCACGCCGTAACCCTCGTCGTCGCCGCTGCCGCCCAGGTAGGTCGAGTAGACCAGGGCACTGCCATCGGCGGAGAGCTTGCTCACGAAGCCGTCGTAGGGGCCGCCGCCGTAGGTGGCTTGGGCCGCGTTGGCGAGCGGGAAGTCGGTCGAGGCGGTGTAGACGGCAACGACCGCCTCCCCGGCGCTATCGACGGCGATCTTCCACACGTCCTCGTCGGCGCTGCCGCCCAGGTAGGTCGAATAGACGATCGACGAGCCGTCGGGGGTGAGCTTTGTAATGAAGGCGTCGCCGTACTGCGTGCCGCCGGCAAACGTCGCTTGCTCCGGGTTGACCGTGGGGAAGTTGCTGGAGAACGTGTCGCCGGTGACGTAGACGTAGCCGCTGCCATCAACGGCAATGCCGGTGCCCTGGTCCACGTCGCTCCCGCCCAGGTACGTCGCGTAGGAGAGCACGGGGTCGATCACGAGCGGCTTGCTATGGTCGTAGGCGCCCACGGCGAGGCCGACCTCGCGGCCCGCCCGCAGGCTGTAGCGCGCCGCGACGGGGCGGCGCTGTCCACTGATCTGCTGGTAGGCAACCGGCCGAGCCTGGCGCAGCGTGCCCGCCGCCGTCTGGAGCAGCAGGTCGCCCTGCCGGTCGAGCCGGAGGCGTCCCGCCCCCCGCACGGCCAGCCGAATGCGCCCCGCCGCAGCGTGCGGGGCCAGCAGCCAGTCATACTCCAGGGTGCCTTGGCTCCCATGGAAGGCGAGGTCGATGCCGGGGTACAGGGCGCGGTAGGCGACGAGTCCGTAGGTGGGGACGCGCGTGCGCCAACCCTGACGCGCCGCGCCGAGGAGGTAGTTGGCCGTCCCCGCGAGCGGGTCGAGGCCAACCACGCGCGGGTTGGGATTGGCGCCGACGAAGGCGAGTTGGACCACGGCGGGTGGCGCCGGAGCGGTGCCCGTGTGCCGCTGGCCCTTGCCGTGGGCGTGGCCGTGGTGCTGGAGGTGCAACGCCATGGCGGCGACGAGGCCCGTGGGCGTGAGCACCGTCGTCTGGGTGATGCCGGGGCCGTGGCGCACGATGCCGGACGGAGCGATCGGCGCGGGGATGACGGTGCCCGCGCCGGCGGGGACCGTGGGGCGGGCGTGCCGGCCGTGGGCGACGGGTAAGGAGCCCCGCGCATGCAGTAGCGCGGGACAAGCGGTCACGGGACGTGGACTGCCTGCCCGGCGAGGGTCAGCAGAATCAGGGCGGCCACTGGTGCGCTGAGCAGCAGGCCCACGGCGACGAGGCCATAGCGCCCAGGGCGCTGATAGAGCGGCAGGACATCGCAGGCCAGGACGCGCCACACCGCGACAAGGGCCAGGAGCGAGGCAGCCGCCGTCACCAGCGCATCGGCGGTGGCGAGCGCGACGTCGCTGAGCACGAGGACCAGCACGAGGACAAGAATGATGCGGGTGGCCCGATCCCGTCGGCGTGTGTGCCGTTCCACGACCTTGTTCCCCTCCCCACTCACCCGTCGAGCGCGAACGTCCCGACCACCTCGGTCACGCTTGCGTCCACGTCCATCCCGTACGTTTCCAGCCACGCGTGGCCGAACGCTTCGGCCGCCGCCGCCGTGTCCCCCTCTTCCAGCGCGTCCAGCGCCTCGGTTAGCGCGTCCCCCGTGATGTGTTGTGGGCCGATGGTGCGCGGCCGTGCCCGGTCCTCGTTGTAGACCAACACCATGACGCGGCACGCGCCCACGTCCAGGCCCTGCTCCTGCACCCGCTCCCGGAAGGCCCGCGCGTTCGCCGCCCGCTGCTGCTCCGTGGCGATGCCCTGCACGCTGATCCGCAGCCCCGGCGTCGAGCGCGCGACCGAGCGCGCTTCCCCGCCCTCCTTCTGCCACCGTTGGACCGTCCGCACCGCTACCCCCAGCTCGCCGGCCAGGGCGCGCGTGCCCGCCGCGACCTGCGCCCGCTCTTCGCCACCGCCGAGTTCCCGCACGACGGCGCGGATCGCCGCCGGCGTCAGCTCCACGTCCGCCGCCGCCACCCGTGCCTCGTAGGCCCGCGCCAGGTCCTCGCCCAGGTCAGACATGCTACGCCGCCCCCTGCGTGGCCGTGCGCGCGCGCAGCGGCTTCAAGAGCCGTAGTAGCGTCCCGAGCCCGCCGCCCGCCGCGCCGTCGAAGGCTGGCAGCACCCGCCCTAGCGGGATCGCCGCGTCCTGCACCTTGAAATGGCCCAATCCCGTCCCCAGCGTGACCGACGGCGGGCACGCTTGCACCGGATTGGCCTCGTCGGAGAGCAGGTATACGGCGTCCTTGTGCACGGCGACGGGCGTATAGCCGGCCGCGTCCATCTTGTGCAGCGCCCGCGACATATTGGCGTTCGCCTGCGCGATGACGAGGTGGCGCCAGTCGGGCCGGTACAGCGGGCTCCGCTTGTCGCGGTGCCACGCGCTGTTGAAGCCGCTGATCGTGAGCGCGTAGGTATACTTGAGCGCGCCCAGGGCCAGCCGTCCCGCCGGCGTCGCGTCGTCGTAGAGCGCCGTGCGCGCGGTGCGCAGCCGCTCGTACCACGTCTCCATCGCCCGGCTGTGCTTCGTCCACACGTACGCCTCAGTGATCGCCACGGCCTGGCCGCGTTCCAGCGCCCAGGCCACCGTCGGCGTGCAGGCCCACCGCTCCTCCGCGCCGGCGATCCGCGCCAGCCAGTACCCCGGCAGCCGCTTGTCGAAGGGCAGCTTACCGACCGGGTCGCGCCGCTCCTCGATGCCGGACAGGCCCAGCTCCACCACGCCGGCCGCGCTCAACCACTGCGCGTTCTTGTCGTACGAGTGGAGGTACGCCTTGCCCCGCTCGGTCGGTGAGAGTGTGCGCAGCCAACTCAACTCCGTCACTGTGTCGGCCTGTCCCGCCGGCACGGGCAGCCGTTCCGGGTACTCGCGCTGAGAGCTGGCCCCGCGCTTGCCCAACTCTTGCAGGAGGTCTAGCCCCGTGCGGCCCGGCGAGCGGTAGTACGGCGCGCCCACGGCTTGGGCGTAGGCCACGAGTGCCCCCAGGAGCGTCGCACCGTCGGTGTCGAGGCCCCACACCGCGTGCTCGTCGTACAACGGGAACACCAGGGACACGCCCGAGCCGGCTTCGCCCTTCTTGCGCAGGTCGAGCCAGGGCGTGAGCGCCGTGGGGAAGGCGTGCAGGTCGTCCAGGCCGTCGCTGACGAAGGCGTGGCGCACCTCGCGGAACTGCCCCGAGGCTGCGAGCGTGGCGGGCAACTCCGCCGCGCGCACCCAGGCGTCGGTCAGCCAGAGTTGGGTCAGTCCGTGCCGCCGCGCGCCGTTATACAGGTCGCCGACGTGCCGGATCACCCCCCTGATGGGGACGAGGGGCTTATCGGCCAGATGCAGGCCGTCGACGTCGAGCACGCCGATTAGTGGTAGCATAACTCTATCCTTCATTGCCATCAGCCCATGTTCTCTAATGGCACATCACTAGTGTTGGCCCCACCTTGAACGCGGAACGCGCATGCATTGCCCCGCGACCTTTCGCCCACAGGAAAATATCAAGGTATTGTAATGCCAGCATAATCAGGGTCCACGTCGATCTCGTGGCGCAGCATTTGTCGCGCGACGTATCTGAGGACCGGTATAGCTTCCTCGCACCTTTCAGCATCATCATATTCATCTGCCACAAGCGAGTCCCCGGTAGGATCGATGTGGGCAACTGCATTACGGATCAGTTCGCGCAACTCTTCCCGTACGCGTGTGAATTTCCATCCAAGATATGGCTTGAATGACTCGCGCTCCAGTTCATCGAAAACGCTGTTGTCGAGCGGGATCTGCTCCTCGGGTTCTCGATACTGCTGACCAGCCTGGGTCGCTGCCTGGGCTCGCGCGCCACGCATTTTCTTGACACCCTCGACGATACGATAGAAGCACAAGGCTTTGTAAAAGGGGTTGGTCCCTATCAAAGCCTCGCGGTAAGACGAGAATAGCGCGCGGTGATCCGTCTTGAAGGGTTCGGCCATGCGTGGGGTGAAAGCCCTCTCCCGGCCAAGGACGCCACCAATCCATCGGGACACGGCAGTGCTCTCTTCGAGGACATATACCCCGGCCACATCGATCTCCACATCGTCCACGAAGCTCCACCAGCTGAGGTACGATGTCATCCAATTGTGCGCGTAGGCCTGCGCCGTTCTAAAATCCGGGGCATCAAGGCGCATTTCTAATCTTGCTAAAGCGCCACGTGCATTGGCATGACCGATAATACGTACCGGGAGCGGAACGCCGGGCGGTCCACTGATCACTGTCACATCCAGGCGTACCGCATTCCCCGGCATGAGAAGTAAAGAGTCGCCGGCGTCTTTTAGCTCGCCAAGAGGAAAATTGCTACGAAACATCTCTTTGCCGGGAAGTGACAGGATGTAGGTGACCACATAGACACCACGATTACCCTGTAGTGTCCGGGGAACCCGCGACTGTGGGTGATCGGGTGGGTATTCGTAGATACCGGTGAGAGCGTATCGACCGCTCCTCTCAGGCCGCGGCATTAGTGCTATCCAACCGAGAGCAGTTGGATCGGGCTGGACAGTTGGCAGCGTAGCCCCGGGTTGAGGTGCAAATACCTGATCTGCGGCTAGAGTAAGGGGGCGACGGCGCTTCTCTCGACGGCGGTTCTTACCCTTGTGTGACGGCGGTTTATGACGCGACATGTTCACTCGTTCCCCTGCGTCCTAGACGCAGCCATCAACCTTTCAATGAACATTAGATCAATGAACATTAGAGGGGTTGCGCTCATAACATGATCTTTCCAGCCGTGCGCTCCCGCGCTCGCCGCTCCTTGCGGGGGCAGCGACAGGGCGCGAAGAGACAGTGTCCGCAGCGTACGATGATCCCCGGCGATCCCCGCGGTAATGAGGCTCCGGCGCCAGAGCCCGGCGGTCCCGTCGCCGTCGGCGGCGCCGTGCCGGTCGGCCCCTCGCGGGAGTGGCAGGTACAGTCTCCCTTGTGTTGGCCGCACCCGGCGCAGAGAACGAGATGGCCGTACTTCCCCCCAAAGTAGTCGATCGGCGCGGGTGGCTCCTCCTCGACGGGGCGCTCACGCGCGATCTTGTCCAGTTCAACGCGCACTGTGTTGATGGTGATGGTGCGGAAGTCGGCCGCGCCGCGCAGGGCCTCGATCAGCAGGTCCTCGCCGACGGCGGGATCGACGGCCAGGGCGTGGAGCTGCTTATTCAATCGGTCGGCCGGCTCCGTGCCCATCAGCTCACGGTAGACGGCCCGCCAGCGGCGATCCTCGGCAGCCACGTCCTCCCGGTTGAGCACCGCCATGACCGGCGCCGCTCCCTTCTTAGCCGCGCGCCGGCGCATCTGCGGCGTCCCCACGTCGTAGATGTTGGGCAGGCCCCGCCCCTGGGGCGTGACGCGTAGGTAGCCGGCCCCCTCCAACTCACGCAGGTAGTTGTAGGCCGACTTGTAGCACCCATCGACGTAGCCGGCGATCCGCGCCACCGTACGGATGCACCGCCCCTGGGTGTTGGCATGGTGCGCCACCATGACGTAGGCCCGCTTCGCGCCCTGACTCAGATCGGGATCGCCGAGCACGGCGTTCGGCACGGTGGCGTAGCCGGTCTCGTCGTCCCGCGCCGGCGCGGCGGCGAAATGGTAGACGTTGGCATGGCCGCGGCCACCCCGCGTGACCGTGATGAGCGCGGCCCGGCGCAAGTCGGCCGTGCGCCGCTTGACCGTGCGCGTCGAGCAGCCCAACTCCGCGGCAAGGTCGCCCTGGTACGGGTGGCACTCATCCTCGTCCCACGCATAGGAGATCAGCAGCACATGGGCGAGCCGGTCGTTGTCCAGCGGCGCGGCGTCGAGGAACGGGCGCGGGATCTGCGTCCACCCCGCGCGCGGCGCCGGGATGGGCGTGGTACCCGCCTGCTCCACCGTCGCTATCGTGCGCGCGCTCACCAGGCGCTCCCCATCCGCAGGGCGCGCAGCCGCCAGTAGCGGTACTCGTCCCACTCCTGGGGTGAGGTCTCAGCCAGGGCACGCCGGCGGTCTGCGTCGTGCCGCGCGCGCATAGCCTCGTCGTCGGCGTGGCGGG
>JAABUX010007549.1_pt1 | contig 12730 bp, 14 predicted proteins | sample 5561851 | NCBI WGS metagenome assembly JAABUX01 (sample SAMN10711883, study PRJNA513361) | rock metagenome | isolation source: Antarctica rocks | place: Antarctica: Victoria Land, Richard Nunatak red sandstone | collected 2016-01-03 | reverse complement strand
CGTCGTCTAGGGCGCGGGGCAAGAGGGGGCCGACGACGGTGGGAAGGGCGTGCTGGTCGAGGGGCAGGCGGGGGAGGAGGGTGGCGAGGACGGTGCCGGCGGCGGCGCGCGCGTTGACGGCGGGGGGCAGGTCGCGGCGCAGGCGCCCGGCGAGGTGGCGCTGGGCCAGCAGACGGGCGCGGCGGCCGGCGCGGATCGCGCGCGCTAAGTCGCGCTCCTGGGCGGCGGTGAGCACGGCGGGGGCGGTATCGAGGGCGGGTGGCGGGATCATGCGGGCTCCTGTGTGGTCCAGGGTCTCTCCCCAGAGCGTACCAGGCCGACCCGCGTGCCTGGTGGTCTTGTGGGGATAAGGGGCGTGGTTCTGGGACTACCCGTGGTCCGGCGCCGCGCGACGATGCGCTCCTCTCCTCACCACGCCGGCGGGGCCAAGGCGGCGATCGTGGCCCCGCGCTCACGCGCCCGGTCTGGTCGGCGGGAAGAGGTCGAGGCCGGCCTGACGGGCGGCGCGCGCGAGATCAAGGCGAAAATAGGGGTCGGCCAGGGCGACGGGGAGGCTGGGGAGGACGCGCTGGTAGACCTGGGCCTGGCCGGCGCGGAGGAGGCGGCGCAACTGCTGGGCGCCATGGCGCGCCTGATCGCTCGGGCTCCCCTCGCAGGCGGCCACGAGCGCGGGGAGGTCGTGGGCGGCGACGAAGTGGGCTAGGCGGTCGGGCGTCAGGGGTCCGGCCTCGGCGGCAAGGAGGTGCCCGGCGACGAGGACGAGGAGTGCCATGGCGGCGCGCTCGTTCCAGCCCGGCCCGCTGACCGGCGGCCGACGCGTCGGCTCCCTCATGCCGGTGTCCCTTCTCCTCCACAGCTACCCCGACATCTGTCCATCCAGTATCGCAGCCTATGGGTCTATCCCGCCGGCGTGGTCGGGTCGTCCGCATCGAGCGGGGCGCCGGGGTTGATGCGCCACTCTTCGCCTCGCGTGAAGCCGCGCTGTTGGTCGGCCACTCGGATGGGCGAGTGTCCCTACAGCCTTCCTCCGGCATGCGCCACCTTACGAGTCATGGCTTGCGCCCGACGCCGGCGAGGACGGCCGCGCGGACGGGCTCATCCGTGAGCGGGTCGCGCGCGGCGTCGGGGCGCCAACGCGGCGTCAGGACAAGACCCGGCTCAACCACGTCCAGGCCCTCGAACAGCGCCTCGATCCGCGCGCGCGGCCGCGCAATCGTCGGGTTGCTGGAACGACGGTAGATCGCCTCGAAGCGCGCGATCACGTCGGCCGGCAGCCCGTCGAGCGTCGCGTGCGAGAGGACGATATAGCTCCCCGGCGCCAGCGCCTCGCGGAATGTACGGAGCGCGCGGTGCACCTCGTCGTCGTCGAGGACGAAATGCAGCACCGCCACGAGCAGGAGCCCCAGCGGCCGCCGGGCATCGAGCAGGCGGCGGGTCGTGGGGTGCCCCAGGATCGCCGCCGGGTCGCGCAGGTCGGCCTCGATCGCGGCGACGCCGCGCGCGCCCTCTCCCTCCTCCGCCAGCAACTCCCGACTGTAGCGGACCGCCACGGGGTCGTTGTCCACATAGACGATGTGCGCACGCGGATTGGCCCGCCGCGCGACCTCGTGGACGTTGCCGACGGTGGGCAGGCCGGAGCCGATGTCGAGGAATTGGGCGATGCCCTGGCCGGCCAGGTAGGCGACGGCGCGGCGCAGGAAGGCGCGGTTGGCGCGCGCGGCCAGGGCGGCGTCGGGGTAGTTGTCGAGGACGTGCTCGGCGGCGGCGCGATCGGCCGTGAAGTTCTGCGCGCCGCCGAGGAGGTAGTCGTAGATCCGCGCCGCGTTGGGGCGGTCCAGCTCGTCGCCCTGGCCGGCGGTCATCGGCGCCCCCTCTTTGCACCCTTGTCCCCGTGTCCGTGCGCAGCGCTCCCGCGCGTCGTGGGCGCGGACGCCGGCCAGGAGGGGCGCGCGAAGACGAAGCGCAGTGTGGCCACGGTCAGCGCCACCAAGGACACGACCGCGCTCGCGCGCGCCTCCCAGCCTTGCTGCGTGCGGAACAGGTGGCGCACCAGGCGGGCCTTGAGCGGCAGGACGACGAGCAGCACGACAAACCGCCGGGGGCGCAAACGCCGGCGCAGCCAACGCCGGGCGCGGGCGGGGGGGGTATTCAGCAGGAAGGCATCGGGGCCGTCCAGGCGTGCGCCCGCGTCGGCGTGGAGCAGGCGCCCGGCCTCGTGGGAGGTGGCGATCCAGGCGCGGCAGGCCGCGCAGCCGGCGGCAAGGTGCGCCGCCACGACCACCGCCCGTCCTGGGTCCAGCGTTCCCTCGTCGTAGGCTTGCAACTCATCCAGCGTAAAGTCGTGCGCCGTGGCTGTCGCCGCCTCCCGCATTAAGGCACCCCCTTTGTTCATGTCCTCAGCTCCTTATCAGCATACCGCCTCCGGAAATCCGCGCGGGCGCGTGTCAGGCGCTTCTGGGCGGCGTCCTCGCTGATGCCGAGGTGGGCGGCGATCTCGGGGATTGTGTAGCCCAGGTCGTCGTGCAAGACCAACACCACGCGCAGCGCGCGGCTCAACTCCGCAGCGGCTTCGCGGATCAGCACTTGCACGAGAGGGTCCGCGGCGCGCGGCAGATGGGGGCGCAGCCGGTCGAGCGCGGCTTCCCGTCGCCCCCGCTGACGGATGTCTTTGAGCAGGCGGTTGGTGGCGATGCGGCGCAGCCACGGATAGAACCCATCGGGATCGCGCAGGTCGGCGATCTCGTCGTACGCCGTGTCGATGGCGTCTTGAGCGAGGTCGGCGGCGCGGGCAGGGTTCCCCACATCGTGCAAGGTCGCTTCGAGCCGGGCGCGGTAGTGCGCCACCAGGCGCAGGAAGGCGGCGCCGTCGCCGGCCTGAGCGGCGACGACGAGCGTGCGGTCCGGCGCTTCGTCCTCGCCGTGTGTGGTCATCATCGACCGGCTGTCCTCGCGTGCAGGCCATGAGGGGGGATGCCTACTCTCACCATAAACCGTATAGACATAACGCGCAAAAAACACCGGACGTATCGCAAAAATACATGTCCAAAAAGCACGTCCTGCGGGACCAATACAGTAAGGGACATGCAGCGGAGCCCTCGGCGTGGCAAGCGTCGCCCCATCCGCTGCGGAGAGAGACGGAACAGATGCAACCCATACACTCCAGCGTTTTGCTCGTCGGCGCTGATCACGTCACCTGCCAGTGGCTTGGCCTCCGCGCGCTTTTGCAAGAGCAGCCGAACCTGTGCGTGCGAGCCGACGTGACGCAGGCCAGCGAAGCCCTACGGATGACCACGGACCAGCATCCCGACCACATCCTCATCGACGCTGCCGTGGGCGGCATGGGCCTCGTCCCACTCGTTCGTCAGGTGCGGCGCGTGAGTCCGCCGAGCCGCGTCGTGGTTGTCGGGACGAAAGACACGCTGCGCCGGGACACGTTGCTGCAACTCATAGAGCAGGGGACACGCGGTTACTTGCTGTGGGAGGGGCTGGACGGAGAAACAGTCGTGCGTTGCCTGGCGGTCGTGCGAGAAGACGATGTGCTGGCCGGGCATCGGGCGGTCCTGGATGAATTGCTGGCCGCGCCGGAGCGCCGTAGCCGTCCGCGCGACGACGAGCCGACCTTGACCGCCGATGAGCGGATCGCGCTCTCACTGCTGATTGAAGGGTTGAGGCAGGAGGAGATTGCCGGCGCGATGCACCTGAGTGGGATCACGGTGCGGCGGATGATAACCAGGTTGCGCGCCACGTTTGGCGTGCGTACGACTAACGCGCTGTGTTGGCAGGCGGGGCGGCTGGGATTTGTGCCCGTGGACGACGCTATGGGCGCCATGCGAACCGTCAACGCTGATCGGAACGTATCACATCGGTGAGCGTAAACGATCAAAAAGTTGAGCGGAAGCGGTCTCGAAAAATGAGCGAAATAGTACAGACGGTGGGGCACCTTTAGGTTTACAGTAGGGATATGCCCAACCGGTGACTGACGGCCGCAGCCAACGGATGGGCAGATAGCTCAAGGAGGGGAGCTATTTTTGCCATCTTGCGGGGGTGGAAAAATTCCCCCTCCGTGTAATCTAGTCATGCATTAGGATATGTATGAAGGAGAAGTCTTGTAATGAAACGCAAGCCTAATCTAACATCTGTAGCTCGCCCAGTTCGCGCCTGCGTCATGTCCGCGCTCGCGCTCACGGCACTCGTAGCCGCTCCGGCCCTGCACGCTCACGCTGCTTTCAATAGCTCAAACAACATGTGGACGTTCTACACCGACTACGACGGGAGCGTCAAGATATGGACCGCCACCTTGGGCACCAACATTAATTACAACGTGGGGAGTAGCAGCGTCAAGGTCACTCAAAGCCATCCGGGGTATGACGTGCCGGCCAACTACGCTCGAACGTACCCGTTTACCATCGCACCGGCCTCCGGCCGTCGGGAGGACTTCCGCAATTCAGGAGGGTCGATAGTCGCGCAAAACTACAACGATTACTCCTTCTTTGGGGCTTCGTGTAACGCCGGAGATGAATGCCAATCATGGCAAACCAATAACACCTATACGATCAATAGCTCGTCCGGCGCGATGGTCTACTATCAGGGGTTTACTACCGACGGATATCCAACCTCGGACGGCGGCGTGGCCAGCGATACCGTGAACGTGTAATAGGGCACTGCTGCCTTTGATTGCCTTGGCCCAACCGAGGCTCAGGTGAGTGGTGGATTAAGAATAGGAGAAGTTGTCCAATGTTTGCACGAATACACGGTACAGCGAGTAAAGGGAGCGGTGAGCGCCGGATAGGTCGGATTGCGGTCGTCGCGATCACGTCCATCGGGCTTCTATCTGCCGTGGCGATGGTCCCGCACTATGGAAACATTAGTAAAACTTTCGCTGCCGATAATACCCCGGCCTTCGTCGTTAACGGACAGACCGAGTCGCTGGGATTCTGGAAGGAAGCGTTGGTCGTGGCCCAAACCTTCGCCGCGACGGGTGCCTCTAACGCCTCTAGCACCACAACGACAGCGATCCGTGGCCAAACATTGCAGGGAGTGAAGGAAGTGCTTGCCGCCGTACAGGCCGCCCAGGCAGCTGGCGTGACGGTGAGCGATCAAGAGATTGATGCCTCAGTGGCGCAGACCAGGAGTCAGCTCGCGGCTCAACCGGAAGGTGCGGCCTTGATACAGCGCATTGAGCAGAGTCTGGGTCTGACAGACGATCAATACTGGGCCTACATGCGGCCTGTGTATGCTCGGGACCTCTTAGTGGGTAAATTCAAAGCGCAGTATTATGACAACTTAGGGGCTATCAGCATGACTGAAAAAGCCCAGAAGTGGGATGCATACGCGCATGGACTAGCCGATGCTGCAGCGGTCACTATTACAGATCCCACCGACGTACAGTAACGTCGCGCAGTACTATCATCGACGGCGTTCCCGGCTGAAATCCGGGGGCGCCGTTCGTCGCGTTAGGGATCGTCGTGCGCGTGCAGTGCTATCGCAATAGGGCGACAGGTTGTGTCGGTTACTACGGACAGGATGGCTACAACCGCTGCCTCCGTACCCTATTCAATATCGACTGTATAATGGTGCTGATGAAGGTGGCTTCCTGCCGTGCCTCGCCGACAGGGGTTAAATCGTGGAAACGAGGGGAGATACGTCCGAATGGGGATGCTCCACAATATGGGCATGGAGCAGCCTCTGTGTAGTGCCGACCGCATGTTGGACAGATCGCCACGGAGCCCTTCCCCGTTGGTTCATTCTCCCCTGTAGTCTGTACTTCAGAGCCATGACCATGCAAGGAATGCGCCAAGGTGTCGAGCGTGGTAACAAGGGGTAGCGTGGTAGGCCAATGAAACGAGTGCTCGTCATCATCGCACTTCTCCTCGCGGCGTCGATTATTGCCGTAGTCATTTCATTCTTCCTAGTGGATTTCACTTCGACCTCGACGGCGGTGGGAGGGTCAGTCTATACCGTCCCTCAAGTGCAAGCGGGGCTATCTCGCAGCCCCCAAAGCTGGCGGGGGCGGACAGTCCTGGTAAGCGGAGTGCTTGGGGATAATCCATGTGTGGCGGCCCCGTGTCATGGGGCCGCCTATTTTATCGTTTCGCAAAAAGCTCTAACAACACTTACTGGAGGTCCATCGGCGATCGCGCAGCGCCAATTTATTGCTGCGCGGCCGCTGCTCTTGCGGCCACCGCCCTCCAATCCGGTGCGCGCTTTCGTGCAGCGCATTCCCCTCCTTGGGCGGCTTGCCGAACGATCTTTATCGGGCTCGTCGCGCCCTCCATTCCGGGTGTTCCTGCTCCACACACCACAATGCGCGGCACCGACGTGCCCGGTTGGTATGCTCTTGAACCCACCCTACCTGGGGCGCTAGGCTTCTCCCGGTACCGGCTCGATACCGAGGAGTATCAGCATTGTGTCGGTCACACGTTGATCCTGGCTCATGCCAGTCCTGCCTTTCATCTCATCAACGATCCCTCGCGTCCAGGTCATCATGATTCCCGCCACTCCCCTGCCCTAGTTGCCTTGCTCCCGTAGCAGCGCCTCGAGCAACGTCGCCGCGTTCCGGCCAACCCCGCCGGTGCGGAACGTCGAGCGTAACGCCGACGCGGCCACGCCTCGCCCCTGGCTGCCGTCGCGGTCCTTCTCCGCGCGCATCCACGGTTCGGGCTCGCGGCCCAGGCTCTCCCACGCCTTGCACACCGTTCGGCGTGTGTAGTCGTCGATATGCCACGCCTTGCGCTCGTGAATATGCGGGCTACCCTCGATCATCGCCTGCTGTACCTCACAGCCCGTGGCCGTCGGATACGTGTGCGCCAGATCCTTCACGATCATGTCGTCGAGGCTATGGAGTTTCCCCTGCGCGCCGGCGTTGGAGTACGTGTCCAGCCGCCGCGCCGCCTCGCGCTGGTAGGCTCGGCCGAGACGCGACAGGTCCGACACAGCCCCGCCCGGCGGGCGCGAGAAAGAGGGTGCCTATACCCCTCACTCCCCTGAGTGCTATGGATACCACATTATGCAGCACTGGCGCCGCGCTCATAGACGGTCATGGAAGCTGACAAGGACCAGACCAGGGGTGGTCGAACTCCCAGTCACGCTGTTTTGATAGGGAACGTCTGTCGGGAACGCGATGCTGACAGCGTCGCCCGCCTGATCAACGATGAGGTTCGGAACATCCGACGCGGAGAAGCTCCCATCGCTCGATCCTTTGAGGGTCGCGTTAGGGGCCACCATCACGAGCACACGCCCGGTCGTCGGGTCGCGGAGGATGAGGCCACTCATATGGAAGACATCGCGGACCAGGCGTCGCAGCCCGTCGTGGGCCAGGGCCGGGACATGGGGGGCCAGCCAGGCGCGCGCCCAGACCAGCACGTTGTGCGCCAGAGTGCCCAGCGCCAACACCATCTGGTGGGCGGCGAAGCGTTTCTTGGTGCGCTTCGTCAGCCCGAGCCCCTGCTTGTCCTCCTTAAAGGAGGTTTCCACGCCGCCGCCGCGCTAGTCATAGAAGTAGACGTAGGCCAGGAGCACGGCGCGGGGGTCGGCCACGCGGTCGCAGGGCTGGCGCGTCAGCGTGATGACGTCGGCCGGGGTCAGGGTGGAGATCAACGCCCCGATGCCCCACGGCCCATTCGCTTTGCGCACGCGCACGGCGAGGCGGTGGACCGGACGCACGTACGCCGTCGTGCCCTGCGTCACCCAGCCGACCTGGCGGCCCGGCACGCGCGGGTCGTCAACCCAGTCCGTGACCCCCTGGGCCAGCGTCTGGGCACGGGCGCTGGAGTCGTCCTTGGCGTGGACGGCGTAGCCGCGCTCCAGCAGCCCGTTGATGTCCTCCACGCTGCCCCCGCCCCCGTCGACGCGCACGATGGTGTGCGCCCGCTTGGCGGGGTCCCCGTCCAGGTCCAGCGTGCGCTCCGCCGCCGCGATCAACTCCGGCAGGGCGGCGGCCAACTGTGTCGTGCCGGGGAACAGCCGGGCCATCACCACCTCGTGGTACAGGCTCGCCAGGACGCGGCCGATTTGCCGCCCGCGCCGGTTGCGCTGCTTGGCGAAATACCCTTTGGTGGCGCACGCGGCCGTGGGACCGCAGGGTGCCCCACTGATGCCCGCGTCGAGCAGTTGCCACGCCTGGGCATAGTCGTGACGATAGCTCGCCCCGTGCTGGCGATAGATCTCGTCCAAGGCCTCCTCCATCTGGGCGACCGTCTCCTCTGTGCAGGCGTCGAGCGTCTGCTGCACCGTCGATTGCTCGGCACACCCCGCCCGGCCCATGGCCGCTTGCAGCCCTGGATCGCTGCGCAGTCGCATGTTGATCTCCACCAATCCGTGTGCCCCCGTCAAGATCGCGATGAACCCGTCGTAGAGTTTGTCGAGCGGCGCGTGCCGCACGGTCTTCTGGGCGATATGCACCCGCGCCCGGATCGGCGCAAATACGTTGCGCTGCCGCAGCAGCACGCCGAGACCGGCCAGACTGGCTTGCGCCGAGAAGTGACGCTCCTGCGCTGTCGTGGTAGACTGCTCCATGGTGATGACCTCCTGTTGGTTGTGCACAAACATCTCTACAGGAGGGCATCATCACCTTCCGGGCCACCCTTCATCCCTCACGCACACGGTCCTTATTTTGGACCAAATTTAGGTATTAACTAATGACGGAAACAGATTTCGGGCAGATCGTGGCGCTACTGGCGTTTGCTACCGCGCTCTATACGCTGGTTTGTGCCATTGTCGGTGCCGGCGGGCGGGGACGGCCGCGCCGGCCGGAGTTGGTGCGCAGCGCCGCGCGCGGCGTCGCGGCCACGGGCGTCTTGATCGCGCTGACCATCGGGGCCTTGTTATATGCCCTGTGGATACACGATTTCAACGTCGCGTATGTAACCGACCACAGTAACCTGGAGGAGTCGCACGTCTACGACCTGACCTCGCTGTGGGCCGGGCAGTCCGGGTCACTGATGCTGTGGTGCCTCATGCTCAGCATCTTCGCCGGCGTCGTGGTGTGGCGCAACCGCGACTTTCGGCACGGCCGCTACCGCGAGCTGATGCCGTGGGTCATCGCCGTGCTGATGACGTACCAGGTCTTTTTCCTGGGCTTGATCAATTTCGTGGTGGAGTCGCCGTGGACGCGCCTCCCGCTCGACCAGACGCCGCCCGACGGCGTGGGCCTGATGCCACTGCTGCAGAATCCGCTGATGACGATCCACCCGCCCGCGCTCTACACCGGCTATGTGGCGCTCGGCGTGCCGTTCGCCTTCGCCATGGCCGCGCTGATCACGGGCCGCGTGAACGATGAGTGGATCGCGGCGACGCGCCGCTGGACGCTCTTCGCCTGGATCTTCCTGGGCTGCGGGCTGCTGCTGGGCGGCAACTGGGCTTACAACGAACTCGGCTGGGGCGGCTTCTGGGGCTGGGACCCCGTGGAGAACGTGGCCCTGCTGCCGTGGCTAACCGCGACGGCCTTCCTACACTCGATCCTGATCCAGCAGCGGCGCGGTATGCTCAAGATCTGGAACATGGCCCTGGTCATCACCACGTTCAGCCTGACCCTGTTCGGCACCTTCATGAATCGCAGCGGCATCGAGTCGAGCGTCCACGCCTTCGCGGTTAGCAACATAGGTCTGCCCTTCGTGCTCCTGATCGCGGTGACGGTGATCGGCGCGCTGGCGCTGCTGTACTGGCGGTTGCCGGCGCTCGGCGTGTCGAACCGCCTCGACTCGTTTCTTTCACGCGAGAGCGCTTTCTTGATGAACAACCTGCTGCTCGTCGGCATCGCCTTCGCCATCTTCTGGGGCACCATCTTCCCGATCCTGTCCGAGGCCGTGCGCGGCGCCGCCGGCAAGGTCACGGTCAGCGCGCCATTCTACAACAAGGTGACGGGGCCGCTCTTCCTCGTGCTGTTGCTGCTGATGGCGGCGGGGCCGTTGCTGCCGTGGCGGCGCGCCTCGGCCGAGAACATGCGCCGCAACCTGCTGCGCCCCTTCGCGGCTGCGGTCGTCGTCGGCGTCGTGTCGTTCGTGCTGGTGGGGCGGCTCTCCGCAGCGCTCTCGTTCGCGGCCTGCGCCACCGTGGTCTTCACGATGACCCTGGAGTTCTATCGCGGGACGCGGGCCAAGCGCCGCGCCACCGGCTACGCCTGGCCGCATGCGCTGGTCCACCTCATCGACGGCAACCACGGCCGCTACGGCGGCTACCTGGTGCACGCGGGCATCGCGTTCGTGGCGCTGGGCGTGACCGGCTCGATGCTGCTCAAGACCGACGTGCAGACGAAGCCGGTGCCCATAGGGCAGAGCTTTCAGGTGGGCACCTATCAGGTGACGCCGCTGGCCGTGCGACAGAGTACCGTGCCCAACGTCGGTCCTGAGCAGACGGTGACCTTGCGCGTGGCGCAAAACGGGCATGTCGTCGCGAACTTGCCGGCGCGCGCCGTGGCGTTCGAGCAGAACGCGGTGCAACTCCAGTCCGAAACCGAGGCTGCGGCGGTGCCGATTGTCACGGTGGACAGCAACCCATTGCGCGACATCTACGTGACGCTGACCCGCTACGATCCGGGCCATGGGCCAGGGACGGCGACCGTGGACGTGCATGTGTTGATCAACCCGCTGACGTGGTGGGTGTGGGTCGGGGGGCTCGTCGTCCTTCTGGGCGGTTTGATCTCGTTCACGCCCAATGCGCGCGAGCGCCGCGTCCCCGTGGCAGCGCCGGTTGGAGCGACCGCTGCGGCAGCGCGGTAGCCCGTGAGCGGAGAGGTACACTAAAGGCATATGGCACAGGTACAGGAACGCCCAATTATGGACGAGAACAGCACCGACACGGATGCCGTCGCGGCTCCGGCGCGACGGCCGCGCGGGGCGTTGGTGTGGCTGCCCCCGGCCATGGTGCTTACCCTCGTCGCGCTGTTGGCCGTCGCCGTGTTGCGCCCATCAGGTGATAACGCGCTCTCGACGCACAACGTGCCGGCCACGGATTTCTCGATGGCGCTCTACGGCGGCGGTACCATCAATACACGGAGCCTGCGCGGCAAGACCCTGGTGGTTAACTTCTGGTGGGCGAATTGTCAGCCCTGCCAGCAGGAGGCGCCGCTGCTGGAACAGGCGTGGCAGCGCTGGAAGGACAAGAATGTCGTGTTTATTGGGGTCGATGGGCAGGATGCGAGTGTGCCCACGGATTTTCTGCGTACCTACCACATCACCTATCCGAATGGGAAAGATCCCAACTACGTGAACATCGAATACGGCGCGACAGGGTTCCCCGAAACGGTCTTTATATCGCCGCGCGGCATGTGGACGGACAAATACGCGCGGCCCTTCCCCGACGCCGCGACGCTCGATACTCTGATCAGGAAGGCGCGCGCATGAGCGTGATACCTGTGTACGCGCGGGGCGGGGGACCGCGACGGCGTATCCCGCTCGTTGCTCTCGTGGGCGGAGCCGTCATCGTGTTTATCACGTTGTGGCTGGCCGCCCTCACACATCAGTCCGGCGACAGCGGATCGCTGGACAGCCGGGCGCTGGCCGTCGGCGACACGGTGCGCTGTCCTATTTGCCAGCAAGGCATTCCTCTGAACGATGTCGCGAATCCGCAGGCGGACGCCATGCGCGCGAAGATTCACGACGAGTTGCGCCAGGAACTATCGGAGGATCAGGTCAGGCAATATCTGGTGGCTCAGTACGGCCCCTCTATCTTGCTCGCGCCGCCGCAGCAGGGCTTCGACGCGCTGGTGTGGTTCGTCCCGCTGCTCGTCGTCGCTGGTTGCGCGGCCGGCTTGCTCCTCTCTATCCGTCGTTGGTCTACGCCCGCGTCGCGCGCGACTGTAGCGATCGGTGGCGAAAGACCATGGCAGGGCCTCGATATGCCTGGCCCTGAAGGGTCTGTGAGTGGCGAGGGTCAACGCTACGAGGACCTGCTCAACCGCGAGTTGCAGCAACGAGGGTAGCATCAATTTATCGGTAGAAAGCTATTCAAGTGTTTCTTGCAATCGTATTAGGTATCGTAGCCGTGGCTCTGTTCATTGTAATGGAGTGGTTGCTTGTAAATAATGATGTGCCTCCAGTTCCAGAGGAGCGGCAGTACCCCGCCGCAGAACAGTTCAGGCATCTCCTTACCGCGTATAAAAAAGTTGTCATCGAACTCGATGATTTGGAATTCGAGCACGACATCGGGCATATATCGGTCGCCGATTACTTAGATTTACGTATTATAGAACGACGTAAGGCCATGAGCATATTGCGCAAACTCGATTATTTCTTCGATTTGTAGCTCAAGCCTCTGGGCCATGCCATCCTTATGTCATGTTCCACAGTGTGCTCCCGTCACGGGTCGATACGCCAGGCGCCCTCACTATAGACGAGCCGGCGTTCCTCGCGGCGCGTGTCCAGGCGCGCGAGCTGGGCCGGGAGCCCGTCGAGCGCGTGTGTTATGTCGATAAAGTCCGGGCTCCTGATGGAGACGAACACGCCGTCGGCTTTGAGTTGGAGCGTGGCCAATGCCGGGCGCTCCCCAACCCCAAGCGCGGCGGCGAGGGCCGGGGCGACGCCGGCCGGGGCTGTCGCGGGGACGACAAGCCGGGCCAGGGGCAGGGGTGAGCCGGACGCGGCCAGCAGGAGCACGCCCCAGGGGTGTTGCTCCTCACCGCGCACAGGCAGAAAGGTGTGCCGCTCGACCATGACGCCGACGGCGTGCAGCGCGTCGGCGAGCGCGTCTATGGTGCCTCCGGTGACCTGATCCGTTGTGAGGGTTATAGATGCCA
>JAABUX010007548.1_pt1 | contig 12731 bp, 10 predicted proteins | sample 5561851 | NCBI WGS metagenome assembly JAABUX01 (sample SAMN10711883, study PRJNA513361) | rock metagenome | isolation source: Antarctica rocks | place: Antarctica: Victoria Land, Richard Nunatak red sandstone | collected 2016-01-03 | reverse complement strand
CCACCGAGGCGCTGCTGCCGAGCACCGTGACGTCGGCGGCGGTGCCGGCGACCAGGTGGGCGAGGCTGATCTCCGCGCCTCCGACCCCGGGGGAGTCGGTGTAGGCGACGACGTGCACGGCCTCGGCGCTGCCCGCCGTACCCGCCGACCAACCCGCCCCGGCGCGTGATCACCGGTGCGCATGATCACGGTCCGGGCAGGCGGCCCGGGCTCAGTCGGCGGACCAGTATCGGTCGCCCCGCAGCACCAGGGCGGCCGCGCCGACCAGGCCCGCCTCCTGCCCCAGCTCGGCCGGCACGACGCGGACGGCACGGGTGAACGCCATCCGCGCGTGCCGGCGCAGCGACTCCTCCAGTGGGCCGAACAGCAGCGCCCCCGTCTGCGACAACCCGCCGCCCACGACCACCAGGTCGAGGTCGAGCAGCGCCGTCGCGCTGGCGATGCCGACGCCCAGCGCATGCCCGGCACGGGCGAGCGCCGCCACCGCGACCGCGTCCCCGTCGGCCGCGTCCGCCCCGAGCTCCCGACCGGTCATGGCTGCGTCGGTGCCGCGCCGCCACCCCTGCGCCACCGCCCAGGCCACGACGGCCGGACCACGCGCGATCGCCTCCAGGCAGCCGCGCCCCCCGCACGCGCAGTCGGGTCCCTCGGGGTCGACGACCACGTGGCCGACGTGGCCGGCGTTGCCGCTGCGCCCGTCCACCAGCCGACCGCCGAGGACCAGCCCGCCGCCGACGCCGGTGGAGACGACCATGCCCATGACGTCGTCGTAGCCGCTGGCCGCCCCGCACCAGTGCTCGGCGATCGCCACCGCGACCGCGTCGTTGTGCACCCGCACCGGCACGCCGGTCCAGCGCGCGGCCAGCCGGGCCCGCAGCGGAAAGTCCCTCCAGGCAGGGATGTTCAACGGCGAGACCGCTCCGCTGGGCCAGGTCATGGGGCCCCCGCAGCCGACCCCCACGCCGGTCACCTGCACCCCGGCGGCGACGGTCTCGGCGAGGGCCTCCAACCGGGCGTAGAGCGCCTCACCGTCGGCGCCGGTCCCCGTCGGCGTCCGCTCGGCGCGCAGCAGCGTCCCGTCCTGGGCCACCAACCCGGCGGCCAGCTTGGTGCCGCCGATGTCGATCGCCAGCACCGGCAGCCGGTCAGGCACGACCACCGCCGCCGGCGGCCTCGCCGTACGCCGTCACGGTCCTGATCATGGCTGCTTCGGCGCTGCGCCGCGAGCGGACACGGCGCGACGACCCGCCCGGCCGGTCGTAGCGTGGTGGAGGTGACCCTCCCCCAGCCGCCCGCGCCGACGACCCTCGGGGAGCTGCGCGCGCGGGGCGTGACCGCCAAGAGTGTGAAGGCCGAGATCCGGGACAACCTCATCGCCCGGCTCGCGTCCGGTGAGCCGGCCTGGCCGGGCATCGTCGGCTTCGACGACACGGTGCTGCCACAGGTCGAGCGGGCGCTGCTCGCCGGCCACGACATGGTGCTGCTCGGCGAGCGCGGGCAGGGCAAGACGCGCCTCGCGCGCAGCATCGTCGGCCTGCTCGACGAGTGGACGCCGGTGGTCGAGGGCAGCGAGCTCAACGAGCACCCGATGGCGCCGGTGACCGTCGGCACGGCGCGCCGGCTGCTGGCCGAGGGCGACGCGCTGCCCGTGACGTGGCGGCACCGCAGTGAGCGGTACGGCGAGAAGCTGGCCACCCCCGACACCAGCGTCGGGGACCTGATCGGCGACGTCGACCCCGTGAAGGTCGCCGAGGGACGCACGCTGGGCGACCCGGAGACGGTGCACTACGGCCTCGTCCCGCGCACCAACCGGGGCGTGTTCGTGGTCAACGAGCTGCCCGACCTGGCCGAGCGGATCCAGGTCGCGCTGTTCAACGTGCTGGAGGAGCGCGACGTGCAGGTCCGCGGCTACAACCTGCGGCTGCCACTGGACCTGCTGGTGGTGGCGAGCGCCAACCCGGAGGACTACACCAACCGCGGGCGGATCGTCACCCCGCTGAAGGACCGCTTCGGCGCCGAGGTCCGCACCCACTACCCGCTGCGGCTGGCCGACGAGCTGGACCTGCTGCGCCAGGAGGCGCTGATCCGGTGGGAGGGGCAGCCGCTGGGCGCGCCGGTGCTGCCGGAGTTCCTGCTCGAGGTGGTCGCGCGCTTCACCCGGCACGTGCGCGAGTCGCCGCAGGTGGACCAGCGCAGCGGCGTGTCCGCCCGGTTCGCCGTGGCCGCAGCCGAAACGGTGGCGGCGGCGGCGGTGCGCCGGGCCGCGGTGACCGGCGAGAAGGATGCGGTCGCCCGCGTCGTCGACCTGACCAGCGTGGTGCCCGCGGTGCGCGGCAAGGTGGAGTTCGACGCGGTCGGCGCGGTCGAGGAGGGCCGCGAGGTCGAGGTGCTGCACCACCTGCTGCGCCGCGCCACCGCCGACGCCTTCCGTGCGCGGCTCGCCGGCAGCGACCTGTCCGGCCTGCAGCAGCGGGTCGAGACCGGGGCGCCGATCGAGACCGGCGAGCTGGTGACCGCCGTCGACCTGCTGGCCAGCGCGGGGCAGGTGCCGGGGCTCGGCGCCGTGCTCTCCCGGCTCGGCATCGAGGCCGAGTCGCCGGGGCTGGCGGCCAGCGCGCTGGAATTCGCCCTCGAGGGGCTCTACCTCAACCGCCGGGTCAGCAAGGACGACGTCGACGGCAAGACCGTCTACGGCGGCTAGCGCATGCCCCGTGACTACCGCTACGGCCCCTTCGACGGCGGGCCCGACCCGCTCGCGCCGCCGTTCGACCTGGGGTCGGCCCTGGACGAGCTGGGCGACGCCGTGCTCGAGGGCCGGGACACCCGCGATGCGCTGAACGACCTGCTGCGCAAGGGGTCTCAGGGGCGGCGCGGGCTGGACGAGCTGATGCGCCGGGCCCGCGAGCGGCAGCGCGAGCTGCGCAGGCAGGGCCGGTTGGACGGCACGTTGGAGGAGGTACGCCGGCTGCTCGACACCGCGGTCGGCCAGGAGCGGGCGGCGCTGTTCCCCGACCCGTCCGACGCCGCCAGGATGGCCGAGCTGGAGCTCGACACCTTGCCAGCCGACCCGGCGCGCGCGGTCCGCTCGCTGGCCGACTACGACTGGCGCTCCCCCGAGGTGCGGGAGACCTTCGCGCAGATCCAGGACCTGCTGCGACGCGAGGTCCTGGACAGCCAGGTCAAGGGGATGAAGGAGGCCATGCAGGGCGCGACGCCCGAGGACATGCAGCGGGTCAAGGACATGCTCGCCGACCTCAACGCCATGCTCGAGGCCGATGCGAAGGGTGAGCACACCCCGGAGCAGTTCGACGAGTTCATGGCCCGGCACGGGGAGTTCTTCCCCGAGCAGCCGGCCGACCTGGAGGAGCTCACCGAGGCGCTGGCCCGCCGGCGTGCGGCCGCCGACCGGCTGATGCAGTCGCTGTCGCCCCAGCAGCGCCAGGAGCTCGGCGACCTGATGGCCGCGGCAATGGAGGACATGGGCCTCGCCTCGGAGCTGTCCCGCCTGGACGCCGCATTGCGGGCTGCCCGCCCCGACCTGCTCGGCCCGCCGGGGCGCATGCGCGGGCAGGGCGAGCGTTTCCGCGGCGACGGGGAGTTGGGGCTCGGCGACGCGACGTCGGCACTGGAGGAGCTGGCCCAGCTCGACGAGCTCGCCGGCGCCCTCGGCCAGGACTACCCCGGGGCGACGCTGGACGACGTCGACCCCGAGGCGGTGCGCGAGGCCCTCGGCCGGTCCGCGGTCGACGACCTGCGGGCGTTGCAGCAGGTGGAGCGGGAGCTGGAGCGGCAGGGCTACCTGCGCCGCGACGGCGACCGGCTGGAGCTGACCCCGCGGGCGGTCCGCCGCATCGGCCTGACCGCGTTGCGCCGGGTCTTCTCCCAGCTCGACGCCACCGGGCGCGGCGACCACGACGTGCACGACGCCGGTGCGGCCGGCGAGGCGACCGGCAGCTCGCGGCCCTGGCACTTCGGCGACGAGCAGCCGCTGGACACCGTGCGCACGGTGCGCAACGCGCTGCTGCGCGGGGGGCTCCCGGAGAAGGGGGCGCGCATCCGGCTGGCGGTGGACGACATGGAGGTGGTCGAGACCGAACGGCGTACCGCTGCCTGCGTCTGCCTGCTCGTCGACCTGTCGTATTCGATGGCACTGCGCGGCACCTGGGCCGTCGCCAAGCAGACCGCCCTCGCCTTGCACGCCCTGGTGACCACCACCCACCCGCAGGACTCGATCCACGTCATCGGCTTCAGCGACTACGCCCGCGAGGTGACCCCGGGGGAGTTCGCCGGGCTGGACGCGCAGATGGTGCAGGGGACCAACCTGCAGCACGCGCTGATGCTCGCCGGCCGGCGACTGGCCCAGCATCCCGACGCCGAGCCCATCGTGCTGTGCGTCACCGACGGGGAGCCCACCGCGCACCTGCTGCGCGACGGCACGCCGTTCTTCCACTGGCCGCCGCTGCAGGAGACGCTGGAGGCGACCCTGGTCGAGGTGGACCGGCTGACCCGCCGCGGCGCCCGGATCAACGTCTTCATGCTCGACGACGAGCCGCGGCTGGTGGAGTTCGTCGAGGGGCTCGCCCGCCGCAACGGCGGCCGGGTCTTCTCGCCGGTGGCCGAACGGCTCGGGGAGTACGTCGTGAGCGACTACCTCCGCACCCGCGCCGGCCGCTGACGCCCGCTGGATCTACTAACTACCATCTCGAGTAGTAGCATTCTGGTACTACACCGATGTGATTCGAGGTGGCCCCATGCATGTGCCGCTGCGCGCACCACAGCTGCGTGACCTCCTGAGTGAGATCAACGTCTCCAGAGTTCCTGAGCTGATCACGCGCGCGGCGGAGGACCGGGACTACCTGCATTGGGACACGCTCATCCATCTCGCTCCACCCGAGGGACGAACCAGTCGCGAGTGGTGGTTCAGCATCAAGTTTGCTCGGCTGACCGCTCGGCGACTGGTTCCCCTGATGGACACCCAGGGCGAGCCGTTTCACTTCTCCACCCCCGACAGCATCCTGCGCGCGCTTCATCAGCTTGACCAGCAGTTGGCCGGCCGCATCGACCTGCCGGACACGATCGTCGCGGGTGCTGGCCGGGACCGCTACATCACCAGCTCACTGATGGAGGAAGCCATCACTTCTTCGCAGTTGGAGGGCGCGGTGACGAGCCGCCGGGTGGCGAAGGACCTCCTGCGCACGGGCCGGCCACCTCGGGACAAGTCCGAACGGATGATCGCCAACAACTTCGCCGCCATGCAGAGGGTTCGTGCAATTCAGCGAACGGCCATGACCCCGCGGCTCGTCTGCGAGCTGCACCGGCTCGTGACCTTGGGCACGCTCGATGACCCGGCTTCGGCAGGGCGTCTCGAAGTTCCCGGCGAGCCACGCGTCAAAATCTGGGGAGACGAGGATCAAGTCCTGCACACCCCACCCCCTGCCGAGGAATTGCCGGGGCGGTTGCAAGCGTTTTGCGACTTCGCCAACAATGTCGACGACCGCGCCTTCGTGCATCCGGTTCTGCGCGCGGTCATCTTGCATTTCTGGATGGGCTATGACCACTACTTCGCCGACGGCAACGGCAGGACGGCCCGCGCCGTCTTCTACTGGTCGCTGCTGCACGAGGGCTACTGGCTGGCCGAGTACCTCACCATCAGCAGCATCCTTCGGAGGGCTCCGGTGGCATACGCGCAAGCATTCCTGCTCACCGAGACCGACGACAACGACCTCACGTATTTCCTCGTCGAACAGCTTGACGTCATAGGTCGGGCCGTGCAGTCGTTGCACGATTATCTGCGCCGTAAAGCAGCGGAGATCCGAAATGTGGAAACCCTGCTGCGGGACGGCAACGCACTCAACCACCGACAACGAGCACTGCTCGGCCGGGCGCTGCGGGACGCCGATTCCGTCTTCACGATCGCCGGCCACCGAAGCGATCAAGGCGTGGTCTACGAGACAGCCCGCTCGGACCTCCTTGATCTCGCCGACCGCGGTTTCCTCCTTCGAGGACGGCGCGGCAACGCCTTCGTCTTCACAGTTCCAGACGACCTCAACGCCCGGCTGTCTCAGCCCTACTAATTACTAGTGAGATTAGTAGTCGGGTAGTAGCTGCAGACTGGCCCAGGTCCCCGGGCAGGTTCACCCGGTCGGGCCGGCAGGACGTGACGGGGGTCACGTCGAAGTACGGGGCATGTCGACCCCCGTCTACGACGTGACCCCCGGCGCCCACGTGGTCCAGCCGCCCTTCCAGAGCGACCCGTCGACGCTGCACCGCCTCGATACCGTCGCCGCCACCCTGTCCCGCTTCCAGGGCAAGGCCGCGGTCTCGCTGATCGCCCTGGGCCTGCTCGCGATCCTGCTCGGGTTCGCCGGGGCCAGTAGCGCGACCGCCGTCACGCCCGGCGGCCGGGAGCAGGTGCTGATCCAGGCCCAGTTCCCCTATCTGATCTCCGGTGGGGTCTTCGGGCTGGCGCTCGTCGTGCTCGGGTCGTCACTGCTGGTGGTGCAGAGCGCGCGGGCCAACAGTGCGCGGACTGCCGCTGGCCTCGACCGGCTGGCCGACCTGATTGCCGCGGGTGGGACGGGCGCGCGGGGATCGGCAGCGGCCCCGGACGACGTGCAGGGCCTGGTCGTCGCCGGCTCGGCGAGCTACCACCAGCCGAACTGTCGGCTGGTCGAGGGCCGCGCCGACGCGACGTACCTGCTGCCGGTCGAGGCGGTCAGCCGCGGGCTGCTGGCGTGCCGGGTCTGCAACCCGCCGGCGGCCTGATCGGGGCGGCGCAGCCGGGCGGACGGCCGGGTCAGCCGAGGTAGGCCTTCTGCAGGTCGCCGGTGCGCTCGAGCTCACGGGCGTCGCCGTCGTAGGTCAGGGTGCCCTTCTCCATGACGAGGGCCCGGTCGGCGTAGGGCAGGATCCCGACGTTCTGCTCGACGATGACCACCGTCGTGCCGTCGTCGGCGATCTGGCGGACCACCTGGAAGACGGTCTGCGCGAGCTTGGGCGAGAGGCCCAGGCTCGCCTCGTCCACGAGCAGCACGCGTGGGCGGCTCATCATCGCCCGCCCGATGGCGAGCATCTGCTGCTCGCCGCCGGACATGGTGCCGGCGAGCTGCGAGCGACGTTCGGCCAGCCGCGGGAAGTAGGTGAACACCAGGTCCTGGGTCTCCGCCACCTCGCGCCGCTTGCCCTTGCGGGTCCAGGCGCCGAGCTTCAGATTGGTCTCCACCGACAGCCCTGGGAAGACCCGCCGGCCCTCGGGTGACAGCGCCATCCCCCCCGCCACCGTGTGGGCAGCGTCGTCGTTGGAGATGTCGCGGCCGTCGAAGACGATGCTGCCCTCCCAGACCGGGAGCAGGCCGGCGAGGGTGTTGATCGTGGTGGACTTGCCCGCGCCGTTCAGCCCGAAGACGACCGTGACACTGCCCTCCGGCACGGAGAAGCTGATGCCCTGCAGCACCGGGAGCTGACCGTAGCCGGTGCGCAGGTCGCGCACCTCCAGCAGGCTCACTGGTCGTCCTCCGGCGTGGCGCGGGGCGTCCTCGGCCGGCTCCGCGGCTTCGCCGCTGTTGCCGTGGGCGAACCCACCCTCGTCACCCTGGCCGTCGTGGCCCGCTTCCTGACCGTGACCGGGCGGGGCGGGGCCGCGCGCGCCACTCTCCGTCGGGGTACGACGGTGGGCACGTCGTCGGCTACCTCGTTGCCGTTTATCGCGGGGGTGGAGTGCACCAGCTCCTGGCCGTCGACCGCCTCGATCTGCTGCGTGCTCAACGTCTCCGGGTGGTCGAGCACTGCGTCCATCGCCGGCTCCTCCGTCGCTGCCAGGGCCTCTGGCGCCTCGCCGCCGAGGTAGGCCGCGACCACCTCTGGGTGGCTCTTGACGTACGCCGGCACCCCCTCGGCCAGCAGCCGACCGAAGTTCAGGACGTAGACGTGGTCGCAGACGGCGGTGACCAGCGGCACGTGGTGCTCGATCAGCAGCATGGTGAGGCCGAGCTCGCGACGCAACGTGAGCAGGCGGTCCCCCAGCTCGTGCGCCTCATCCGGGCCCATGCCCGATGACGGCTCGTCCAGGAGCAGGATCTGCGGGTCGGTGGCCAGGGCGCAGCCGACCTCCAGCAGCTTCAGCACGCCGTAGGGGAGACTGCCCACCACCGTGTCGCGGACGTCTCCGAGGCCGAGCATGTCGAGGATCGCGTCGGCCCGCTGCGCCAGCACCTTCTCCTCCCGGCGGGCCCGACCGGCGCCGATCAGCCCCAGCGTCGTGTCGTAGGTCGTGCGGGCGTATTGCGCGGTCTTGAGGTTCTCCAGGGCGGTGGAGGACTTCACCATCCCGACGTTCTGGAAGGTGCGCCCGAAGCCCATCGCGGCCTTCTTGTGCGGGGGGGTCTTCGTGACGTCCTGCCCGCGGTAGAGGACCCGGCCGGTGTCGGCCGTGTAGAAGCCCGTGATGCAGTTGAAGGCCGTGGTCTTGCCGGCACCGTTGGGACCGATCAGCCCGACGATCTCGAACTCCTTGACGTCGAGGCTGACGCCGCCGAGTGCCTGCAGGCCGCCGAAGCGGATGCTGATGTCCTTGACCTCAAGCACGGGTCGCGCTCCCGTCCACGGCAGCTACTCCGCCACCACCGTGGTGGAGCTCGAACTTGCCGCCGGCGAGCCACCGACCGATCGGCGCCACCAGGCCACCGAGACCACCCGGGTTCTGGATGACGGTCTGCAGCAGCAGCACCCCGCCGATCAGGCCCGGCAGGTACGCAGCGTTCGCCTGGTAGAAGTCGGACAACCCGAACTTGTTGAAGACGTAGCTGGTGATGATGTCGACGAGACTGAAGAAGATCGATGCCAGGACGACGCCTCCGCGCCTGCCTAGCCCGCCGACGACCACCATGACGACGAAGAGCAGGGTGTGCGAGGTATAGGCATTGGCGACGTAGTTCTGCTGCGAAAAGGTCTGGCTGCTGAACACCGCCATGGCACCCGCGAGCCCGGCGGTGCCGCCCGCGATGGCGAACGACAGCAGCTTGAGCGACACCACGTTGACCCCGAACGCCTGGGCGACACGCTCGTTGTCCTTGACCGCGAGCATGGCCCGCCCGGCCTTAGACGCAGACAGCTGCCGGTCGAGCAGGAAGATGACGACGAGGATGGCGATGCAGAACAGGTAGTAGCGGAACGGCGTCAGCAGGAAGCCAGGCCGGTTGGCCTTGACACCGGCCGCGTTCCCGTTGAGGCCAGGAGCGGCGAGCACGACGTCGCCGACGATGACCCCGAAGATGAGCGTGACGAGGGCGAGGTAGAGCCCGGTGATACGCAGCGCGATGGCGCCGAGGAACAGGGCGACCAGGGCCCCCACCGCGACGGCCGCGAGGAACGCAACAGCGAAGTGGACGGGTTCGGACTGGCTGGTGCCGCTTCCCGCCACGTTGGCGGCGGTCATCGCACCCAGGCCGACGAACGCCCACTGGCCGAGGCTGAGCTGGCCGGTGTAGCCGACCAGCACGTTGAGGCCGAGGCCGACGACGGCGTAGACGGGAGCGAGCGTGAGATTGCTGGCGTAGTCCCGATCGGAGTAGGCGATGCCGACCGCGGCGACGATGAGCACGGCGTAGACCGCCAGGCGCAGCAGCACGCCGGCGGCGCTGCGGCTCGGCGCCTGGGCCTCTCGCGAGCCGAGCCGCGGCCGGGCGAGGGTGCTGGCGGCCATCAGACCTCCTTACCGAGGAGTCCGGCGGGTCGGAACACGAGCACCGCCAGCAGCAGGGCGAAAACGACGAGTTCGTCCTGGCGGCCGGGGATGCCGGACAGGCCCGGCACGTCCTTGGCGTGGGCTGCCGCGAACGCCTGCACCATGCCCAGGAGGATTCCACCCGCGAAGGCGCCGGGCAGGCTGGTGATGCCGCCGAGGACCGCGGCGGTGAAGGCTGCGGTCAGCACGATGCCGGTGAACACTCCGGGCGCCAGCGGACTCCCCACCGCCGCCGTCGGCAGCACCCCGGCCATCCCGCCGAGGAAACCCGCGAGCGCCCACGTCACGAGCGACACCCTCTGCACCTGGATGCCCACCACCGAGGCGGCGGTCGGGTCCTGGCTGACCGCGAGCACCGCCGTGCCGATCGCCGTGCGCTTGAAGAACAGCAGAGCCCCAATGGCCAACCCGACCAGCACGGCCAGCCTTAGCAGGTCGAACCACTGGACGGGCAGCTGGCCGATGCGGAAGGCGGGCTGAACGATGTTGAGAGCATCGGTGACCTGTCGGAAGGTGCCGGTGGAGGGGAACATCAGGCCCTCGACGCCGATGAGTAGCAACGACACACCGACAGTCGCCACGACGAGCACGACGCGCGGTTGGTTGAACAGCGGACGGACCACGATCAGCTGCGTGAGAACCGCGGCGAGCACGGCACTGATCACTCCGAGCAGGACCGCGATGACGTAGGGCGTCTGGGGGAAGCTGAAGCCGAACTTGGTGGTGTAGCCCTTGTCGAAGCAGTAGCTGACCACGAGCGCGACGCCGGCGAACTCGCCCTGAGCGAAGTTCAGGATGCGGTTGCTCTTGTAGAGCAGGACGATGCCCAGAGCGAGCAGTCCGTAGGCGCAGCCGTTAAACAGGCCATCCCGGAACGGCGCGACGAGGTCGTTCTGCGCGCTAAAGGACAGCAGCACGGGCGCAGGGTCGAGGGCGAGGGCAGTCACTGCAGCTTGAGGTAGTCGGAGCCGACCGTGTTCCAGGTGCCCGGCTGGGTCTGCCCGGGCTCGCCCTTGCTGCAGTCGACCTGCTGCACGTAGGCCCCGGTGCCGCCGAAGTGCGAGCCGTTGAAGGCGATCGGCGCGTAGGAGCCGTTCACGGCAAACGACTGCTGCTGGAGCGCCGCGATGAAGTTCTGCCGGGTCAGGCCAGTCTTCGCGGTGGCGTTGAGCGCGTTGAACACCGACTGGTCGAGGCCGTAGAGACCCCATTGGATGTCGTCGCCGGCCTGGCCGTCGGCCATCGCGTCGGCCTTGAACTCCGCGGTGGCCCGGTCCAGACCAGTGTTCGGGGCCAGGTAGTAGGCGTGCCCGCTGATCTGGTTCTTGCTGCCGGAGCACACGAGCTGGGCGACGAGGAAGTCCGAGAACGACACACCGGGACCGGTCCAGGCGACGCCGTTGCCCGTGGGGCTCTGGCCGTAGAACCCGCCGATCATGTACACCCAGTAACCCGGGGCCGTCAGCGTGTAGACGCTCTTATAACCCGACAGTGCGAGGGTCGTGCCGAGCTGGGTCGCCGCCGCCTGGTAGTTGCCCGACTGGTCCACGGGGAAGACCTTGTACTTGATGCCCGCGGCATCCAGGGCCTTGGTAATGCCGTCACGCGCGTCGGTGAAGTTGCCCGACGCGCCAGTCACGATGGCCCACTGCGCCTTGCCGCCGTTGTCAGCGTTATCGATGCTCGCGGCCGGCTTGGCGTAGCCGTTCTGGTTCGCCGCCGTGACCAGCAGGGGGCCCTGCTGGCGGTAGGTCAACGAGCCGGCGAAGTAGTTGCCAAGGCCGGTCAGGCCGTTCTCGGTGACCCCGGCGGACAGGTACGGGACGCCGGCGCGGGTCATGTCGGTGTTGGTCGCGCAGGCCTGGATCTGGTCCGTGCCGGCTCCGCCGAGCACCAGGAACTTGGTGCTGGCGAAGGCGGAGCAGACCTTGTTGGCGCCGTCAGGCGTGTAGGTGTCGTCCTCGAAGTCGATGTTCACGTTGCGACCACAGACCTTATGCGCGGGGTTCTTCCAAAAGATCTTGGAGCCCTCCACGAAGGAGCTGTTCGGGAACGGCGTGCCGGTGCCCGTCAGCGGCGCGTGCAGGCCGATGTTGATGTCGGTCGCGGTGATCCCCGTCGCGTCACCTCCGGCCGTGCTGCAGGCGGCCGAGGTGGCCGGCGCGGGCCCCGCCGCCACCGGCGCCCCGGCCTTCACCGGCGCGGCTTTCTTAGCCGGGGTGGCCTTGGTCGTCGCTTTGGCCTTGGTGCTGGCCTTGGCGGTGGTGGAACCCGCCTTGGTGGGCGTGCCGCCCGCGGCCGGCGCACCCGGGACGGTGCCCGTCGACGTGCCGCCTCCCCCCGACACCACCGCCGGCGCGGCGCCGGGCACGGCAGCGCTGCCACCGCCGGTCACGGCACCGGTGGCTGCGTTGGGGTCCGGGGCGGTCCCGCCCGACGTGGTGTCGCCGCCGGCTGCGGCGGCGTTCGGGTCGGTGGCCGCGCCGGCGCCGGCGTCCTGTGCCGCCTGCCCGGCTCCCCCCGCCACCTGCTGGCCGGCCGTGCCGCCGATGGCCGCGCCGCTGCCGGCCTTGATGCTGCTCCGCGCGGTGTCGGACAGGCCGCACGCGGTGGCCAGCACGGCCACGGCGAGGGCCCCAACCCCCACGCGCAGCAGCCGGCGCCGACGGGCGAGGGGATGGCTGATCATGTGCACTCCTGGTGGCTGGGCTGCGATGACGGGGTCAGGCACGGTGACGGGTCACGGGTGGGAGGCGGACTCACGAGCGCTGAGGAGCCGGGACAAGCGGGACGAACCACCGGCCGCAGCACCCTCCGGCGGGGCCGACAGGCTCAGCGAGAGCAGGGCGACCGCGACCAGGCTGACGACGAGGAGCAGCACCCAGGCAAGCGGGCCGAAGGGTCCCTTGACGACCACGGCCTTGTCCCCGGCGGGAAGTAGCGCCGGTGCGGCCTGCACCGGCGCCCCCTGGGGCACCGGGACCGGAGC
>JAABUX010007547.1_pt1 | contig 12732 bp, 11 predicted proteins | sample 5561851 | NCBI WGS metagenome assembly JAABUX01 (sample SAMN10711883, study PRJNA513361) | rock metagenome | isolation source: Antarctica rocks | place: Antarctica: Victoria Land, Richard Nunatak red sandstone | collected 2016-01-03 | reverse complement strand
CCTTGGTCGTTCTACCATGAGCCGCACTTCATGCAGGAGTGGGCCGATGCCTGGGGACTGCCCGAAGCCGCAATCGTCCCGCCGACCGACTACGACAAGGCCTATCTGGAGGCGACCATTGCTGCCGGAAGGGGCAGCACTTCACTGTTCGGTATGCGCCTGCAACAGGCCTACATGCCACCGCTAGCAGCGACGCTCGCCCGCCTCTATCCCGACCTTCACTCCGATGCTGAGCGGTTCGAGCGCGCGTTCGGGTCGCTCCGCTACCTCCACCTCACACGCTTGGACAAGGTGGCTCAAGCGGTTTCGCTGGTGAAGGCGCGGCAAAGCGGTTTGTGGCATCGACATGCGGACGGAAGTGAGAGAGAGCGTGTCGCGTCGGCGCGGGAGCCGGTCTACGACCCTGCTGCAATCGGAGCCGAAGTCGCCTCGCTTACCCGGGCCGACCGGGCTTGGAGCGCGTGGTTCGCGCAGGAGCAGATCGAGCCCTTACGCGTTATTTACGAGACGTTTGGTCAAAGGCCAGCCGCAACCATCCACGAGATCTGCGTAGTGCTCAGCGTGGAGCCGCCGGATCCTACGATGATGACCCCCACCGTCGCCAAGCTATCTGATAACATCAACCAAGAGTGGATCTCGCGATACCGGGCCGATGAAAGGTATGATAAGGATGCTACCAGCTAGTCGGATGTCCGTTTTTGATCCTAGTTCAACGAAAGCGGACAGACTGCAAACTACCACGGCAGCCAGCCGCCTGACCGCTTCGTCCCTTACCGGCCTTCATTAGGTTGACCTGTGGCGGGATCGCCTAATCGACACCATCGGCAAGCAACGCGATGGCCCGGGAGCGTCCGCTATACGGTCGGCTACTCCGCCGCCACCGCGTAGTCGCTGACCGGCGGGCAGCTGCAGACCAGGTTGCGGTCGCCGTAGGCGTTGTCGACGCGGCCGACGGGGGGCCAGTATTTGTCGCCCGAGGCGCGGCCGTCGGGCAGGCAGGCCTGCGCGCGCGAGTAGGAACGGGTCCAGTCGCCGATGAGGTCGCGCGTCGTGTGGGGGGCGTGGCGCAAGGGGCTGTCGGAGAGCGTGGTGCGGCCTGCTTCGATGTCGGCGGCTTCGTGGCGGATGGCGATCATGGCCGCGATAAAGCGATCGATCTCGTGTAAATCCTCGGACTCGGTGGGTTCGATCATCAGCGTGCCCGCGACGGGGAAGCTCATCGTGGGGGCGTGGAAACCGTAGTCGATGAGGCGCTTGGCGACGTCCTCGTTGGTGACGCCGGTGGCTTTGGTGAGCGGGCGCAGATCGAGGATCGCCTCGTGCGCGATGCGGCCGCCGTGGCCCCGGTAGAGGATGGGGTAGTGCGGCGCGAGGCGTTCCGCGATGTAGTTGGCGCTGAGGATCGCGACCTGGGTGGCGCGCTTGAGGCCCGCGTCGCCCATCATGGCGATGTAGGCCCAGCTGATCGGCAGGATCGACGCCGAGCCGATCGGGGCGGCGGACACGGCCCCGGCCTCGCCGGTGCGCGGATCGGTGGGGAGGAACGGGGCGAGGTGTGCGCCCACCCCGATGGGGCCCATGCCGGGACCGCCGCCGCCGTGCGGGATGCAGAAGGTTTTGTGCAGGTTGAAGTGGCTGACGTCCGCGCCGAACTTGCCCGGGCGGGCGAGGCCGACCATGGCATTGAGGTTCGCGCCGTCCATGTAAACCTGCCCGCCCGCGTCGTGGACCTTGGCGCAGATATCCGCGATCGCGTCCTCGAAGACGCCGTGGGTGCTGGGGTAGGTGACCATGATCGCGGCGAGACGGTCGCGGTGTTGCGCGATGCGCGCGGCGAGGTCGGCGACATCGATGTTGCCGTCGGCGTCGGTGCCGGTGACGACGACCTCCATGCCCGCCATGTTGGCGCTGGCGGGGTTGGTGCCGTGTGCGCTGGCGGGGATGAGGCAGATCGTGCGGTGATGGTCACCGCGTGCGCGGTGGTAGCCACGGATGGCGAGCAGGCCCGCATATTCGCCCTGCGCGCCGCTGTTGGGCTGGAGGGAGACGGCATCGTAACCGCTGATGCGGCACAGCCAATCGCGCAGGTTGTCGGCGAGTTCGGCGTAGCCTTGCGCCTGATCGGCGGGGGCGAAGGGGTGGAGGCTGGCGAAGACCGGCCACGAGATGGGGATCATCTCGGCGGCGGCATTCAGTTTCATCGTGCAGCTGCCGAGCGGGATCATGCAGCGATCAAGCGCCAGATCGCGGTCGGCGAGGCGGCGCATGTAGCGCATCAGCTCGGTCTCGGAGCGGTGCGAGTGGAAGACCGGGTGGGTAAGGTAGGCGCTGGTGCGGCGGAGGCTGGCGGGGATCGCGTCGGGCGCTTCGGCCACCTGCGGCGCGCCGCCGAACGCGCGCCAGACCGCCTGCACGGTGTCGGGCGTGGTGGTTTCGTCGAGCGTCATGCCGATGCGGCCGTCGCCGCCGTCGCGCAGGTTTATGTTTACCGCGCGAGCGGCGGACAGAATGGCGGCGGCCTGATCGCCCGCATCGACGGTAACAGTATCGAAGAAGGTGGCGTTGCGGGGCGTGTGGCCGAGTTGGGTCAGACCCGCGTGGAGGATCGCGGTCAGGCGGTGGACGCGTTCGGCGATCGCGCGCAGGCCCTCGGGGCCGTGGTAGACCGCGAACATGCCCGCGATGTTGGCGAGCAGCACCTGCGCGGTGCAGATGTTGCTGGTCGCCTTTTCGCGGCGGATGTGCTGCTCGCGGGTTTGCAGCGCGAGGCGGGCGGCTGGCTGCCCGCTGCTGTCGATCGAGAGGCCGACGAGCCGCCCGGGGAGCGCACGCTGGTAGGCGGCGCGGACCGCCATGTAGGCGGCGTGGGGTCCGCCGAAGCCCATCGGCACGCCGAAGCGCTGCATCGAACCGATGGCGATGTCAGCGCCGAGTTCGCCGGGTGGCTTCAATAGGGTGAGCGCGAGCGGGTCGGCGGCGACGGCGACGATGGCGCCCTTGGCTTTCAGCGCGGCGATCGTGGCGGTGGGATCGGCGATGCGGCCCCAGGTATCGGGATATTGGAAGAGCGCGCCGAACACGTCGTGCAGGGCGGCGGTGGCGGGATCGGCGACGATCAGCTCCCAACCGAGCGGTTCGGCGCGGGTGTGCAACACGGCAAGCGTCTGCGGATGCACGCCCTCATCGACGAAGAAGGCGTTCGCCTTCGCCTTGCCCACCCGCCGCGCGAGCGCCATCGCCTCGGCAGCGGCGGTCGCCTCGTCGAGCAGCGAGGCGTTGGCGACATCCAATCCGGTCAGATCGGCGACCATCGTCTGGAAATTGAGGATGGCCTCCAGCCGCCCCTGGCTGATCTCGGGCTGGTAGGGGGTGTAGGCGGTGTACCAGGCGGGGTTTTCGAGCAGGTTGCGCTGGATCACCGGCGGGGTGACCGTGCCGTGATAGCCTTGGCCGATCAGGCTAATCATGACTTGGTTCTTCGCGCCGATCGCGCGCAGTTTCGCGAGCATCGCGCCCTCGCCCAGGCCTTCGCCCAAGCCGAGCGGTGCATCGTCGAGGATCGCGGCGGGGATGGCCTGCGCGGTCAGCGCGTCGAGGCTATCCGCCTCGACCGCCGCGAGCATGGCGACGATCTCGGGCGCGGCGGGGCCGATGTGGCGATTGGCGAAGGCGTCGGGCGAGGGGCGCGTGTCAGCCCAGATATCGTGCGTTAACGTCAACGGAGCCTCGGGGATCAGGCGGCGAGAAGCATCTGGTTATAGGCGTCTTCGTCCATCAGCGCATCGGCTTCTGCGGGCACGGATAGTCGCAGCGTGAACAACCAGCCCTCGCCGAGCGGATCGCTGTTGATTAGGGCGGGGTTGATGCCGAGCGCCTCGTTGCCGCCGAGGATCTCGCCCGAGAGCGGTGAATAGACCTCTGACGCGGCCTTGACCGATTCGACCGTAGCGGCCTGCGCGCCCGCCTGGACCGTGGTGCCCGTGGGTTCGGCCTCGGCGAAGACGAGATCGCCAAGTTGCTCGGCCGCGTAGGCGGTGATGCCGATCGTGGCGGTATCGCCCTCGATCCGGGCCCATTCGTGGGTTTTAGAGAAGCGCAACATGGCGGGCGGGGGTCCTTATCGCTTGAAGGAGGGCGGCACGAACGGCAGCGCGCTCACCGTCACGGGCAACCGCCGGGCGCGCACGTCCGCGAAAAGGCGCGTTCCGGGTTCGGCCAGATGCGCAGCGACATAAGCCATGGCGATCGGCGCGCCAACCGTCGGGCCGAAGCCGCCCGAGGTGACGTGGCCGATGGGGTCGCCGCCGGTTTCGGTCGTGAACAGCGGTGCGGGCGCGCGGACGGGGGCGCGGCCTTGCGGCCGGAGGCCAACGCGGCGGCGGGCGGGGGCATGCTCGAGCTGGTTGGCGACGATGTCCGCGCCGGGATAAGCGCCCGCGCGTGCGCCGCCGGGTTTACGCGATTTCTGAATCGACCATTCTAGCGCGGCTTCGATGGGAGTGGTCGTGTGGTCGAGTTCGTGGCCGTAGAGACACAGGCCCGCTTCGAGCCTGAGCGAGTCGCGTGCGCCGAGACCCGCCGGGGCGACGCCGGGCTGCGCGAGGAGCGCGCGCGCGAGGGGTTCGGCATCGGCGGCGTCGACTCCGATCTCGTAGCCGTCCTCCCCCGTGTAGCCCGAGCGGGTGAGGGTGACAGGCGCGCCCGCGATGTGGGTGTCGACGGCGTCCATGAAGCGCATGGTGGCGGCTCGCGGGCAGAGCGCGGCGAGCGCGGCCTGCGCGCCCGGGCCTTGCAGCGCGAGGAGCGCGCGATCGAACATGGGGGTGATCTGGACGGTGTGGGGCAGGTGCGCGCGCAGGTGGGCGAGGTCTTCGAGCTTGCCGCTCGCGTTGACGACGAGCAACAGGCGGCCGGGCAGGTGCGCGACCATCAGATCGTCGATGACGCCGCCGCTCGCGTTGGCGAGCAGCGCGTAGCGCTGGCGGCCCTCGGCGAGGCCAACGATGTCGGCGGGGACGAGCGTCTCGAGCGCAGCAGCGGCGGGCGCGGGCGGGGCGAGTTCGATCTGGCCCATGTGGCTGACGTCGAACAGGCTGGCGGCGGCGCGGGTGTGGATGTGCTCGGCGAGAATGCCTGCGGGATAGTGCAGCGGCAGATCGTAGCCCGCGAACCCCGCCATGCGCGCGCCGAGCGCGAGGTGCAGCGAGTGGAGCGGGGTTGGGGTCGGCGGCGCGTCGCTCATCTGATCGCCATCGCGCGCGAGGCCGCCTCGTGGCAAGCCCGGGCGCTCTGCGGACAAAAAAAGGGGCCGAACCCTTGGGTCCGGCCCTAAGTCTTCTCTTGGGGGAGGATCGCCATCGCTGGCGACAGCACTGATATTGCACTGCACCATGAGGTTTGCAAGCGTCTTCAAGGCAAAAATGGTTACGCTTACGCCGTATCGGATCGATCACTGGCCCCACGCTCTGACCCGGCCTAGACCGGGGCGATGAGTGACCTGTTCGCCGCCGCCACCGCCGCGCCGCAAGACTATGGCGCGTCGAGCATCGAGGTCTTGGAGGGGCTGGAGCCGGTTCGCCGCCGCCCAGGCATGTATGTCGGCGGCACCGACGCGCGCGCGCTGCATCACTTGGCCGCCGAAGTGATCGACAATGCGATGGACGAGGCGGTCGCGGGCCACGCGAGCCGGATCGAGGTGGCGCTGGCGGCGGACGGCACGCTGAGCGTCGCGGACAATGGTCGCGGCATCCCGGTCGATCCGCACCCCAAGTTTCCCGACAAGTCCGCGTTGGAGGTGATCCTGACGATGCTGCACTCGGGCGGCAAGTTCTCGGGCGACGCTTACACAACGAGCGGCGGGCTGCACGGGGTGGGCATCTCGGTGGTCAACGCGCTGAGCGAGCGGCTGGTGGTCGAGGTCGCGCGCGGGCGCGAGCTGTTCCGCCAGGAGTATGCGCGGGGCGCGCCGCTGGGGCCGGTGCAGCGGCTGGGGACGGTGCCCAACCGGCGCGGGACGACGATCAGCTTCAGGCCCGATCCGGAGATTTTCGGCGCGGACGCGGCGTTCGAACCCGCGCGGCTGATGCGTTTGGCGAGGTCGAAGGCGTACCTGTTTCGCGGCGTGGAAATTCGTTGGCGCTGCGATCCGGCCATCGCGGGTGATGTGCCCGCGCAGGCGGTGTTCCAGTTCCCTGGCGGGCTGGCGGACCGGCTGGCCGAGGACATCGCCGAGCGCGAGCTGGCGGTGCCCGGCACCTTCGCGGGGCGCGCCGAGCTGCCCGAGGGGCGCGGTGCGGTCGAGTGGGCGGTGGCGTGGACCTTGGACGAGGCCGCGTGGTCGACCTACTGCAACACCGTGCCGACGCCCGACGGCGGCACGCACGAGGCGGGGTTGCGCGCGGCGCTGCTCAAGGGGCTGCGCGGCTTCGGCGGCCTGACAGGGAATAAGCGCGCCGAGGGATTGGCCCCCGAGGATGCGGGCGGCGGATCGGTGGCGCTGCTGTCGCTGTTCCTGCGCGATCCGCAATTCCAGAGCCAGACCAAGGACCGGCTCACCTCCCCCGAAGCGACTCGGCTGGTGGAAGGCGTGATCCGCGATAATTTCGATCACTGGCTGACGGGCGATCAGGAGCGCGGACGCGCGCTGCTGGCGCATACTTTGGAGCGGATGGACGAGCGGCTGGCGCGGCGGGCCGAGAAGGATGTCAAGCGCAAGTCCTTGGTGGGCCGCAAGTTGCGCCTGCCGGGCAAGCTGACCGACTGCACGCGGGCGGGCGCGCAAGGGGCCGAGCTGTTCATCGTGGAGGGCGACTCGGCGGGTGGTTCGGCGAAGCAGGCGCGCGACCGCGAGACGCAGGCGATCCTGCCGTTGCGCGGCAAGATCCTCAACGTCGCGAGCGCGGCGGCGGGCAAGGCGGCGGCGAACACCGAGCTGGCGGACCTCAAGCTCGCGCTGGGCCAGGGCGCGCGCTACGATCCCGCCGCGCTGCGCTACGAGCGAGTGATCATCATGACCGACGCCGACGTGGACGGCGCGCATATCGCGACGCTGCTGATGACCTTCTTCCTCCAGCACATGCCTGGCCTGGTCGAGGACGGGCACCTCTTCCTCGCGCAGCCGCCGCTGTATCGGCTCGCGCAGGGGGGGCAGGTCGCCTACGCGCGCGACGACGCGCACAAGGCCGAGCTGATGGCGGGGCGGTTCGCCAAAGGCGGCAAGGTCGAGGTGAGCCGGTTCAAGGGGCTGGGCGAGATGGCGCCGACGCAGCTGCGCGAGACGACGATGGATCCAAAGCGACGCACGCTGCTGCGGGTGACGCTGCCCGAAGGGGCGGAGCGGATCGCGGTGTCGGGGCTGGTCGATCGGCTGATGGGCCGCGCGCCCGAGCACCGTTTCGCCTTCATCACCAGCCACGCGACCGACGTGCGCGCGGACGCGATTGACGTTTAGATGTCGAGTAGCTCGGTCGTATCGATCTCGATCCCGGGCAAGGTCATCGCGGCGAGGGTCACTCCGAAGGGGACCAGCTTGCGCTCGGCATAGCAGCCTTCAAACGGCGACCACATCACGTGCATCGCCTTCGCATCGAGATCGGCAACCCAATATTCTGGGAAGCCAGCGCGGGCGTAGAGTCCGGGCTTGCGGCCCAGATCCTCACGGCGTGAGGTATTGCAGATTTCGATCGCCAGTCGGACCCGTTCGGACAGAATCGGCCCGTGCCGCTCGGGCGCGACGAACAGCGAGATATCGGGCTCGGGCTCGTCGTAAGGTTCGATCCGGACCGATCCCTCAATGCCGATCTCGATTTCGATGCCGCTGCGCTTGACCGACGCCATGAGCAGCGCGAGCAAACGCATTTTCGCCCGCATGTGCGGCAGGTACTGCGGCGGCATGGTGACCAACACTCCGTCGCGCAGTTCGACACGCTGATCCTCGATCAGGCCCGCTTCGAAGATCGCCTCGAACTCATGGACGGTCATACGGAAAGGCCGCGCGACCGCCTCGTCCTCCACGTCGTCCTAAACTCGTACCGCGCTCGCCATGACGTGCCTATAGCGTATTTCGCCCACCGCCGCGAGAGTCAGTTCAGCCGCGTGCGCGCGTGCGGGCTGTCGAGGCTGAAGAGCGGCACCGCGACCTCGAACGGCCATCCGGCTTCGGCGACCATCTGGAAGCTGCCGCGCATCGTGCCCGATGGTGTCGAGAGCGGGCAGCCCGAGACGTAATCGAACGATTGCCCCGGCGCGAGTTCGGGCTGCGCGCCGACGACGCCCAAACCGCGCACCTCCTGCACGCGCCCGCGCGCGTCGGTGATGATCCAGTGACGGCTGATCAGCTGGACGGGCTGGTCGCCGCCATTCTCGATGCGGATGTGGTAGGCCCAGACGTACTGGCCGTTGTCCGGATCGGACTGATCGTCGAGGAAGTTCGGCGCGACGCGCACGGTCACCGCGCGGGTGGTCTCGGCGTAGGGGAAAAACTGCTCCACGGATTTAAGTGTTTGCCCAACTCGTGCGCGCCTGTCGAGACGCGGCCTAGCCGAGCTTGGCCATAACCTCGTCGGGGATATCGTAATTGCCCGTGACCGCCTGGACGTCGTCGTCGTCGTCCAACGCATCGACGAGTTTGAACAGCGTCGCGGCGGTGTCTTCCCCCACCGCCATGCTCTCGCGCGCGCGCCAGCCGAGCTTCACGGCTTCGGGTGGGCCGAGCTTGGCTTCGAGTGCGCGGGCGGTTTCGTGGAGCGCCTCGGGCGCGGTGAAGATTTCGTGGCCGTCCTCATTGCTGACGACATCGTCCGCGCCCGCGTCGAGCGCGGCCTCGAAGATCGCGTCGGCGGTGCCCGCCTTGGTGGGGTAGGCGATGATGCCCATGCGGTCGAAGCCGTGGCTGACGCTGCCGCTCGCGCCCAGATTGCCGCCGTTCTTGGCGAAGGCAGTGCGCACGTTGGCCGCGGTGCGCGTGCGATTGTCGGTCAGCGCGTCGACGATGATCGCCACGCCGCCGGGGCCGAAGCCCTCGTAGCGGACTTCCTCGTACGTCTCGGCGTCATTGCCTTGCGATTTCTTGATCGCGCGCTCGATATTGTCCTTGGGGAGCGAACTGGCGCGCGCGGTAATGATTGCGGCGCGCAGGCGCGCGTTGGCGTCGGGATCGGGCAGGCCCATCTTGGCGGCGACTGTGATTTCGCGCGCGAGCTTGGAGAACAGCCGCGCGCGCTTGGCGTCCTGGCCCCCTTTGCGGTGCATGATGTTCTTGAATTTGGAATGTCCGGCCATCGGCATGGGTTAGCGCGGGTGGGCGTGAGGGTGCAACCGAGAGCTAAGGCGCAGCTGTGGCCGTAGGCGGAGCAATTGCTTGTGTGCTCGCCACCGGTTCGCTCTTGAGTACGCTTAGAAGGTCAACGCCAAGCGTCTTAGCGGCCCAAGCCGCCAATAATAAGATGATGAGCGATACGACCCACGCCAAGACACCCGTCCCGATCTGCCGAAAGAGCGTGCCGCCGGATTCCATTCGCTTCAAACCGGACGCGATTTCCTCTGTGATTGCTTCCTCGTGCAGATCGGACCTTACGGCGTCTACAATCTGCTCCCCATACTCGTTAAGCGCGAGCTCAGCCCGGTTAATATATGATTGTAGGTCTGCCTCACACCCACTGACAAAAATTTCAACCTCGGCGGTAGTCGCGACGGGGCCGTTCTCCGCACGTTGCCGGAGCCACGCGCGCTTGTGACGCTTGTAGATTGCGTAAGCGACAAGCTTAGCAATGTTATTCTCGTCGGTGCCGACGAGGCGATCATAAATCGGATTGTGCGACAAGCTAGAACGTTACCGTTTGGAGAGTGCGTCCCGCGCGGCATCTACCGCCTTAGCTTTCACGTCCGCACGCACAATTGTGTAGCTCCCGCCCGCCGCGCCTTTGAATGTCTTCATTACCGGGGTGGGACGGGGATCGATGGAACGGGAGCGAGAAGGCGACTCGCTGCGACTGTTCGCGTTCGTTGCCATTGTATTTCCTTGGAGTTCAAGCGGTAGAATCGAGCCGAGGATTTATGTCAAGCGTATTCCTAATCAAATCAAACCTCCCAACGGACTGCTCGGGTCCGCGTAGCGCCGCTTGCCCATACGGCCCGCCAGATAGGCGTCGCGCCCCGCCCCGACCGCGAGGCGCATCGCGCGCGCCATGCGGACGGGATCGCGCGCTTCGGCGATGGCGGTGTTCATCAGCACCCCGTCGCAGCCGAGTTCCATCGCGATGGCGGCGTCGGACGCGGTGCCCACCCCCGCGTCGACCAGAACGGGGACGCGCGCATTCTCGACGATCAGGCGGAGCATGACGGGGTTCTGAACGCCCAGCCCCGAGCCGATCGGCGCGCCCAGCGGCATGACCGCGACCGCGCCGCGGTCTTCGAGGCGCTTGGCGAGGACGGGATCGTCCGAGCAGTAGGCCATCACCTGAAAACCCTCCTTGGCCAGCACCTCGCACGCTTCGAGCGTGGCGGGCATGTCCGGGTAGAGCGTCTTGGCTTCGGCGAGCACTTCGAGTTTGACCAGCTCGTAGCCGCCCGCCTCGCGCGCGAGCCTCAACGTGCGCAGCGCCTCATCGGCGGTGAAGCAGCCCGCCGTGTTCGGGAGGAAGGTGTAGCTTGCCGGATCGAGGTGATCGGTGAGCTTTTCGCCGGGGCCGCTCAGGTTCACGCGGCGCACCGCGACGGTGACGATCTCCGCGCCGCTCGCTTCGACGGCGGCGGCGGTCTGCGCGAAATCGCGGTACTTGCCCGTGCCCACGATCAGGCGTGACTGGAAGCGGCGGCCAGCGACCTCCCAGCCGTCGGTGGTCAGCCCGGTTTCTTGCGGGGTCATCGCTGGTCCTTGTTGTGGTGAAGGTTGCAAGTCTGTGGCGGCGCGCGGGTCAGCCGCCGCCGACGAAGTGGACGATCTCGATGCGGTCCTCCTCGCCCAAGCGCACATCGGCGAAGGTCGAGCGCGGGACGATCATGAGGTTGCGCTCGACCGCGACGCGCGCCGGATCGAGCGCGAGTTCGCCGAGCAGCACCGCGATCGTGATCGCTTCGGCCACGTGGCGCGGCTCGCCATTGAGTTGGATGCGCATGAAACAAGCCCTGGATACGGCGCGGCTGGTCACCGCAACATGCGCGTAATATAAGGGTAACCGACGCGCCCGCCCATGCGTAACATTTGGGGTATGGACGCCGCCAATGGGCGCTGACCAGCGCCGCCGTGCAGGGACTTGAATGAACGACCCCCAGCCGATGCAGGTCGATGTCGCGCTCGTGCGCGAGTTGGCCGAATTGCTCGACGAGACCAGCCTGACCGAGATCGAGGTGGAGGAGGCGGGCAGGCGCATCCGCGTCGCGCGCACGCCCGCCGTCGTCGGGGCGACCGCGCCCGTCGCCGCGCCGGGCCACGCTCCTGTGCCCGTCGCCGCTGCTGCGCCCGCCTCCGCGCCTGCGCCTTCGGACGATATGGCCGGGGCGATCCGCTCGCCGATCGTGGGCACCGCCTACCTCACTCCCGAGCCCGGCGCGGCGCCGTTCGTGCGCGAGGGGCAGACCGTGGAGGAAGGCGATACGCTGGTGATCATCGAGGCGATGAAGGTGATGAACCCGATCGTCGCGCCGCGCGCCGGCACGGTGAGGCGCGTGCTGATCGGGCACGAGACGCCGGTGGAGTATGATCAGCCGCTGTTGATCCTCGCGTGATCTCCAAGATCCTGATCGCCAATCGCGGCGAGATCGCGCTGCGCATCCACCGCGCCGCGCACGATCTGGGGCTGAAGACGGTGGCGGTGCATTCGACCGCCGATACGGACGCGATGCATGTGCGCCTGGCGGACGAGAGCGTGTGCATCGGACCGCCGTCGGCGACGCTCAGCTACCTCAACATCCCGGCGCTGATCTCGGCGGCCGAGATCAGCGGGGCGGACGCGGTGCACCCGGGCTATGGGTTCCTCGCGGAGAATGCGCGGTTCGCCGAGATCGTGGGCGAGCACAACATGCGCTGGATTGGCCCTTCGCCCGATCACATCCGCACGATGGGCGACAAGGTGGCGGCCAAGCGCGCGGCCGCCGAGCTGGGACTGCCGCTGGTGCCGGGATCGGACGGGGCGGTCAGTGCGGGGGATATCGGCGAAGTCGCCGCGCGGATCGGATATCCCGTTCTGATCAAGGCGGCGTCGGGTGGCGGCGGGCGCGGCATGAAGGTCGTCAACGAACCTTCGCAGCTGTTGGCGTTGCTTCACCAGGCGAAGAGCGAGGCGGGGGCCGCGTTCGGCGACGATACGGTCTATCTCGAGAAGTACCTCACCAACCCGCGCCATATCGAGTTCCAGATCTTCGGCGACGGGCGTGGCCAAGCGGTGCATCTGGGCGAGCGCGACTGCTCGCTGCAGCGGCGGCACCAGAAGGTGCTCGAGGAATCGCCCTCCCCCGCGATCGACGCCGCCACGCGCGAGCGCATGGGCCGGCGCTGCGCCGACGCGATGGCCAAGCTCGGCTACGCGGGCGCGGGGACGATCGAGTTCTTGTACGAGGACGGCGCGTTCTACTTCATCGAGATGAACACGCGGATCCAGGTCGAGCATCCGGTGACCGAGATGGTCACCGGCCTCGATCTGGTGGCCGAACAGATCCGCATCGCGGCGGGCGAGCCGATGTCTTTCGCCCAGGAGGACGTCCGGCTGCACGGTCACGCGATCGAGGTTCGCATCA
>JAABUX010007545.1_pt1 | contig 12736 bp, 23 predicted proteins | sample 5561851 | NCBI WGS metagenome assembly JAABUX01 (sample SAMN10711883, study PRJNA513361) | rock metagenome | isolation source: Antarctica rocks | place: Antarctica: Victoria Land, Richard Nunatak red sandstone | collected 2016-01-03 | reverse complement strand
ATGTGAATGGCGGTGATGGTGGACGGCGGGCGCCGCAAGCTTGGCAGCAGGCAGCTGCGAGCGCGTGCATGGATGACCGGGGCAGCGGGCACGCCGCGGAACCCAGGCATGCGGGGTTTGAGCCGCACCACGTGCTCCCGCGCTCGGAGCGGATGGCGCTCGGCGCCGCGGCCAAGCACCTCATCGACGCAGGGCGGCTAGCGTACCTACGCGAGCGCGGGCTGCATGCGCGCGTGGTGCAGTATGTGGCGCCGGAAGTGTCGGGCGAGAACAGGCTGCTGCTGGCCACTGCCGGCTGCGCCTGCAGGTCGAGGGGCCTACATGTCTTGGCTGACGGCATGCCTTTATGCGAATGATACAACAACGCATGGCTGCCTTTACATTGGCCATGGTGAAGATTAAGAGGAAGCTGGGAAGAGCCCTTGTGCAGGTTCGTTACACCTCAGCCAGCTTCGCCAGTCGCGCCTGTGCAGACAACCATTGCAGGCAGGAATACGCATCTTAGCTAAAGTGGTCCAGGCCATGAGTATACAGCCAGCCATGGCACGCACAAGCTAACAAGGTTCACAGGGTAGAACAAGCGCGCACTGCCCAGCTAGTCACCCAGCTATTCGGATACTTCACTTACCACCACCAGTTCCAGATAACATCCAGCACAGTGCATATGCGCTTGGGCACAGAAAAGGCCGCCACAATCTAGGCTGCGAGAAGGCTCCAAGCAAGGCAAAGCATGCAGTGTAATGCTGACTGTTCTAGAAAATGCTCATTTATTTGGAATGCACTGCAAGAACACAGCTAATATACTGCTGGCCTCACTGGCAGCAGCCGTAACTCATCACCTTCACGCAGGCAGCATGATGCAAACGCCGCAGCGCGCGACGTCGCAACTGCAACTAAAAGCACGCGCACTCAGGGCGCATTGACCGCGCGCAGCTGCGGCGTCACAAAGACGCCAGCCTTGGGGCTGAGCGTGAAGAAGCTGGACATCTCGAGAGGCACCTGCCCGGGCGATAGCGTGAAGGTGAACCTGCGGGGCACACCCAGAGCAAAGTCAGACGCTGGTACCTCAAGCTGCGGCATGCATCCAAGCCAACCCGCCTACTCAGGATAGAATGCGCCAGCTGCGGCTCGAAAGTGCAGCACAACGTGCACAAAAAGCCTGCGCGCGTGCTTGAGATTGTCCTGTCTGCCACTAGCCGAAGTAAAGGCCGCTGTAGGTGTGTCACGCGGGCCCGCTGAGTGGCATGCAGAGCCTGCCAGTGCGTGATGAGCTGCCGAGTGGGCCGGGCGCCGCGTGCACTTTTGAAAGAGGCGGATGATCGCGATCTTCGCCTCCAGCTCTGCAAAGCGCTTGCCGATGCAGGATCGCGCGCCTGGCGCGCGGCGCTTTGGTGAGGGGCACCCCTTCCTTGAGCGCTTCGCGCGCACTGCAAGTAGGTGCCAGAGTTAATGCGATTTAGCTGGGCTGGTGCAGTGGTCTGATGCGCATTGCGCACAGCGGCGCACCATCACCGAAAGCCATCCACGCCGATCGCTCCACGTCGTTTGCCGCCTCGGCTGCGCCGTCGATCCAGCGCTCGGGCATAAAGGCCTCCTGCAAACACAGTAACCCCTGATAACACAGCTGTTGCGCTGCGGCATGACTAAGCACCCTGAAATGGGATCAGTTCCTGCGTTGCCGGCGGCTGCACGGCGCACCGGCTGGCGCCAGACGTCGGGGTCGCGCTGGATGGCGCACACCGCCACGTGTATCTCGGTGCCCTTGGGCACGCGCATGCCGCGCAGCTCCAGGTCCTCGTTCGCTTCGCGCACCTGCAACCGCAAATGCTGATGAAGGCGCCGGCAATAAGCCTACACTAACCCTACCCTGAACCCTATCACATAGCGCTCGACATGCATGTGGAGCTAGGTGCGAGCATGCTGCACGGTGACCTCGATGCCTTGCGCGCCACCAACATCACCGGCAAGCTGCCATGCCATGTGCCCACAGGCGCCTGGTCCTGGTCCTTGAACAGGCGCATGGGCCGGGGGCCGCACGGTGATGTGGCCAGGCGGGTACAGGCGCAGCGCCTCGCGGAAGCAGGCCGACACGTACGGGAACCCCTCTGCCAGGTCGCCCAGCGCCACGCGGCCGCCGCCAAAGGCGTCCACCTCCTGCACGACATGCGGCCGAGATCAGCAGGCTCGCAGCGGGGCGTCAAGCGCAGCAGCCTGCCAGCACACACGCGCATCCACCAGACTCATCATCAGACGCGTTCAACAGATGGCATCAGCAGGGGCCTGAGCGCGCTCGCCCTGACATGTCTCCTTGAGCAAGACGCGCCTGCAGCAGTTTGGCCTGCTTGTCCGGGTTGTTGCTGAGCAGGTAGCAGGTGGACGCGAGCGCCGAGGCGGTCGTGTCGTAGCCCGCGAGCAAGAACATGTTTGCCTGCACATAGGCATCCGAACGGAGAAGGTCAGCGGCCGCTGCAAGAGCGGCTGAGCAAGCTGGCAACACAAGCAGGGGTGGCATTCTTACTTGAGCAGCGCAGCAGCAGCACGTGCGCAAGCAAGCATGCTGCAACCACACTTACAGCCAGCTCCGGCAGAACGGCGCCGGGTGGGCCGCGCCTGCGCCATGGCTTCAACATCGCTCAGGCGCTCGCCGGACGAGTGGCTCTGCTCGGACATGTACTTCATGAAGCTGCCGGGCGCCAGAGCAGCGCGCTTGGCCGGCGCGCCTGCATCGGGCACAGGGTCGGGGGCAGCCAAAGTCGGAGACGTGCTACTAACAGGCCGCGTTGCTGGAACCATGCCCACAAACTTCGCTGACGCGCCCGCGTGCAGACCCAGGTGCATCCTCAAGACAAGCGAAGCCCTTCCTACGCTTGTGGCCGCACGCAGAGACAGATGAAGCCGCATGCCCTCCATACACGCTACCCGCCGTCACAACCATGCTGTGCGCACCAGAGTGGGCTTACAGCGTCACGCGGGGGCACACGCTTACACTCACACTTTGTCATCACTGCCTTCCTCATGCGCCAGCACAGCGCAAATGAGGAGCAACCGGTGGGGCAGCCCAGCTACCATAAACTTCCGGGTTTCACAACCCCAGGCCCGCCAATAAAAAGGCGGCAGTGCAAATGTCATATCACGGGGCAGTCGAGAGGCTGCCTTGCTCGCAACTTGCTTAATTATGTCACAGTGCGCACCGGCCGTGCGCGCGTCCGGGACGGGGCGAGATGCATCGCCTGGCGGGGGAACAGGTTGGGTGCTATTGCTGCAGGCGCCCACACGGGTGGTCCTAGAGCGGTCCAGCAGGTCCTGGCATGTCTTGATCAGGACGCGCTGCGCGGTGATGACCTGCGCAGCCGCATAGGCTCAGTGATTTTCGCTTTGACAAAGCCCAGGGCAACTGAATGAGCTGGCAGTGCTCATGTGCCCTCTATCTCATAACTGGCGAAAACGTAAGTGTGGGGAGGGACACGGCCAACAGCAATTTTGCATGACGCGTGATGCGCACACAGGTGGTTATCAGCAGCCACGTAGTGAGGCCCCAGGAGCATGGCCTTGCCCTGAATGCATGTACTCAAGCAAACGCTCTACTGTTGCGTCGACGTTTTATACGGCACTGCTCCCCAACATGGCAGCCAGCACCGAATGGCCTGGGTGATGTCACCAGCAGGGCAGGCACCTGGCGCATGCCCGCATCAGGGAACAGGTTGGCTACGATGCGCATGACGGGCGTCAGGAAGGGGAAGCAGACAATGGGCAGCATGAACGCGCTCGCGGCCGCGTCTGTGCCCAACGTGCACAGCGGGTTGCACACCATAGTGAGCGTTATCTTGTTCACCTCGTGCAGTCTCCCGACAGGCAGACGTGGCCGCTTGAGCACAGTCTTGATGCTGGTGCTATTTCGCGTTGGGATGACTTCACTGCTCTCTGTGGATCTGCGCGTGCGTGCGACAGCAAGCAGGGGCTGTGCGCCTTGCATGGCACAGCACATGTGCCTTTGTGTGGCTTATGAGCCTGGCAGGCTCAGCAATGGGACAAATACTAGGGCGCACCAGACACCCTGAACACAGTCTCGACTGCCTCCATCAGGCTCTTCACCTCCGGGTCCATCTGCGCGCCATATTGCGTCCTGAACTCAACCCTGGCCCCCGCAACGTCTCACCATCAGTGCATGTACATGGTCGCATTGCTGTCCTTCTTGTATGCGGCAACCCGCCCTAGAGCTCCTGTCCGTTACGCAATGTGCAATGATGACGAGACCAGGGAACATACGCCCAGCTTGGTGGGTGCAGACCTTGGCAATAGCAGCAATGGCGCAAGCGTTGCGTGCAAAGTGGTCCTCTTGGACCTGCTGCCTTCCCCAAGTTTCAATCGTGCTCTTACATGTAAGAGCACGCGACACCTGCTGCACATGCGCTCCGCATGGGCGCTTGCTGTGTATCATGGCCACATGCACGGGCTCCCTTGCGCGTGGCAAGGCGCGCCCGAACGCAGTCGTGCCCACCACCTCCATCGTCATGCGCCCCAGCAGCTCATGCAGGTTGACCTCCGTCTCGGCCTGCGCCGCGCGCGCCAGGACTGCCTGCAGATGCTCCACACCCGCGTTCATCTGCCGCAGCGCGCCCCAGCTCAGCGCATGGCCTCACACGCATCGTGTGCATGCACATCAGGATGCAACAGGCATGTGTTTGCAGACGAACAAATCACAAGTGATCACACTGGCGACAGGAGCACAGCTAGATGTGGAGCTGGGCGACGCTGACCCCCTTAAGCGCATTCACAGGCGCTGCACACCTGCGCGGCATTGTTATCCAAGGTCTTCTGAAGAAAGGCGGGCTGCCAAGCTGTGCGCAGCGAGCGATGGTACGCACGGCTGTGCCCCGATGCCGCCAGTGTGTCAGAATCATGCTCTATCAGACGTTGCTCCTAGGAAGTGCCGTGTGCCTCATCTGCTCTGATGCGTGGTTGGAGAGGGACGGCTCACTGGATAAGCGGGAAACTCTGCCTCATCCTGTGCAATATTTATGTGTCAAAGTTGCATACGCTCAATCATATGCATTTGTGTAGTGCGTGGAACTCAAAAGTGCAACGGCACTGCTCGCCTGTGCAGTGAGGTGCCTTCCTTGAGCACACCTTCCTAAAGGCTACACTTGCTTTCCTTGCTTGCGTTAGCTTTGTTCCGTACTGCAAGCGCAAAGCCCCCAACAAGGTAAGGGCGCACTCTTGGACAGTGAGGATGCCACGTTCAAAGAGGACGTTGTCTTTTGCCGTCAGCAGCAGCCCCGGTCCCAGGATCTCCGGGCGCATGGGGCACCGCATGTTCATTTTCTTACCAACTTCGGCATCAGCAACTACAACCACTGGCTTCGCGCCGAGGAACACCTGCACCCCGTCAAGCTCATGCCAGTGCTTACTAGTAGCACGCCACTTGCACAGGCATCGTGGTCACGACAGACGGTTGCTGCAAGAGCAGTGACGTAGGTCACAGATCACGACATGTGACCAGGAACACCAAAAGAGCTAGAAACATTTCAGTGCGGGCATGCCTTGAAAATCTTGTGTTGGTGAGACAGCTCGCTGTAGTAGTAGAAAGAGTGCTTTCTCATCATCTTCCCCAGGTGGCCCAGCAGCCAGTTGCCAGGAGGCCCTGCCATGTAACGCATGACACTTGAAAACGCGTTGCGCATGTATCACAGTTATGCACGGGTGGCAAGGCTCGAGTGACGCAATGCAGAGACGAAGCAGACCTGGTATTGAAACGAAGACGCCAGCGCTGCACCGGGAAGAAGCCATAGAGCGCTACCTGCAGGTGCCAATAACACATTGCTATGCATGCTGCTGTAGCGGTGTTGCGACACAGGAGCGCTGTAAGCGTACCCAGAGCACCAGAAGCAAAACGAATGCCAGCCACAACATCGCACAGTTGGTTGAGAACAGCCCCAGAGCAACGGCCCAAAGGAAGCCGGCGTCGGCCTGGTTTTGCCTTCCTGGGCCTCAAAAGGATTCTTGGATCCTATTGCAGACAGTGTGTCGGGGCTCGTCAGACAACGTCACACTCCGTGATGCTCCGAGCCCTTCAGGAACGACTTGAACAAGAATGGTACATGCTGCTGGAACCAACCAGTCTCCTGTGTGTGCTTTCAATAGAGCGCTCGCAGGAAGACTGCTGCCAGAGTAGTACAGCACTGCATATGCAGGCAGCAATGCGCGTGCCGCTGACTATCGACACGGCCCATGCTTGAGGATGTTCGAGGGCTGGCTAAGCGACCTGCTGGCCAGCTACCTCGGACACTTCCTGGATGTCAAGAAGGAGAAGCTGCGTGTCAGCCTTTGGAGCGGTGTGAACGGGGCATTGAGATGTATAGAGAGCTGTGCTTGTCACATGCAAGCGTCTTTGCGGCGCCTGCTTGCTGCTCAGAAAGTACTTGTGCGAGCCCGTGTATGTGCACCTGCAGTTCCAGCAGATGCTGATGCTGTTCTCGTTCATGCGCCAGCTTGGAGCACCGGCTTTGTGCTGGAGAACGTGCGCCTGAAGGTGGAGGCGTTTGAATACCTGCAGCTTCCCTTTGATATCACAGAGGGATGCATCGGCCGCGTGGAAGTCCAGGCGCGCCACTCTCACAGCACCGATAGTGGTGTCCAGGCATTGAGCCTGGCAACTGACTGCACTGTATGGTCCGCTCGGCTTGCTTAGCCGTGTGCCTGCTACTGCATAACTATATACAACACCATGGACCGCCTCCTCGCACGTGGGAGTCTGCTTGCGTGCTTTGCAGCCGCTACCTTACTACCTGAGGGAGCAAGCGCCGCACGTATCGGTCTCTGTGCTGAAAAAGCTGCGAGAAGGCTCCAGGCTTGGTCAGAAACACAGACAGCAACGTTGCGGGGGCACTCGCGTTGGCACAGCCAAGCGGCGGGGCTCGGGTGCATTACCGCCCTTGGCGCTGGTGATGGAAGCTCAGCACACTGCAAAAAAAGCGCAGCCGACTGCTGCGAGCTCAGGCCACGTTTCAGCCCGGGAGCGCGCGCGCAGGTGCCATGGCGCGCGCTGCGCAGCCGGCCAGTGATAGTGGAGATGGCGGACGTGCGCCTGACGGCCAGCCCGCGCGGGGAGGCGGCCTGGGAGGAGGGCCCTGCGCGCCGCCGCGCGCTCGCCGCCAAGCAGGCGCAGCTGGCCGCGGCCGAGCTAGAGCGCCTGGCCAAGGCCGGCGCGCAGGTGCATCGCGGCAGCGTACACCTGACGGCGTGGCCAACGCTGGTCACCCTGCTTTGCTGACGAGGTGTGTGTCTGGGCAAGTGACAGCCGCCAGGCTGAGCATGCAGCGCAGCGTGCGGAGCAGGTGCACACAAGTTATCTCTCGGAGGCTGGGGGCATGGGGACTGCAGCGCTGCTGGCAGTGCTTAGTGGCAGCGACTGCAGCGCGCACCCTCGCACGCGCCCCGCGCAGGACCGGCCGGCCGGGGCGGGCGAGACGCGCGGCGTGGGCTGGGCGCTGCTGTCGGCGCTGGGCACGCTGCTGCTGAACCACCTGCAGCTGCGCCTGTGCCGCGTGCACCTGCGCTTTCACGTGCGGAGCCTGCGGCAGCTTCCTGCCGCCGCCCTAAGTGCTCAGCCAGCAGCCTAAGCCTGCCCGCTGGTTTGCACGGTACCTTTGCTTGGACGGCAGCAAGCATCGCGGCCGCCCTGCTGTGCCCCGTGCGTCCCGACTCATCTTATTTCATGCACTTGTGAATGCGCGACGGCAAGTTTCATTAGAGCTGCATGTCGAGTGCGCCCGGTGTGGCGCAGGACGCCCTGCTCCCGGACGGGCAGGCGCCAGTGGAGGCGGGCGTGCGGCTGGAGCGCCTGGAGACGTGCCTGCCCGATGCGTCCTACGACGGCCTGCGCCTCCCGGAGCCCCCAGCGGTGTGCGCTGAGACGAGCGAACTGCCAGTACGGCATGCCTGCTGCTCCGAAGAAGTCTTCACTAGGTCGCCGTGACAAGTGGCTCGCCGTGCACCCGTTGGCTGTACTATTTGTATGCACGGTCAGTGTGGACTGTACTCTTTGTGCGCATGGTCAGCACAACTCAGGAAAGGTGGGCAGGATATGCCTGTGAAGCATTCCTGGGGCTCTCTTGAATCGGGAATAGAGCTGGTATGCACATGCTTGACACGCGCGCTGCAAACCCGTAAGGTCACATGGCCAATGAGGCTGCCTCCTGCGCGCACAGAAGGCGCAGGTGGCAAAGGACCTGGCCGTGGAGGGCCTCAGTCTGTACTGGCGTGATGAGCGGCCCGCGCCGGATGCGGTGCCTGGTGGAGGCGGCGGCGCCAGTAGGGAGCCTGGTCCAGCTGCTGCTGCGTCAGCGGCGGAGCAGAGCAGTAGAGAGGGGGATGCTGGGACGGCGGGCTCGGAGGAGGGGGCGCCGGAGGGCGCTGGGGGCCGGCGCTCTGATGGAGCGGCGTGGGAGGGAGCAGTCGAGGACGGCGACCTGGTGCTGCTGCCGCTCAGCTGCCTACTCCGGCTCACGCTGGAGACTGGTGCAGCACCCCGCATGCTTGGTCCACCATGCATGTGGCTCTGAACGTGCAGAGGGTGTGCTGCAATACATGACAAACTGAGCTAACACTTCAGACACCTCTACCTCTGACAACCCTGGCACAAGCCGGCTAAGCGGCAGGCGGCCCCAGACCGCCAGTCACAGAGGTTGCTCGCCTTTGCCAGCACCCTGCAGTGCAAATGGAGGCGCCCGCGACAACACCGTCGCACGCCTTCTGGCACACCAGTGTTTGCACCCACCGGCAGCGAGCGGCCGCAGCTGCGAGTCTGCTGGGCCGCGCCCAGGCGGCGCGCCGGATGCGCGCATGCGCCTGGGCGCGACCGCGCTGGCGCGGCGCGTGCAGCTGCGTCTGGCGGCGCGCCAGGCGGCGGGCGCGGCCGCGCTGGCGGACCGCGCGGCGCTGTGGGCGCTGCGCAGCCGCTACGCGGCGCTGCGGCCGACTGGCTGGCGCTCTCAACCTGGCACCAGCGTTCCCTGGTGGTGCGGGCGGCATGCGCCGAGCGTGACAAACCTGTTAACCTCGTCGCCATGCATTGGTGCCGCCCTGAAGGGCATGCACAGGTGCTGCTGTGCGCATGCGTGCACATCCATGAGGCTGTGGGAATGATGGGCTGAAGGGCACGTGTGCACGCTGCCACGAGCAGGCGAGATTGTACCCGCACCTTGCACATCCACAGCGGACTCAGCAGTGTCTGTGAGAGAAGGCGCCCTGGGCACGCCATGAGCATGCGGATCTTTGCTGCGCGCCCGCTGCAGGCGCGTCTGGCAGTACGCGGCCGCGGCGGTGCGCCAGGACGCGGCGCGCCGCGCGCGCCAGGAGGCCGCGGGCGGCGCGCGCACCTGGCAGCGCCAGCGCCGGTGCTACGTCGCGCTGTACCGCCGGCGCCTGGAGGCGCTGCGGCCGGGCGCCGCGCCCATGCCCGAGCAGGTGAATCGGCCCCATCCTGTGCTTGCCAGACTGGGCCAGGATGCGCGCCGTCCTTCCGCCAGCTAGCCGTTCACCATGCCCTGCCCCTAGCTGCAGCGCGCGGCTTGTCCTGCGCCAGGCTCAGCCATTCACCGCTCGCGCTCCTGCCCTCACCCTCGCGCTTGCAAGCGCAGGAGGCGCAGGCGAGCGCAGCGGCGCTGGAGGCGCTGGAGGCGGAGCTGTCCGTCGACGACACGCTGCTCTACCGCTCCCTGGCTGAGCGCTCGCTCGCCGGCGGCGCCGAGCTGGCCCGGCCGGCATCTGGCTCGGGGAAGGCGCTGCCCGCGGCGCCGAGCGGCAGCGCGCGCGGCTCCGGCGGCGACGCGTCTGAGGCCGCTAGCGCGAGCGGCGCGGAGCATGCGGCAGCACATACAGATGCGGCAGCCAGCAGTAGGGGAGGCCTGCTGGATGCCGCCCGCGAGGCTCCTGCCGAGGCGTCCGGGTGCGCGCCCGACTTCAGAACACACTCAACGTTGAGTCGGGTATTGCTGGCCCAGACCTGCTCAGCACCTGCGCCAGGGCTTGTGCAATGCTGGCACATGACAGTAATGTCTTAATGAAGTGGTAAGGGGAAAGTGGTGACCCAGAAGGTAGCGCATATCCTCCACTAAACAGGCACATGCACCAATCCAGATTGAGTGATTTACGGCGGATGAGGCCGTAATGCGGGCTCATGGGTCTGCGTCCGCCGCGGCAGGCGGCGCGGGTGGCTGGACTGGAGTCTGTCGGGCGTGGCGGGGTACCTGGGGTACGTGCCGGGCGCGCTGCCGCCGGCGCCCGCGCCCACCCTGGCGCCGCCCAGCGAGGCTGACATCCGCGACTTGTACCGCGACCTGGACCTGGACCCGCGCGCGCTGCTGGGCGCCAGCCCCAGCCCCGCCGCCGCAAGCGCCGTCCACCTCGCGGTCAACCTGCAGGCGCGCTCCCCGAGCGCCCTTGCCGTTTTCAGTTTCGACGTCTTGTTTTTCCTGCGGTGCTATGCGATGTGGCCGTGTGGAGTGTGCGCAACAGGCGGCAGCCAGGAGCCTGCTCCCGGGCCGTGTCAGGAAGGCGCAGCGCTGCAGGAGGGATGCGTACGTGCCCGTGACCTGACGCACTGCCTGCTGGCCCTGTTTCTGCTGCCGCAGGCGCCCTTAGTGGCGGGCACGCTGCTGGAGGATGGCGCGATAAGGTTGCAGTGCCGATTGTCAGGCTTCGGCATCGCGACCCAGGCGCACGGGCTCTCGCCGCAGGTGGCCGTGCTGGTGGGCACGCTGCTGGACGGCGCCTGCGAGCCGGTCGTGGCGCTGGAGGGCGGCGGCCTGGGCGCGTCGCTGCGCCTGGCGCCGGGACGCATGGAGGCGGAGGCGGCCGCGCAGGAGCTTGCGCTGCAGGACCTGTGCTCGCGGGAGGGGGGCGCGGCCGAGCCGCTTCTGCAGCGCTGGCTTCCCGGTGCGCGGCGCAGTTTCAGCTCTCTCTTCTGTATTGCACCGCATTGCTTCCATGGAGTTGGCAACCTGCCCCAGTGTAAAGTGGCAGTGTCTAAGGATCCAAAGCGCTGCCGCCATGCTTATAGTTGCATGGGCGCTGAATGTCTGATATGCAACTGCAGACATCCGGCTGCAGCGCCGTATGCAAGTGCACGCTTAACATGAGCCGTACCGAGGCGCTGCGGGCCAGCTTAACCAGCGCGCGCGAGCCCCACTGTGCTCAGGCGCGCGCCCATGCATGGGTTGCAGGTGGCAGCGTGCGCCGCGACTCCCTGGAGGGGTGGCCGGCATCCCCGCAGGCGGCAGAGGCGCCCGGCCCGAGCGCGAGCCCGTTTGCTGCGCAGCATCTGGCGGGCGCCACGGCAGCTGCTGCCGCGCAGCCCTTCCTGCGGCTGCGCCTGGCGACGGGGCCTGCCAGGGGCTCCGAGCCCTCTCAGGACTCACACGAGCCTGCCGATGACGCCGCTGCCGCACTTCGCGGTGACTGGCGCGGCTCTCCCGGTGGATCCGAACAGGGTGCAGAGCCCTGTCATGGTCAGGGCGAGGATGCCAGCGGCGGCGCCAGCCGCAGGGGGTCAGGGTCCAATGCTGGCAGTGGCTGGAGCGGTGACACAAGCGGAGGCCTGGAGAGCTTGGTGGAGACAGCCAAGGTCCTGAGGGTATGGGTCGAGCCGGCGGCGCTCGCGCTGCGCCCGGCCTGCTTGATGAGGCTTGGCAGCTTGATGGGCGGGCGCCAAGACAGCGGCGCAGAGACACTGGGCACCTTAGCCCTGCAAGCCGCAAACAAGCTGGCCTCGCGCGCGGCGCGCGCGGCCGCCAAGGCGCAGCTCGTGCTCAAACCGGACGCGGCCCTGGCGCTGGATGTGCAGGCGCGGTGCCCGTGGGATTGCGTGCTTGGTGGCAGTTCCCAGGTCTCTGGGCAACCCTGCGGTGCCTCCTCAGAGGGTTGTCTGTACTATTACAGGGAAGGTGACTGCCCCTCCAGCGCGTAATGGGCACTGGCAGAGGCTCCACCATGTCGCATCAGCAGCCAGGGGAGACACCTATGCCTTGGATCCCTGCCTAGGGCACCGCACCCTTGTTGCTGGAGGCGGCGCCGCGTCCGCGCAGGTGCGCGACGTAGTCGTGGAGCTGCCCTGCGAGCGCGCTGGTGAGGGCCCCGCCGGCGCAGCCCGGTCGGTGGTGCTGCGCACCGACACGCTCGTGCTGCGGTCCCTGCCGCCCGTCGCCGCGTTTGACCTGGGCGGCCCCGTCAACGGTGACGGCGCGGCGGCCGCCCTGGAGGACCTGGAGACGCGGCTGCGCGGCGGCGCGGGTGTACCGGAGGAGCTTGACGCCGCGGCAGAGGAGGTGGGCCGCAAGTGGCCCCTGCATGCCAGGCTCAAACCCTGACCCATAACCTGAGCGCATGCCAGGCGACGCGCATCCAGGATGCGGGCCGTGCGCTTGCATACTTGCGCGGCACTGCACCCGCCCCGGCAACGCAGGAGCACGAGGCGGGCCAGACGCGGCTGGGAGCGGGGTCAGCGGGCAGTGTCTATTGGCGTCCAGGTTTCCAGCCCAGGTGCTCAGCGGCCGGCTGCGAGGCTGGCACATGGCCGCGCGCCTCGGCCGGCTGTGCGCCTGAGCCAGAAAGTGTGGCGCGCGCCGGCAGGTGGAGGCGCGCGCGCTGACGAGCCGGCTCGAGCTGAGCGCGGCGGGGCTGCAAGTGACCACGTGCGCGGGCGCGGGCGGCGGCCCCGTGCCCCTGATCTGCCCGGTGC
>JAABUX010007544.1_pt1 | contig 12739 bp, 1 predicted proteins | sample 5561851 | NCBI WGS metagenome assembly JAABUX01 (sample SAMN10711883, study PRJNA513361) | rock metagenome | isolation source: Antarctica rocks | place: Antarctica: Victoria Land, Richard Nunatak red sandstone | collected 2016-01-03 | reverse complement strand
ATATTATAAAATAATATTACTAGTCTACTTAGTATAAGCTATTATTAAAGTTATTAAATATATATAATAGTAGATAAAAGAAGGAATATAAGGTTTAGAAGTTTTAATATAAGGTAAAGTAATATTAGGCGGAATATTCCGCGTAATTATAAGTATAATTATAGGCGGAATTACCTCTTAAAATCTTCTTTATAACTCCTCCTACCTCTATATATTTAAGATATTATAATAAGATAGGTTATTAATATATAATAAGTATTTATTACTAATTATATTACTTAAATATATTACTAGATAGATAAGCTAATATAATACTATAGTAATATTAGGTCTTTATAACTAGAATCTTAAATTAATTATAAGTAGAGAGCGCGTAAAAGACTAGGATAATAATAAGAAGCTACTATATATAAAAGTATCTAATAACTATATAGTAGTATTAAAAAGGATTAAGAAGTTAAAGGAATTAGATATATAGAAGATAGCTATTAAAGAGGATTATACGGAGTTAGTAATTAAGGTAAAGGATATTATAAAGGAGGAAAGATATAAAAGAGGGATTTATAATAATATAATTAGGTAATATAATACTTCTTAAATAGCTAATACTATATAATAAAATATTTTAAGATAGAGTTATACCTTAAAGATAATAAAGAGGCTATTAAGGAATAAGCTAAGCTAGATAAACTAGTAAGTTATATATAAAATATAAATAATATAATTAATTCTATAGAAGAGGTAAATATATAATAAGTCTTTAATCCTATCTTCTAATTAACTTAACTTTTAGAATACTTTTAAGGAAGATATAAATATTATTAAGCTAGAATTTACTAGATTTAATCTACTAATTATATAAATTATTAAGTAAAGGATTATATATTATAAGGGTCTAGAGGAGTTAAAAGATATATAAGACCCTAATATTATAAATACTTATACTAAGTTTATATAAGAGTACGCTAACACGTTTAATATAAAAGATTATATTATACCTAACCTTATAAAGAGGAATTAAGATAAGGAGGGTATCTTAATTAAAGTTAGTACTAATAGGAAAGAAATTAAGTATACTACTAAGGAGGATAAAGAAGAGGATACGTCGGCAATTTCTGAAAACCCGGCGGGGTACCCGGGGCCGGCCCCGGGCCGCCCCGGGCCCCAAGGGCCGTGGTTTGAGAAAGCTTGCCCTGGGGCCGCAGGGGCAGACACGAGTCCGCCCGGGGCCGCCCGGGGCCGGCCCAAGATTAGGCTTCCGGGCACTAGGTGATAGCATCGCGCCACCCCAAGATTAGGCTTCCGGGCGCTAGGCAATGGCGTCACGCCACCCCACGGCTAGGCTAGGTAATAGCGTCACGGTTCCCGCAACCAACGCTGTCGTATTATTATCAACACCCCGAGTTAATATGACTACCACGCTGTCGCCCCCCATTATGGCCCACCCTGGCGTATCAACCCCGCGTAGAAATCGGCTGAATCGATCGATTCCGGGGTCACTTTCAGGGTGGCGTTGGGGGTGACTCCGGGGTACGCTACCCGAGTCCCCCGTCGATCATGGAACATCAAAACTTTTGAAAATCTGCTTAGTAAGCAGTCACGTGACCTCTTAGAATCTACTAACTAGTAGATTTCAGAAAAATTGCTTAGTCAGCAGTCACGTGACGCTTCCCTTGGAGCCCGGAGCGGCCCCGGGCCTGCGGGCCGAAGGCCTTTGCCAAGGGCATAGGGGCGAGTTGAGATCTTACCGACGTAGGGAATATAAACTAGAAGATACTAGTAAGATTAGTAGTAGTAGTAAGGATAATAATAGTAAGTATAATAATAGTAAAGAGGATAGTAATAAATAGAAGGATTATAAGTATAAGATTATAAAGATATCTAACTAAATAGATAAGCTATCTACTAATAACTATTAAATAATTATATTACCCTTTTATATTACTATAAAGTATTCCTAATATTATAGTCTAGTAAAATACCCTTACTAAAATTAAAGTCTTAGTAATTTAAGTTAATACTTTAGTATTAATACTTAGTACCTACTTAGGTACTAACTTAAGATACTTAGTACTTATATAGGTACTAACTTAAGATACTTAGTACTAGATTTTAGTATTAAATCGCTAAGACTCGAGTCGGGTACCCGACTCGAGTTTAAAGTACCGACTCGACACGGTTAGTCTATAATTAGTACCCTTTTAGTCTTTATAATTATTATAATAGGTATTATAACTCCTATTATAATCTTCTTTAATTATATCTTCTATATTCTTATCTACCTTATTATAATAGACCTTTAATTATAGTAGTAGTAGATTATAGCTTTATTATTATTACCTTAACTAGTTTTACTTAAGAGGTAAACTTAATAGATCTAGATTTATATAACTAGCTATTATTTAATAGTAATCTAGTAAAGGTATTAGATGTAAGGCGTTTAAGGTTTAATTTCCTACCTACTAAGGTTAACCCTAGTATTACCTAGGCCTCTTATACTAATTAGAGTAAGTATTATTCTAGTAATTATTTAGATAATTAAAGAATTACTACTACTAGAAATTTAGCTAATATCCTTAATAAGATATATACTAACTATTCCTAGTAGATTATTTATTTCTTAAATAGTTACCTAATAAGATTTCCTTCCTAGCTATTATTATACTTTAATAGTTTTAGCTTATATATATCTACTAGTCTTATTTAAATTTATTAAGGTTATCTAAGAATTCTTCTAGCTTTTTAATTACCTTAAAATAGTAGATATTATAGCGGAGGTTTTAATTAAGTCTATTATATATTATATTAAGCTAATTACTAGTAGTAGTAAGGTTAGTATCTTTAGTAGCTTATAAAATCTTCTAAGTATATTTATATAACTCTTAATAATTAGAGGTATTATAAAGAGTATATTTCTTATATAAAGTATAATTAATAGTTATATTAGTAGGCTACTTAAATCTATTAGTAAGTATTTATTCCTATTTATTAATCTTAATACCTATTTTTATAAGCCTCTTAAGATTCTTAGATAGCTTACTTAGCTACTAAGATAAAGTAGTACCTTTTAAGTAAGTTTAAATGTAAGTATAAATTAAGTTATTACCTTTAATACTTATTATATTATAAGTATACTTAAGAAATAAGTAGATATTATAAAAATATATCTCCTTAGGCGTATATTCTATTATTAGGGTACTAGAGGTAGTAGATTTCCTATTATAAAGTAGATTAAAGAAACTAATATTACTAGGGTTCTAGTATACCTATCTATTTATATTATTATTATTAAATCCGGCGGGTCCTTAAAGGCCTTAAGGCCTAGGAGGTCTAGTAGGCCTAGCTTCTACTAGATTAGTAGTCTAATAAGCCTAAATTATAATAGTTATAGCTTCTTAGATAATCTACTATAGACTAACTGTTTTTTTAGTACTTAGAAGTTATTTTTAGTATTAACTTAAATTACTAAACTACTTATAGCTAGCTTATACCCTGTATAGGTTTAGCGTTATATAACTTTATAAATTCGATTCTAAATCTAATTCCTCGCGGTTAGTCTAATCTACTAGATTACTAGGTTATTAACGCTAGCTATATTTATAATAGATTAGGCGTTACTTCTAGATACTACTAGGGTTATATTAGTAGGATACTAGGGTCTAATAAGCTTATTATAAATTACCTCTTTAATAGATTAAGATATACCTTAAGAAGTTTCTAAAATTATCTTAGGGCCTAGAGTACTTAATCCTATTAGAGTTATTAGGTAAGATATTAGTAGTAAGGCGGCTATATTATAAGGTTCTTTAAGAGATTATTAAATAATTATAATATCTTACTTAAATTTAACTACTACCTTCTATATAGTTAATTAATTAATTACCTACTTAAAGGGCTAGGATAGCTTAAATTCTTTAACTCCTAGTAAACTAACTAGTTTAAGGGAAGTAGAATAAGATTATTATCTATTCTCTCTTACTAAGGTTAGATATAATTACCTAGGAGGTCTAAACTTCTTTAAGATAATATATAAGATTATAAAATAATTAGTTTAATTAATAAGATTAGAGTATTAATATCCTATCTTAAGAAAATTATAAAGTTAGAAGGTTAATATAACTATCTCTTACCTAATAAGTAATACTACTATAATTAATAAAGTAGGTCTTTTATTATATCCTTATAATATTCTTAGAGTACTTAAATTATAAATAGATAAATAGTATTAAAGGAGGGAGGTAGATTTTTATTATTAGGAGTAGGGTTATTACTACCTTCTTAGTAGTAGTAAATTCTCTTAGACCCTACTTTTATTAGGAATACCTTAAGATAATAGCGAGGTAGAACTTAATATTATAAGATAGTATCTTAAGGTATCTTAGTAAGAGGAGTTTTATCTATCCTAGTAGGTAGGTATTTCTTATAACTTCTAGGTTTTAGCCTTATAAGCGCTTTACTAGAGGCTAGTAGAGTTAGTATTAATTTTAATAGGCTCTAGATCTTACCTAATAAGTAATTAATTAGTACTTATTAAGGTTAATATAGTATTACTACTATTAATATAGATATATAGGTTTTCTATAAGATAATTAATTAAGAAGCTAGATATATAGTAATTTATAAAGGTAAATATATTAGGTACTAAGGCGCTAAGATTAATCTATTACTATTAAGCTATTAATAGATATATTACATATTAATTTCTTACTATATATAAGATTTAATATTATATTACTAATTATTATTATTATTATTACCTAGGTAATACCTCTAAGTAATAAGGTAATATAAAAAGGTAATATATATTCCTAAGGAATTAAAGAGGATATTAAAATTCTAATTAAAAAAATCTATTTTTAGTATAAAGGTAATTCTAGAAAAAGATTAGTATCTCTTATTATTTTATTAGGGGCTTAGTATCTTAGTAATACCTTAGTAAGTTAGATTATTCTATTCTAACTTATTAAGGTACTAAGGGTTTTTTAGATTAGTACTAGAAACTAGTACTAAGTATTTAAGTTAGTACTAATTTATAGTACTAAAAACTAAGTTAATAGTTAGTTTATATAATACTTTAAAGATAATTAAAATTAATATAGTAATTTAAAAGATATATTAGAATAAATAGATTTACCTATTAAATTATATATACTAAAAGCTAGAATATAGATTATAAATAATAAAAATTCTATTATTATCTATACTTTACTTATTCTATACTAATATCTACTATTAGTTTAAATTAGAAGAAATATATATCTTATTACTAGGTATATAATACTATTAGAATAGTCTAAATAGATATATTAGTTAATACTATTATATTTACAGGCTAGCTACCTACTAATATATCTAATATACTTCCTACTATTTACCTTACCTATTAATATATCTAATATTAGTCTAAATAGAAGTAGATATCTATCTTATTACTAGGTATAGAATGCTATTAGAAAGGTATATATATATAATATAACTAATACTATTATATTTATAAGCTACCTACTAATTAAAATATCTAATATACTTCTTACTATTTATCTTACCTACTAATATATCTAATATTAGTTTAAATAGAGGGTAATATCTATCTTATTTCTAGGTATATAATACTATTAGAATAATCTATATTAGTCTATTAGTATATTATCTAATACTATTATATTTATAAGCTAAATATCTAATATACTTCCTACTATTTATATTACCTACTAAATACTAGGTAGTAGGAGTAACTTTCCTAAGTATAAATCTAGAATTTTACAGGTATTTTCTAGTATAAATCTACTAAGTATTTAGTTAGTTTTAATTCTAAGTACTAAAATCTAACTTTATAGTTAGTTTATATATAAAGGAAATCTCTATATTTATAATTAGCTAACTAAGTTATATATAAAATACTACTATTAATATTATACTATTAACTAGATTTAATATCTTATATATAATAGTTACTAACTACTCTTATTATATATATAGTATCTAGAAGATTATCTTTATTAGAGAATTACTTAAAATAACTAAATCTAATAAAGTATTAAAAACTATAAGTATTAGTAGATAATAATATATATACTACTTAATAAAGACTTAATATAATTTAAATTAGAGTTTATATACTAATACTCTTTACTAGATAATATTTAGTAATATAAAGATATTTATTATTATAAGGTTATTATTACGCTCTTAGTACGCGAGCCTTAGTAGACGTTATAAGCGCTTACTAAAGTCGAATATACCTTAGTATAACGAGTCGAGCGACCGCTCGCTTAGTCGCTGTAGTTATTATAGGATAACCGTGGCGAGCTAGGCAATTACTTACTAAGTCGCTCTAGTCGACGTAGGTCGAGTACTAGTAATTAGTACGAGTATAGACTTTCTTATATCTATATAGATAGTATTACTTTCCCTTTAGATAGGAGCTTTATACTTAACTTATATTATCTACTAGACTAATCTCCTAGATACTAAATATAATTTTATACTAGACTAGTTTAGTATAAAGCCTACTTGCCTTCTCCTTGACACTCCTCTCTACGAGATCAACCTACCGATCTCTAACGACCTCTATAAGTCACGGGTCGTAACACTTTAAGTACCCTCAAGATAAGTACCTTAGGAGACAGGAACCCCACCCCAAGTAAACGAGGTTTATAATAGTTAGTAACAGCTGAAGTTAAAGATGGTATTAAGATTACTAAACTAGACTTATACTATAGCGATCGAGATAAGTTAGAAGAGTAGTTAGTATAGATATAGCTATACTTCTCTTTTAATCAAGACGCTATTAGATTAAGTAAGTAATTACTATTTATAATGACTTATATACGAGGACAGGCCTAGAGGTAGTCCGCCCTATATCTCAAACGATATATAGAAAGACCTAATAATAATAAAAACGCCACTATTAAGGTATAGATAGAGAGCTTTACTTACTTCCGTATTAAGATAAGGCGAATGTTCGGGCCTTCTAATAAAGAAAGTATGGCGGTACGAGTCATCTAGTATTTAATATAGAAGAAGTCAGCGTTAGAGTACTTAATATAGTTTTAATAATACTCCGCTTAAACTAACTAGGATGACAACGCACTTATAATAATATATTAAAGAGGATTGAAGGATAACGTTAAGAAAGAACTTATACGAGATAGAGCGGTATATAATACGCTAGATATACTTATCTAAGCCGTAGTAAGAATTAACGACTAACTCCACGAGCTTGCAATGGAATTACGCTATAATAGTAGCATCGCTAGACTCGGATAAGTAGGGATCTATTCCGGGGGATACTATAATAAGAGACATGTGTAATATAATCCTTACGGACCTATACTAATAGAATTAGACTTCACTTAAAAGAAAGGCAAATTCAGGGGTAAGAAGTAGTAAGGGGATAGAAAAGTAATAAAATGCTATGGCTATAATAAACTAGGCTATATCGCTAAGGACTATAAGTTAAAAAATATGGTAAAACGACTACAGTTAAATATATTAGAGCGAGTACTAATTAAAACGACTAGACCTCTAAGGGATTAACTAGAGGATGAATATAGTAATAAAGAACTAGATATAATTATAGAAGATTTACTAGCACTCGTCGATTATCTAATAGACAAGAATATCAAAGAACTCTAGATCAGGGAAAAAGAGCTACATAAAGAAATCGCAGTAAAATAGAGAAATATTAGAAGAATTAAAGACCGACTCAAGCGAATTTATAAGTAACTCAAGGAATTAGGTTCCGATAATAATAGTAATAGTAGTTAGGCTCGGAAGGAACATCCTAAGTAAGACCGAGAAAATAAAGACTCCGACTAGGAAGACCTTAGTCAGGAACCTAAGAAGGGCAAGGAGAAAAGCCTTAAAAAATCTTGCGTCTCCACGTTAAATAATCTATAATAGATAAAACTCGAGGAAAGAATAGAATTTTACCAGGAAAAGGTTTTAGACGGACTCCTTTAGAAGGAATTCCGAAACGATTTATAACACCTATAGTATAGAGTAATATACTAGACGGCTTGCGCCGACATATAATGCCTAATATATAACCAAGTAAAGAGAAACTTAGGAAAAGCGATTAGGATACGCATATATAGAAAGATTTAGACTAGTTACTATAATATAAGCTGCAACTAGCACCTAGTAATAAAGAGGAAACGCATGTGTTTCTTAAACCATGACTAAAGATGGTATAGTAGTCTCTACGGGCACCTGAAGTATAATAAGGATACTACGGAGTGCTACTTAATAGAATAGTACGCATGTTTTCACGACAAGTATAAGAAATATATACGGCAGAAGAAAATTACCGGATTCCTCCCCGACTCAGGAAAAGAGTAATCCCTTGTATTAAGGGGAAGCATAAGGAGATTAATATCCTAATCCCCGAAACACGATAGTTAGGTCTAACGGACTATATAACACACGTGAATATACCGGTTAGAATAGATAGTTAGAGAACTATAGTAATAATAGATTCTAGAGCATCTGGAAATTTTATCTCTAAAGTGTTAGTACGGTTAGTAGGCTTACTAACACGGAAGAAGAAAGATCTATATAGCTTATAGATAGCCGACGGGTTAGAACTATTAATAGGAAGTATAGTTAAGGAGATAACCTCGTTACTATTTATAATTCAGCGCCACTACGAGGAAATTTCCTTTAATGTAATTAGGATAGCTACTTATTATATTATCCTAGGAATACCTTAGTTAAAGAAGTATAATCTAGTAATTAACTAGAGAATAAAAGTACTTAAGTTTAAGTAAACTAGTAATATTACTAAGTTCTAACCTACACGCCGACTATAAACGACGGTAGATAAGAAATCGAATTAAAAGATAGTCGGGGTATATATTACCTTAATTTCGAATAAGGATAGCCTTAAAGAATAAGGATCCGGCTTAATAGATACCTGTAGAGGTCCGCAGGGTCAATAAGTTAGAGTTATTAGAGTAACTAACAGTACTCCTAATATCCTATAAGAGTATTAAAGATAGAAACGCCTCTTTATAAAAGAGATAATAGTAAAAGCTCTACCTAAATACTAACCTTAGGATTATAAGATTAAACTCGAACTAGGGAAGGAACTAACATTTAGACTAATTTATACGTTATCTAAAAAGGAACTCTTAGTACTACGCGGGTACTTGGATAAGAACCTAAAAAAGGGATTTATTTAAGAATCCAAATTACTAGCAGGATACCTGATACTCTTCGTAAAGAAGAAAGACGGATTGTTATAACTATACGTAGACTATTAAAAGTTAAACGATGTAACGATTAAGAATTATTATCCTCTACTAAATATTAGCGAGCTGTAGGATCGGCTAGCTAAAGCTAAGATCTTTATAAAGTTAGATCTTAGAGGGGCGTATAACTTAATTTAAATAAAAGAAGGTAATAAATAGAAAATAGCATTCAGGACTTAATATGGATATTACAAGTACCTAGTCATGCTATTTAGCCTTACTAACGTACTAGTAACCTGCTAAGCACTAGTTAATAATATTATACGAGCTTATTTAGATTAAATAGCGATTATATACCTCGATAATTATTAATCTACTCTAAAACTCTTGAAGAGTATATCCCTTATATACAGGATATATTAATATATCTATTACAAGCGGGACTCCTTCTAAAACTAGAGAAGTGCGAGTTTAATAAGACCTCAGTCGAGTTCTTAGGGTTTATAGTAACGACTAAAGGCGTTCGTATAAGTCCTAAGAAGATCTAGGCCATATAAGAATAGCTTATACCATATGATATTAAATTAGTATAAGGATTCTTAGGATTCGCTAACTTTAATAGACGTTTTATAGAAGGCTACTCTAAGAAGGCCTTACTACTAACTAAAATCACCAAGAAAGACACGGGATTCCGATGGGATACTAATTAAAGGAAAGTATTTGCCGAACTAAAGCAAGCTTATATAGATCTACTAGTACTCTATACGTTTTGTAACGGAGAGCTAGTACGTATTAAGACGGATGCTTCGGACCTTATAATTAGAGCCTGCTTATATTAGTAGAAGAATAGTAAATGGCACCTAGTAGCTTACTACTTAAGAAAAATGACAGTAGTAGAATAGAACTATAATATATACGACAAGGAACTCTTAGTAGTTATCTGTACTCTATAGTATTAGAGAGTATATACTAAAAGTTATTCTAAGCTTACTATCTTTACTAATTATAAAAACTTAGTCGGATTTACTATAATAAAAGAATTAAATCGATAATAAGTTAGATAGTCTAAACTTCTTAGATAATACAAGTTTAAAATTTAGTATACCCCAGGTAAAGATAATAGAAGAGCAGACGCTTTAAGTAGACAATCTAACTATATATAAGTAAAGGACGTTATAATATAACCTATCTTAAAACAGGAAGACGACGGATTGTTAGTACTAGTAAGGAACCTGGTAACGACCGTTTAAGTCCTAATATATATAGTTCCTGACTTAAAGGAAGCATATATTAGCGACACCTTAGCTAGCGAGCTTAGGAAATAACAGCCTAACCGAGACCTATTATTATATAAGCAGAAACTGTACTTACTACCTAAGGCGGTTAAGGAAGTAATTAGAAATTACTATGATAACCCTCTCTTAGGGTATCTAGGAGTTTCTAAGATAATGGAACTCATTTAGAGAGTATATACTATACTAAACCTGCGAGCATTAGTCGAATAATACATTAAAGAATATATATATTACTAGTAGAACAAGTTTATAAGACATACTAAATATAGATAAATTCAGTTTACTAAAGTTCTAGATACGTTATAGAAAGATATTATAATAGACTTTATTATAAAACTACCTCGGTTAGTTAACCCAGTAACTAATAATAAGTATGATTTAATAATAGTTATTATAGATAAACTTACTAAGTATACTATTATAATTCTATATAAAGAAACCTATAATGCTAGTCAGCTTGGTTTTATATTATTAGATAGACTCATTAGAGATTATAGTATACTAGAGTTAATTACCTCGGATAGGGATAAGCTCTTTACCTTAAACTATTAGAAGACCTTAATCGCCTTAATCGGAACTAAACTACAAATATTAACAGCGTATTATCTATAGATAGATAGATAGATAGAATATATAAATTAAATAATAGAAGTATACCTTAGATACTACGTTAATAAGAAGTAAAATAATTAGGTTTTACTACTCCTAATAGTATAATTGGCTTATAATAATAAGAGATCTGATATTATAAAGCTATTACCATTCTTCGCTAACTATAGAAGACATGCGAACCTGTTCCTAGATCCGAGATAAGGACTAGATGCTGAGAAAGCTTTAGTACTGATATCAGATATAAAAGACTTGCATATAAGCATATAAGGCGAAATCCGTAAATGAAATAACTCTACGGAAGAAACGGCTAATAAGAAAAGAAAAAATGGCCCTTAGCTAAAGAAGGGGGATAAAGTATACCTCCTTATAAAAAACCTGAAGAGTATAAGACCAAGCAAGAAATTAGACTATATTAAAGTCAGACCATTTTTAGTTATTAAAGAGAAAGGACCTGTTAACTATAAGTTATAGCTTCCGCCTAACGCTAAAATCCATCTAGTATTCTATATTTCGATATTAGAATAATTAGATTCTAATACGCCCTTATAAGAAACCTTCTATTTCGGAATAGAGGAAGAGAATGAATTCAAAGCCGAAAAGATTCTATTATAAAAAGGTTAGAGTTACCTAGTAAAATAGAAAGGATATAAGGACTCGGAAAATACCTAGGAACTAGTTATAAATCTCACGAACTATTAAGAGCTCCTCTAGCAGTATTATTAAACCTAGATATACCCTAAGCAATCCACTCGAGAGCTCCAGGCGAGAGAGTCCTAGAACCCTCGAACTCTAAGAAAGTAGGATAGGTAGTAAGTACCTTCTTAACTTCGCCAGCCTTCTTAAGTTCTTCCAGACGTTCTAGCTCTTTAATATTATTAAGCCCTTTATTAAATATCCGTTATTCACGCTCTTTTAGAAAACGCTTCTACTAATAAAGACGTTTTAATTTTATTTACTTCTAATAAGTAATCTTATTACTCTGATAAGTAGCCTCGTTAGCGGCTTCCTAAGCTACCTCTATCTCTACCTCTTCGCGCTTAAGCTTCTCCATGGCCTTATTAATACTAGAGAAGTGAATAACGGGTACGGCCGGTTTATATTACTTCCCTAGCCGAATGTATTCCGTATACCTCTATAAGAGAGAAGACACCTGATATTCTTTTTAAGACCTCGCGCATCGCAGATATAATACTATTATAACTACTCCCCTATAAGTAACTTAATCCGATAACTCGATACGACGTTATTAAGGACGAGACGATATAAATACTTAATTAACCTTTAAGATAAAGGTTTAGGGAAGGAGGGGTAATATTACGCCCTTAATACGCGAGCCTTAGCAGACGCTATAAGCGCTTACTAAAGTCGAATATACCTTAGTATAGCGAGTCGAGTAACCGCTCGCTTAGTCGCTATAATTACTATAAGACGACCGTAGCGAGCTAGGTAATCGCTTACTAAGTCGCTCTAGTCGACGTAGGTCGAGTACTAGTAATTAGTACGAGTATAGACTTTCCTATATCTATATAGATAGTGTTACTTTCCCTTTAAATAGGAGCTTTATACTTAACTTATATTATCTACTAGACTAATCTCCTAGATACTAAATATAATTCTATACTAGACTAGTTTAGTATA
>JAABUX010007543.1_pt1 | contig 12739 bp, 13 predicted proteins | sample 5561851 | NCBI WGS metagenome assembly JAABUX01 (sample SAMN10711883, study PRJNA513361) | rock metagenome | isolation source: Antarctica rocks | place: Antarctica: Victoria Land, Richard Nunatak red sandstone | collected 2016-01-03 | reverse complement strand
GAGACACGGAGACACGGAGATTTTTTAGGATGGCAGGGTTCCTTACCTGGCGGCCTACCTGGGACGTTGACCCCTTTGCTGCGCTCTCCGTGCCTCCGTGTCTCCGTGGTGCATAATCCAGGGTAGGAGTGTAACCGTGGCGGAAGAGGCGGCCCAGTCAGTCGAAGACGCGGACGATACGCCGCGCGGCGTTACGATCGACGACGTCGCCGCGGCCGCGCATGTCTCGACGGCGACGGTCTCGCGCGTGATAAACAACCGCCTCGTCGTAGCCGAGGAGACACGTGAGCGTGTGCTCGCGGCCATCGAGCGGCTGCGCTTCCGGCCGAGTTCGCTCGGACGCAACCTGGCCACGCGCCGCACGGGGACGATCGGGCTCGTCATCGCCGATATCACCAACCCCTTTTATCCCGAAGTCGTGCGCGGGGTCGAACAGGCGGCGTCATCGTACGACATGAGCCTGCTGCTCTACGACACGGCCGAGGATAGCGAGCGCGAGGCGCAGGCGTTGCGGTTGTTGGGCGAGCGGCACGTCGACGGGGTCATCATCTGCGCCTCGCGGCTGTCAGAGGACCGCCTGACGACGCTGGCGCGCGTCGACACCCCGCTTGTGTTCATCAACCGGCGGCCCACAGTACCCTCGATTGGGACGGTTGATGTCGATCAAGAGGTCGGCGTGCGGGCGGCCGTCGCACACCTCAGCGCCCTGGGTCATCGCCGGATCGCTTATATCGGTGGGCCTGAGCAGTCACAGGTGCAGCAGCGCCGGCTCGCCGCGTTCAAGGGCGCCTGCGCCGGCCGCGGCATCGCCGTCCCCGCCTCGTCCATCGTAGCCGCCAGTCCAACGATCCTTGGCGGCAAGGACGCCGCGCGCCAGTTGCTGCACGGAGATACGACGCGGCCAACCGCTATCCTGGCGTACAATGACCTAATCGCGATCGGCGTGATCATGGCGGCGCGGGAGGACGGCATCGCCGTACCCGGCAGGCTGTCGATCGTCGGCCACGACGACATCCCGCTGGCCGGCGTGCTACAGCCGCCGCTCACGACCGTGCGCCAGCCCATGCGCGAACTGGGCGCGCGGGCCGTGGAGTTGCTGTACGCGCGCCTCCAGCCGGGCGCGGCGCCATCTCCCACGCCCGCGCTCATCCGTCTAACGCCGACGTTAATGGCGCGCGCCTCGACCGGCCCCGCGCCCACGTAGCCCACGCCTCGTTTTCACGCCGCCACCCAACAATGCCGGTCTCGGCTGAGATACCCATCGTCGCGCCGGTCAAATCAAACTTTGCCCCCTGATTCTGCACTAGTTCGACAAGGCTAAGACGTTGCATCGTGCATGCTGCACCGGATCATTGACGAAGAACTGTGCCGTACAAGCCGCTGGGAGAGCGGCACGCGGTAGTGCCACCGCTGATCCCCTGCTGGACGAGCGCGCCGGCGGTACTATGATGCTCTCGATCATACCTTCAATGACCCGGCTCTGAGTATCCGGCTGTGATCCGTCGATCGGGACCTGGCTCGCGAAGCTGTAGGCCCGTGACCCGCTGACTGCCTCGTACAGACGGAAGATGCGCTCGGGGCCTTCAGCACTGATGGTGGCAGTGTCAATGCGGAAAGGGACACTATGGATCATGCGTACGACGTGGCTAGCAGATCCTACGACCGTGCCATGCAGCTGGAATGCGGCGTCCATCCATCCCCAGGCGGCCGTTTCGTTATCGCGCGGCGTCGCAGCATACATTTCAACCTCGCCCATCTTATCGGATGCGCTGAGCACCGCACTCGCCCACAAGGCTTTGGTGGAACTTTTGAGCACCAATTGCCAGGTGGCGGGGTAGCGCATGCTATAGCCGTCCGTGCCGTTCACGTAGAGTCGCATCCCGGGGGCGACGGCGCGGACCACGTCGTGCTGCATCCCCGACGCCACGCAAGATCCCAGCCCCAGCATCACTGCGCACACGCTACCGGCACCGACGAGTACCCGACGGCTCACGAGTCGTCCCATCCCACCCATGCAATCACCCCTTCCCGTCTTGGACACGTTTCATGAGCGGGGTGACGCCCAAGCGTCGCCGTCCCCTCCCTTCATACCGCATTAACCATAGGGCCATGTGAACGACATGCTCAATAGCCCATTCTTCAAGGAATCGCCAAAATCTAGAACGCGACTACACGGGTGATAATCTCATTCTAGATTTCCCATATACGCAGCCATGAATTCGCTGCCGGTCGGAAAACTTGTTCCCTGCACGACCCAGGCTTCGTAAAGCGTTAGTAGACTAAATTGCAGACATTGATCAGGTACTCGATAGAGCCGCTTTAGCGGGGAAGGGCAAAATCAGTTATGGCAAAACAAGTGCCACCACAATTCATACCGCTTATTAAGGACGTGGTGCATCAGTTAGTCATCGGCAATTACGCCGGATTGATAGCGGATGGACATGCTGACAATTGGACGGAAGAAACGCTGCACGATATCACCGCGGAGATCATTGAGAGGCAAGGCGCTCTCGTCGATCTTCCCGATGAGGCATTTGATCGGGGAATATCTTCGTCTTTGCAACTTAATGATGGAGGCTGGGGAGTCGATATGTCCTTGTGGACCATCAAGGGGACTAGTGAATGGACGATTGTTCTGGATATCGATAACGAGATAGGCGGTATTGTTGTGCATATCGAGGACATAGAGGTGAAATAGGTGTTCGCGTCGGACCAGGTGGGGTTTGGCCCTCACCAGAGCCTGCCAGAGCGGGCCATCGCCGTGGCAGGGCTACTGCCTTTGGTCGGCTGGCTGGGACACGGCATCAAGCTGGAGCAGTCGGAGGCATTCGGACGCGTCACCCCTTGATGGCGCCAGCGGTCAGACCGCCAGTGATGAAGCGCTGGAAGACGAGGAACAGCACGATGATGGGCACGCTGCTGATGAGGCTGGCCCCGATCAGCTGGTTCCAGTAGATCGAGCCGCCCGACTCGCCCCCCGCGATATACTCCTGCAGCCCCACGGCGACCGTGCGTGTCGCCGGTGTGGTGAGCACGCTGGCGAAGAGGATGTCGCCCCACGACGGCAAAAATGAGAACACAAAGGTGACGACCATGCCGGGCAGCGCGAGCGGGAACACGATGTAGCGCAGCACCCCAAAACGTGTCGCGCCGTCGACCAGCGCGGACTCTTCCATCTCCTGGGGGATGCCGCTGACGTATGAGAGCATCAGCCAGGTCGCGAAGGGCAGCGCGAAGGTCATATAGGTAAGTATGATGAGGGGGAGATGCCCGATCAGGGTAACGTTGAGGGTGTTCTGTATCGCCACGTAGACCACGAAGAGCGGCAGCAACAGCATGACGCTGGGGACGGTCTGTAAGGTGATCAGTGAGAGGCGAAACGCCGCGTTGCCGCGAAAGGCGAAGCGCGCCAGCACGTACGCGGCCCCCAGGGCCAGGATCGTGGCGATCGCCGCCGTGCTGATCGAGATGATAAGACTGTTGCGGATATAGGAGCCGAGGTCCACGGTTTGCCACAACTGCGTGTACGTCGAGAAGTCCGGCGTGGCCGGGATCACCGAACCGGCGCCTTCGATCTGGCTCTCAGGTGTAATCGAGATCAGCATCATGTACAACAGGGGGACCAGCACGAACAGCACGAGCAAGAGGATCAGGACGGCCCGTCCCGCCGCCTGCACGCGGCGATTGCGTCCGTATGCGCGCGTCATCATAGCGACTGCTCTCCCAGGCGCACCAGGCGAATGTAGAAGATCGCGGGGACCAACATCACCAGCAGCGCGACAAACGACATCGCGGCGCCCTGGCCCAGGTCGAATAGCTGGAACGAGGTGACGTAGATGTTGAGCGGCAGCACATCGACCGCGACGGGCGGGGGCGTCCCGAACATGACGAACGGCAGGGTGAAGTTGTTGAAGTGGTTGATGGTCGACAGCAACACGGCCAGACCGAAGATCGGACGCAGCAACGGAGCGGTAATGGCGAAAAAGCTGCGCCAGCCGTTCGCGCCGTCGATCGCCCCCGCTTCATAGAGATCGCGCGGTATCTGCTGCAAGCCGGCCAGCGTCATCAGATAAACGAACGGCCACGAGGCCCACACGTCGGCCATGACCATGGCCCAGAAGCTGTTGGGTCCGATCAGCCAGTAGGTGTTGACGCCGGCCAGGTGTAGCGCCGCCAGCGCGCGGTCGATCGGTCCCCACCCACTCATGAATAGGAGGCGCCAGGTGATGGCGTTGACGAATACCGGCATCACGAAGGGAATGAGAAAGATGGTGCGGACCACGCTTCGTCCCGGAAACGAGGTGTTCATGAGCAGGGCCGCGACGATGCCAATGGGGATGATGAGCACGGTCGTCATCAGCGAGAATGACACACTGGCCCAGATGGATTGCAGGAGGGTCGCGCCGAGGGCGGCGGTCGCGGTGAAACCGTCGACGTAGTTCTGCAAGCCAATAAAGGGCGCGCTGGACCAGTGCGTAATGGTGTGCTGATTGAGGTCCGTCACGCTGGTATAGACGCCGATGACGAAGGGAATAGCGACGATCACGAGCAGCAAGATCAGAGTGGGCGCCAGCAGGACGAACGGAGGGCGCCGCAGGGCGCGATGTCGCCCCCGCCGCCTAACAGGACGGCCGAGCGCGACATCGCGGCTGCCCGGCGCGGGTTGTGCCTGCATGGGTATGCCCCTCCTTAGTCAGTCGTGAGTCGTGAGTCATGAGTCATGAGTCATGAGTAACGACGCCATCACTGGAGCGCCTCGGCGATTATAGTCCCCCCAATGCGCGACCCACTTACGACTCACGACTCACGACTCACGACTTTTTAGTGCTGATTCAGCGCGTGCTGCGCTTCACCGTTGACCGATTGAAGCGCCGCCTTCAGGTCGCCCGCGTGGTAGCTATGGGTGCCGATCGCGTCGGCGACTTTCACCGAGGCCGCGCCTACCGCGACTTCCACCGGCCCCCACGCGCCCGTGAATGGCGTGGGGTAGGCGTGGTTCTCCGCGTCGAGGAAGGTTTTGATCAACGGTGTGTCGAGGGACGGGTAATCCTTGTAAGCGGCCACGTTGATGGGCAGATACCCGTAATACTGGAAGAACAGCCGCTGTTGCGGCACGGCTGTCACGAACTCAACCCACTTGAGCGCCGCCTGCCGATCGGGCGTGTATTGTGGGATGGCGTAGTATTGGCCGGAGATGAACGTTTGCACCGGCTCGCCACCCTTGGGCATAGACGACATGCCGTAGGGGACGGTGGGCATGGGCCCGTAGGCGTAGTCGTTTTTGATCGGCGATTTGTTGAGGGATGGGATCAGGGTCGGACCCTGCATCACCAGCATCGCGGCATGGCCCTGCTCGAAAGCCGCCAACTGATCCGGGGCTTTGTAGGTGACGTCGGTCGGGTCGGCGATCTTAAACTTGGTGATCCAGTCGAACCAGAAGCTCGCCGCGTTGTAGACGGTAGAACTGTTCAACGTGGCCGTCTTTAGATCCGGCGTCACGAAGTCGCCGCCCATTTGCTTGCTCAACAGCCACAGGATATGCCAGGGATCGAAGGGGTCGGACGGGTCCATGGCCACGCCCCACTGCTGCTTGGACGACACGGTGAGCCGCTGCGCGTCTTTGATGAACTGCGTCCACGTCGTCGGCGGGGAACTAATCCCGGCGGCCTTGAACATGGCTTTGTTGTACACCAGGGCGAAGGGCAGCATATATTCGGGGATGGCCATCATCTTGTTCGAGGACGGTCCGCCCATCTTGAGCTGCGCCGGGAAGAAGCGGCTTTTCCCGCCTACGGCCGCCCAGTCCTGCGCGCTCACGGTCGGGAACCCGCCGGTCGAGTAGGCCACCGGGACGATGGTCGAGCCGAACTCGAACACGTTGGGGCCGGTGCGCGTCGCCAGCGCTGTTTCCAGCGTCGTGGTCTCCTCGGCCGCCGAGGCGTACACGGCGTAATTCACGGATATGTTGGGGTTCTGTTTCTCGAACGTCGCGATCAGTTGCTTCATCAACTGCGTCTGCGCGGTGGGCGGTGTGTTGATCTTGTTGATGAAGAGTTGCAGCGTGGTGTGCGACGCCGCGCGGACCGGGCGCGACGGGCCAGCGGATACCGCGCCGGCGACGCAGACGAACGCTACGGACAAAGCGCCGAGATATTTTTTCATTAGGCCACCTCATTCCTTCACAGCTATGTCAGGTATGGGCCACAAACAACGCGCGCATGCCACATGCATGGCGCCATCATGCTCATCTCCACTCCAGTCTACTCCCCTATACTCCTTCCCCTGACGCGCCAGGCCCTACGACGCTTGCTCCATGTGCTGCTATCCATGTAAGCGCTTGCATCATGGGTTGAAGCCAGCATATCATATGGAGACATGGACGTAAAGCTTGCGTCACAATTAGACAGGGTCCGTGAATTATCCGCTGGGCCGAGGGGCACGTCGCTGCGTAGGGGCGTATGGTTATACGCCCGGTGGCCGCACGCGGGCGTATAACCATACACCCCTACGATAATTCACGAGCCCTCAACGATTAGAGGGGTGATGAGGTATGGCGGAGAGACTGCGGTTCGGGATTATCGGGTGCGGCGTGATCGGGCCGACCCACGCGGAGGCGATCAGCAGCGTACCCGAGGCGCGGCTCGTCGCGGTGGCCGATCTCGCGCCTGAGCGCGCAAACAAGCTGGCGGGCACGTACGGCGTCACGCCCTACAGCGACATAGGGGCGATGCTGCGCGACGAGCAACTCGACGTCGTCGACGTCTGCACGCCCAGTGGACTGCACGGCGCACACGCCTGCCAGGTCATGCGCTCCGGGCGGCATGTCATCGTGGAGAAGCCGATGGAGATCACCCGCGCGGCGATGGACGAGATGCTGCGCGTGCAAGCGGACACTGGCGTCAAGCTGGCCGTGATCAGCCAGCACCGCTTCGATCCGGCCAGCCAGCAGGCTCATGACCTCGTGACCGACGGGGCGCTGGGCCGCCTGGTCCTCGGCAACGCCCACATCCCCTGGTGGCGCGCGCAGCAGTATTACGATAGCGGCGCGTGGCGCGGTACCTGGGAACTCGACGGCGGCGGCGTGCTGATGAACCAGTCGATCCACTCTATCGACGTGCTGCAGTGGATGATGGGGCCGGTCCGCACTGTCTACGCCTACACCGATACCCTGGCGCATCGCATGGAGACGGAAGACGTGGCCGTGGCCGTGCTGCGCTTTACGAGTGGGGCATTGGGGACGATCGCCGCGACGACGGGCGCGTATCCGGGCGTGACGACGCGTATCGACGTGTTCGGCGACAAAGGATCGGCCGTGATCGAAGACGACCGCATGGGCTACCTGCACCTGGCGCGCGACGACCAGGGTGAGGTCGGAGCCTACGGTATGGGCGCGAAGGACCGCGCACAGGCCGCGCCCGCCCCGGAGAAGGGCGGCGCGACGGCGGCGGACCCGGCGGCGCTCTCATCCACGACGCACGCCGTGCAGATTGCCGACATGATCCGCGCCATCCGCGAGGACGGGACACCGCTCGTCGACGGCCACGCGGCGCGCCATCCCGTCGAGATCATCCTGGCCGTCTATGAGTCGGCCCGTACAGGCAAAGAGGTGTCGCTCTCATGATCCGTCTCTCCGCCTTCGCCGACGAAATTTCCGCCGATCTGGACGAGCAGATCGCCGTGCTGCGCGACGAACATATCCGCTTTCTCGAACTGCGTAGTGTATGGAACATCAATGTGCTCGACCTGTCCGACCAGCAGGTGGCGGATATCAAGCGCGCGCTCGACGCCGCCGGCATCGGTGTCTCCGCGATCGGCTCGCCGATCGGAAAGGCCCCGATCGACACTCCGTTCGATGAGTACCTGCATCGCTTCGAGCGCGCGATCACTGTCGCGCGCGCCTTCGACACATCCTACATGCGCATCTTCTCGTTCTATCCGCCCACGCCTGACGGCGCCGCGGCCGATCCAGCCGCGTGGCGTGACGAGGCGCTACGGCGACTACGCGAGATGACCGCGCGCGCCGGCGCCGCCGGTGTTACACTGTTGCACGAGAACGAGAAGGAGATCTACGGCGACACGATCGCCCGCTGCGTCGACCTGATGCGCGGCGTCGATGACACGCGCTTTCAGGCCATTTTCGATCCCGCCAACTTCATACAGTGCGCGCAGACGCCCTTTCCCGACGCCTATGAGGCGCTGCGGCCGTGGCTGCGCTACGTCCACGTCAAAGACGCCCGCGACGACGGCAGCGTCGTCCCCGCCGGCGACGGCGCGGCGCGCTGGCCGGACCTCCTGCGACGCCTACGCGCGGACGGCTACGCTGGGTTCCTCTCCCTGGAGCCCCATCTTGCAACGGCCGGCCACGCCGGCGGCTTCAGCGGCGCGGCATTGTTTCAGCGCGCCTCGCAGGCCCTACAAGGGCTCTTGCGCGACATGAATTGGGAGTATGAGTAGTCACCGGCCTGCGACTGCCTCCCCACTGCGGTGGGGACCCCGATGGCAAACGACAGGCACTGCCGTGCCAGGAACACCCGACCGCAGTCGGCGTTGGTCTGCCATGCGACCGCGGTCGCAGGCTCCTTCTCATTGGGAGGCATGATGAAATTCGCGTTCACCAATTTGGCCTGCCCCGCGTGGTCGATTGAACAGGTCGTCGACGCGGCGACGCAACTGGGCTACGACGGGGTAGAATTGCGGCTACTCGATGGTGAGGTCATCGATCCACTGGCGGACCGCGCTAAGGTGGAACGGGCCGTCGCACTGTGCCGGTCACACGGTGTCGACGTGTGTGCCTTCGATACGTCGTGCCGCTTCAATCAGTCCGACGCTGCGGAACAGGAACAGCAGATCGCGGACCTTTTAGCCTGGATTGAGTTGGCTCACGACCTACAAGTACCGCTGCTGCGCGTCTTTGGCGGCGCGAATTCCGAGGGAGACGCGCCGGTCACGGACGATGAGGTAAACGCCCGTGTCGCGGCGGCGCTGCGCCGGGCCGCGCCCGAGGCCGAGCATGCGGACGTCACCGTCGTGCTCGAGACCCACGACGCCTTCTCCTCGGCGCGCCGCGTCGCCGACGTGCTTGAGCGTGTCGGTTCGTCACATATCGCCGCGCTGTGGGACAGCCACCACCCCTACCGCATGGGCGAATCGCCCCAAGATGTGATCGCCGCCCTCGACGGGCGCATCGCGCATGTACATGTGAAAGACGCCCGCCGCCTTCCGTCCGATGGGGCGTGGCGGCTCGTGCTGCTGGGCGAGGGCGAGGTACCGGTGAGGGGTCAGTTGGCGGCGCTGCGCCGGGCGGGCTACACCGGATACGTGGCGGTTGAGTGGGAAAAGAAATGGCATCCCGAGATCGCGGACCCCGAGGTCGCCCTGCCACAGCACATCGCCTGGCTCAGAGACGCCATGGCCGAAGACGCCACATCATAGGGGCGACACGGGAGAAAGGACTAACAACACACGATGGAAAGAGCGGAACCGCCGAACCCCGGTAGCGTGGTCGTCGGGTGCGGGGTCATCGGCGACGTGCACGCCAACGCCCTGACCGAGTTGGCGCGGCGCGGCCAGGAGCAAGGGCGCCTCGTCGGGGTCGTGGACGTCGACCGCGCCAGGGCCGAGGACTTCGGGCGGCGCTGGGGCGTGCCCGCGACCGGCTCACTAGACGAGGCGCTCTCGTGGCCCGACGCGTGCATCGTCCATGTCTGCACGCCCAGTGGGCTGCACGCCGATGCCGGCATGCAGGCCGCGCGGGCCGGCGCGCACGTCCTGGTCGAGAAGCCAATCGACGTTACGCTGGAGCGCGCCGATCGGCTCATCCAGACGTGCCGCGACGCCGGAGTGACCCTGGGCGTTGTCTCGCAACATCGCTTCGATCCGGGGTTCCAGGAGTTGGAGACGATGGCGCAACAGGGTAGTCTCGGCCGTTTGGCGCTCGGCGAGGCGCGGGTCAAGTGGTATCGCAGCCAGGAATACTACGCGAGCGCGCCCTGGCGCGGGACGCGGAAACTGGACGGCGGCGGCGCCCTGATCAACCAATCTATCCACTATGTCGACCTGCTGTTGGCGCTCTGCGGGCCGGTGGCGGGCGTCAGCGCCTACACGGCGACCGCGGCCCACAATCTGGAGGTCGAGGATATCGCCGCGGCTGTGCTGCGCTTCACCTCGGGCGCGACCGGCACGATCCTGGGCAGCACGGCGGTCTTTCCGGGCTTCCCGGAGCGGTTGGAGATCAGCGGGAGCGATGGCTCGGCGATCCTCGAAGACGGCGCCCTGACCTACGTCGCCACGCGCGACATGCTCAGCGACATCGGGACGCACGGTAACCCCGGCGCCGGCAGGCAGTCGCCCCCAACGCACGCTCCAGCGCCGCACGAGCCGCCCTATGGGGGAAGGCACACCGATCAGATCGCCGACTTCATCGACGCGGTGTCGACGGGCCGTCCCCCCGTGACCACGGCAGAGGCGGGGCGAGCGGCCCTGGCCGTGGTCCTGGCCATCGACCGCGCGGCCGCCACACACCGAGAGGTCGCGCTCAACGACATTGAAAAGGCGTCTCCCCCTCTCCCGCGTCAGGGAGAGGGGGTTGGGGGGTGAGGGCCGATTGACCCTCAATTGACACCGATAACACATCGCGAGAGGAGAAAACGCATGTCCACGTATCGTAGCCTTGGGCGCACAGGCGTCCAGGTATCGCCATTGTGCCTGGGGGCCATGAACTTTGGCAGCCCCACACCCGAAGACGAGTCGCTGCGCATCATCGACGCCGCGCTCGACGGCGGCATTAATTTCATCGACACGGCCGACGTCTACAACACCGGCGAGAGCGAACGCATCGTCGGCAAGGCGCTGAAGCAAAACGGGCGCCGCGACGAGGTCGTCCTTGCCACCAAAGTCAACGGCGAAATGGGGCCGGGACCCAACGACCGTGGCATCAGCCGCTACCACATCATGAAAGCGTGCGACGACTCGCTGCGCCGCCTGCAAACCGACCACATCGATCTCTACCAGCTGCATCGTCCCGCGCTGAACATTCCACAGGACGAGACCTTGCGCGCGCTGGACGATCTGGTGCGGGCAGGCAAAGTGCGCTATATCGGGTGTTCTACCTTCCCCGCCTGGATGGTGATGGAAGCGCTCGGCGTCAGCGAACGGTTCGGGTTGGCCCGGTTCATCTCGGAGCAGCCACCCTATAATCTGCTCGACCGCCGCATCGAAAACGAACTCGTGCCGCTGGCGCAGCGCTATGGGCTGGCCCTATTGCCGTGGTCGCCCCTGGGCGGGGGTATCCTGGCCGGCAGATACAACGATCCCGCGAGTGTCCCGTCCGGCTCCCGCCTCGATCGCAACGGACGCGAGAGCCCCTTCGGGGAGCGCATCACCCGGCGTGGGGTCGCGGTCGCACGCGACGTCGCCGGCATCGCGCGCGAACGAGGGCTCACGGCCAGCCAGTTGGCGTTGCTGTGGTGCAAAGACCAGCCGGGCGTCACCGCGCCGATCGTCGGTCCCCGCACGATGGATCAGTTGCGGGACGCCCTGGGCGTGCTGGACCTGGCGGTGGGCGATGATGGAGCGCGCCTCGACGCGCTCAACCCGCCCGGCAACGCGGTCAGCGACTTCCACAACAGCAATGAATGGATGAAGACGCGTGTCCGCGATGAGGCTCAGGCATGAGCCCAACCGACGACGCGCGTCCGGCGCCGGCGAACTATCTGGCGGATTTATTTGGCTTGCACGGCCAGGTCGCCATCGTCACTGGTGGGACGGGTGTGCTGGGGGGCGCCATGGCGCATGGCTTAGCGCGAGCCGGCGCTAAGGTCGCCGTGCTGGGCCGCCGTCCTGATCGGGCCGGCGACGTGGCGGCGGAGATCGCCGCCGCGGGCGGTGAGGCGCTGGCGACGCCGGCCGACGTCTTGCGCAAAGATGAGTTGCAAGCGGTGCGGGATACGATCCTCGACAGGTGGGGCCGCATCGACATCCTGGTGAACGCCGCCGGTGGGAACGTACCGGCGGCGACCCTATCCGCCGATACGACGATCTTCGATCTACCCGAGGACGCTTTTCGGCAGGTGTTTGACCTGAATCTACTCGGCACGCTGCTGCCCAGCCAGGTGTTCGGCGCCGTCATGGCGCACGGGCGATCCACCAACGCGGCTGCGCCCTCGCGGTCGCCGGGGGGCTGCATCGTCAATGTGTCGTCCATGGCGGCGGGACGCGCGATGACCCGCGTGGTCGGGTACGGGGCGGCGAAAGCGGCCGTCGAGAACTTCACGCGCTGGTTGGCGACGGACCTGGCGCGCGCGCATGGCGGGCGTCTGCGGGTCAACGCCATCGCCCCCGGCTTCTTCCTCGGCGACCAAAACCGCCGACTCCTCACCGAAGAAGACGGCTCGCTGACGCCACGTGGGCAGACGGTGATCGACCATACGCCGGCCAGCCGATTTGGGGACCCGGCGGATCTGATCAGTACGTTGCTCTGGCTATGCGGCCCCGGCGCCGGCTTCGTCAATGGCGTGGTCGTGGCCGTGGACGGGGGGTGCAGCGCGTTCAGCGGGATTTGAGATCCGGCTAATCAGGCAGCGCCACGTACAGGGTCTGTATGTACATGGTCTGTGAAAAGTCGACGCCTCCCACTGGGAGCGCGGACGTCTCGTTTCTGTTGATTTTCATAGGGTGGCAGGGCAATGAGGCGTGATGGCATAGTTTATAGGTGGCCCTCATGCGGCCACCGCTGCGGCAG
>JAABUX010007542.1_pt1 | contig 12741 bp, 11 predicted proteins | sample 5561851 | NCBI WGS metagenome assembly JAABUX01 (sample SAMN10711883, study PRJNA513361) | rock metagenome | isolation source: Antarctica rocks | place: Antarctica: Victoria Land, Richard Nunatak red sandstone | collected 2016-01-03 | reverse complement strand
CTCCCTCTCCCTCTCCCTCTCCCTCTCCCTCTCCCTCCTCCCATCTGATCACTACCCTACCCCCTTTCCAAAGAAAATACCACCACCAACAACCAAAACCCCTTAATCCCCATCACATTCATTATTATAATCCTTATAACCCCCTACCCTACTTTCCCCACCTAATCTATCTAATCTACTTGGAATTTCGCATGTCTATACACACATTATATATACCTTAAAACTCAGGATAAGAGATTACCGTTCTTTATCAGGAAAGGAAGTAGGGCCGCTTTAAAGGGAGTACCGGGGGAGTTTGGTAGAGTAAAGGAGAGTATAGAGGGAGTACTAAGGGAGGAGGGTCCTGTACTAAATAGGAAATAGCATTTATAAGCCTGAACTAGCTTTAATGAGCTGGGTGGGGCTGAACGATCGGAGCATAATACCTAGTGGCCGAATAGCACATATATACCAACCCGGGATACGCATTAATAGTTAAAGACAAGTACTATTGTATGGCGAAAATAATACACCTTCACGTTTTGTACCAAGGAACTTCTCACATCCTTCATTTGCCGCTTGGTCACATGAATCTTCCGCAGAGATCTCTTTCCAACGATACTCTCTGCAAGGTGCGTAGTAAGAATGATAGGAAAAGCACATGTGATCTAGCTAGTATGAGACATCTGTTATATAGACGTTTATATGGTTAGATGAGTGGAAGATAGAAGGATGAGTGGGGTAAATAGTTATGGTATGGAAAGATATGCCACTATGATATTAAGCTATCGTGTCATGTTACTAAGTAGAATATGCACGTGATTGCACGGTGACAGATATCACTGCTCCCATTCCTTCCGGAAAGCTCAGGCTGATTTCGCGAAAGATTCTGGGAGAGCAAGCGCAGCCCCTCTTTCATCGCATCAATAGCGGACTGGCGGATCCGAGAGCGAATAGCCCCCCTTTCAATCTGACCATGGATCGTAGCCAGTGTCGGGGTGTGGCCATCCCAAATCTTCGGCAATGTCTTCCCAGCGCAAGATCTCATCATCATCTTCATCATCATCATCGAAAAGATCATTAGCCATGCGCTGACTCGACTCAGTTGATCGTCGATCTTTCCTCTGCCTCTGTAACCTGACCGCTTTTCCCAGCTCCTCTCTCCTCTTCGACAGCGCCCATGTCTGCACTTTCTCGGGGCTGTGTATGGAGTACAGCACCAGCTCTCTCGAGGCAAGCACATCCTCGAGACAATCGTGTATGCCGCTGCTAACGCACTGGACGTCCACGTTCAACATCTCCTTGCACATTTTCTTCAGTCCAACAGTTTTTGCACCTGGATGGTCAATCGCCTTTGCAGCCAAGATTGCAGAGTCTACGATCCGCGCATGCAGCATGCCCAAGACGTCAAGGTCGTGGTGCAATGCCTGTCCGACCAAAACAGTGTCAGCATCTATGTACCGCCAAAGCTCAGAACGGGCCTCAGTCCATCCTTTCAGGGTGCGGCCCTGCGCTCTTGCTTCACTCAATGTTTGATTGGTGATGCCCGTGATTTCGGTCTTCCATCTTCTGACTTTGGCTGTTGGGAGCACGAGAGTGTCGAGAAGCGTTCCCCCACTCAAGAAGTCTACCGCAGAAAGCTTGACCACCTCTCTCCGGAGACCACCGTCCCCAACAACGTCAACCATCTCGCAATCTAGGGCTACGGCAGCGTACTTGGGCCTTTTTGGGTCATTTCCAGGTGTCCAGGCGGATTTAAGGTACCGATTCTGTCTCCGTCCGTCGATCGTTGGGAATTTATGAGAGGAAAGGGTATCATCCGCTTGATCGGCCTGCTTGCTTACATCGTATGGTTGTGCACGTGGACCATGATTTTGAAGCTAAGATGATCATAAGGCTAAAGTTTTCTGTTGGTTGGAGGCCCCAGAACTTACGAAGCTCGATTTTTTCCCGAGGTTGGCCTTGCAAGGGATCTTCTGCAGTCGAATATCTCCCTGCTTCCCTAGAAGGAGTTAGACTGTCTGCATATACGTTGGAATTCAAGGGCGTACTCTTGCATGTCTTGCATTTTTGCTCCCCCATCAACTCTGTAAATGTATACTGACGGAAGCGATAGCCATTTCTCTCAAGATCGGAGACCGAATGACACAAGTCTCTTAGAACTTTTAAAGTGAATGACTGTTCATATAGTGACATTGCTGACCATTCTTTGCCTAAGTGCTCCAAAGGTTTAGGTTGCACTGATCCATAAACATCAATCAGCTTCGATGATAATTGTGGATTTGGTGGAATTAGCGTCCGAGGATCCTCTGTAATAGCGAGTTGACTCATTAAGACTGAAGGTATCGCTAGCGTTACTTCATCACTATTACCTTTGGCTAGACCAGTTCGTTGACTGATAGCATCTATCACGCATTCTTCCGAATCGGTACACGTTTCCCAGGATTGGCAAGACGCAGCTTTGCCACTGTAGTCCATAGATCCTAACGCAAGCGCATGGTGAATTTTTGCATTGGACAAAGGCATCTTTTGCTGATTCTGCCCTTCGTACGAGGTTGCAAGCAGGGGGCTTTCACAGGTCTTGTTCTCCGTGATTTTGCACGAACATAGGTCACATTGGACCATTTTGTCAACTGTAAGTGCTAATGAGTGCCCGTCGCTAAGAGGCAGCCTATGATCCGTCCTAGTCTGCGAATTAGACAGCATTTCCTGCGGAGCACTGTGCTGATTCCTGTTCTGATGGCCCTCGGAATCGCACTTGTGGTCGTTTAGAGCAGTTTGGCTTCCGAAATCACATCGGCTACAGACATCGCAGCGGAAGTAGGCTTTCTCTGGCCTTTTGATACTTGCAGTGATCGTAAGCTGGTGGGCTTTTGCTTTGGCGTGCGCCTCAAGTGCTTCTCGTGACCGACACGAGCGGTCACATGAGCTACAACGGAAGGTGAGACCGCCAGAGCTTGTCACTTTATCAAGAGGCGAGGGCCCAGTATTCGATGGCTTCGCTTTCGGTTGCGCTTGATCTCTGAAGGTCTTTTCACCAGAGGCATTACCTGCGGCTGACTGATTGTGGCGTTTTGCTGCCTTGTGCATCTGTAGAGCGTTGGACTCCTTGAAGGAGCTGTTGCACACATCACAACGTACGGGCATGGCCGGTAGAGGTCAGAAAATGGTTCTACCTCAAAACTCCTGTTTCCTAGAAGATTGACGTTTGTGCGCGAGAGAAGTGGGGTGGTTTCGAGTGCAAAGATGGCTTGCTCCCTATTCTAGCTGCAGCCATCCTGCATCACTCCTCAGCCACTCTCACCACCCCATTCTTCGTACGCGCCCATGGATGTATCGCCCGAACGAGAAGAATTGATCCGCCGTGGTTTCCCTTAGGTAGGAGCTTCGTGCTCAACTCATATTACCATCTCATGATATCTCCTAGGCACTGAATACAATACATTGTACCTGACCAGCCTAGCACAAGGCCTTCTACCTCTCAAGTCCTTAATATTCCTCTCCATGAGTACGTACCAATACTCGATCCAACTATGAATACTCCAAGGAGTCCACGGCGAACGATAGGGATCGTAACATATACCAGCCCGGGATAGACTATAAATTAGTTATTGAAATAAGTATGTACCGTTATAAGGCAAAGTAATCAATACATCTTTACGTTTTGCACCAAGGAAACTGAACGTCCCGCAGAGATCTTTTTCCAAACATACCACTGCTCCTGTTCCTTCCAGAAAGCCAAGTCTTATTTCGCGAAAGATTTTGGGAGAGCAAGCACTTTGAGTAGGATCAAGGAAAATGCCGATGTCTTTGGATTTGAGTTGAGAGAGAAGATGGCTACACTAGAGACGAGGGAGTACTCTCCTTGTATATGGGATCGTACTGTTAGTAGTAATTAAGTAGCGTCGGGTATCAGCTGGGCATAGAGAAGAAGAATCGAAAAGTCGTTCCGCTTGTGTGCATTGGCACGTTGTCGCTCTTGCTGCCGCTAATGCAATGCTGAGTCCCTTGAAGCCTTGCTCGCCTATCATGCAGCAAAAATAGCCTTTGAGTGGTGCATGCGTCTCAAAGGTATCAATTGGTTCTTTACATTAGAAAATAGCAACCACGGAGGCTGAGCATTTGCCTGCGTTAGGTATGTTTCAGCTTCAGCTCGAATGTACAACATATAAAGGCTGGCGAGCACCGTGCTTTTGAAATATAGGCTTGTCAGTTACTCACACACACGGTTCCTGCGCAATATGTGATAATTAATCGTCTGAGCATGGAGCCTTTAGATGGAACAGAACAGGAGAACCGTATGGCCTTGCAGAATGACGAGCATACTCACAGGTCGCTTGAGGAAGCTGAAACCCCTGATACCAGATCTTCCGAGGGATCCGCCAGTTCAGCCGACTGTACTTCTATCCGTGGTACTCAATTCCTTATCCCTAGGAAGCCTGTTGGCATCTGTAGCCCAGTGATGAGAAGACAGCCAGATCTCAAGGTGCGATCTTCAATTCTAGGCAGAGGGCCGAGCCGAAAATTAGCAAAAACTCAGCGCAACTTGCGCGGCTTTACGGGCAAGATCCGCCCGTTCAGGTCTCCAATCTCAAAATATTGGTGGCTTGAAATAGGCGCATGCTCCCTTTTCCTCATCATCCTCGTGGCCATCGTCGCAACACTCTATCCACACCAGGGAAAACCCTTACCACAATGGCCGTATCACCTATCCGTGAACACCGTGATATCCATCTATGTGGTGATACTCAAGACGACGATCTTGCTGGTAGCTGCAGAAGGCCTAGGGCAGCTCAAGTGGAAATGGCTCGAAAGGAGTCGACCCTTGCAAGACCTCGTCCAGTACGATGATGCCACTCGAGGGCCATTAGGTGCATTCAGTCTTTTGCGGCGGTTGCGCCTTCGTCATCCTTTATCCTCAGTCGGGGCTCTGATCATCCTGCTTGTGCTTGTGATTGATCCTTTCACACAACAAGTTATTGACTACTACGACTGTGGGGTACCTGTAGGCGGCGTCAATGGTACCGTTCCCCGGACGAACGTCTATCTACAACGAGACACAAATCAGAGCCAATCGATGAGTGGGTGGATAGAACCTGGGATGCAAGCTGCTATCGTTGCTGGTGTCATATCACCGAGTAGAAGTGTGCACGCTGACTGTCCAACGGGTAATTGCACATTCGGAGACTACAGCACGGTCGCTTACTGTAGTGCTTGCCAGGATGTCACAAAGGATTTGTCCATACAGACTACTTTCGTCAAAAGCAACTATTCAGGCATCCAGACACATCTCACGCTTTTTCCAAATGGGACCTCAGGGAACCTTTCAAAGGTTGCACCCGGCTTTCTATCAAACACTAACATCTCCGTCTTGACTTCCTTGCCATCAGGTCTTTCCATCTTCAATGGTCCTGGAACAGCTCTGAATCTCACGACGATGCAGGTCTTCATACAGGGAGAAAGATTTCTAGATCAATCGTATCGGATGGAGATCATAGTTGGCAAACAATTCAAAACTTTTGATCCGGCGACAGGGAAACCGCCTTCGGGATGCGAGAATGCTTCGGCAAACGATACCTGGTTTTGCAACGGTTACGGTGCCGCAAGCTGTACTTTGTCCCCGTGTGTACGCACTTATACGTCGGTGGTAAATGCCGGCGTGCTTCAAGAAAACCGAGTGGTCGCTGTTGATGGTATAGGGTATATCTGGGGACGTACAGTGCCGCCATCGTCGCCCACACCTGTGGATATACCTTCGGACACACCTTCATCGATAGTATCTTCCTTTACCCTACCTTCTGTAACCCCCGACAAATATACCGTTGCTTATGTCCCATATATTGGTATGATCGACACAACGTGCCTGTCCGGCTTTGAACGTCAAAGTCTTCTGAACAGTGGCTACAGTCTGCAACAAAGGACTAGATGGCTTCCATATAATTTCACTTTCGATCCGCTATATCAATATTATACTAGCCAACAACCTCTAAATCTGACTGCCAATGCTTCTTTTCCAGAGTCTATGCTTGTACACGGATGTATCTACGCGTTTGACGATATATTCATAGCAGATCTCTGGGAAAGTTACATGAGCGATGTATTTACTGACACCGTCCGAGGAGACTCTGGCAATAACTCTACGCCGTCGAACCCGTCGATGGGGATTATCACGCGCTTGAATGGATCAGAGGCTCTAAAAACCATCTACAATTACGGCAACGTGAGCTTCGATCGCGTCAATCAGGTTTTCGAAAACGTCTCAGACTCCATGACGGACTTTTTTCGTCTACAGACACTCCCAAAATACAATGACCCGGCTCAAGGCCTTGTCACCCAGAATCAGACGTGTCTTGGTGTCCGCTGGCCTTGGCTGGCGTTTCCAACCGCACTGGCGTTGCTGACTCTTGCCTTTTTCATCGCTATGCTTGTCGAGTCAAGACCCAGAGCATCCAAGTACGCGTCAATATGGAAGTCTACTCCGTTGGCACTTCTGTTTCACGGTCTTGAGTTGCTGGACAGACGGCACGGATATGTGAATGATGTGGATGGTATGGAGACGATGGCAAGGGAGATAAAAGTCCGGCTCGAGACCACTAACGATGGCTTGAAGCTCGTGGAGTCGGCATGCGACGACCAGACTAAGGGCGAAGAAGGTGTCTGAACAAATGCCGGGATGTAGATATATTTCAATGTGTTTTGTAGAATGGGACAGGAGAAGTGCTTTATAAGGGCTGAAATGATCTAGATCGATCTGTCCTGCGGACTTGATGCTTGTCGAATCGTACGATATGTCGTCTGCGAAAATACTCCAAACACCATTATTATACAATGATGAACAACGAATGTGAGCAACTTCAGAAGTATCTAGTGTCGGCCTGTGGCCGCATGGAGACTAGGGTGGCTTTGGCGCGCACAGGAAATGTCTTGCCCGCTGGAGGCAACTTGTAACAACATAGCTTTTATTCTCATTCATACTGCGCATACAAACTGTGTCATACTGACCACCATTCCGGTCTCTGACATAAATCTCGCTAACAGTCTCGCATCGAGATGGCGACCCTCTAGTGGATTACATGCGACAGTATCGGATTGCGGCTTGACAACAAGACTGCCGGTCATCGATTACGAGCTCTCATATATGTTTTGTTCCACTCACCAGGGTAGAACGGAGAGTCTGCAGGCCCTTGACTGCCTCGCTAAGATTTTCGAATCGCGAATCGAGGAATACGAGCATGAGTATACATAGGACGAGGGGGAGGCAGACACGGCAGAGTAGTAGCAACTTAACGGGCGCAGCAATTCTTGGCGCCGCTAGAAGCCCACGATGGGATTGGGACGAATTCATGTATTTGGGAGGCCTGGAAAGGTATGTTGTATGCCCGCTTGGACTGTGGTGCCATTCGAAATTCCCTTTGAGTATCGCAACTTGTCCTTGGAAGCCCATCCGATTCCTCTGCTTGAGCTTGGCAGCGCAACATGATGGTGTGGGAATATGCAGGCTGACGGCAAGGCAGTGTGGTCAATCACCAGGGGACTCAGCCTGATCCGCATAAGGCTATGGTAATCAGAGAAGACCTCTTCAAAAGGAGATGTGTCTTTGCGGTTCAATCGATTCTCCTCCTGCTCTTACTTTGGTAAACGGTATACGCCTTGTTGGTCCCCAGGAAGATCACCGTTTGTGACTCGTGTCATATAGCTGCGCTGTTCGATTCAACTCTTATATCGCCTTCATTGGCTCGAACCTGCATAGGCGCTCTCTAGAGCAGCCCCTAGGGCGAGTCAGGCTTGCCACGAGCGATGGAAGACGCGCAGCAGCTACCGTTCCAGCAGCTTTTGGAGAACAATGAATTAGGCATCATCGAAAACCCATTGCAGCGTGTGCCAGAGGACGAGTTGGACCACGACATTGACGAATTTCATGCCAATTATAGACTCGGCAGGGTTGTTGACGTTGAGACTTTGATACACGGAGCACACTTAGCCAGGGATGAAGATGCTACGATCGCAGAGGGCATCCTTACCGAGCCGGAGGAGCGAGCGCTAGACAGAGAGAGAAGAACTCGCTTTTGGGAGGAAAGTAAAGAGCTAAAGATCATCCTATTGACATGCAGTGTAGGCAGTGTGGTTCAAGGGTGGGCACAAGGTGCCATTGTCAGCGCAAATACAGGATGGCCTGCTGAGTTCGGGCTGCATATTGGCCAGGGCAACCATGGGGACCTAGGAAGCAGCACGGGCGATATATGGCGGTTCTCTGCGACGAATGCTATCGTTTACTTCTCAGCAAGCTGTCTTGGGGCTTATCTGTGCGATCCGATGACCGAAATATTCTGGGGCAGGCAGGGAGCGCTATTCGTTGCTGCTGCCATGACCTTCGCGGCGTCAATTGGGCAAGCTTTTACGCATAGCTGGCAAGCTTTATTTGCTTGTCGTGTTCTCCTGGTGAGTAAGCATGTGCTTTCAAGATCGCTTATTATTATATCGTTCCGGACTGCTGGATATTTGAGATGCTGACGTGGATGTCAACCTAGGGAATCGGAATGGGCGCCAAATCTTCCATTGTCCCCGTCTTCGAGGGCGAGGTCTCCCCAGCCCGACTAAGAGGTATTACCCTTTCCCAAGCGATCCATCGCAGACCTGACTGGAGCAGGCCAAATCTTGACCTCCTGGCAAACCGGAACAGCCCTAGGAATCGCATTCTCCGCCGTTATTCCGCTAATCGTCCCCAACAGCTGGCGATTCCAGATCTCCAGCTCCTTCATCCCAGCCGCCATGCTCCTTGTCCTCGTCTATGTGGGATCCGAATCACCTCGCTGGCTGGTGAAAAAGCAGCGATATGCTGAAGCCTACACAGTGCTGCTGCGGCTCCGCGAGCACCCCCTGTTGGCAGCCCGTGACCTGGTCCATATACGGGCACAATTGAATGTTGAGACGATCTTGTTCATGCGGAGTACACAAGATGCTATCGATCTTGGCAACCAAGTGCCGCACATGGACGACAGAGATTACCAGCGACAGATTGGCGTCTTTGGCTTCGGGCGACGGATCGTGCAACTATTCAGCATTCCAAGGGTTCGAAGGGCCACCTTTGCTTCGTTTATCGTCATGAGCGCTCAGATTATGTGCGGTATCAATATCTTTGCTTTCCTGGCTTCGACCCTCTTTGACCATGCGGGTATCTCTAACACGCATAGTCAGTGGCTATATTTTGGATTCGGGCTTTCAAATTTTGCGTGAGTGCTGAGACTCTTGACTAAAGCTTTGATGCTGACTTTATGGCTCGCAAGGTTCTCCGCCATCGCTTACTTCTATATTGACAGCAAAGGCCGAAGATTCCTCCTGATGACGTCTTTGGCCGCGATGTTTCCTCTGCTCCTGGCATCAAGCTTCAGTTACAAAGTCGAGGGCATTTCAGGGAAGATGGCTGCCGTCACGACTTTCTTAATCCTCTATGTACTTGCGTATAGTCCAGGAGGTGGCGTGGTCCCCTTCCTCTACAGCGCGGAGATCTTCCCCCAAGTGCTCCGCGAAGTGGGCATGGCATGGGCATCATCCGTTTTATTCTTCGGAGCTGGCATATTGGCGTTGACAGTACCTCAGCTCATCCACGCCGTTGGACAGACGGCGTTGCTCGGCTTGTTCGCGGGGCTTGATTTCATAGCGCTGATCTTGGTTTGGCTGTTTGTGCCTGGCACGGAAAGGCATATTGCGACCATGGAGGAAATGAATTATGTGTTCGGCATAAGCACCAGAACACACACGGACTATCAGATCAACAAAGTTGCTCCTTGGTGGATTAACCGCTATATTCTTCGAAAGGATGTGAAAGAGCTACCATCTCTCTATCGGTGGGATAGATTAAGGGGTAGGACTGCAAGGAATTAGTCTGCGTCTGCTGGTATAAATGGCGGTGGCGGCTGATTGGAGAACTAAGGGCGATTTTGGAAATTGATGATGTTGTTGTTGGAGAACCTTGAAACGAGTGCGAAAAGCTTGATGTTGATCCGAATGTCGGCGGATTTTCTTCGATAGTTCTGTCGTGCAACGTCCCAGTCGATCATGAATTCTAGTCCCGTTCAATGTGTAATCAGACTTTCTCCACGTTTGCTCCCACTTTCCTAGGGCCCTCTAGAATCGAAGGTACATATTCTTTAGAATATATCTGCCGACGTACCAAGTGAGGCATGGTACCCATCCCCAACAAGGCTGAGCAATGCTAGTAAGCACTTAATCGCTTCCGGGCGCTCGCTGACGACGACCTAGTTCTAAAGGCTTCATTGCCTGTTGTCGCACTCTATCTCCTTGTCACTAATGCATCGACACCGCATGCCTAGTTCGGTCTCCCATCTCCCAAGGAGAGAAAAAGGACCAAGCACAGTATCGATAGAATCGTTAGTTCAACCCCGCTGACCCGGGAGAGTTCTTGATACGTCAACTGGGGCCCCTGGGGCTCTCGGGGACGTCGAGTTGGGGCCCTACCAGAGTCCGCGATGGATCCAATCGGTACCACTGGTATGGCAATCACCAACGCATTGTGTGTCTAAAGGGATATTTATGCTGATACTTCTTTCTAGCAAGCGTCATAACAATCGTCCAAATAGCCTGGTCTCTCTCCGTGGAAGTCAAGAAGCTTATAGTGAAGATAAAGTGCCAGAAAGAAGATGTACAACAACTGGAAGAGAAGGCAGATACCCTTAGTTCCATTATCAATGAAGTCAAAAATGCGTACAGGCCTCAAGAGAAGCAGGGATCTACTCTGCCTGTTGAGCCAGGCTACGACAATATACGGACTCTTGTTAAAGATGCGATAAGTCGGTGCGAAGACGATCTTACTGGATTAAAAGAAGAGCTCTCGAAGCTTCTGGAAAAGAGACAAACAATCACAGGGCCTGTTCTTCGGATATGGAGACAGCAGACTGCCGCTCCAACGTTTGCGCGGATTGCAAAATCCATCGAAACCCACCAGCTTTCGCTGCAGCTTCTCCTCCAGATTCTACATGGGTTAGTTGGCATACCTTCCCCACTCTTTATAGTACGTGGTGTGTCTGATGTTACCTCAGCCGAAGTTTAGAGAGCACGCGGCAATTCATGGCAGAGGGGTTCGTCGCGGTCCTTGCCTCCAACCGCAAGATGTTCGCAATGCTGCAGGGGCTGGCCAGCCCGCAGCAAGGTCTGACTCGGCAAGACACAGAAGCCACCCTTGTGCTACAGCCTGATGACAATGAAGCCGAAGGACAGACAGTCCTTTCGGATGAAGATGATCCAGCTCTGCACCAGTTCTTCGAAAGAATATTTGCGGTCTGGCTGAATGACAAGTTGGCCGATAGCGGTTCCCCAGTCCTCACAAAGCCATCTACAAGTCCTGGTAATCCACTCAATTCGGCGACCTCGACAACTGATCCTTCCAACAGGGCTACCGGTTCATTCGAAAGCTATGCGATGGGTCATGGACGACTGAGGAGGCCGTCTTCCCCTCGTATAGGCCCAACAGAAATTAATTCTGCCATCCCTTTGCGCCCTATCTTATCATCATCCTCGATCCAGTCTCGTACATCAAGCGCCTCAGCTGCTTCATCCACCTCTATGACGACGCCATCGACCTCTGAGTATGGCTCTCCGCAGACACCCGATCGTTCTCGGTTTACTGGAAGGACGAGTCGCTCTTCTGAGACTAGAGGAAGGAACGACCGCTCAAGGTCATTCGCCGACATTCACAACAGGCTAGATCCAGGGGGGTCCGATCCACAAGCTGGAGGAAAAGGATCGAAACTGCTAGACTGTATCCAAAAGAATGATATCTCGACCGTAAAATGGCTCATCGAAAATGGCGCCCCCTTGGAAGAAGGGGACGAAACCGAGAAAACCCCCCTACTACTCGCCGCATCTCTAGGTAATGTCGACATCGTCAAGATTCTCCTACAAAAGGGCGCAAACCCTAGCGCCAAAGACAATAAAGACCTAACAGCTGTTCACCTCGCCATCGGCCGCCGGTCCGCCCACGAAGTCATACCTTTCCTCTTGAGACCCCCAAATCCCCAGCAACTCGACTCTATCTCCGTATTGCACAACAGCCTCGTGAACGCGCCCGACAAAGCCGGCCGGACCCCTCTCCATAACTGTGCGCGCTTTGGTATGTTAAATCCAGCCGAGACGCTCATAGCGCACAACGCCGACGTCAACGCTCAAGACTTCAGGGGACTTCCGCCTGCATATCACGCAATGCAGTATCGGAGCTACGAGATTGTCGAGTTATTGATAGAGAAGGAGGCGGATTTTGGCAATTTCAAGTGGCCGCCACCTCACGACAGTTCGAGGGATATCGAGATCCTATTGAAGGAGAAAGGATGGAAAAGACCGCTCGAAACTGCGAAAGAAGACTTGGGAAGCGGGAGCAGTAGGAGGCCGGAGACTAGACGGTCGAGTCGGTCATGGCGGTGAAAAATGCGTCTTTGAAGGGGTAGCGATTAGGAGCTATGCGATGGAAGAGTTTATGACTGCACGACGGGTATTATGCGCCTGAAGATCACGATCCCCACTGAATGATGAAGGAGGAGATTCTGAATGGAGACTATGCTGGGATATGCTGACGGCTAAGATGACGGATGACCGGTATTTCAACACATGCAAATCACCCCTAATGAGTTATGGCTTACCGATTATCTTAGATTGGAGTCTAATGATATGAGGCAATTGGACAAATAACATTGCTTGCGTCGGAGGATTTTGTGGGTCTTGATCTAGGTGTACATGTTCCTATGCACGAGC
>JAABUX010007541.1_pt1 | contig 12744 bp, 13 predicted proteins | sample 5561851 | NCBI WGS metagenome assembly JAABUX01 (sample SAMN10711883, study PRJNA513361) | rock metagenome | isolation source: Antarctica rocks | place: Antarctica: Victoria Land, Richard Nunatak red sandstone | collected 2016-01-03 | reverse complement strand
CCAGCAGGGCGAGCAAGTCGGCCAACCCGTTGAGAATCCCGTCCCCAGCGCGGCGGCCGGCGGCCCAATGCCGATTGTAGGCAACCGCGAATCCAAGGCATACCACCTGGCGGACTGTCGTTATGTCCCGATGATCAAGAAAAAAGCAAACTTCGCGACGATCGATGAAGCCGTGGCGGGAGGCTACAAACCGTGTCGGTCTTGCCAGACCCGTTTCCGGCCATGACTCCCCGGTCGGATGCCGATTGACCGGTCGGCCCTGAGGCGATGCCGCCTTGACCGGCCGCTCCGCCCCGTCGATACTCGGTCGTTCTTTGGGTCCGTGACCCGGCACCAGGTTCGTCCCAGGATGACCGCGGAATGCAAGTCGATGTGGTCTGGGTGGTTCTGATCGCTGGCACCTGGGTTGGACTGGCGGTCTTCTCGGCCTGGACCTGGCGAAGCTGGTGCCGGTCGGTGGCTGAACTCGAAGCCGGAGTGATCGCCGCGGGCGAGCGGAAGCCGTTCCGGGCGCGTCGGCGACGGCTCAACCGGCCCATGCTCCGGTTATCTCAGTCGATCCAGACCGTGGTCGTGGCCGAGACCGAGCGGCGGAATCGACTCGAACGCGAGGTCGAGCAACTCCGGGTCGTCCTGGCGGGGATGAGCGAGGGGGTCATCGCGATCGACCCCAGGCGGCGGTTGTTGTTCGCCAACGGGAGCGCGGACCGGCTGTTCGGGCTGGGACCGCACGCCGTCGGTCGGCTTGTCCTGGAGTTGATCCGCAGCCCGCAGATCCAGGAAGCGGTGGATGCGACACTCGACGCCTCGGCCGCGTTCCGAGGCGAGATCACCCTGCCCAGCCGCGAAAACCCCGCCCGGTCGATCCCTCGGGTGCTCTCGATCCAAGGGGCGGTCTTGCCCGGCGAAAACCCGTCGGGGGCCGTCCTGGTCTTCCATGATGTGACCGACCTCCGTCGCCTGGAACGGATGCGGCAAGACTTCGTCGCCAACGTGTCGCACGAGCTGAAGACCCCGCTCGCCGCGATCAAGGCGTACACCGAGACCTTGCTCGACTCGGCCCTTCAAGATGAAGAGGTCAACGTCCGGTTCCTCCACCGGATCGAGGAGCAAGCCGAGCGGCTGAACCAGTTGATCTTGGACCTCCTCCGCCTGGCCCGGCTCGAATCGGGGAGCGAGGTCTTTCAACACGAACCGCTCGACGTGGCCGAAGTCCTCGGATTATGCGTGGAAACGCACCGCGGGCGCGCTGAGGGGAAGGGGTTGACGCTGGCCCTCGACCTCGGCTCGATCGACCCGAAGGTCCGGATCGTGGCCGACGAGGAGGCGTTCCACCAAATCTTCGACAACCTGATCGACAATGCGATCAAGTACACCCCCGAATCGGGCCGGGTCGAGGTCATCTGTGGTCTGGATTCCGCCACCCAATTCGTCGAGATCACCGTGGCCGACTCGGGGATCGGCATCCCTCGCGACGACCTCCCGCGAATCTTCGAGCGGTTCTACCGGGTGGATAAAGCTCGGAGCCGCGAACTCGGCGGGACGGGGCTTGGCCTGGCGATCGCCAAGCATGTGGTCCAGTCCCTCGGCGGCCAGGTGACGGTTGAAAGTCGCCTCGGAGAAGGGTCGAAGTTTCGGGTCAAACTCCCCCGGTTAAGCCCGAGGTGAGCCGGTCCCTTCGGCTTCGGTCATCCGAAAAATATTCGATCTTCACGAAAACTTCATGCGAGGTTGATACGCTCGGGGGCCAATCGGGGCGCGTTCTTCAACTCCCGATGCCTCCTCCCGAGCATAAACTTCCTTTGAGACTTGATGGTCCTTCTCACCATGAACACGACCCTGCGGAGCAGCCGGACGCCATCCCTCGGCTGGATCGCCTTGATTGGCCTGCTGGCCTCCCTGACAGGGTGCGGCGGCTCGACCGACCAGACCAGCGGCGCTGGTGGACCAGTCACCGTCGATGGTTCCAGCACCGTGTTCCGGATCAGCAAGGCCGCTCAGGAAGCGTTCCAGAAGGCCTACGGCGAGACCGATGTGATTGTCAACTCGTCGGGGACCGGCGGCGGATTTACCAAATATCTCAACAACGAGATCGACATCGTCGACGCCTCGCGGCCGGCCAAGGCTGAGGAAGAATCCAAGGCGAAGTCGCAAGGTCTCGACTGGCTCAAGTTCCTGGTCGGCTACGATGGAATCAGCATCATCATCCACGCTCAGAACGACTTCGTCAAAGAGCTGAGCGTTCCGCAACTGGCTCGGCTTTGGAAGCCCGACAGCGACGTGAAGACCTGGAAAGACCTCGACCCGAGCTGGCCCGACCGCGAGATCAAGCTGTATTCCCCCGACGACAAGTCCGGGACGTTCGAGTTCTTCACCGAGGCTATCGTCGGCAAGGCCAAAAGCCAGCGCAAGAACGTCCAGGCCAGCTCGGACGACAATATCCTGGTCCGCGGAGTGGCCGGCGATCTGGATGGGATCGGCTATCTCGGTTACGCTTACTTTCAGGCCAACGCCGACAAGCTCCGGGTCGTGTCGGTCAAGCTGACCGCCGAAAGCCCCGCGGTCGCCCCCAACCCCGAGACGATCCTGGCCAAGACATATGCCCCGCTGTCCCGCCCACTGTTCATCTATGTGAAGAAGTCGGCTTACCGCCGGGCGCCGGTCGCGGCGTTCGTGGGCTTCTACCTCGACAAGATCGAGGAACTGGCGACCAGGGCGAAGTATGTCGCCCCGACGGCGGAAGACCGGGCGGCGAACAAGGCGACCCTCGACGCGGCCAAAGTCGTGACCCCCTCCGCCTGATGAGCGGCTCCCGGTCCACCAAAGGTTGAACCCCCTTGACCCCTGCCTCGACCGCTCCCTCGGTTGCCCCCGCGCCGCTCACGGGTCCGCCCACGTCGGCGCGATGGGCGGGTCCGTCGCCGTTCCAGGCCGTGGGCGAGCGGTTGGTCTTCGGGTTCTTGTTGCTCTGCGCCGTGGTCACGGTGATGACCACGGTGGGGATCGTGGTGATCCTCGGGGCCGAGACGGTCCACTTCTTCCAGTGGTCGGGTGAGACGCCGGTCGGGTTTTTGTTCGGGACCGAGCTGGCCCCCGAAGCGTCCCCCCCTCGGTTCGGGATCTTGCCCTTGATCTGGGGGACGATGGTGATCGCCTTCGGGTCGTCGGTGATCGCCCTGCCGATCGGGCTTCTGAGCGCGATCTACCTCAGCGAGTATGCCCCCCGTCGGGTCCGGGCCGTCCTCAAGCCGACCTTGGAGCTCCTCGCCGGCATCCCGACGATTGTTTATGGCTATCTGGCCGTCTTGCTGGTGACCCCTTGGCTCAAGGCGGTCTTCGAGCCGCTCGGGGTCGCGGTCGAGACGTTCAACGCCCTGAGCGCCTGCATTGTGGTCGGGATCATGATCATCCCGCTGGTCTCGTCATTGAGCGAAGACGTCCTGTCGGCGGTCCCCCGGGGGCTGCGCGAGGCCGGTTACGGTCTGGGGGCGACCAAGTTCGAGGTGTCCACCCGGATCGTCTTGCCGGCGGGGTTGTCGGGGGTGGCGGCGGCGTTCATCCTAGCGATCAGCCGGGCGATCGGCGAGACGATGGCTGTGGTCCTGGCCGCCGGCTCCCGCCCCCAGATCACGCTCAACCCGCTATCGTCGGTCGAGACGATGACGGCGTACATCGTCGGCGTCGCCAGCGGTGAGGCCGCCGCCGGCTCACCCGAAGCGCTCTCGCTATTCGGCGTGGGGATGGCCTTGTTCTTGATTACGTTGACGCTCAACATCGCCTCGGGCTTCGTGTTGCGGCGCTATCGCGAGGCGTACCACTGATGACCGAGGCGACCCCGCCCTTCTCCTACGAGCCTGACCGCCGCGCCCGTCGGGTGATGGGACCGATCTTCGGGCTGGCCTGCCTGGTAGCGACCTCTACCGGCGTGGTCGTCTTGGCGGTGATGCTCGGCGCGGTAATCGGCACCGTCGTCCGCGACGCCGGTCGGCGCTCGGTCTGGGGGACGATCAGCCATCTCATCACGGACATCCAGTCGAGCGACCCCCAGTTCGCCGGGTTCCGCGCTGGGGTCGCCGGGAGCTTGTGGCTCCTCGGGCTGGTCGCCGTCTTCGCCATCCCGGTCGGGGTCGGCGCGGCGGTCTTCCTCGAAGAGTTCACCCCGCCCGGTCGGGTCCGGCGGATCATCCAGCTCAACATCGCCAACCTCGCCGGCGTCCCGTCGATCGTCTACGGCATCCTCGGCCTGGCGGTGTTCGTCCGGGCGTTCGGCGCCAAGCCGCTCGCCCTGGGGCCGACGCTCTGGTCGGGGGCGTTGACCCTCGGGCTGCTGATCTTGCCGGTGATCGTGATCGCCACCCAGGAAGCCCTCCGAACCGTCCCCGGATCGCTTCGCCAGGCGGCCATGGCGCTAGGGGCGAGTCGGTGGCAGGTAGTCCGCGACCACGTCCTCCCGTCGGCTGTCCCGGGAATCTTGACCGGCGTGATCCTCGCCCTCTCACGCGCGATCGGCGAGACGGCCCCCTTACTGATGGTCGGAGCCGCCGGGTCGATCTTGCGTGTCCCCAAAGGGCCGTCGAGCCGGTACACCGCGCTGCCGGTCGAAATCTACAACTACGCCAAAGATCCCGATGTGAAGTTCCAAGCGGTCGCCGCGGGCGGTATCCTGTTGTTGTTGGCCTTGCTCCTCACGATGAACGCGACGGCCATCGTGATCCGGAATCGTTATGCCCGATCCTCGCGAGGCTGAGCCGAACATGAGCGTTCACCAAGCCCCGACTCCCGCGACACCCGCTCCGATCATGCCGGCACCGGTTCCCCTGGAAGCCGGCCACCCTCTTGAGCCTCATACACCGGTGCTCGCGACCCAGAACCTCCAGGTCTGGTACGGCCCGTCACTGGCCCTCAAAGCCATCACGATCGCCATCCCGCGCAACCGGATCACCGCCTTGATCGGTCCGTCCGGGTGTGGCAAAAGTACCTTGCTCCGCTGCTTCAACCGGATGAACGACCTGATCCCAGGCGCCCGGATGGAAGGCAGGATCACCTTCGACGCCCAGGACATCGCCGCGGCCGAGGTCGACCCGGTCGCGCTTCGACGTCGGATCGGGATGGTGTTCCAGAAGCCGAACCCGTTCCCCAAAAGCATCTACCAGAACGTCGCCTGGGGGGCGAGGATCAATGGCTATCAAGGCGACATGGACGACCTGGTCGAACGCTCGCTCCGCCGAGCCGCGCTCTGGGACGAGGTCAAGACCAAGCTCCACCGCTCGGGCATGGAACTTTCCGGAGGCCAGCAGCAAAGGCTTTGCATCGCCCGGACCCTGGCCGTCGAACCCGAAGTGATCTTGATGGACGAGCCATGCTCGGCCCTCGACCCGATCTCGACGGCGCGGGTCGAAGACCTGATGGACGACCTCAAAGCCGACTACACGATCGTCATCGTCACCCATAACATGCAGCAAGCCCGACGGGTCAGCGACCTGACCGCTTGCTTGATGCTCGACGATGGGGCGGTCAACAACGGCCAGCGAACCGGGATCATCGCCGAGTTCAGCCCGACCGACCGCCTCTTCACCAACCCGGTCGATCCCCGGACCGAAGCCTACATCACCGGGCGGATCGGCTGAACGCCAGAACCTGTCACGGCACCTGCCGATACTTCTGGCGGATGAGTTCCCGGCATCGGTTGCTCGCTCCTTGTGGGGTGTTCGGACCTTTGGCTATCCTGGGTTTCCATGATGGCCGAGATCGATCGTGGTTCTCGGGAGGGTGAGCGATGCGCGGTCAATTCACGCTCGAGTTCTGGCGGGATGGCGATTGGTACGTTGGGCGGCTCATCGAGGTTCCGGGAGTTTTCAGTCAGGGCGGATCGCTCGAAGAGCTTCGAGAAAATATTCAGGATGCTTACGACCTGATCGTGACTCGGACCCGGACCCCAGCCCCGAACACCGCCCAGCGTCAGCCGGTGGAGCTTGAGGTGTGAAGCGTCAGGCGTTGATCCGGGAACTAACGCGGTCCGGGTGCGAGTTCGCGAGAAACGGGCGGCGGCATGACGTTTACCGCAACCCGGCCAACGGGCGGCAGGCTCCCGTGCCCCGCCACCGTGAGGTTGCCGATACGCTGTGCGAGGTGATCCGCAAGCAACTCGGGATTGGGGATGCGGGCGTCAATGACGCCTGACCCAATGCGGGATTGTTGCCCGACTTTTCCCAAAACGACCACTAAATCTTCACAATCGCCCGGTAGCATTAGACAAAATCGTCGAGCGAGGCAATGATTGGTGCGGTCCTTCCCGAGTGATCGAGTCCCCCATGCCTAAGCCGAAGATTCTCGTCGTCGAGGATGAGCGTGCCCTGGTCGAAGTGTTGGCGTACAACCTCGAACGCGAAGGGTTCGAGTGCTTGGTCGCTTACGACGGGCAGGACGGCCTTCGGCAGGCGCAGATCAAGCTCCCCGACTTGATCGTGCTGGACCTAATGCTCCCGCTCAAGGGGGGGTTGGACGTTTGCCGCGAGTTGCGCCAGGGGACGCGTACCCGCGACATCCCGATCATCATGGTCACCGCCAAGGCCGAGGAGTCCGACCAGCTCGTCGGCTTCGCCACCGGGGCGGACGACTACGTCACCAAGCCGTACTCGATGAAGGTGTTGATCCAGCGGATCAAAAAAGAACTCCGGCGGCGGCAACTTCAGGACGAGCCGAACTCGGCCACGGTTTATGAGAGCCAGGGGGTCGTCATCGACCGCCACCGCCACCGGGCCTTGCTCGGGAGCGAAGAACTCCCGCTGACGCCGACCGAGTTCCGCCTCCTGGAAACCTTGCTTCGCCAGGCGGGCCGGGCGTTTACCCGGCACGAGTTGATGGACTCGGCGATCGGCGAGGATGCGGTGGTCCTGGAGCGAACCATCGACGTCCACGTCAAGAGCCTGCGGAAGAAGCTTGGCGACGCCGCTGACCTCATCGAGACGGTTCGCGGCGTCGGCTATCGATTCCACGAGCCTCGCCTGGTCGAATCCTGACCGGCGGGATCGGTGACGTCGTCGGGACCGGCCATTCGGCCGGCGGCGCAGCCATCGCCCCACGCCCATCGACCAGCTCGGCGCGGACCACCGAGACTTCGCGGGGGGCTTCGATCCCGAGCCGGACTTGTCCCCCTTCGAGCCGGACGACGGTCACGCACACGTCGTTGCCGATGTACAGCTTTTCCATGAGCTTGCGCGTCAGTACCAACATGAGTGCCAGTCCTTGAGGGGTTGGAAAGGTGGAAGGGGGCCGGGACTTGCGATTCGTCCCGCTTGCCGTTCCGTTTGGTCGTCATCGATCTGACGGAACTCTAGGTTATGGACCAAGCTCGCGGTGGCGAGCCGCGCGGATTTTTGGAGTGTTATCCTTATTTTGGCTTGACTCACCAGCGGATGGCGCGGTCGGGGCCATCCGGTGACCGGTCTTGGACAAACGCCGTGATATCTGGCAGCATGGACGACCTCCTACAATTGAGTGTCGGACGAGGTCGGGCCAAACTCATCGAGATTCGGTGATGGCGCCGGCCGATCTTCGTGAGGTCATCATGTCGCACTCGCCGGTCATCATCATCGGTTCAGGCTCCGCGGGGCTTACCGCGGCGGTTTATACGGCTCGGGCCAACTTGAAGCCGATCGTTTTCGAGGGGAAGGAACCGGGCGGGCAGTTGACCTGGACCACCGAGGTCGAGAACTTCCCCGGCTTCCCCGAAGGTGTCCTGGGGCCTAAGCTGATGGACAACATCCGCGACCAGGCCAAACGCTTTGGGGCGGACTGCCGGTTCGAAAAGGTCACTAAGGTCGACCTGTCGCAACGCCCCTTCAAGGTCACGGCCAACGACGACGCCATGTTCCTCGAAGGTAAGGAAACCGAGTACACTGCCGACGCCCTGATCATCGCCACCGGCGCCTCGGCCCGGACGCTCGGTCTGCCCGAGGAGATGGAATACATGGGCTACGGTCTTGGGACTTGCGCCACCTGCGACGGTGCCTTGTACAAGGGGAAGCGGGTCGCGGTGGTCGGCGGTGGCGACACGGCGGTCGAGGAAGCCGTCTTCTTGACCCGCCACGCCAAGCAGGTCACCTTGGTCCACCGTCGCGACTCGCTCCGGGCGTCGAAGTTCATGCAGGACCGGATCTTTGCGAACAAGAAGGTCGACTACGCCTGGAACTCGACTCCGACCGAGTACCTCGGCGAGAAGGAGCCGTACAAGGCCCTCAAGGGAATCCGGGTCAAAGGACCCAACGGCGACGGGACCCGCGACCTGGAGTTCGACGGCGTGTTCCTGGCGATCGGCCACTCGCCGAACACCGAGGCATTCCAGGGGCAACTCGCCATGACCCCCGAAGGCTACCTGATCAACCGGGCCGCGCTCGCCTGGAAGGGGATCGAAGCCCCCGCCGGCTTGCGCGACTCGCTCCCGAACTACGGGACAGCCACCAGCGTCGAAGGGGTCTTCGCCGCCGGCGACGTGGTCGACACCCACTACCGCCAGGCAATCACCGCCGCCGGGTCGGGTTGCTCGGCCGCGATCGATTGCGAGCGGTGGCTGGAAAGTCAGCATGAATAACAGGCCGCGATTGCCGAGGCGCTGGTCCGGACGTAAGCTCGGTCGGGTGAGGCCGGCGGAGCAGGTCAGCCGGTCCGCTCCGCCAGCCCACTCAAACCCGGCAAAATCGTCGAACGTCTCGCTCGCTGACTTTTCGGATTGAATCGACTACAATCCAGATTACAGCGCTCGGACTTCGTTCGTTCGGACCAAGGCGTCCGTCCATTTCGCGCCCCTTCCGTTGAGTTTTGAGGGATCAAGAACGTCATGGAGAGTCGATCGCCCCAGGAGCCGTCGCGTCGTCCCCCGGTCAATGGGCACAAGCCCAGCGGGGCGGGCGGTTCGTCGACTCCTCCTTGGATCTGGGTGTTCCTGATCACCGTCGTGGTCTTGATCGCCTATATGCTTTCAGGTCGCAAAGAAACGTCCGTGAACTTTAGCCCCTGGTTCATGGAACAGGTCAAGAACGACAACATCGAATACATCGCCATCGATAATCTGTCGATCCGGGGCAAACTTTGGACGCCCGTCGATTATCATCCGCCCGCGCCCGAGAAGCCGATCAAGAACGTCGAGTTGTTTTCGACCGCGTTTCCGTCGGAAGCCTCGATCAAGCCGGTCATCGATGAGTTGGAAAATCGGGGAAAAGGTACGCGACCCGACGGGACCGAGTACCGGAAGGGCGGCACCGCCCCGCCCCGGATCGACCCGGTTGCGCGTGAGGGGGCCAACAGCCTGGTCTGGTTCACGCTCCTGGTCCCGACGCTGGGCCTGGTCCTCTTGATCTTCGTGATGATGCGCCGCGCCCGCGACCAATTCGACGGCGGGATCTTGGGCAACTTCGTCAAGAACCCGGCGAAGCGGCACGATAAGTCGAAGCAGCGCACCACCTTCGAGGAAGTCGCCGGCCTGGAAAACGCTAAGAGCGAACTTCAGGAGATCGTCGAGTTCCTCAAGAGTCCCGAAAAGTTCCAGCGACTGGGCGGGCGCATCCCCAAGGGGGTCTTGCTCAACGGCCCGCCGGGAACCGGCAAGACGTTGCTCGCTCGGGCCGTGGCGGGTGAGGCCGGGGTTCCGTTCTTCTCGATCTCGGGTTCCGAGTTCATCCAGATGTTCGTCGGCGTTGGTGCCAGCCGGGTCCGCGACATGTTTAAGACCGCCCGCGAGAACAGCCCGTGCATCCTCTTCGTCGACGAGATCGACGCCGTCGGTCGGGTCCGAGGGGCTGGCCTGGGTGGTGGTCACGACGAGCGCGAGCAGACCCTCAACCAGATCCTCACCGAGATGGATGGGTTCTCGCCGACCGAGAGTGTTATTGTCCTTGCCGCCACCAACCGCCCCGACGTCCTCGACCCCGCGTTGCTTCGACCCGGTCGGTTCGACCGTCATGTCACGGTCGATCGCCCGACCAAAAAGGGGCGCTGGGAAATCCTCAAGGTCCACACTCGGAACATCCCACTGGCCGAGGATGTGGACCTTGATGGGATCGCCCGGGGGACTGTCGGGATGAGCGGGGCCGACCTGGCCAACCTCGTCAACGAGGCCGCGCTCTTGGCGACCCGCGAGGACAAGGACAAGGTCGACATGGCCTCCTTCGACGCGGCTCGCGACAAGGTCATCATGGGGGCGAAGCGCGAGGAGATCATCACCGAGAAGGAAAAGCGGCTTACGGCGTATCACGAGGTCGGCCATGCCCTGGTCGCCTGGTTGATCCCCGAGGCCGACCCGGTCCACAAGGTGACGATCATCCCGCGCGGTCGGGCCTTGGGTGTGACCCAGTTCCTGCCGACCGAGGAGCGGATGAGCTTCTACGAGCGCGATATCCGCGCGATGCTCGCCGTCGGCCTCGGTGGCCGGGCGGCCGAGCGGCTAATGTTCGACGACTTGTCGGCCGGCGTCGCCGACGATCTCAAGCGGACGACGCGACTTGCCCGGATGATGGTCTCGCAGTTCGGGATGAGCCAGCGCGTCGGCCCCGTCTCGTTCCGCGACTCCGACGAACACCCGTTCCTGGGCCGCGAAATGGGTGAGGTCCGCGACCACTCCGAGCACACCGCGCAGCTCATCGACGAGGAAGTCGCGCGAATCCTCCGCGAAGAAGACGACCGGGCGTACCGCGTCCTGTCCGATCACCGCGACGACCTCGAACGGTTGACCGAAGCGCTCATGGAGCGTGAAGTCCTCTCGGTTCTGGAGATCGAGGCCCTGATCGGCAAGCGTCCCGGCATGGCGGTCACGCCGAAAGAGGACGAGATCGTCGCGTCGCTCGACAACCCGACCGGCAGCGAGCCGATGGCCAACGGCACCCCGTTGTAAACCTCCAGCGAACGGGTGGTTGGGGATCAAAGCGTTGATCTCCCGGCTACCCGTCTCCTTGTTTTGATCCACCGCCCGGGACGAGATCGCCGTGAGTGAACCAACCGCCACCGACCTCAATCCCGCCGCCGCCTACTTTCCGGCCTCGGTCATCTGCGCTGGGGTGGTGGTGGCCGACCACCTGAGCACGCCGATCGCGCACCTCCCCGCGGCCGGTGAACTTGTTCCCGCCGACGACTTGATCCTCAACATAGGCGGCTGCGCGACCAATGCCGCCGTGGTCCTCAGCAAGCTCGGCGTCCGGGCGCAAGTCTGCGGCCGGGTTGGGGATGACGCTTTCGGTCGGTTCATCGCCGACACCCTGCGGGCTCACGGCGTCGAACCGTCGGGTCTGCGGGTCGACCCCACGCAGGCGACCAGCCAAAGTTTGATCATCAACGTCGAGGGGCAAGACCGCCGGTTCATCCACAGCTTCGGCGCGAACCGGGGGTTTTTGGCAAGCGACCTCGACCGGGCGTTCGAGCCAGGGAATCCGCCTCCCAAGGTCCTCTATCTTGGCGGCTTTTTCGTCTTGCCCGGCCTCGACCCCGCTGCGCTTGCCGAGCGGTTCGAGCGTGCCCAGGCTCAAGGGACGACCACGGTCCTCGACGTGGTGACGCCCGGCCCCGGCGATTACCTGGCCCAGATCCAGCAAGTTCTCCCGCACGTTGACGTGTTCTTGCCCAACACCGATGAGGCGACCCTGATCCTTGGGACCGCCGACCCTGTCCGCCAGGCGCTTGCCTTCCGCGACATGGGAGCCCGCCGGGTGGTCGTCACTCGCGGCGATCAAGGGGCGATCGTCGTGTCCGACACGCTCCGGGTCCGGGTGGGGATCTACTCCGTCGCCACCGTCGACGGGACCGGCGGCGGCGACGCTTTCGCCTCCGGCTATATCGCGGGTCTGGTCGATGGGCTTGCCGAACTCGACTGCCTCCACCTCGCCAGCGCCCTGGGGGCCAGTTGCGTCCGCTCCGTCGGCGCTACCGCCGGGACCTTCGACCGCCCCCAGGCCGACGCCTTCATCCAAGCCCGCGACCTCCCGATCGACCCGATCTGATCGGTCGTCCAGGCTCGCGGGGAATCGCCCCGTTTTCCAGTCATCCCTAATGTCCCGTCATGGCCCATCAGGCCGGGCCGCTCGCTTCCGGGAGTAGGCTTCGCCCCACCGCGCCATCGAGCCGACGATCGGGCCGAGGCTTCGGGCGATCTCGGTCAAGGAATATTCGACCTTCGGGGGGACTTGGGCATAGACCTCCCGGTGGACCAGGCCGTCGCGCTCCAACTCCCGGAGATGGGCGGTCAACATCTGCTGCGTCGCGTCGGGTAGGAGCCGTCGGAGTTGGCCGAAGCGATGGGTGCCCTTGTTCAGGTGATGGAGGATCAAAGGCTTCCATTTCCCGCTCAGCAGATGCAGCACCACCTCGACCGGACAGTCTTCCGAATGCATCGGTTCCATCGCCGCCCCTGGTATGGAATTCCTGACTATCTCGGGAAAAACAGCCTTCTTGCCCGGTATCAGCCTACCACCTACGATGCCCTGGGGAAAGGCGAGACGTCGTTCAAAGGAGACTACACTCATGCAATTCTTTGTTATTTTCACGCCCAATAAAAAGTTCGAGACGGAGGGTATGCCAGCCGATTTCGCGGATCTGGAACTCCGGGAGCAGGCTCAAGTGCGGGTCCTCTACGCGGGGGGAGGTGCTCGGCAGGTGTGGGCGCTCAAATCGCCGGACGGGAAAATCCTCGGCGGTACTATCCTGTTTGAAGCCGAGTCCCGGGAGCACCTGCAAGAGATGATCGACAGCTTCCCCCTCGTT
>JAABUX010007540.1_pt1 | contig 12744 bp, 14 predicted proteins | sample 5561851 | NCBI WGS metagenome assembly JAABUX01 (sample SAMN10711883, study PRJNA513361) | rock metagenome | isolation source: Antarctica rocks | place: Antarctica: Victoria Land, Richard Nunatak red sandstone | collected 2016-01-03 | reverse complement strand
CGGACGACGAGGTGGTCCTGTAGGTTGCGCCCGACCGCGGGCCGGTGCAGCGCGACCGGGATGCCGAGGTTTTGCAGCGCCTGCCCGTCGCCGATGCCGGAGCGCAGCAGCAGCGCCGGGCTCATGAGGGCGCCGGCGCACAGCACCGTCTCGCGCGCCGCGACGAAGGTCTGGTCGGCGCCGTCTTGCCGCGCCACGCATCCCGTGACCCGGCCGCCCTCGACCGTGAGGCGATGCACCGCGACCCCGGTCAGCACGCGCAGGTTTGGCCGCCGCCGCGCCGGCGCGAGATAGGCGCGGGCGGTGCTGCAGCGGAAGCCGCCGCGCACGTTCATCTGGATCGGCGCCACGCCCTCGATGGAGTCGGCGTTGATGTCGCGATGGCGCTGGATGCCGCACGCGACCGCCGCTTCGATGAAGGCGGCCGCGCCGGCCGATAGGGCGTGCGGCTCGCTGACCGTGATGGGTCCGCCGACGCCGCGGCGCTCGCTCGGCGTGCCCTGCCAGTTCTCGATCCGGCGGAATACCGGCAGCACGTCGTCATACGCCCACCCGCTCGCGCCGGCCTGCGCCCAACGGTCGTAATCGTGCGGCGATCCGCGCAGGAAGACGAGCCCGTTGACGCTGCCGGACCCGCCCAGCACCCGTCCCCGCGGCCAGCCGATCGACCGTCCGCCGAGTTCCGCCTCGGGCTCGGTCGCGAGCTTCCAGTCGTAGCGCCCGGACAGGAACAGCCGTGCGTAGCCGGCGGGGATGTGGATCCAGGGGTCGCGGTCCTCGGGCCCTGCCTCGAGCAGCGTGACGGTCGCCTTAGGATCCTCGGACAGCCGGGCGGCGAGGATGCACCCGGCCGTGCCACCGCCGATGACCAGGTAGTCGGATCGGTTCACGCCACCGGCGCGACGCCTAGCGGATCGAGCCGATAGCCGCCGCCTTCAGTGACGAGGAGGCGAGCGTTGCCCGGGTCGGGCTCGATCTTCTGCCGCAGTCGGTAGATATGAGTCTCGAGCGTGTGCGTCGTGACGTTGGCGTTGTAGCCCCACACCTCGTTCAGCAGCACCTGCCGCGCCACCGGCCGGGTTCCGGCGCGATAGAGGAATTTCAGGATCGCGGCCTCTTTTTCGGTCAGCCGGATGCGCCGGTTCTTGACCGGCTCCTGCAGCAGCTTGGCGCTCGGCCGGAACGTATAAGGGCCGATGGTGAACACCGCGTCCTCGCTGTTCTCGAAGATGCGGAGCTGCGCGCGCAGCCGGGCCAGCAGCTCGGCCAGCCGGAACGGCTTGGCGATATAGTCGTTCGCCCCCGCGTCGAGCCCGCGCACCACGTCCTGCTCGTCGTCCGAGCCGGTCAGCATGATGATCGGCATCCGCAATCCCTGCCGCCGGAAGCTCGCGCAGAGGTCGCGGCCATCGCCGTCGGGCAGCGTCACGTCGAGGATCACGGCGTCGAACCGGGCGTCGCGCGCGGTCACCATCGCCTCCGCCTCGCTGATCGTCCCAGCCTGTGCGGCGGTAAATTCGCCGTCGAATTCGAGCTGCTCGACGAGCGTGTCGCGCAGGGTGACATCGTCGTCGACAATGAGGATCGGCCGCTCACCCGCCATGCGTCTTCTCGTCTCCAAGTTCCGCGAATCAACGTCGCGGGTCAAATAGATAGCACACAATCGGGTGAACACCTGCTTCGTGATCGCCCGCCGCTCACCCAACGCAGCGCGACGCTGCTTCCACTCACCATCTTTCCAACCATCCGCACACATATTGGTGAGCTTTGCGCGGCCGCGTCTTTGCGCCGCGCGGCGGCCTCCGGCATAAGCCCACTCCTGCATAAACCGCGAGCCATGTCGCAAGACACGTCCCCCCTCTCCCCCTTCGCCGCCGACCCGGTGCTGGCCCACATGCGGCCGGTGCATCGCGCCATCGCCGAACTCCGCCGCGGCGCGCCGATTTTGCTGGAGGGCGAAGCCACGCTCGTCCTCTGGGCGGCCGAGACGGTCGGCGCGCAGGGCCTGGCCGAAGCCGCACCGCTCTGCGCCGGGCCGCCGGTGCTCCTGCTCGCACCGACGCGGGGTGCGGCGCTGCTGCGGCGGCCGGTGCAGGAGCAGGTCGTGGCATTGCGCACCGCAGGCCTGCTCGACCCGGCGATGCTGCGCGGCATGGCCGACCCCATCGCACCGCAACTCCTCGCCGAACCGCCCGAGCCGGCCGCCCTCCCGCCCGACGCGGACGCCGCCCTCGCGCTGGCCAAGCTCGCGCGCCTGCTGCCCGCCGTCCTCGCCGCCCCCGCCCGCACCGGCGCGGCCGCCCGCGCCGGCAGCCTCGACCTGCTCACGGTCCGCGCCCGAGACGTGCTGGCCTACCCGAACGCCGCGGCCGCTGCGCTGGTCCGGGTTGCCGAGGCCGTGGTCCCGCTCGAGGCGGCGCGCGGGGCCCGGATCGTCGCCTTTCGCGCGCCTGATTCCGCCATCGAGCACCTCGCCATCGTCGTCGGCGCTCCCGACCTGGTGCCCGTGGGCGCCCCCGCCCCTCTCGTCCGCCTGCATTCCGAGTGCTTCACCGGCGACCTGCTCGGCAGCCTGCGCTGCGATTGCGGCCCGCAGCTCCACGCCGCCCTGGCGCGCATCGGCCAGGAAGGCGCGGGCGCCTTGCTCTATCTGGCGCAGGAGGGCCGCGGTATCGGCCTCGTCAACAAGCTGCGCGCCTACACGCTGCAGGACCGCGGGCTCGACACGGTGGACGCCAACCGCGCGCTCGGCTGGCATGCCGACGAGCGCAATTTCATGGTCGCGGCGACCATGCTCGGTCAGCTCGGCATCGCCCGGGTCCGCCTGTTGACCAACAATCCCGACAAGGTCGCGGCCCTCTCGGCCTGCGGCATCGAGGTGGCGGCGCGCGAGCCGCTCGTGATCCCGCCAAACGGGGTCGACGACCGCTACCTCGCGACCAAGGCGGACCGGCTCGGTCACCTGCTTTGATGGCACGCGGCTTGCGTAACCATCGGGCATGATCCTCCCCGCTCCCGGTCCGATGGACTACACACGGCTCTTCGGCAACGCCATGCCGCCTGATGGCGCCGGCACGATCGGCGAGAACGGCGTCTGGCCGACCCCGGCCAAGGCCACCCGCCAGGAGGTCGTCAACGGGCTCAACCCCCTGCATTATGTGCCGCTGGTCGGCATGATTTACCGGGCAGCCACCGGCGAGCAGATCCCGACCACCATGCGCGTGGCCGGCGCCGGCATCCTCGGCGGCCCGCTCGGCATGATCGGCGCGGCCTTCATGAGCCTGCTCGAGGAGATCGTGCAGATGAAGCCCGACACGTCGCGGCCGCCGACGCCGGCGGGCATGTCGGTCACCGGGTCGGAGGCGGGCGTCGAACCGGTGACCCCCGGGACGATGACCGGCACGCAATACGTGACGCTCGGGACCGAGGCGCCGGAGTTCCTGCAGAGCCCGCCCGACACCGCCCTCGCCCAGCGTGGTGCGAGCGCCTATCAGAGTGCCGCGATGGAATTTCAGCGGAGTCAGTCGTGGGAGAAGGGCCTGGCCTGAACGAAGCAACCGTCGCCGCAGACGGACGCTTCCGGTTTCAAGGCACGATCTATCGCGCCGCCCTGGGCGCCGGCGGGATCTTGCCGCACAAGCGCGAGGGTGATGCCGCGACGCCGCAAGCCGCCCTGCCGCTACGCCGCGTCCTCTACCGCGCCGACCGGCTGCCGCGCCCGCGCTGCGCCGTCCCGGTGATGCCGCTCGCCCCTCACGACGGCTGGTGCGACGACCCGGCGCATGCCGATTACAACCGCCCCGTCCGCCTCCCCCACGACGGCCGCCACGAAGCGCTCTGGCGCGCCGACCCGCTCTACGACGTCGTCGGTATCCTCGGCTGGAACGACGCGCCGGTGCAGAAAGCCTTCGGCAGCGCGATCTTCCTTCACGTCGCCCGCCCCGACTACGCGCCGACCGAAGGCTGCGTCGCACTCACGTTGCCCGACCTGCTGGCCGTCCTCGCCGCCGGGCTGGTGACGGTGCGCGTGCTCTAGCGGGTCGATTGAAATGCCTGGCACGGTCAAAAGCCCTCTCCCGCTGGCGGGAGAGGGTTGGGTGAGGGTGGGAGTCGCGGGCTGACGGCTTCAGGTTTGCGGGACCCACCACCCTCTCCCCGGCCCTCTCCCGCCAGCGGGAGAGGGAGACGGAGTGCCGTTACAGCGGCCTGCTAGGGCTTCGGTCTTGGCGGATAGGCCTTGTGCAGCTCGGCCTTCATCGTCTCGCCCACGCGCCAGCCCGTCACGAGCAGGACGAGCTGCAGCGCAATCATGATGATGAAGAAGCCGAAATAAAGGGCCACGAAGATGCTGGGGAACACGACGTTTCGCGCCGTGCGAACGTCGTTGAAGAAGTAGAGCACCGCGAGCCCGAACCCCGCGATGATGCCCGTCATCACGAAAGGCTGCCAGTTATACAGCTCGATGAACCCGTAGCGGCACTCGCGCCGCAACGCGACCTCCTTCGGGTCGGAGCCGTTATTGATGTCCCACTTGGTCTTCAGCGCCTGCAACTTGGACAGCCAGTTGCCGAGATGGATCGAGAACAGGCTCACCAGCAACCCGAACAAGCTCATCAGCGACCCGGCCAGCGTCGTCAGCGTCGTCGGTTCCATCGCTCAAGCCTCCAACCGCGCGAGAATGGTGCCGACCAGCCCGGATGGCAGGCCGATCAAGCGCCGCACCGGCCCGGCGGACCGCGTCGTCACATAGCGCTGCAACGGATCGGCCGCATCGAGCCCGGCCAGCACGACCTTCAGCTCGCGATACGCGGCCCCGTCAAGCGGGATCGAGACCGTCTTCTCGGCGTCCCCATTGGCCAGGTTCGCCGCGGCCTCCTGTTGCGCCGCCTGCACCGCCTCGCGCAGCGCCTTGCGCCCAAGCTGGCGCCACTGTGTCTGCTGCCGCTCGAGCAGCACGCGCGCGAGGTATCCGGCCCGGCCGTACGAGATCCCGAAATCGTTGAACAGCCGCTCGGCCGAGGGCGGCTCGCCCGGATAGAACGCCGGCAACAGCTGCAGCAGCCACTCCGCCTGCATTTCGCTGATCGACTGATAGCTCGTCCGCCCCGCCATCCAAGCTACCATCTGCTGGAGCGCGATGCGGGCCAGGACCTCGCGCTTGGCCGGGTCGGACTGGAGCTGGCGGGCGATCGGGGCGGCGAGCGAGGCGATCTGCGCGTCGTCGATCTCGGTCGCGAACTTCATCGGCGCATCCTGCAGACGTTGCGGCGCTGTATCAGAAGTCGGGACGGCCGACAATTCCGGGCTGCGCGAAAGAGGATCGCCAGCGCGACTCGGCGGAGGCACTCTACCGCCAAAGCGGGAGGCGGCGATGGAGTTCGATTTGACCGGCCGGGTGGCGGTCGTGACCGGCGGCGGGCGCGGACTGGGACGCGCCATCGCGACCGGGCTCGCGCGTCACGGCGCCCACCTCGTGCTCTGCGGGCGCGACAAGGCGACGCTCGAGCAGGCCGCATCCGAGATCGGCGGCGACGTTCTGGTCCAGCCCGCCGACGTCTCGCGCGAGGCGGACATGATCGCGCTCCGCGACGCCGCCCTCGCCCGCTTCGGCCGCATCGACGTCCTGGTCAACAACGCCGGCGTCAACCCGATCTACAAGACGATCGACAAGACCAGCTTCGAGGAATGGCGGCACGTGCTCGACGTCAACCTCTCGGGCGTGTTCCTCGGCCTCAAATATCTCGGCGCGGCCATGGCCGAGGCCGGGCGCGGCTCGATCGTCAGCATCAGCTCGGTCGCGGGCCACGTCGGCCTGCGCCGCTCGGTGCCGTATTGCGCGACCAAGGGCGGTGTCGAACTCATGACCAAGGCCGCAGCACTCGACTGGGCGGCCCGCGGCGTGCGCGTCAACTGCATCGCGCCGGGCTATTTCGAGACGGACCTGACCGCGGCCATGATCGCCAACGAGACCCTGTCGTCGCGCCTGCTCGCGCAGACCCCGATGGGCCGCTTCGGCCGCGACCCCGACATCGTGGGTGCGGCGGTGTTCCTGGCCAGCGACGCGAGCGCCTACATGACCGGCCAGAGCCTCGTCGTCGACGGCGGCTACCTCGCCGCCTGACGCGATGCCTGACGCGATGCCGCCCGACGCAACCCGGGCCCGCTCCGCCGCGCTACACGGCCAGCATGCTCGAGGACAGAATGGCCGGTCCGAAACCCGATAAAGTTCGCTACGCCGTCGTCGGCGCCGGCTGGATCAGCCAGGCGGCGTTCATGCCGGGCGTGCTGCAGACCAGCAATTCGGTGATGACCGCGCTCGTCACCGGCGATCACCGCAAGGCCGAGGCGCTCGGCGCCCGCTACGGCATCGAGCGCATTTATCATTACGATGCCTGGTCGGCCGCGCTCGATAGTGGCGGGTTCGACGCGGTCTATCTCGCGACGCCCAATTGGCAGCACCGCCAATACGCCGTCCCCGCGCTCGAGCAAGGCATTCACGTGCTGCTCGAAAAGCCGATGGCGACGAGCGAGGAGGATTGCCGCGCCATCGACGAGGCGGCCAAGCGCGGCGGCGCCAAGCTGATGCTGGCCTACCGGCTGCATTTCGAGCCGGCCTCGCTCGAGGCGATGCGGGTCGTGCACGAGGGCGCCCTCGGCCGGGTCGGCCTGTTCACGTCGAGCTTCACGCAGGGGATCGATACCCAGAACCACCGCGCCCAGAACGGCTTCTGGGCCGGCCCGGTCGCCGATCTCGGCCCCTATCCAATCAACGCCGTCCGCAACCTGTTCCGCGCCGAACCGGTCGAGGTCATGGCCTGGGGCTCGCAAGCGATGGCGCTCGGCTTCCACGACACGGTCTGCGTCCACCTGCGCTTCGAAGACGGACGCATGGCGCAGTTCACCGTCGGCTACGGGCTTGAGGGCGTCAACGAATACCGCCTGACCGGCGATCAGGGCTCGCTGCTCGTGCGCCCGGCCTACAGCCTGCAATCCGGCCTCGCGCACGAACTCATCCAGGACGGGCGCTCGCTGCCGACGCAGTTCCCCGCCGTCGATCAGTTCGCAGGCGAGACGGAATACTTCTCCGACTGCATCCAGACCGATCGCGAACCTGAGCCCGACGGCGAGGAGGGCCGGCTCGACGTGCGCATCGTCGCCGCCATCGAGCGCGCGTTGCAGACCGGGCGCGCGCAGGAGCTGCCGCCGACCTACCGCAGCAAGCGTCCGCTGCCCGACCAGCGCTATGATTTTCCGCCGTCCCGGCCGCCGGAACTGGTGCACGCCGCCCCGCCCGCGGGGTAGCTTTCGCGTGCGATCCGGGGGACACTCCCGAGATAGAGGGAGGAAATGAACATGTCACGAGTGGCATTGGTCACAGGCGGCACGCGCGGTATCGGCGAGGCGATCAGCAAGGCGTTGAAGGAGGCGGGGCGCACGGTGGTGGCGAGCTACGCCGGCAACGTCGCCGCCGCCGATGCGTTCCACCAGGAGACCGGGATCGCCGTCATCCGGTTCGACGCCGGCAGTTTCGGGGCGTGTGAGCAGGCGGTCCAGAAGATCGAGGGCGAGCACGGCCAGATCGAGATCCTCGTCAACAACGCCGGCATCACCCGCGATTCGACCATCGCCAAGCAGACCCGCGAGATGTGGGATGCGGTGATCGACACCAACCTCGGCTCCTGCTTCAACCTGTGCAAGCTGACGTTCGAGGGGATGCGCGGCAAGAAGTTCGGCCGCATCGTCAATATCGGCAGCATCAACGGCCAGGCCGGACAGTATGGCCAAGTCAACTACGCCGCCGCCAAGTCCGGTATCCACGGCTTCACCAAGGCGCTCGCGCAGGAAGGCGCGCGCTTCGGCATCACCGTCAACGCGATCGCGCCCGGCTACGTCGATACCGAGATGGTCCGCGCGGTGCCGGCCGACGTGCTGCAGAAGATCGTCGCGCGCATTCCGATGGGCCGCCTCGGCCACGCGAGCGACATCGCCCGCGGGGTGCTGTTCCTAACCGCCGACGACGGCGATTTCCTGACCGGTTCGACGCTCTCGATCAACGGCGGCCAGCATATGTATTAAGCCCGCCCGCGGCGCCACGATCTTCGCCGCCACCTTGGCTGGCTGCGGCGCGATCGTGCTGTGGTCGTTCCTGGCGCTGCTGAGCCGGGCCGCATCGGGCGTTCCGGCGCTGCAACTGACGGCGATGGCGTTCGCCGTCTCGGGCGGCGTCGGGCTGGCTTGGCTGGCGGCAACCCGGCGGCTCGGCGTGTTGCGGCAGAGCGGGATCGCGTGGCTGCACGGCGTCGGCGGCCTGTTCGGCTTTCATGCGCTCTACTTCGCCTCGCTCGCGTGGGCGCCGGCAGCGACCGCCAATTTGATCAACTATACTTGGCCGCTGCTGATCGTGCTGCTGTCCGCGCCGTTGCTGGGAATGCCGCTCGGCCGACGCCATGCCGCCGGCGGCCTCGTCGCACTCGGCGGCTGCGCGCTGCTACTGGGCCAAGGCGCCGCATTCCCCCCCGGGGCGTGGCTCGGCTACGCCGCCGCGGCGGCCAGCGCCGTCATCTGGGCCACCTATTCCGTCCTGGCGCGGCGGCTGCAAACCGTCCCCTCGGCCGCACTCGCCGGGTTTTGCGCCGCGACGGCGGCGCTCGCCGGCGCCGCCCATCTCGCCACCGAGGCGACGGTGCTGCCGGACGCGCTCGGCTGGGCGGCGGTGCTGGCCCTCGGCCTAGGCCCGGTCGGCGCCGCGTTCGTGCTGTGGGATCACGCCATGAAGCACGGCGATCCGCAACTGCTCGGCACCCTCGCCTTCGCCACCCCGGTGCTCTCGACGCTGCTCCTGGCGCTCGCGGGCTTCGGCGCCCTGACCGGCGCCACGGTAGCCGCCGCCCTCCTCGTCGCCGCCGGCGGCTGGCTCGCTTCCCGGTCCTAGAGCATTTTCCGATCAGGTGGAATCACCTGATCGGAACCAATGCTCTCTTTATCAATGAGCTAGAGCACCACTCCCGAGCCAATCAGCTCGGGAAGTGCTCTAGTGTCCCGAGGCCACGATCTGCTGCGCCAATGCCGACCGCGCCTGCGCCAGCGCCTGCTGCAGCGGCAATGACGGCTCTTGCGCCAACGCCGTCTCGAGCGCCGCCGATGATCTACTCCGGCGCTGTCTCCAGGATCTCGGGCCGCCGCCGCATCGCTTCATACCAAGCTGCAAGCCGCGGACGCGTGGCCCGCCATCCCTCCTCGGCGAACCGAAAATCCAAATAGCCCAGTGCGCACGCGACGCTGATCGTCCCGATATCGACGTGATCGGGCGGCGGCGCGGCCTCCAGCGCGTCCAGCCCGCGCGCCACGATCTCCCGCTGCCGCGCCATCGACGCTGTGCGCGCCGCTTCCTGCGGCCGTGCACCGTCCTGGCGCAGCAGCACCGACGCATCCAGGATCCCGTCCGCGATCGCCTGCTGCTTCAGCGCCCGCCACCGCGCGGCGCCGGCCGCCGGGAACAGCGCCCCGCGTCCGACGAAATCGATGTATTCGCAGATCACCGGGCTATCGAACAACGCCAGCCCGTCCTCGGTTACCAAACACGGCACCTTGGACAGGGGATTCAGTCCCACCAGGTCGCCCGGCGACTCCCAAGGATTGGTCGTCACCGTCTCGATCTGGCCCTCGACCCCGCAGGCGATCGCGCACGCCATCACCTTGCGCACGAACGGGCTGGCCTTGCTGTAGAAGAGCTTCATCGAAAGCCATCCTTCTCGCGCCGCAACTCGGCGAACCGACGCACATCGGGCGTACGCAGGAACGGGTTCTCCGCCAACTCGTCCGCCAACCGGCTCGGCACCGTCGGCTTGCGCTCGGCCCGCAGCCGGGTCACCTCCTCGGCCCGGCGCCCCAACGCCACGTTGTCCGGATCGGCATGCACCGCAAACTTGGCATTGCTCTGGGTATATTCGTGCCCGCAGCACACCAGCGTCTCGCGCGGGAGCCGCGCGAGCTTCTGCAGGCTGCCGAACATCTCCTCCATCGTCCCCTCCAGGACCCGGCCGCAGCCCAGACTGAACAGCGTATCGGCGCAGATCAGCACGTCGCCCTGCGGACAGAAGAAGCTCACATGCCCCCGCGTATGCCCCGGCGTGTCGATCACCTCGAGCGTGCAGTCGCCCAAGCTCACGACGTCGCCCTCGCGCACCGCCTGATCGAGCTTCGGCAGCCGGTGCCGGTCGGCAGCCGCCCCCACGACGCGGGCGCCGAACCGCTCGCGCACCTCGTCCGTACCAGCGATGTGATCGTCGTGATGATGCGTCAGCAGGATCAGGTCGAGCCGGCCGCCATCGGCCTCGAGTGCGGCGATGCAGGCACGCGCATCGGCCGGATCGACGATGGCGACCGCCCCGTCCGACGCATGCAGCAACCAGGCGTAATTGTCCGACAGGATCGGCAGCGCGCGCGCGACGAGCCCCATGTGACGTCTCCTTGTTAGTCCATAGCGTCCTAGAGCATTTCCCGATCGGGAGTAGTGCACGTCGAAACAAAGAGCTAGAGCACTACTCCCGAGCCAATCGGCTCGGGAAGTGCTCTAGCGCGGAGGTCCGGGCGCGAACAAGGGCCGATCCCGCGACCGGATTCATGCTATGAACGCGCCATGGCGGCGGACGCGCCCTCGGCTTCACACTTCTATGGCACGGCCTGCGGCGGCCTGGCGTGCCGGCTATTGCGCGAGCAGCTGCAGCGCGTATGGCCCGATCTGACCGGCCAAAGCCTGCTCGGCCTCGGCTTCACCGACCCCTACCTGCGCGCGTGGCGCGGCCAGGCCGCCCGCTGCATCGCCGCCGGCCCCGCCCACACCGGCGCCAAGAGCTGGCCCGTCGACGGGCCCAACGCCGCCACCATCGTCGACGACGCCGCCCTCCCGTTCCCCGACCTCAGCTTCGACCGCGTCCTCCTCGTCCACGGTCTCGAGACCGCCGACAACGCGCGCGCCATGCTGCGAGAGGTCTGGCGCGTGCTGAAGGACGACGGCAAGCTGCTCGTCGTGGCGCCGAACCGGGTCAGCGTTTGGGCCCATGTCGAGAGCACCCCGTTCGGCCACGGCCAGCCCTATTCGCCCGGCCAGATCGACAAGCTGCTCGCCGCCAACCTGTTCCGCGCCGAGCGCCGCGAGTTCGCGCTCTATTTGCCGCCCATCCAGATCCGACTCGTGCTCCGCACCGCCCGGCTGTGGGAGCGCGCCGGCCGATCGCTGACCGAAACCCTCGGCGGCGTCACCGTGACCGAGGCGGTCAAGGACGCCTACGCCGCGATCCCGGTGCGCCGGGTCCCGCAACGGCGGCTGGTGCTCAGCAAGGCGGCATAGTTTAACCGCTCCGTGCTGTTCAGCTCGCAAGCCTTCGTCTTGGCGTTCCTGCCGGTGGTGCTCGGGCTGTTCTACGCCGCCCCGGGCCTGCGCGCGCGCCAGCTCGTGCTCGTCGCGGCCTCGCTCGTGTTCTACGGCTTTTGGGATCTCCGCTTCGTGCCCGCCCTGGTCGGGCTGACCCTCGCGATCTGGCTGATCGTGCGCTGGTATGCCGCAACGGGGGGGCGCGGAGTGCTGACGCTCGGCATCGTGCTCAACCTGGCCGTGCTCGGCGTGTGCAAATACGCCAACTTCGTCGGTGCCAACATCGCGGCCGCGATGGGCGCTAGCTTCACCCCGTTCGACATCATCCTGCCGCTCGGCATCAGCTTCTTCACGTTCCAGAAGATCTCCTACCTTGTCGACCTGCGCCGCGGCGACCGCCACGTCTACGGGCTGCTCGAATTCTTCGCCTTCGTGACCTTCTTCCCGCAGCTGATCGCCGGACCGATCGTCCGCCATAACGAAATGATGCCGCAATGGGCGCGCGACCCGCATGGCCCGGCGAAGTGGGAGAACCTCTCGCGCGGCCTCGTGCTGTTCACCATCGGTTTCGCCAAGAAGGCGGGCCTGGCCGACACGCTGGCGCTCATCGCCGACCCGCTCTTCGCCAAGGCCGGCACCGCCCCGCTCGGCCTGGCCGAAGGCTGGCTCGCTGCTATCGCGTTCGCGCTGCAGATCTATTTCGACTTTTCCGGCTATTCCGACATGGCGATCGGCCTCGGCCGGCTGTTCGGCCTCTCGCTGCCGTTCAATTTCGACGCGCCCTACCGCGCCACCAGCATCCGCGAGCTATGGCGGCGCTGGCACATGACGCTGTCCCGCTTCCTGCGCGACTACGTCTACATCCCGCTCGGCGGTAATCGAGGGGGGGCACAAGCCCGCAACGTGATCCTGACCATGCTCCTCGGCGGCCTCTGGCACGGCGCGGCCTGGACCTTCGTGCTCTGGGGCGGGCTGCAGGGCGTGGCACTGGCGATCAACGGCGCCTGGGCGCGCCGGCGCTGGACGCTGCCGGCGGGGTTCGGCTGGGCGCTGACGCTCGGATTTTTCGTGGCCTCGTTCGTGCTGTTCCGCGCTGGCGACGCCACCACCGCGCGGCACGTGCTGGCCGGGATGGCGGGACTCGAGGGCACCGGGCCGGTCGTGATCCACGATGGCTGGGCGCTCGTGGTCGCCGCCATCGCCGCGGTCGTCGGGCCGACGAGCCAGGCGGTGGCGTTCGGGCGGCTGCGACCGGTCGCCTGGGCCGCGGTCCCGGCCGGCCTTGCGCTGGCCGGGCTGCTGCTGCTCGCCGGTGGCCGGATACCGGCGGAGTTCATCTATTTCCAGTTCTGACGAGTCCTGGTCTGACG
>JAABUX010007539.1_pt1 | contig 12747 bp, 15 predicted proteins | sample 5561851 | NCBI WGS metagenome assembly JAABUX01 (sample SAMN10711883, study PRJNA513361) | rock metagenome | isolation source: Antarctica rocks | place: Antarctica: Victoria Land, Richard Nunatak red sandstone | collected 2016-01-03 | reverse complement strand
TCGGATATGTTCTAAGCGAACTTCAAGACCTTACAGGGCTTGATGCTATAACAGTTCTCGAGCTTCCCGTCTCAGGAGACTCTCTTCAAACCGGGGACTTGTATCCAGGATCAAGGAAAGTAGATACGGTCAGCCTCGAAAACTGCGGGGGGTATTCTTATGGTTGTGTTGTAGAGTCATGGTTTGATTATGTAAGTGGATTAACTCCTATTACTTAATGAGATTTGTTAACGATTCAGATCCTCGTCGTCGTGACTAAGTAGTGCTTGGTTGATTTCATATGTCCAAAGTGTCCCTCCGAATTCGAAGCGCTGCATTTTCTCCAGCAATTCTCGAAAGGCCCACAACTAGAGCTTGCTCGAGCTATATGTCAACAAGTAGAATTCCCTTTATGGGAAGAAACCTGGAAGGGGCCTCTTCTTGTGACCGCGGTACGGCTCGGTGAACGGGATCTGGCCTGTAGAATTGGTCAACAAATCGAGGAAAGTCTCGGATTCTCTACACTTGCCGCTCTCGGTCAGCAATATAAGATATTTGGGGACTCTACTAATGAGTTGAGACTGGACGAGCTTCACTGGCAGTGCATTAGACCCGAAGGCCGCTGCTGTCTCTCCCCGATCTATGAAGCACTCAAGGCATTTTTCGCTGGCTTGACTGGCCTATCGAGGAACCATAATAGCATCATGTTCCATAACTGTCTTTATCAACTCCTTACGGATGAGACTATATCAGCCTCTGGTCTATGGGTACAAGAGGTCATACAAGACTTAATCGGCGTCCATAGGACTGTAGATCAATACGGCAAGGGATTGCCTGAATTCAAATACCCACCCATGACGCAACTCACTTGGCACCTACTACTATTCGGCGTAAATAAATGCCGGGAGCGTCTCGATAGACATGAGATATCAAGGCTTCACGAGAGCATTACTCAGCTTTATGAAAGTTTGGAAGATGAATGGCTAAACGAAAGTCAGCAGTCTTTCGTTGAGCAATTCTTACACAAAGGAGCACAAGTAAGTGGAGGACAGCATACAGAGTAAATTACAAATATTAAATCAACGGCTTCTTTCATTCCGGTGTGAGTTGCAATTGGAGAGCTTGGTCGGACGATCTTGACCCAAGTATATTACAAGGACGCCGGCGCTTTCTCACACTGATTCCCTACCGACATGACTCTCTCTGCTGCTCCCAAATTCTTCCGACCGGCCCGATGCATCCTGAATGCAAGTCGGGCGTATTGGACCGCATGAACAATCTCTGCTGCCTACAACGTTTGAACTCATTTAACTTTTTAAATTCGTGTATTGCAATACTGTAATTTCCATTTCAACATTCAAAGATGCCGTCGTCACCATGGTCCACTTCCTACACGTCTTAATTTGTCCCAGGCTACATGATCTCGCGTCAAGTGATGTTCAACAATGTCCACTATTTCCTTGGGCCTGACGCTTCAGTCAGGCCCTTCACGTACCAGTAACGGGAAGGCTACATGATCAATAGCCCTGGAGGACCATTGACCAAGGTAAGCGTGCCACACCTGTTCGCTCGGGGTCAGCGAATCTCAACTTTATCCAGAGCTAAATCGAGGACCTGCAATACCTATCTCAGCAATACGAGCAGCAGGAAGCCGCTCGTATGGCCCGAGCCAGTGGTTCTATCGATTCTCAGGATTTTTACGTCAACAAGCCCATTCCCTTACAGCAGCGATACCGAGAAGGAGCAGCGCAGCATCGCTGAATAGCTTCCGTGAGCCTGGTGCAGTGCAATTGGTCCATCACCAGAAGAGCTTTGTGTACGGATATTCCGGTATTTGAGCATGCTCACGCAATAAAGGGTTATGGACACTAGGCGGATTGGCCGAGCAATCTACTAGCAGTATTTAAATGTCATGTTTGTACACTTCGGAATCCCGCTGCGCTGTCATCGCATGTTCTATCTCTCCTTTTTCCAAGAGTTGGGTCTTCCTTCTCAGCAAAGCACCAAACAACCAGACTCGTCACCCCTCCCAACCCCCTTGAAACTTTTCGTCTTGCTGTCATCATATCCACCCGCCTTCATAAGCACCATAGCAACCCCCATGTGTGCCAGCGCGAGCTCTTTCTTTTAGGAGTACGCTTTTGATATTCCGGTTCTTGGATACTGTGCTCCGAACATTTGCCCAGCAGTCACTGTTCTTTCGCTAGGTCTGCAAGGTCAAGAAGATCCTCCGGGACGGCACTTTGCCAGCGCCGAGTCCTGAGGACTTCCCAGCACTCGGACGCCCCAGCAGAATATTTGCTCAAACCCGAGGCTGGTAAGTTCCCCGGCAACAGTATTCGACACTGGTCATGGGGTGAGATCATTCTCATAGCTCTTGAAGCGACATAAGGAGGGTGGTATCAATATGGCGATGGTGCCGTGGACATCTTTATAACGTTGTACAAACGGAACATCTGGAAGGTTTTGGCCAGCTAGAAGCGAGAATCGCTGTCGGGTTCGAGGAGGAGAAAAAAGCAGGGTGCTGCGGATATAGGGGCTTAATGGCCGAAGACAGACGCTGCTTGCGAATAATGGATGAGGATGTTCGCGCTCGGGATATCGTGGTTGGGTTTAGGGAGAGAAGGTTCGGGGTTGACGCCAAGGGAGGACGGGTAATTGTTGCAGAGCAGTGAGGAGACCTGGATATTCAAAATCAGCGTAGATAATCAGCGGTTCTCGATCGACGCTACCTCGCATGCGAGCACGTATGTACCATTTGTAGGGATGGTAGATCGACAGATGTTTGTCCGCAGGAAGTATCGCTGTGGTCGTCGCGGCAAGTCTGTGTGCAGGTGAGAACGCGATGGTCTCGACGCCGTTTTACGAGGCCTTCCCACTGTCTATTTTTAGTGTCTGAAATGCGAAATGAATCTAACTCCCTTTTAAACAAGATAGAGCCCCCGCGGCCAAAAGGCGGACGCAGGATCTGAAGCAATACAAGTATATCTTCGTATCGTTGTCATTATAAAGCTTGCTTCCAGTGAAGCCTTCCGCAAAGCTGAACATGCAAACACAAAGCAAACATCCCTATAGGCTAAGCAATTTTCTTTGTGTGTCGTTGACCCCGATTGTTCTGCTGTGGAGGCAGTAGGGAGAGGGAGGACTGGGAATGTTACTAGGTACTCTGATAGTAACGTAGGAACGACCTGGACTTCAGTGACGAAGTAGTGGAGGCGGAGACGGTACTCGTCCGCTAGACTACCTATGCCAATATTGGTCACAAAGATCTAATTATACAGTTTGCGGGTGCAGAAGGAGACCGGGGAGTAAGGCGGCACCATCATGAATTGGGGAGGCACTAGCCATACTGATGCTTGCCTTGCTTTGTCTGAGCTCAAGTGTTATTTGTTCTTGGAATAAGGAGAAAGAGAGAGCGGACGGCCTGGGCTTTATTAATGGAGAGATCCGCCCTACCACTGCCTATTCAACTAGCTTTTTTACTGTAAATAAAAAGGCTAACCTCAAGCTAACGTGCACACTGAAGGAGCCGAGACTGAGGTGGGCCCTGGGAAGCGGTGTGCCCGGGTATGGCTATCAGCAGTTTTCACATCCGCTGACTGACTGAGTAGGTCACATCTTGATCACAATGGCGGAAAAGTTTAGCTAAGGCTAATGGTGACAAGTCTGGAAAAGGTGGTAGTGGACAGAAAGGATGATGAAATCATTCTACGGAAGCAAAGTGCGATGGCTACTACTGACTAAGCCGTTGGCTAGGCTACTATTGACCTAAGTTAACACCCTACAGCCCTACAGTACTCTTGGCCGTCGACCACATCGATATCTTACAAGTCAGGTCTACGTCGCGAAATGAGCTTCTGGCCTTGCCTAGCTAATTAATTATATCTCATCGTCCACTATGGCCACAAATTCAGACTCCACTACCCTAAACCTCCCATCACCACAATTACCACAAAGTTCAACGCCACTAATTGATTCTTCATATCAGGGTGACGCCGAGGGATCAAGCAATAAGAGTAGGCAGATACTAAGAAGTCATCGAGATTCTTCATTGACTTCTCCATTTAAAGGTCAGGGGAGAAGCTTCATTAGCCGTCTCAAAGATATAGCTAGGCTATTCGGTCGTGAGCCCGGTATCATGTACTACACGAATGTACCCTCTGCCAGCAAAGCAGGCAAGTACAGGAAGCAGAGATACGGTGAGACAAGCTAATTGCATGCCCAAAATAAGCGACTACGGTCCGGGCTATGGCCGGCTTGCCGCCTTTGAGACCTGCGACCCCAGTTTCTTGATCTGTCGTAAGTTTCTATGGCTCCATAGCCGTCTACTGCTGCATCTTCAGGATGAGGTTCAGCAGCTGGAGCGAGACCACGAAAGGGAGGATGAGTGGGAATTGAAAAGCGGCGACCCTATCAAATTACGAGCTCGTCGTCTAGATTGCAATCGCCCTGACGCTAAGCGACAAGTCCTGTTAGCAAACATACAGGAAAAGCTTAAAGAATACGGTGGGTCTGTTATGAGATAGTCACATATGTTATGTTAATCTTCCTCCAGACGAGCTGATGTTCCGCCTCCGAGACGTTCAGGCTATAAGAAGACCCTCCAAGAGGAACCAGGGAAGTGTGTACCAGGAAATGGCAATTGACGCATCCAATATAGTGTCTGCGGAAGCTCAATGGATCGGCCAATCAGATGACCTAGCGGCTCTGGCTCCTGATGCAGACTACGGCTGGTTCAATGTTTACCTGAAGAACATCTTGAATACACTTTCACGGAAAACCTTGCTCGTAAGCAGAATCTTTATTCTTCATTCCGCTATACCTTGTTGTTAGGGGTGCTTCCTTTTCCGAAAACTTGTCTTCTTTATTAGTTGTATTACTAGACGAGAGGCGCTCTATATCCTTCGAGAATGTCCTTACTGTACGGTGGAAGGCTGATGCAACCCAGAAAATCTTTCGCTCCGAGGACCAAAGGCTTAAGACGGGCGAAATGCCATATCTAAACCTTGTGTGCCCTCATCCTTTCCATACAGTTCCAAAAGGCCTACTTACGCTCATCGCCGCCAGTCTACTATTCTTCCCAAGCCTTATTTTGTGTAAGCTCCAGCCAACTGAGCCTCTAGAGATCAATAGCCGAAGCGGATGGCAGATATTCTTCGTCTTTATTTCTCCCTTGGCCTTCTCCGCTTGTTGCTTCATCTTTACCAAGGTGAGAACGCTGGAGGTATTCATGGCGACAGCTGCTTACAGTGCTGTGCTGTTGATACTCTTGGGCAATACCTCACAGATGATGTGTTCGAAAAATGGCTAGCAAGCTCTAAGATTTGGCGAAAGAGGCATCGATGATTTGGAAATATGCCGCCTATTCCTACCACCTCCATCTATTCGACTCAAATCTTTCGCGATATTATTAGTCTCTTTGTCTATGTCTATCTAGCTAGTTCGAAGCCTATACGGGGTACAAGCGTGATTACTCACCTTGGCTCACCAAATTACTCTCTCCTATACTTTCGACATCATATTCTCGTGACTCTTAGTGCATCCTACCAGCTCAATTTTGTCACATCTAGACGGCGAACCCTAGCAGGATGGAAGGGGCTAGAGTTGGCTCTCTGTGGTGCACAACTGGATTCAGAGACGACGCCATACCCTCTCTCCCGACTGTTGCGTATAAAGCCTTGTCTGCTGCCCTCGCTGTTCCTATTCCTTCCTCCTACCTGTCTACCATGCCCCCATTGTTTTACCCCTCGTCTCGCAGTACGCCTTCTTTGTTTTAGCAAGACAGCTACACTCTTTTATTAGGTGTGTCTCTTCCTTCCCCTCCCTTTTGATCCTACCCACGCTCTTTACTACGTTTAAATTGCTCCTCTCGCCGTCACCAATGCCGAAGAAGATGTCCCTAGAAGATTTCTTCCAGCGAGCTCGTGAGAAGGCTTTCAAAAAGGCGATCGTCAATGGCACTGCAGTGAAGAAACACCTTGAACGACCGAGGAAAACTGCACACGGGCGTTGGGGCAGGTAAGGGCCCTGGGCCCTGGCGCGTTCCGAAAGGAGTTGACATTCATCAAACAAGTACGCACAAGACCACCCTGGCGCTGACCCGTATGATTTGGAGACCTTAGAGGACTTTGTAAGGGAAATCGCATACGGGATCGATGGTGGTTGCGGCGACCCCAAAACTGGTGGAAAATCCGTCCTCCAATACTGGAAAGACTTCATTGCCGGATGGAGGAGGCACAACTCCACTATACTTCGCACAACGACACTGCCCGTCATAGATGTTGGTGCCCAACGGCTTTCAGTATTCCCTCTGCTCCGAGCATCGAGGCTGACTCTCCTGTAATTTATCTAGGACTCCTTGCAAACAGAACTAGGGCTCGCTCACAGAGAGAGGATCAGGAGCTACGGTACCAATCAGGTGAGCTGATTTGAGGGTTCGTGTTCGGGTTCATGTCCTCTATCTTCCCACCAACACTCGTCATCGCTTTCTCGCCCGTGACCCACTAAGTCTAACCACCACGACCTGTCACCACCGTTGTTTGCTTCCAGACTTCTTCCATCTTTTCAGAACCACCCTAGAGCCGATGTGAACCTCCCGTCCACACCGCCAGGACCACCGCCAGGACCGCCACCACACCTCCTGCCTGCCTCAGCCTCGTCCTCCTGACTTGCCTCACAGATGCACTCCAACACCTGTCTCTGCCTTGCCTGCTTTCCGCGCCGCTCGTCTTGCATCCCACGTGTGCAACGTTGGACACCACGCGTCACACGCCAGCGCCTGCGAGATACACACTCCGATTACGACGCAACACGTCCCCACACCGTACCGGAAGCTTCCCTGCCTACCAATGCGCTCGGACTCCGCTTGCAGCTCCAGCTCCTCGGAGTCAATCATTGGGTTGGATACCGATTCGAAAGTGGTCAGTGCGCTGAGGATGATGCCTCGATTCGTGTGAATACAGGTTATTTATCAGCCAAACGTAGAAGTGGTCGAGGGAAGCGCCGTCTTGAATTGTCGTTGATCTCCCGGACTCGCCATTCATAGGCTCAAGGACATCAGCTGATTAGGAGTGTATACGGGTCAACAGCGGAACGCTCTTTTCGCAGGGCGCTAATACCTCGCAAGTGATCTTCTTGGCGTTTGTGGCTTATCACCTAGCTTCCTTGTGGTACTTATTACCATGGATCATCTAGGTAGTTATCAAGTGAAGCCGCTAATAACTTGAAGCGCTTAAATAATGGTCCTCAATATAGGTTAAACAATAGACCACTGGAAAGAATCAGGGTCGTTTATCTTGACTCTGAACGCTGTCAATTTCCATTTCTAAGAATGATAAGAGGAGTACCAATTATCCAGGTGGCGCCGTCCGACCTGTCTAGCACAGCTAGCGCGTCTAAGCGAAGGGATAGAGACATTTTGCTCACAAAACATCGAACTAAAATGTGTGGTCCTGTTCTGCGCTAAGCCGTCTGAGTTCGCTATTAGATAGGAGTGCCATCACATCAACGCACAGTGATACTGATATATTAGTGGACTCCTTCAGCGTTAATTACGTTATAACAATGAATCGAAGCGGCTTGAAATCCTATTCTCTCATGCCATCTAGTACTCTTTGGATTATATCGCTTTGCAAGCACAGATCTAGAGTTATTGTGCATGCCATTCACACCATCAATAATACCCACATCTCTTTCTAACCGCACAAACATCGCTCTATCCACCAATGCCTCGCATGCTAAAACCTTATCCAGAAAGTATCAAGAGACCAGCCATCCTCAGTGTCCACGCCCCAGTATGCCATCCCAGCCAGCCACCATCACCCACCACCCTCTTCTATCCAGATAAACCTACTCCGCCCGCTCCTTCCAAGTGATCATCACCACCATCTTTACCCTTCCCCTTTGCCTCCCTCTTCAATTCCTTCGCTGCCTCTCTTCGCTTGTTTACGTGCCTTGCCGTGTAGTTCTTCAGGGATATCGTAATTCGTGGATACCGATTCTGGGCCGGCATTGACGTCAGTCGTAGGGGAGGTGTGGACGTGGAGGGTGGTGGGTTTTGAAGCCCGTGACCTGTATATCGAAGTGGAGCTTTTCCATGGCAGCAATTACGACCTCAATTCCATTAACGGCTTTTCCGAAGTACAAGTCCCCACCACATTCGATGTTGTAATCGCACCTCACGGCTTTCCTGTCGATCCTTCTGAGGCCGTGTCTACCCTGCAGCACTGGAAGACCTGCCTGACGCCTTCGACGGGTTCAGATAGTGGTCACTTTCTCTCCAAGCGCGGAGGGAAAACCTTGGTGGGCGGGTTGCCAGATGATTACTGTGGCAGGTGAAAATTTAGGCATCATGAACTTCTTGCAAGAACGAGAATGGATTGCGTTTGAGGAAGAGTTCGTGGGTCTGGTCCGTCTGTTGGGGGCTCATATGGAGGATATAACACGTGCGGTTTTGATGGTAATATCCTTCTTTCGCTTGATCAGTTGCTTGACGATGGAGTTCGCGCGCAGTTCGCTACGCTTGAGGACGAGGATAAGGAACCTTTATGGGTTGATGCGGCTGGTGAAGCTACACCGGCGGTTAAGCGGTTATATGTTGAAGGGTCTATGGCAATGTCTACCAAGCAATTAGAGACGGAGGTCCTCGAAATTGGTTTGCTGCAGGTGGTTGAAGTGCTTACAAAGTTGAGAGCAGTCTTGAGATGGTGCTACTAGTACAGGACTTCTCGTGGTCAGATTAGGCCCAAGACCCATATAATATAGCAAGATACTGAAGGTCAATATTGAAAACTTATATCATGAGCAAAGCTTCTACCTCTACGCGGTAGTGTTCTTACATGAAGGTAGGTTATTAACCAACGCTTGGCTTGGCATTCTCTATGTAGCGAGCCAATCATATGTTATAGATTAACAGGTACGGCGGAGCAGAAGCTCCATATAATACACGACCTTATTCGAGGGAAGGGGTGGAGTTTAAAAGATGTTCCCGCTGCGTATGGTCGGGACGAGCAATGGGAATGAGCAATAGGAACGAGCAATATCCAACTTTGCAGGTCGACGAATGAACAACGTTTCTAAAAGGAGGAGGTTTGGATCATATAATACATTTGTTACTGATGGAATTGAAGAAATTAGGCAAGCTCCCTAGTATTAGTTTTTGGGATCTTCCTGAGGTTTCTGGCGACCCTTCTTACCATTATATCCCAACCAGCGCACAAGAAGGGACACGATCCTATGCACCGCTCATTCATCGGTTCCTTAGTGCTCCCCTTAGTGCTCGACAGAAATCGACTTTTCAATACCGCTCATCCACCAGTGACTTAGCAGTGCTCCCATGCAACGAGACCCCTACTATCTCTCAATTGATCAGAACCATCCTTTCAATAGGCCAGTCGTCATGCCTCCAAAACAGGCAGCCAATGTCCCCACTCGTCAACGGAGGCAAAACAACAGGCAAACAAACCAGTAAGAGCAGGGTCAAGATGGACAAGGCAATGGCAATAGCAATGGACATGGCAATACCGGAAACACGCTTCATAAACAGAACAGTCAGCTTATAAGTGGAGATCTCACCTCACAGTAATTCATCCCTCCAATGAATGAAGGCAAGATGGCATCATAACCCGCTGTCCCAGGATCTGGTAACATTCCGCCCCCTTACGGTAAGAGCTGGACTCAGGCATACGTCAAGTCAGCCTTTCCTCCAGGTCACGAAGATGCTATTAAACAGCTCTTCAACCGAGCGTCCGAGCTTGGGCTACAGCACAATATCACCCCCAAACCTTTGAAAGTCAGCCTCGTCCTAGGAAGACACTTGAGCAGAGGTGCATTCAAGTCAGGTCAGGGTTGGCCACGGCTTTGGTATCAATATCCAGAAGATGTCCTCGGCCGTACAAGACTGCCATGATTCATAACGACGACTGTCATAGGCAGGATACGAAGGCGTCTTCACCTACAGAGCATACGACGCTGTCATTACCTGCAGAGGCCGCGGCAGTCAATTTCAAGAGTCCCAAGGCTACCGGCCCTGTCATGCATCATGTTGACATCGATGACTCTTATAAGCAAAGCACGAAGCCGTCAACACCTATAGAGCCCGCAGTCAATTCCAAGGCTCCCAAGGCTACCACCCATGCCATAATTCACGTCGAAGCCAAGACTCCCAAGGCTAAACCTGCAGAGCCCGTATCGGTCACTCCCAAGACCCCCAAGACTGAGGTTGATTGCCGCAGCTTTGATATCTTCGGTGTATACCTTGACTCTGGTTGCTTGGTAGTATGTATCACCGTCAAGCCTTTAGGGCCTCGGACAGGGATAGGATGAATGGGATTGATACCACGAACCTAGTGGACGACGACAAAAGATAGTATACTCGGGCAATTGCCCTTGTCAGTTAGTTACTAAGGTCTCGAGGACGAGACACCCTTTTTTTTCTTCCTAAATCGGGAAACCGGGAGCCGGCATAAGAGATGGAGAAGGAAACGCAATGTCTATGTGGGAGGAAGTGAAGGAAGTAGGTGCGCCTTTCAGCGTTGACCCAATTCGGCTAGCATGATTGAATTAATACTTGTTCAATTTTGTAGAGATTTATATAGCTTTCCCATCAGCTTGATCACACTTTGTCCTTCGACTTATTTACGGTCAAAGGTAACAAGGTATTACGCATTCATTGCGCTTATTCAAGCTGTAAGGTCGTTATACATAGTGTGTTCCAGTCATTATAAGTTTGGTTGCTCCCTACCAAAGGCTCTAATCCCCTCAAAGACACCCCAAAACCAACGTCGTTCCTATATTAAGGGACTAATTCTGCTTCGCCGCTCTTCCTTCATTGTTCCGCCCTCAGCTTATTGACATACTTTGGATTCGACGTCGCCCTGTCCCACGTCACAATTCCCGCCTCGTCCAACATGTGATCAAAAGACCTCAAATCATCGGACTGATAGTCTTCTTTGCGCCAAGCAGGTTTGATGACGAATAGATAATGAGGTGTGGTCATCGCAACACTAAAGTCGACCAGATGTCCGCCTTTATAATTGCGAGCTAGAATGTCCATGTTATAGACTCCGAAGCTGCGTATTCTTCGCAGATCAAGCAGAGGGACGTCCTCGGTGACCAGATCTTTCACGATGGCACGGAATGGCTGCCTCCTTGAGGCCGGCTTCAAGTACTCTTCGTCAGGTCGGTTCCAGGCCGTGACTCCAAAACGTTCTCTCAGCTCGTCCTCTCTGTCGGCTAGAATCATCAAATAACCGTAACAGCGGACCGCGACTTTTCCATCAACGTTCTTATCGATCAACCGTCCGTAAGCGCGGCATTCGTTAAAGAACGGATCCATATGGCCGTGAGTCAGGTCAATAGAGAGAATTTTACGCTGGCGAACGGACAAAGCCGCACGGTCGTTGGAGTCATCATAGAATTTGAACTAATATTAAAGCATAATCAGTATCACATAATAATTGTGTCACGATCGAAAGAGCCACTGCCTTACAATTTTCAGCGCGTACGTCTTGGATTGTATCGAGGCTTCGAATACATGCGCATGTCCTCCAGCGGATAAATCCGTTAAATTACTCTCACTAATGAGATCTTTGAGATCAACAGTCGCCTTTGGATCCTCGAAAGGCTGGATTTTAGGCCCATTGCACTCTGAAGGGATTTCGTCGAACTTCGAGTCATACTTCTGGTGAATAAATACTATCAATTTGAGTTAAATGGTTAAGTTAGATCATTGTTCCCAGGGGTATTGAGCGCTTGGGCGTTTGTATCTTGATTTGGTTGTTGGATTAAACCTAGGCGCTTGAAATTACTAAAAGCTGTTGAACGGTCTCAGGGGTACGATAGATGATTTGGCTATGCTAGATATCTGAAAAGGTTGTCTGAAAAGGTGTCTAGGAACAAGACAGCGAGTCAACAAGACTTTGTAGACGTGGCCACTCGCTTATTGTCTTGGCAGAAGGGCTTATTTTCAACAAAAGCTAGGCTAACACTAAACCGCCTGCTTTAGCGCCTACCATTCCAAACTAATACCACTTCGTACCGATCTTCCTTCCCACCAAGCGCTATTTGACCTCCATGCAATCAGCGAGCTAATAGACTGCGCCTTCCATGCGCAGGCTGTTTCATACTTATCTAGACGAAGACTAAGCGGAGGCAAAGTTCGTCCCCTAAGCAGACGTATCCCGGATCAATCAACCCAATATCCAGACCAATCAATCGACGCATCTCAGATAGATGCCAGGACATCTAGACCAACTTATAATATTGCGGTAGTGGGCCTTAGCGTTCATTTGTTGGAGAGAGGCACGGCAAGACCACTGTGCGTATAACTCAGAAACGTATAAGAGCCTCGTTATGCCGGCTCTATTCGTTTTGGACTTCCACCTTAAGACTCCAGCCAAATCATCCGTTCATTTGTCCCGGCAACTTTGCGCTTGAGTCATATAATGGCTTTAACTGACTTGAATCCATTCAATTTCATTAACTACCGACCAAGGCAAGCCTGTCTCGCGAGAGAGTGCTCAAGGCCTTGAACGCCGAAATCGAGCCAGATTATCCAAAGTCTTTGAAGGAGACAAGCAAACTCTTCAGGTCCGCCGATGTGTTTCAAGCCACCGGTAACCTGAGCGAAGCTCAGACTACATCTGAAAGAGAGTTTTATTCCAAAGGTACGGAAACAGATAGGATGTTCAGTAAACGGTCACAAGGGAACGAGCTCCAGACTCGACTTCAGCATTAAAAGAAACCCGCTTCCCAAACAATGACCATGAC
>JAABUX010007538.1_pt1 | contig 12749 bp, 13 predicted proteins | sample 5561851 | NCBI WGS metagenome assembly JAABUX01 (sample SAMN10711883, study PRJNA513361) | rock metagenome | isolation source: Antarctica rocks | place: Antarctica: Victoria Land, Richard Nunatak red sandstone | collected 2016-01-03 | reverse complement strand
TCACCGGGCCAGGAAATCGCGAACGGTGGTCGCCCCCTGAAACCGACGAGGGGTCGGGCGGATCGACCCGCTCGACCCCTCGAAGTTCGTTGGCAACGCGGTTCAGTTGGGTCGGGGGAGGCCGGACGCTCGGCGGGTGAGGTCGGCCTTGTGTTCTCGGAAGATCGCCAGGGCTTCGTCGAACTCACCGGCGGACCAGAGGGATTCGATCGCGCGGTGGAAGACGACGCCGAGGCGGCTGGCTCGTTTGTGGGCTCGCTCGGAGATTTGGGCCGAGGCGAGTTCGGGGAGGTTACGGTCGTTGGTCCGGCCTCGGCGGGCGACGCCTTCGGCCACCGACCGGCGGCGGGCGACTCGGCGGGCTTCGTGGGCCAGGGCGGTTTTCCGGGAGACGGGTTCAAAGACGGAGCGCGGCGAGGTGGGTCGAGCGGCAATCGCGACGTTGGGGATCATAAAAATCACTGTCCTTTCGCGTCGGATCAAGCGGGAATGAAGGGACTGTCCAGGACGATGGGGAACAACCCGGCGGGATGGGAAAGGAGGCTCGACCACGAGCCTGGGACCGGGTTGGTCGATCGGTCCAAGCAAGCATAGCAGCCGCGATGCCATCAAAGCACGAGAACCATTGAACGACCTGATGGTTCGAACCAGATCGACCGATCGCGGCGACCCGAACAGCGGTATTCGCCGCCTAACCCAGTGCGATCCAAACCCGGAGGCAAGTTGCGCGGAGCTTTGGCGCGCCGTTTCCCACACCGAAAAGACTCGGGGATTGCAGGATCGACAAGGCCCCGCCGTCAAATCGACATTTCCTGAACCGAGCGGAGGGGAAGGGACGCTTTACCGATCAGCGGGTGCCGACGCCTGGCGATCCCCTTGGGGCGAGCGATGGGGCCGGGGCAAACTCACGGTGAGAGACCCCGCGGGTTGGGGCGACCGGCGGCGGGTCGCCCAGGCCGCGACCCGATGGAGGGGCGAATCGACCGCCGGGTCCGCCGCTAATTTCCAGGCGAGAGCGGCGAACAAGGTCGCGGCGGCGCAGAACGAGTTGCCGTAGCCCGCCGCCACTCGGGTCGACACCAGCGACAGCCCGAGCAAGCCGAGCGAACCGGCTACCGAGCCGATCATGATCCGCCGATCGAGCGACCGGGGCGGAGCCTCGCCGCCGAGGTGAAGAGCCACGGTCAGGGGATAGAGCAACCAGACGTAGAAGTAATTAAACGAGAGCGGCGAGAAGACCAGGATCAGGAGGATCAGGAGCGCCCCTTCGATCGCCGCGACCGGTCGGGTCCGGGGACCGCCCCAGGGCATCAAGGCGACGTATAACCCGCCGAGGAGCAGGGCCGAGGCGAGGATGATCTTGTTCACCGCGCCGAAGGAGAGCGAGGCGACGTTGACTTTCCAGCCGTCGCGGGCTTCGCCGTCGGCGGGGATGTCGCGGAGGAGGCGGTTGGCCAGGGCCATGAGCGACTGGTTCTTGTGGCCGAACCCACGCTCGGGGCGCTGGGCGATGCTCCCGGAGTCGTAGCGGAGGACCATCCCCATCGTCCAAGTCCCGGCGTCGTTGTAAGCCCCCGCGATCCCCCGGAACGGCATGGGCAGCACAAGGACCATCAAGGTCAAAGCCACCAGCAGCGCGGCCGTCGCCCGCCAGCACCGCCGGTACACCAGGTAGCCGATCGCCAGGAACGGGAACGCCTTGACCGCCGTCGCCAGCGCGACCAAGCTTCCCGCCGGCCCCGACCGCTTCGCCCCGAGGCAGGCCAAGGCCCCGAGCATGCACGCTAACAGCCCCAGGTTCGGCTGGCCGAGCAGGTAGACGTCGTGGATGTACGCCGCCACGCCGACCGACGGGACGATGTAGAGTCGTGGCTTGTGCCGCGCGATCCGGCCCGAGACCAGGTAGAGCGACAAGGCGATGCTCGCCCCCCAGGCGGCCGAGTTAAGCCCGAGCAGGACGAACAGGAACAGCGTGGGGCCGAGCCGGCTCAGGATCGCCAGCATCGCCGCCGCCGAGGGGGGGTACATGAACGGGAAGACCCGGCCGTCCTGGGGGTAGATCGGCAGCCCGTGCGCGACGGCCCGACCCGTGTAGTACCAGAGGACGTAATCCTTGTTAAGCCGGCCGATCTGGTCGTTGATGAGGGGCGCGACCGAGAAAGCGATCATCGTCGCCGCCAGGGCGAACAGGAGCCAGGTATGGCGGATCGCCCACCGGGTCGAGGTCCGCTCAACGGTTGCCGGGTTCTCGTCCATGCCGCGCTGTGCCTCGCCGCGTCCCGCTGCGTTCGCCATTGAAAGGGGCTCCTCCCCTCCACCCTTTCGAACCGCCGGGCCGATCGGCGACACGGCTCCCCGCGATTCCGTCCCCTTGCGTCCGAGGGCGCCCCCTCGGTACACAGAAAGGGGCGGTCGAGCGGTTCGGCGGCCTGGATTGGTTTGCCATCGCCCCGCCCCTGGACTTGGATTCATGCCCCCTTCGCCGTCGAGGCCGTCGCCGTCGCGCCGCCGGCAAGGGCCGCGCCCGGGCGGGTCGCCCCACCGAGCCGACCGCCCGTTGGCCCGTCGGCCAACGCCCTGGTCCCTCCTGGTCGGGGCGGTCGCGCTCTTCGTGGTCGCGGCGGCGATCGGCGCCTGGGTCGCGCTGCAGACCTGGAACCGCGACCGACCGTCGCGGCTGCTCGCCGAAGCCCGAGCCGCGACCGATGCCGACGACAAGCCCCGGGCGATGGCAGCCTGGCACGCCTGGAATGAGACCAAGGATCGGTCGGCGGCGACCTTGCTCGTCGAAGCCCAGCTTGCCGGGGATCTGAACCGAGGGGAAGATTCCGAGCGGATCGCCCGGCAAGCGACCCGGCTCGACCCGGCCTCGACCGCCGCCTGGACCCTCCGGATCAACCGGCTCCGGGTGCTGGACCAGCCGGTCGCAGCCCTGGACCTGGGACTCTCGGCCTTGAGCGGCTTGCGGACGGTCGAGGCCCGGCGGGCGGTCTTGAAGGCGACCACGCTGGCCACTCTCGCCGAGGTCCCCGACGCCGAGGCCCGGAGCCAGCTCGACCGCTGGATCGCCGCCGACCCCGCCGACGCCGACGCCCGGGTGGCCCGACTAAGCCGGATCGCCGCCAACCCCCACCCCGGCGACCCCGACCGCGCCGCGCGGATCGTCGAGCTGCAAGGGATCATCGCCCGCCAACCCGAGCACGTCGCCGCCCGCGAAGCGCTTACGGTCGCCCTGGCCGACTCGGGGGAGGTGGAACGAGGGCGAGCCGTCCTGGCCAACTGGCCCGAGCCGGCCCGAGGCGCCCAGTTCGACCGGCTCCAGGGGCGCTGGGACCTCGAATACGACCACCAACCGGCCCGGGCCGCCGGGCGGTTCCACCGGGCCTTGCTCGCCACGCCGCACGACTGGAAGTCGCATTACGGCCTCGCCCGGGCGCTCCGAATTTTGGGGCGAACCGACGACGCCAAAGCCGAGGCCCTGAGCGTCGCCCGCCTCCGCGAGCGGCTCGACCCCGCCCTCCTTGGCCCCCGCTTGACCACCGACTTCGCCCGGATCGACGAAGGGTCCGCCCCCGAGGCCGCCGCGGCGATGGCCGACCTCGCCGCCCTCTGCCGGAGCGTCGGCCTCATCCCCCTGGCCGACGCCTGGACCCGCGCCGCCAGCCCCGACCCGCCGTCGAAGCCCGCTGCCATCGCCCCCGCGCTTTGATCCGACCTCCCCGACGACCCAATCGACCACTCCGACGGAGTCGCACCCCAGACCCGAGGCCCCCATGACGCCCGACGAGTCGCTATCGCCGCCCGATCCAACAAAGCCCAACCCGAAGCCCCGCCGCCGCTGGTGGTCGCTGAGCGTCCGAGGTCTGATGCTCCTGGTGCTGGTGGTCGGCGGTTTCGTCGGCTGGCAAGCCAACCGGGTGGCTCGGATGCGCCGGGCGGTGGCGGTCTTGGTCCGCAACCCGAACGACCCGCCCGACTATCGCCCGCCGAGCGACACCACGATCTTCACGATCGGTGGCTCCCCGAGCCGGACCGAGGTCACTTACGACGACGAATACTCCAACGGCATCTTTCAGGATTCCCCCCAACCAGCCTGGCTGCACGAGGCGATGCGCTGGGCTTTGGGGGACGACTACTTCCGGAGCGTGAGCGGCCTGAACCTGTCGCGGCCCCCATCGGCGACCGATTGGGACGCGATCGAGGCCCTGGTGTCGGTCGAGCGGCTGAGACTCGCCGACTTCCTCCTCAACGACGAGAACCTGGATCGGCTGGTGAATTGTCCCAAATTGCGTGAACTTTCGCTGATGCAGTCGAAGCTCCCGGCCCGGCGGCTGGCGAGCGTCGGGGCGCTCCGGAACCTCCGGGGTCTCGACCTCAGCAACACGGACGCCACCGCCGACGACCTGGCACCGCTGGCGAACCTGAGCCTGCTGGAAGACCTCGAATTGCCCCCCGAAGCGGGTATCGATCCCGGCCTGCTCCACCTCCAGGGCTTGCGGAACCTGCAAACCCTCGACGTCATGGGGAGTGTCGAGGGCGGAGTGACCGACGTCGGGCTGGGCTACCTGCGGGGGATGACCCAGCTTCGGAGCCTGAATTTCAACGCCCACCGCATGACCGACGCGGGGATGGTGGTCCTCGAAGCGCTCCCGAAGCTGGCCAGCCTGGAGATCCAACCCGCCTGGGCGGACATCGCCAGAGCGCTCACGCTTTCGCCGACCGGCGTTGAGCGGCTCGATCGGTTCACCCACCTCACCACCCTCAAGCTGGCGACCCATGTGACCATCGACGACGCCTGGCTCGCGGCGATCGGTCGGCTGGCGGGGTTGCGGCACCTGGAGATTGCCGGCGAGCGGATCACCGACGCCGGCCTGGCCCCCCTGGCACAGTTGACCCAGCTCGAAGAGTTGAGGATCACCAGCCGCCAGGTGACCGACGCCGGCTTGCGGCACCTCCACCCCTTGACCCGCTTGCGGAGTCTGGGCTTGCTGGCCAACATCAGCGACGCCGGGGTCGCTTCACTCCAGGCGGCACTCCCCACACTCAAAAACGTCTACAACACGCGGATGCCCAAGTCCGATGGCCAACTTCTGGTCCCCACTCCGCCGTTCGGGATGCCGGTGCCCGTGTCGCCGGCTCCAGCACCACCGATCCCGAAGCTCTTCGTGCCGGCTCCTCCCGCCCCTTGACCGCCGCTTTCCGTCCCGATCCGTCCCGCGAGGAACGCCCCCAGTGACGACCGAAGAGTCGAAACCCACGCTCCCCGCACGGAAGCCCCACCGCCGCTGGTGGTCGCTGAGCGTCCGAGGGCTGATGCTCCTGGTGCTGATCGTCGGCGGGGTGATCGGCTGGGAAGTGAACCGGGTCAACCGGATCAGGCGGGCGGTGGCGGTCCTGGTCCGCAACTCGGACGACCCGCCCGACTTTCGCCCGCCGAGCGAAACCATATCCTTCACGATCGGTGATGCCCCGAGCCGGACCGAGGTCACGTTCGCCACGGTCCAATCCCCCTGGATACCCGACTGGTTGCGGGCGACCCTGGGCGACGAGCACTTTCCCCGGGTGGTCAAGTTGGTGCTGGCTCGCTCCCCATCGGCGACGGACTGGGACGCGATCGCGGCGCTAGGCTCAGTCCGCACGCTGAACCTGACCTACGTCCCCCTGAAAGATGCTGATCTGGCACTTTTACCGGTGTGTGCCGACCTCCGCGAGCTGTCGCTGATCGGCACCGAGATCACCGACGGGGCGATGGCGAGCGTGGGGACGCTCCGGAACCTCCGGACGCTCGACCTCCGGATGACCAAAGTCACCCCCGGCGGCTTGGCTCCGCTGGCGAACCTGACCCAACTGGAAAAACTGGAACTGAGCAGTGGCGCTGGGACCGACGTCGGGGTGGGTCACATCCGGGGCCTGACCAAGCTCCGGACGCTCGGCGCTACCGGGTTCGGGAGCGAGTTGTCCGACGTCGGTCTGGGCCACCTCAAGGAGATGACCCAGCTTGAGAGCCTGGAGTTCGCCGCTCGCCATGTGTCCGACAAAGGGATTGCCATCCTTGCCCAACTGCCCCGGTTGCGAGTCTTGAAGATCCATGCCGCTTTCCCCCACGTCAGCGAGGCAATCGCTCTCACGGCGCGGGGCGTCGAGCAACTCGGCCAGTTTTCCTCCCTCGAAAGGCTCGACCTCGACCCGGAAACGGCGATCGATGACACCTGGTTGCGGGCGATCGGGCGACTGGTCGGGTTAAGACAATTCCAGATCGCCGGCGCCGGGATCACCGACGCCGGCTTGGCCTACCTCCAAGGGTTGCCCAACCTCGAAAACTCCGGATCATCAGCCCGAATGTCACCGATGCCGGGCTGGTCCACCTCCGCCCGTTGGCTCGCCTGGTCGAGCTTGGCTTCATCGCCCGGGTCAGCGACGCCGGGATCGCCGCGATCCGACCCGCGTTCCCCGCGCTCAAGCGTGTTTATAACACTCAACGGCCCGACGACCCGGACCCGAACGGCGACCTTCCCACCTTGCTCCCGGCTCCCACTCCTCCAGTACCTTTCCAGCTCGCCCGTCCGCCTCAACCCGTCCGTCCCGCACCTTGAGTCGAACGACGCATCCCGGGGAAAACCCCGCATGGCGAATCGCAGACCGCAAACCGAATTGGAAGAACCCTTTGCGATTTGCGATCTGCCATTTGCGATGAATTTGATCCCTGAGTTTCTTAAGAGAAGACTCAAGGCCCGCCGCTGGGGGCGTCGGCGGGTTCGAGGGTGACGTCGTCGATCCAGGCTTCGCCGACGTCGCTGGAGCTGATCCGGAAGTCGAGGATCAAGGTCGTCGCCGCAGGTTCGGTCCGGATGATCTTCTCGAAGAGGACCCAGCGCCCGGTGGTGGCCAGGGTCAGGTCGGAGGCGCCGTCGGCGAGGGGCTTCCACGAGTAGTCCGACCCGGCGCGGTACTGGCGGATCTTGGCGTGGAGTTCCCCTTCAGTCCCCGGGGCGACCCGATACCAAAACTTCAAGCGCATCCGGGTCGAGTAGCGGACCTTCCGCTCGGGGAACTGGAAGTAGTTGCCCCCGATCAGGTCGGCGTCGAGGTGGAGACTGTCGGGACCAGTGACGAAGTGGCGCGTGTCCTTCCGCTCAGCGGGAGGTTCCGGCCAGGTCCCCTTCGGCTGGGCGAGGTACTGCTCGCGGTCGAGGGGCAGGGCGTCGCGAAACGTGTGGCTCCCGAGCTTGAGCTCGAGGTCGCGGCGGCCGAGCAGGGGGTCGTAATCGCCGTGGACCGCGTGCTCGTGCTCGAACCGGAGGCGGACCCGGACCACTTCCCCCGGTTCGACGGTCACCTGCCCGAGCGCCCGCGGTTGACTTCGAGCGGTGGCGGCGGCCGTCGCGGGCGAACCGAGAGCCGAACCGGCGGCGGGAGTAAGGACAGGGCGTACCCCGGGATCGGCTGGTCCGGAGCTGACCCAGAGGGCGACCCGCTCGCGGCACCGCTTGGCCTCGTCGGGCGAGGCGATCACCTCAGCGTAGGCGGTCGGGGCGGCTTGAGCCTCCAGCACGCACGCGGCGCGCCTCGGGTTGGCGTGCGCGGCGATCCGGGAGTTGGACAGCCAGCCTTCGACTCGCGCGGCGATGTCCCGGGGGTGGAGGACGACCGCCTCGGCGCCGGCGTTCTTGAAACCGTAGTCAACCTGCCAGTCGCCTTGATCCTGGGCCAGGACCCGGTGGACCAGGACCAACCGACCGGCCGCGACCGAACCCGTGGCCCCGGCGCTGGGAATCGAGTCGGGAGGAGCGGCGAAAAAGTCCGCCCCGGCTCGGGCGGGCGGGCGGGAAAAAACGAACCCAACGGCCAGCGAGGCCAGAACCACGACGAGGGGGGCCGAGCGGAGCGGCCCGAAGCGATGCGGATCGATGCGCAAGCGATGGTGACGCATGGGCGACTTCGCCCTCCATCCATCCTTGGACAGGATCGCGGAACCGCCGCCAGGCCCAGACGAGGCCGAGGCGAACCCAATCGGTTCCGCGCCACCCGATCGAGCCAAGCCGGCCGCCGGGTCGTCGCCGACCCCGCCCCTCGCCCGAATCGGCGTTTCGCGCTCCTCGCGAAACGGAGCCAACCGCCGCGACCGTCATCGTCGCCCCGCAATTAGCTCACTCATACCATCTGATTCCTGACGCGGTTTAATAGGTCATTTTCTTAAGATCGTCAAGATTGATCAGATTCGTTGACGGAAAGCCTCGAAAGTCGCCAAATCGAAACGTTCCGACGCCCGATCGGGGGTGGACCGCCCCGAGATCACCGGGGCGACACCCTGCGAGCGGGAAGAGGCGAGGACGGGGCCGTCACCGAAAGCGGCCCACAATCTCGACCAGCGACCTCGGGTCCGATCGCGGCGGCTCGCGGCGGCGCAAGGCCCGGAACGCCGAGCCGCCGACGATCGCGATCCCGACCAGTTCGATCAGGGAGCTGAGCCTGGCCCCCGGGATGCTCAGACTGATGATCTGGTCGACGTGGTGGAACGAGGCGGCCCGGACGATCACATAGCCGACCAGGAACGTCGCCCCCGCCACGGGCCAGAGCGGCCACCGCCGGCGGTAGGCCAGGAACCCCAAGGCACCGACCGCCCCCAGGCTGGCGACCCCGGCGGCCAGGATGAACATCCCCTGGTAGGCCCGCCGCTGGTCGTACAACCCTCGCCCCAAGACGAAATCTCGGGCGACCTGGGTGAACCAGGTTTGCAGGTCGAGCTGCTTGTTGACCCCGAGGGCCAGCATCATCCCCGCGAGGATCGCCCAGAGGCTTGCTTCATGGCGGCGTGCTCCCCCCTTGACCTTGCGGAACGCCCGGACGCACAGGACGAAGGTGGCGGCGTAAGCGACCACGGTCGCCCACCCGAGCACGGTCGGGTCGCCGATCCCGGGCGTCCAGCGTTCGGCGACCACCGCGGCAATCAATCCCATGGCTCGCTCACTTCTTGAAGATCGACTTGGGGATCATGGCATGGACCCCCTTGGTCCCGTCGACGACCTGGGTGACGCGGAAGTCGACCGCCACGCTGCAGAGCATGTAGGCGGTGTCGCGATCCAGCTTCTTTTCGGCCACGATCAGGGCGACGGCCTCGCGGACGGCGATCTTCATCGCCTCGTCGAGGTCCTTGTCGATCCCCATCGCGATGAAGTGGGTCGGCGTCTCGGCGCGAGGCCAGTCGAGCTTAGCTCCTTTTCGGACGAAAAACCGGAGCGTCCCGGTAAGCGACGTTTCCAGGGCCGTGATGTCGACCTCGCCGTCCCCCTGCGCCGCGTGGCCGTCGCCGACCTGGAACAAGGCGCCGGGGACGTGGACGGGGATCAACAAGGTCGTCCCGGCGACGAGGTCTTTGTTGTCGAGGTTGCCGGCGTGGATACCCGGCGGGGCGCTGCTGACCCGACCCATCGCCTCGGGCGGGGCGACACCCATGCTCCCGAAAAACGGGCGCAAGGGGATCTCGATCCCCTCGGCGAACGGCGCGACCAGCTTCGCGGCGTCGAGGGGGATAATCCGCATCTTGCCTTGGGGGAAGTCCTCGGGGATCGCCCCCCGGTTGGGTCCGAAGGCGTTGTACGAGTAGGGGATCGCCAGCTTGATCGCCTCGATCCGGACCTCCAAGGTGTCCCCCGGCTCGGCCCCCTCGACGAAGATCGGCCCGGTGAGGATGTGTCCCCCCGGACCCTTGTCGGTCACCTCCCGGGTGATGTCGCGGAGGGCCGGCTCAACCGCTTCGGGAGCCACCCCCGCCCCTTCGAGCCGGGTCGGACTGCTGGTGATCAAGGTGTGAACCTCCACCGCATCCCCCGGCTTGATCCGCAAGACCGGCGGCGTCTTCGCGTGGTAATGCCCCCAGGCGACCGTTTGCGGCGTCGCCTTGAGCTGGTGGGTGGTAGCCGCGGGGTCTTGCCCCCAGGCGGCCGGCACCAGGGGAGTCAGCACGCAGGCGGCGAGAAGTCTGGAGCGGATCGTCATGCGGTTCCCTCGGTCGAGAGGCTCGTGGGGTCGGCCAGCGTATATTCGAACCGGTACGAATGCCGGCCGTCCGCCCGTTCGAGTGTCATCGACCCGGCCAGCCCAATCAACTCCCCGGTCCCCGAGTCGGGGACGACGGTCACGCTCAGGGTCGGAGCCCCCCGGTTCATCGTCCCGCTGTGCTGGAGCGTGAAGCTCCCCGAGCGCCCCCCCAGCGTCCCCGTCACCCGCTCGATCGCCACATACCCCGCCGACCCCTCGACGTCCGACCGAGCGGCCAGCATCTGCCCCCCGCTCGTCCCTTCCAGATCACCCACAAATTGCTTCTCGATCCGGATCACCGAGGGCTCGCCGGGAGCACCGGCGGGGGCCTGCGGGGTCATTGTGATCTCGAACGTCCCGGTGGCGGAGGTGGGCATGGCGCGTTCCTTCAGGATGCAACAACTCGCTGCTCGGTTTGACAGAATCAGGAGTCAAGTTTACCTTGAAGCCAAGTCTAGCCCGCAAGCGAGGAGTCCCGATCCAATGGAAATTTCGCTGCCGCCCGAACTCGAAATCATGGTCCAGGCCAGGGTCGAGAGCGGTCGTTATCGTTCCGCGAGTGATGTCGTCCGAGAGGCCCTGCAACTCATGGAAGAGCGCGACCAACTCGACGATTTGCGTCGGTTCGTGGCGGTTGGCATCGAGCAAGCGGACCGAGGCGATTTGATCGAAGGGGCCGACGCCTTCGGGAAGGTTCGGGAACAGCTCCGCCAAAGGGCCGGTCAACAAGCATGAGTCGTTATCGCCTGACTCCGGCGGCGACCCAGGATCTTCACGAAATCGGTGATTTCATCTCAGAGAACGACCCGGTCATTGCCTTTCGGATCGTCGACGAGATCGAGATGAAATGTCAGGCGCTCGCTCGGATGCCCGAGATGGGCCGAGCCAGGAACGAGCTTGCTCCCAACCTGCGGAGCATGAAATCCGGGAAGTATCTCATCTTTTACCGCCCGACCGATGACGGGGTTGAAATCATCCGCGTGGCTCATGGATCTCGGGATTTGCCCAGACTGTTCGATTAATCATCCGAATCATCCGGGTCGACGGCTTCGGGGACGTAGGTGGCGGCGTGGTCGAGGAAGCGGGGCAGGAAGCGGTCGACGAAGACGGAGACGGCGATCTGGGTGGTGCTGTTGTCCATTCCCCAGATGCTGACGCGAGGCTCGTCGAGGTCGGGGTCCATCTGGATGCAATACTGTTCGTCGACGGCGAGCGAGAAGGGAACCTCGTCGAACCACTTGTGCGCCAGGGCGTTGACGCCGGGGCCGCCGAGGGAGATGGTCGGAAGGACTTGCAAGGGGTCGTCGTTCATCCAGCGGAAGTCGGCGACGACCACGGTCCGGAACGTCACGTCGAGGTCGAGCGCCGCCGCGGCCACCTTTTGCTGGAGGTAGTAGGCCAGCGGGCGGTCGCTTTCCTCGGCGCGGAGGGTGCTGCCGGTGACGATCAGCAGGAGGCGCGTCGACGAATCGTCATCGGCCATGGTCGGCCCTTTCCTGCGGGATGCGTGCGGTTGGTTCGTCCCTGGTGGTTCCTTTCATCGTATCCTCATGGCGAACGCCTGACCAGTCGAGTCGAGTCGGTGGCCGTCGCCGTCAGGGTTCGCCGCGACCTGGCTCGGTGGCCCGCCACAACGTGACCCGGCGGATGGTCGCTTCGACCGCCTGGAACTCGTCGTCGCCGTCGGCCTCGAAGTGGTGGCCGACGGCCCGCAGCCCGTCCATCGGGATCACGCACGAGAACCGGACCCGGCCACCAGTCTCGGCGTCGATCGAGTACCGGCTCACCCCCAGCCCCTTCAAGCGCCGGCGGACCTCGGTCCAGTCGCGGGTTGAACCGGGAGCGGGCGCCGAGGCCGGGTCGAGGTCCCCGGTCGTCGAGGCCAGGCGGGCGACCGGGTCCGCCTTGGCGGCGGTGTCGGGGGGCAAGTCGAGCGGCGGCAACAGTGACGAGTCGCCCGCCATCGCCGAGGGGGGTTGAGCCGGGGCCAAAGCGGGCCGGGCGGCGACGGCCGCGAGGTCGGGGTTGGTGGGTTCGGGGAGTTGGAGCAACCGGGCGGCGGGGCTGGCCAGCGAACCCGGCGGGAGGCCGGCCGGGGGTTCGTCCGCGGTCGAGCTGGGGGCGACCTGCTTCGGCGGCGGGGTGGACTTGGGCGAGGTGGCGACCGTCAGGGGCGGCAGGCCCGCCGACGGGAACTTTTTGGCGGCTCGCCCCGCGTCACCGGCCGGCGCCGACCCGTCGACGATCACCGTCGGCCCGCCGATCACGTTGTGCTGGAGCCACGCCAGGCCGGGACCATTGATCGCGGCCCCCCCGGCGAACGCGGCGCCAACCAGCACGAGGACGAAGATCGCATGTCGGAGCATCGCTGGGGCCTCCTTGCCAACCTGACTTGATCCGGTGATTGGTTGCGTGGGGATTGGCAACCTCGCCCGAATCCGCCCCAAGAAAATCCAAGCGGCGGCGAATCCCTTCTCGGCCCCTCGGGTGATCGGGCCGCTCGGGTCGGGGCATTGAACCGGACTTCCCCCCCCTCGGCAAGGGCAATCCCCTCGGGGCGGATCGGGAGCGGACCCAAGTCGTGGCCCGATCGGGTGTTTCGCCCCTTGATCCCGTTTCCAAACTCTTTTCCCGCGTGATAAACTCAAACGCATGTTCGGAATGATCTGGTCGATCGTCACCCTGCCGATCCGGATAATGGGCTGGACCGC
>JAABUX010007537.1_pt1 | contig 12750 bp, 28 predicted proteins | sample 5561851 | NCBI WGS metagenome assembly JAABUX01 (sample SAMN10711883, study PRJNA513361) | rock metagenome | isolation source: Antarctica rocks | place: Antarctica: Victoria Land, Richard Nunatak red sandstone | collected 2016-01-03 | reverse complement strand
TAACTGCAGAGCGGCGGGCGTCCGGCGCTGAAGCGAGCACGTCCCAGCCAGACGCCGGCGCCCAAGTGGGTGGCAAGGTATGAAACTACACCTCTGTGCTTGATGACTGCTGCTGATCGCTGCAATGCACTCGCATCGCATCAGTTGCAAACGCATTGCGGCAAGAGCAGCTCTAACATCATATGCAGGCGGAACACCGGATTGCGCGAGACCACGACGCGACCCCAACCCAACCCTGACCCTGAGCCTGACCTTACCCTATCATGAATCCCAAACCCTAACTACAGCTCAACCCCAACGCTGCCCTTACTCCTCGCCATTAAAGCACTTAAGGAAGAAGCGTCGATGTGATGGTCCGCAGATGTGGAGGCAGGAGCTGCGCGGGTGGCTGGCGCTGCTGGGCGGACTGAAGGGCGCCAAGGGCCTGCACCGATGGCGGGAGGTGCAGCGCGCGGTGGCGCTGCAGCTCACGGACGTCGAGCCGGCGGTACAGCAGGCTGCGCTGAGGAGCCTCAGGGTGAGGAGATACAGATGATTGATGGGCGTCAGTGTCCGGTCTCTGTATGCTGCCATACACGCCTGTTGTTTGGCAGCATGCGTTGCTAAGCTTGGTAAATCACAATTGTGCCGATCAGCTACTGTATCTCAGCATTGGTATCTGGTAGCAGTCATGCAGTGGTGATGGCTGTTTTGCAGATTGTCCTGTGTCCACTGAGGCGACTGATCAAACGCACCGAAAAGCCGTGGAGATGCTGAGTTTGCCCGTGCTCAATCACAGGCGTTCAAGGTGAGGGCGGTGATCGCCCACATGGACAGGCTGCTGCGGCTGGCCGACGACGCGGCGCTGCGGTCGGAGCTGACGCTGTTCAGCCTGGCCCGTGACGCGGAGCAGCCTGTGCAGGAGGCACACCGTGCAGGTACGCTGGTTTTTTCCAACACGGGTGGCTAAATGCAAAGTCTGATGCTGAGCTGGGATCCCGGCGATTGGAGAATGCGCAAGCTTGAGTTGGCCATCGTTCTGCTGCAGAACATGCATCTACCGTCTCATGTGGGGTCTAGTGCCAGTTTAGCAGTGCACGGACGGCCTCAGGCAGGCGTAACTGCAAGAGGCATGCCTGGATTTGCTCCGCTGCCCTGGTGTGGACAAGGGCCGCATGTCGCTGACCTTGCAAGCAAGCAAGGAAAAGCAGCAAGCAGCAAGCAAAAGTAACGATGCCCAACTTTTGCTTCATGCTTCAGTGGTCATGCCCCCTCCCTGCAGCCCTGATCCTGGTCGTGGCGCGGCTCCTGCACCCGAAGCTGCGCAAGCGCGGCGGCCGGCTCGGCGGGAAGGGTGCCCCGGGCTCCGCGCGCGTCGTGGTGAGAACCGCAAAGCATCCTTTATTCTACAGAAATGAGCTTCGTTAAGACTTGCTTGCTCCACAGACCCAAACTTGCTTGTTCTATAAGACACTAATTTGTTCTAAAGCAAAGCTAATGAACTATAAATGCGACAGTTTTACACTGACAATAATATTTTACTGTGTTTTATTAACAAAGTGAATTACTGTGCTCAACAGGTGCTCAATTACCTCGCCGCCCTGGAGCCCTCGGAGCTGGGCCTTGTCGCCGAGCTGTTCTTCGCACCGCTGAGCCGCGCCTTGAAACAGCCGGCAGATGCTGGGGAGGCCTCGAGCCCCGACAGCTTTGCGGAGTGGAGGTGTGCCGTCTATTACCGTGGACGTTTGCAGGTACATAAGCACTCCTGGGGGCTGCACCGTGTAGAGACATGTTCGTGCAGGTCAGCATGCAGTGCGCTATCGGAGCCCGGCTGTACCAGCTAAGCTCGGTGCAAGAGCTTTATGCATCAAGCTACCGACGCTTTCAGACCCTCGCATTGCTGCGCCTGCCCTTGATACCATGTGCCTAGTTCTGCAGTACTCTCGTTACGGTCACGATGCTGCCGCATGTTTTCCCTGCACCCGACACTGAGGACACCAATGTTCCTTTGCAATGTACTGCAATGGGGCCACGGTGCTGCGCAGGCTGGTGGAGGCTCCATGGTGGGCGGGCGCGCTCACGCAGCGGGGAGGCGCCTGGTGGCTCGACGCCGTCGACGGCGGCGCCCTCGCGGCGCTGCCGCTCAGAGCTCGCCTCGCCTTCATGCACGGCGCGGAGGTGTGACGCCATCGCAGGATCCGCTGACGCAAAGAGTTCCCTGAGCCCGCCCAGTCCCAGCTGCAGTGTGGATGCACCTGTCCGAGTTGCTACCAATCAACAACAGCTATGGCTGCAACGTTCTCTCGCGAGCAGCATATGTCAATGTCCTGCATCTGTTGAACGCGATGCATGCTCATGCAAGAGCAGTCGACACACTCGAGACAGCCAGCACGTTGAGGTTTCAGCATGAGCAGCAGCGCGCAACCTGCACGTGTGTTCGGCCGCTCCAGGACATGCTGAAGCACCTGGGTCACCGGCTGGCTCTGCTGCTGCCCTGCCTGCTGGCGCTCATCGCGTGCCTGCTGGAGGCGGCCTGCGCTCCGCTACAGGCGCAGGTGAGCTGTAACACCCGCACGATGGCATGTCTTAACGCTTACGTCCCGAGAATGGGATTTGGGTGTCGCAGCTGTTGCGTCCGCACGCTGCATTTCGAGCTGCCTTTTTGGACGGCGCGATGACGGAACCCTGCTGATTTTCAAGAAAGTCTCAATTGTCTGTGTGCCAGGGCCCTGAGGCAGACACAGACGACATATCGGCGGAGGGCGCGCGGCAGCTCCGCAGCGGGTGCCTGCGACTCATCGCTGAAGCGCTGCGGCGCTTCCCGGACACCATCGACTATGAGTTCCTGTGGCCCCGGCTGTTCGGCGCTACGGAGCCTCTGGTGGCCAGGATACCCGCTGAGGTGAGTCTGCACCGCCCGTGTGTCTGAGGCGTGCATGGACCATCTGGGTCCAGAGCCCGGCTGGCAACCTTGTCACCTGTTGCTGCATCATTACCGAGCGGCGCAGCAGCTGTTTCGCGATGGCATACTCAGCAGAAGCAGGCGGTCAAGCTCCTCTGAGCATGCACGCCTTGACTGTCAGGCTCGATGTTGCGACACATGGACTTTATCACAGCATCGAAAGCTAATCATCTTGGCCATGTTTTGCTCCCTTGCAAAGCTTGCCGTCATCCCGGCTGCTAATGCCGCCCTTCCTGGTTGCAGGCCAGCGCGGACAGGGCGCCCCCGCTGCTGGACATTGCCGCAGCCCTCGCCGCCTCTCCGCGACACGCGCCTATCTTGGCAGACTCGCTGCCGCGGCCTGTGGGGTCAGTGGACGACACGTCGGCGGCGGCGCTGTCGCCGTGTCCCGAGCCATGGGCGAGCGAGAAGCATCTGGGCACGAGGTAGGCATATCCATCTCTGATAGCAGCCGACTGCCGCACGGACAGTCCGGTTGTCTTGACCATGCACCGCTGGGAGGACTTGTGCCACATTGCCGTATGTACACTGAGCGCCTGGACGAAACATTACAGCGGCATGTTCAAGGGGTCGACATGCTTTCGTGTGGCAGCACTCTGTTTCATGTCTCTCGTCGGCCACGTCGCAGTGCCATGACCGAGGGTCCGACGTCTGTCTCGTTTTCCGGCAGGCTCCTGTCGGCAGCAATTGAGGCTCTCGCCGCCCCGCGCTGCTCCCCGCCGGCGCGCGACGTGGTGCTGGACACGCTGGAGTCCCTGCTGGACTCCGACGACACCGCAACGGCTGCAATAGTGCAGCGCCACACCGGGGCGGTGCTGGAAGCGCTCAAAGCCCTGGTGCTGCGGGCACTGGGCCCCGGCCAGGCCGGCGCCGCCGCCAACACGCCTGTGGTGAGCGTTGCTGACTGCAGTCGCTTGCTTCAGAGCGCCCAATGCTTGGTACATGGGTGTTCAGCAGCCAATGAGTGTTCCCGGTCGCACCTGGTCGAGTCTTCCGCGATCTGCAGTGCTGCATACGTGACGTGACATTGCAGTCCAGTTTAATAGCATTTAACACAAGTCAATGTGCACATGTATGTCATCTCCTGCATTGCACTGACATAGGGCAAGAAGGGCAAGCGGGCGGGGCGGGACACGGCCATGCGGGCGCTGGCGATGCTGGAGCGCCTGGCGGGGCACGTATCGGACGCGGCCCAGGGCGCCAAGCTGAGCCAGGCCCTGCTGCCCCTCGCGGCGATCAAGACCGTCAGGTGCGCGCTTGCGTGGCCCTGTCCCTCTGTCGAGCAGAAGCCTGTGGTCCAGCCATTAGTCGGTGTTGCTTCGCTGCTGAGTTCCTGCGATAGGCTCTATCGTCAGAATCAGTGACGGCGAGGTCAATGGATCCGCGACACCCAAGTCGATGCACGTAGTTGCGCGCGGTTTGATGTGTCATCCTGCCACACCTGCAAGTCATGCGCAGTGTTGCGCAGGGTGATGGCGGATTTACTCTGTCTGCCTTCACCCGTTGACCTGAACTTGCTTTCGTGCATGCAACTCAGGGGCATCAGCGTGGAGCGGAGCGAGGCGACCTCCGCGCGCACCCTCGCCGTGCTGGCGGCCCTCTGGCGGCGTACGGCAGCAGCCGAGGCACCGTCAGCGACGGCACCCCACGATGCGGTCGTGCTGGTGTGCTTTTTGGCATCTCGAACCTCACAGTCAACTATGCTTGGCACTCGTACTGCCTTGTGAGCGGGCCGAGCGCACCATCCGATGTGATGCAAAGTATTACATATTGTCAGGGGGTCGACTGGGGGCCTTCAAGGACAGACAGCTGCACGGAGCGTGGTCTGACCGCTGCCAAGCGTTGGCGATGCACCCGTAACTCACGCTGTCGCGATGCCAGGACCAGGAGCAGCTGTTGCGGTACGCCGCGGCGCTGTCGCCGCTGGCGGGGTCGCTGACCGGCCGTCACTCGCGGGCGGCCCTGTGCGAAGCCGTGAGCGCGCTCGCGGCGCGGCTGCCGGCGCTGGCGCCCACCGCGGAGCTGCTCGCCTCCCTCAACGCCATGTCCGCCACGTCGGTGCGGCTCTCACGTCGTTCACTGGGCTTTAAATTGTGCAATCAGCGGATTGGCCGATTCTGAAGTGTTCTGACTGAAGCCCGTGACGGATATTGGCTGTGCCAGACGCTGGCCTGGTTTGCTTGGTAGCAATACACGGATCTGTACGGTCGTGCTGTTCAGACCCAGGTCTTGCGTGCGGTGCTCTGTGTTAGGACCGTGTGCTAATTGGTTTCTATAAAACGACTGAACGGTGGGGAACCCGGTACAGCTGGATGAGGCGGACTACGATGCGCGGATGGGCGCGTACCAGCAGCTGCTGCCGGCCGCATGGGCGGGGATGGCGCGCTGGCAGGCGCTGCCGCTGCTGCACCACGTCCTGGCCGACCTTCGAAACGCCGACGATCTGGCCCTCCGCCATGCTGCGGCACAGGTTTGTGTCCATCTCCGATTGCAGGGTTGAGGGTTTTGGGTGAGGGTTTAGGGGTTGGGTGAGGGCGATACAAACGTTTAATCTAGGTGTTACATTGCAACCATCACAGCATGCCACGCGGAGCTACAAAGCATGAACCTAAGTATTTGCATGCAGCCCTATGCATTGCATTGCATTGCATGCCGATCGTCACAACCCAGCCACTCATCCTTCTGCCTCCTGCGTGCAGCTGAAGGAACAGGTCCAGGATCCTGTGGATACGGCGCCTGGCTGTCGGCAGCGTACCATAACCTGACATCGATGCTGCTGTTGGCCAACAGGCGGTCGACCGCTTCATCGACGGGGCGAAGCTGGCCGCCGACCGCCTGCCGGCGGCGGACAGGGAAGCCGCCGGGGCGGACACCATCGTGGCGCTGCTGCAGCGGGTCTTTCACCCGCGGCTCAGGGCGATGCTGGGCGAGAGCAACCTGGCGGTCAGACAGGTATGAGTGTGAGTGTGAGAGCAAAGTGTAGCAGAGCACAGCAGAGCCTCGTGTTCACATGCCAGGGAGCTGCCCTCTATATCCTGCGTCTTCCCATGGCTCTGAGTTCCACCCCACGGCCACAGAGTACCATCGGTGCAGAACAGATCTCCATGTCTGCATCCGTTTGACGTACACAGCAAACATGATGGCACATTCCTGCAGTGCTGGCGATGAGTCACAAGCCGCAAAACATGAAGCCGGATGTATTGGACGTCCATCATCACAAAATGCCACGTCTGGATCCTTGCACAGAAATTGTCAGAGAGGGTTTGCATCGCAACTGGTCTATGCACACTTTGGCCAACAGGAGCACCTGGCGGCCATGCGGAAGCTGGCGGTCACCTTCCCGGCGCGCTTCCCGGAGCTGGCGGCCCTGACGGCGGCCGACGAGGAGGTCGACTTCTTTCACAACGTCGCGCACATCCAGCTGCACCGCCGCGCCCGCGCCCTGTCCCGCCTCGTCAGGGTGTGCATTCCAACTGCTAGCACTCTCTCAACCTGACTTTGCTACCTTTGCCGTGAGGAACTCCTGCGAGTCTTGTGCTCTGTCGCGGTCATTGGCCTGAGCAAGTTTTTTGGCACATCCTTCATGAGTTTCAGGAGATAGGCGTTCATCTTCTGGATGTGAATGCGATCTGGTATGTTTCGGACGAGCCTTGTAAGCCGTGACCACAGAACTCAGCTGTTTGTTTGTGCAGGCTCTGCAGCAGCCGGCAGACGGCGTCGCGGCGCCGGGTGTGGGCACGCTGATGGTCATCGTGGTGCCGCTCATCCAGCAGATGATCGTCGAGGGCAAGGCCGCGGAGGGCGGTGGACACGAGCTCAAGGTGCGCCTGCAGCCCTTGGGTCCAGACGTCACGAGATGCACCGGCGGCAGGCCAGTGGAATGTTGTTCAGCAGCGTTGATCGTAGATATCCTGCATCAAAGCCAGCCGGACCTCCGAAAACCACATCCTGAAGCACGTATGTGTTCGATGAGCCTTGGGAAGCAGTAGGTATGTTTTCTGAACAAACAAGCCGCAACGCGGTGTGCGGCTTGCTTTGGCATCTGCCGCTGCACTTTGGCAGCCTTCCCCGGGTCCAGCATCGCACATCCAGATGTGGTAGTGGTGTTCCGGATAGCTGTAGGCTATGCCTTCATTGGCATCTTTTTGGCGAGCTTCATTTTGTCGACGGCTTTTGTCGCCATAGTCCCTGTGTCCAGTCGTCGTGCGTCTGTCTCGGCAAAGCATCATGGCTGAAAGTTGTCACATGATTGGGCGACAAACTGCGACTACAAAGCCGGTGGCATTGTGATGACGATGACAACTGGGAATCGGAAGAGAACACAGTGCGCCCACAACAGCGATGCCCAGGCCGCTTCATAGTGTGCGCTGCGCTCACCCAGGAGCTGGACCAGGCGCGGGAGGCGAACGTGGTCACCGCGGCGATCGCGGCGCTGGCGGCCATCGCGGCGGCGCTGCCGTGGCCGCAGTACCAGCAGCTGCTGGGCCAGTTCCTGCGCCTCATGCGGCGCCACGCCGACAGCAACAAGGTTCGACCGCCCCTGCCCTGCTGCTGTAAGCCAAGGACCAATGTGGCGACTGCGAGTGGCTGTCGCCTCGTGCAAGTTGGATAGACATCAGCACAAAACACGATGCAAACCACACGGTTGCATGCCTGCGTCGCTTGCGTCATGCCGTAGGCCACAGAGTGCTCACTCAAACCTGGGTGCTTCCTGATCTCACCACTTTGATCACGCCGACTCAGGCGATCATCAGGGCCGTGTGCGCGATAATCGACGCCTTCCACTTTGAGGTGCCGGTCGCGGGTAATGGGCTCAATCCTGACGATGCGGCTGATGCAGACGGCGATGTAGCAGACGGTGGTGATGAGGGTGCGTCCCAAACAAAACACCTTGGGCCACGGGCAGCGAGTTATCAAGACTGGGTGTGCTCCACCGCTGAGAACGGCCAGGGTGGGGTCGAACGCTCTCGTGACGCTAACATTATCGTGGAATTAGCTGTGCAGTAGCAAGTTTCCATGTTGAGGATCGGGGCGACTCCGCCTTTGCTGCAGTGCGGATTGTGCTGCGGCGTCCCTAGGATGGCCAACTCGTGGCGGCATCGGCGCAAACGCACTCGGCCTGCAGCGTAGGGAGCATTCGCACCAGTCTGATGTTGGAAACGTGTCAGCACACACAATCTCTTGACAATACCGGGGCGTCAAGTAAGCAGCATACGACGGCCAAACCCATCAGTACCATTCTGAAGGGCCGACGTGTCACCAGTTGCCCTGCTGCGCTCTGCGTCCGCCTCAATGGCATCTATTTTGGTACGGCTCAGCAATGACGGCCCTGGCTCTGTGGTGGCGGTAGTCGGTGCGGCGGGTCTGCACTCATGTGGATTGGGGGCAAGCGGCAGTGTGTAGCGTGGTTGCCAGCGAAGAGTCTGCCAGGTTTGGCAGCGTTGCTGCCATGCCTGTGTTCTGCGCATGCATGCGGCCGGCATATTGTCCACTGAACTATCTCACAGCGCTCTGTTGTACACAGCTGCCGCTGAGGCTGCCGAAAGCGGTGCAAGCGCAGCGAGCGCGGCGGCTGCAGCGGACGTGCAGGCAGCGCTCGTGAAGCGGGTGCTGCCGGCGCTCTCGGAGCAGCTGATCGTCAAGAACGAGGTGCGCTGCAGCATCGCTGCCGGCTCGCCGCGCACACAAAGCTGGGAATCGGCTTCTCGTGTCCTACGTTGCACAGAGCCGTCGCTGCAATGTCGCAAGCTTCTTTGGACCGATCATCATGCACAAAATGCCATTGCTAGCTTGAAAAGTCTTCGACACCAGACGCTCTGGGCTAGCCGTCTTCTCACCTGCATGTCTCTGCTGCATCCAAGTGATTGTTGCAAAGGCCAATTCTATGCACAGTGAAGGTCAGAGGCTGTAGGGGTTTAATTTGTGTGAATTGGTGCTCGTGAAGGTGGTGCGGGCACCCGTGGCGCTGGCCATGGTGAAGCTGCTGCGGCTACTGCCCGAGTCAACGGCGCGGGCGCAGCTACCGCGCACGCTGCAGGGCGTCGCCAACCTGCTGCGCAACCGCCTGCAGCGTTTCAGGCGAGCTTCGCAGCTGCCAACCATCTCCAACCTGATGTTTTGAGCTGGCGCATGTGCCGTAATAAGTTAGCTGGGCGCTGCGCGCAACCACGATAGGACGGGCCAGCAAGCCGTGCACGCGGCAGGTTCATGACGCAACGCTTCCAACCTTCTGCAATCACGACATGCCTGCAGTGTGCACCATCTGCCTATCGACCCAGTAAACCTGCAGCCATTTGGTGAGAGGCTACAGCATGCAGTGCCGCGGATGAGCATCAAGAATGCGCTTAGATATCTGCTGACCACTGCGTAGGGATGACGCGCGGACTGTGCTGGTCGCGATGGCCCGCGAGCTGGGCCCGACCTACCTGCCGTTCATCTGTGAGGTCCTCGCCGCGGCGTTGCCGGCGCGGGGCTACACAGCGCACGTGCTCGGGCACACTGTGCACGCCGTGGTCGAGGGCATGCACAAGGTAAACGTTGCGCTGCACGTTCATGGCAGCAAGGCTCGATGCGGCTTGCCAAACTGTTGCTAGGTCCTGGGGCGGCGTGCATCTGATAGGGTCCATGAGATACGGTACTCAGGGTCTGGGCAAAGTCATCGTCGACGGTTGGACATCCGCTGAGCAGTCCATTCGCATGGTCCATTGCCGTCCGGCCCTGGTGAAGGCATGATTCGAATCTGCTGCACACGTGCAGCCTCATTCTGCGTCCAGGCATCGAGCGAAGCAAAACGTCGGGTGCAGAGGACGCAGCGCCGGGCACACCTGGACGCCTGGACGCCTCGCTGGCGCTGCTGCCTATAGTCCATACCCTAAACCCTAACTATAGCCCTCACACTAACCTGAACCCCCTTGCAGGACGCTGCGCCGGGCGCCCTGGACGCCTCGCTGGAGCTGCTGCTGCCGCTGATGGAGGCCGACCTGTTCGGCGACATCGCCGACGCCAAAGAAGCGGCCGCCTTTGCGGCCAACTACCGCGGTACGCTGCAGCAGCATGCCACTGTGGCCCCTTAGGGTTCCTGTTCGGGGTTCGGGTTGGGACTAGGGTGTGGGCTGTCATACGCATCTTTGCAGCAGAGACTTCTGGCTGTATCAGCATCGTTGTATCAGCATCGTTGTGTGCACAAGCTTAGATTTGCAGTCTTGCAAATCGTGGCGTGCCCCGTCACCGCTGAATTGCAACATCCGTTGAAAAACCAGGTACTGTCGCCAAGCTGAGGCGTCTTGCTGACAATGCCGGTGGGACGCCTGCATGGTGCTAGCTTGCTCATGCCTGACGCCAGCCTGCTCCCTGCACGTGCAGAGGCGAAGTCGTGCCGCGCGTACGACACATATCGGCTGCTGGCGTCCATGGTCACCTTCCGAACCCACGCTACCGTGCTCCTGTCAACAGTGCGCCGCCCTAATGCTCCACCGCTCGAAGGCTGTTAGCAGCTCGTCTTGGACTTGAAGTCGCACAAACTCGTTCATCAGTGCCATGCGTGTCTGCCTGCCTCATACTGAAGCAGCGGGCGCCGCCGGTACTTGACAGATGATGTTATGCCAATGGGTACCGGGTACGAGTGTCCAAGAGTCCGTGCAAACAGCAGCACGGCCGGTGACGCAGGTTCGAGACCGTCTGCCGGAGGCGTCGGACACGAAGACGCGCAACAAGCTCACGCAGCTGCTCCAGTACGCTTCGCGCGGCCTGCAGGCGAGTCGATGCTGTACATGAAGTCGCTTCATCTCCAATGCGGCGAAAGCGTGCAATGCTACTGCCATCAGCAGTGACAAGTGACAGCGAGCGAGTGTGCATCCGTGCTAATGCGGCCGCTCATCCTCGATTAACATATTATTGTCATTGCAAGTCTCCTTGTATCGATAGAACAACCAGCATTTGTCAATCGAATGAGAGTGTAACAAACAGAAGGATTTAAATTTGAGTAAATCTTCTGTCTGTCTGAACCTTAATTTTTTGTCCTTGATAGATGTTTGTTTAAGCATGTTGCTCCGGAGTGCAGGCGAACCCCACAGCGACGCCCGTGGACATGCTGGTGTTTATAAACGCAGTCCTCTGCGACGGCCTGGCTGCGGAGGAGTCGGCGCGGGCGCGGTCGCAGGCCGATGCGACTGCCGCAACACCGCGGCAATCATGTGCGCCTCGGAGGCTCAGCAGATCTCGTCACGGCGGGTTTCTGCAACTAGAAACGCTGCAACAAAGTCCTATCTCCGTTCATAGATTCGTGACACAACGGTAAAAGCTTTACCGTCTGCATAGGACCACGCGATTTGAGGTTTGTCCCACAGTCTGGCCTTTGCAGAAACGCACCGGCAGTAAATTGATCCTGCGATGACTTGGCTCGTTGCTGCCTGTTGGACGATATTGAGGGAGCAGCCGGCACAATCCTTGCATGATGGAGGCTATAAAGATGCTGAAGCAGGTCCCTGACGCAGGACTGCCTGCTGTGCAGCTGCAGCCGGAGCTGAGGCCGAGGATGAGGCGCCGACACACGAGCTGCTGCTCCTGGAGTTCACCCTGACCCTGTTCCACGGGTGAGCCTGTCGTCCGTCCATGTATCATTTGGAGTAACCGGACACTCTTTACCTTGGGACCAAGATGGTTATTGGGCTGTAAAAGTGGTAATTGGGATGTGCTCCGCCCGTGCTGCACGGTCGACGAGCACATGACCCCGCGCAGCATTCTGCCAATGTGGTGTCTTCGTTCCACTGTATGTGGAAGCTGCTCCAAACCACGGTCCCAAGCAAACCCCGCAAAGAACATGTTGTGGGCTTTGCCAGCATGGGTACAGAACTGCCCGGCAAAGGTCCCTGGCTGGACTCTCAGCTGAGCTGTTCCCTTCCTACAAAATGCAGAGGCCTGAAGCGGGGGACCCTGGGCGGCCGCTCACCGGAGGCGCTGGCGCTGCTGAGCCCGCAGCTGCCGCTGCTGGTGCGGGCGCTGGGCAGCCGCTCTGCGGCGGTGGTGTCCCTGGCGCTGCGGGTGCTGGCGTCCCTGGTCCAGCTGCCTCTGAAAGGTGTGCAGCGGGACCCCGCACTGGAGTATGGGAGCTCAGCGTGCCCTCGTTCATAGTAACGGTGCAGCGGGTTGCTGGCAGCATTGGCCCAGGTGCTGCTCAAGGTTGTACCCAAGCAGTCCTCCCAGCATGACTAAACTCCGGGTCAGTCAACTCTGCCTGCGGGGACCGTCGCGCTGCGCGGCTGCGGTTTCGTGTTCGATAGGTCGTACACACGAGGGTCAGGATCCCACGGACACACCCGGCAGCCCAGGTTCGGGGCAGACACATACGATGCGTCTTGAGGTCGACTACGTGATTGACCTCGAGAGACTGTGCAGTGATGCTGACACCCTGGCAAGGGTAGCGACACCTGTTGCATCCCGCAGGGCTGACGTCTTACGCGCCGGCGGCTGGCAAGGCGGTTACGGCACTGCTGAACAGACTGCCGAACGCGACCAGCCCGCTCGCTCAGGACGCCTTCAAGCTGCAGGCACGCTTGTGCTGGAAATCATCACAGTACTTAGTGTGGTGAGCTGTGTAAGGAGGCCTTCGTCAGTGTTTTGTGTCAGTGTTTTGGGACGGAGGAGTGTAGCTTCCATTGCTGCCGTTCATGGACGTGCGTGTTCATCACCAGATGACAAATCTATTGTCGCTCGCAAGAGCTCCATGCGAGATGGCGAGCTCGAGACTGTTCTTGAGCATTGCTGCTCCTTGTGGCAGGCGGCCATGCTGCGGGAGTGCCACGTCTACAAGC
>JAABUX010007536.1_pt1 | contig 12750 bp, 15 predicted proteins | sample 5561851 | NCBI WGS metagenome assembly JAABUX01 (sample SAMN10711883, study PRJNA513361) | rock metagenome | isolation source: Antarctica rocks | place: Antarctica: Victoria Land, Richard Nunatak red sandstone | collected 2016-01-03 | reverse complement strand
GGACCGCCTGCTCACGTGTCCCAGACGAATCGGCATGCAAGCGATGGGAAGTTCATTGCCCTGGATGCCATTGTGGCCGGCCCTGAACTCAGCAACGAAATTTTCGGCGGTTTGGGCTTACTACCCCAGACTGGAACTTGCCCCCGTTTGGCGGTGTTTTGGCTCGTGTGGACCGGTATTCGACCCAAACTCGTCGCAGAAACATCATACTGCGACGAGTGTTCCGCGACGAGCGACGCTCGAGGACAGTGCCAAGCACTGAGCCGACGGAAATGACGGCCCTTAGCGGGGATTTTCCTTTGAATAATGTTGAGAGGCCTACCTGTCATACATAGCCTACGCCTCTTACGTATCCTACATCTCACACCACTAGGACTCCTCTAACCGTGCGTGCAAGGCGGCCTTGACCTCCGGGGCGCGCTCCAAGGCGTAGGTCAACACAGCCTCAAGGTAGTCCGACTTGTTCACCTCGACCGGGTAGAGATCGTGGGCGGCGTCCCGATAGGCGCGGTCGAGCCGGGCGACGAGCGCGCTGTCCAAGTAGAAGGTGTGGCGGCCGCGCTTCGGGGCGGTCGGGGGCTGTGCTGGCGCGGGGGAGGCTTCGCCGTCGTCCGGGACCGCGGCCGGCGTGAAGCGGGAGGAGAGCGTGGCAATGCGCTTCGCGCGGTCCTCGCTCATACGACACCTCCCGCGACCGGTCCAGCTTGGGCGGCTGCGTCAGCGCCGCCCACGCGCGCCTGCACGAGGGCGGCGAGGTCCTTGTAGAGCGCGATCAGCTCGTCGCAGTCCTCGCGCTTCGCCTTCTCGCTCGGCCGGTAGGTAAAGATGCTGTGGCCGGCGTCCCACGCCTCGCGCACGACCTGGCGCTTGGGCACCTCGAACGGCACCATGGCCGGGAGAGACGCGCGCAGCTCGTCGAGGATGCGCCCGGAGAGCTTGACGTGTTCGACGAGGTTGGGCACGATGGCCGCGATCTCGACCTCGATCTTGAGGCCACGCCGGATCGACTCGATCTGGTCGAACAGCAGTTCCAGCGCGCGCACCGAGGAGGTCTCGGCCTGGATCGGGACGAGCGCCTGCCGCGCCGCGTAGAGCGCGTTGTCGGTCAGGTTGTTCAACTCGGGCGGGCAGTCGATCAATATCCACTCGACCTCGCGGGGGACGCCGGCGAGCAAATCTTTCAGCCGCTCCTCGCGGCCGTGGGCCATGTAGAGGGCCTTGTCCGCCAGCGCCATCTTGTAGGTCGTCGGAATGACGCTGAACCGTTCGCCGGCCGCCTGGCGGATCAGCGTTGTGATGTCGTGCCGGGCCGGGTCGAGCAACGCGTCGTAGAGGGCTGGCCCCGTGTCCAGGTAGAGGTCGCGCAGTCCCACGGCCTCGGTGAGATGACCCTGTGGGTCGAAGTCGACGAGCAGGACGGACGCGCCGGCGTCGGCCAGGGCGGCGCCAAGGCTAATCGTCGTCTGCGTCTTGCCGACGCCGCCTTTCTGATTGCATACAGCGAGGATATGTGTCACAAGTCCGACCTCTCTACCATTTCCTACTCTTCCTATCTGTAGGTGTTGTCATACATGACGTACACAGCGTACAGGTTGGCATTGTCGGAGTCAAGTCGGCACGGGAACGCGCGTTCCTACACGCGCGATGCCAGATCGCGGTCGGCGTCGGTCGCGATCTGCTGCTCCTCATCCCACGCGCCCACCCCCTCCGCAAACGGGAAGGCGGCGGAGGCCAGCGCGGCGCCTCCGATGATGAAGACGCCCGCGTCTTGCAGGCTCGGGTCCGTCCCCATGGTCACGAACCCGTACCCGCCCATGACCAGACCGCCCGTGAGCAGCAGGACGACAACGGCGCGACAGGCCCACGCCCCGAGGGCGGTCTTCGGCTTCATAGACTGGCGGAAGGCGTGCATCTCGGGGTAGAGCAGCGCGTGCTCCTCGGGCGTGGCCGTCCGCGCCCGGTGCTCGCGCTCGCGTGGCGTGAGGTCCTTGTAGGCGACCGCGGTCGGGATCGCGTCGAGCGTCGGCTCGATGGGCGCGGCCGCGCGGCCGCGGGCGAAGCGCCGCTGCTGGCGGGTCCATCGCTCCTCGGCGCGGGTCCATCGCTCCTCGGGCGTGAGGAGCGCGACGATAGGTGGGATGGTGTCATCGTGACGCATGGGCTGGTCCTCCTCTTGCCCTCATGATAGCCCTCTCGGGCTCACCGGGTTTACGGCGTCGGGAAGTGGAGCGTGTCGGCCGCCTTGCGCATGACCTCCTCGCCGCGGCGGTCGTAGCGTTGGGTGGTCGTCACGCTCACGTGCCCGGCCATGCGCTGCACGGCGCTGATGTCGTTGCCCGCCGTGAGCAAGTCTCCCACAAAGGTGCGACGCATGTCATGGGGCGTCAGGGGCGGGACGCCGGCCTGCCGCGCGCGCTTGGTCAGCATCTTGTAGATCGCGTGGGCGCTCAGGCCCCGCAGGCCCGCGCCGTCGCTGTCACCCACGTCGGCGACGCGCCCGGCCTGGTCGATAGGCACGAACAGCGCGCCGGGCTCCCGGCCGCGCCGCGCCAGCCAGCGGTCGAGGGCGGCCGCCGCGCTCGCCGGGATCGGCACCGCGCGCTGCTTGTCGTTCTTGCCGTGCAGGACGCGCAACGCGGGCGGCGCGGGCGTGTAGTCGTCGAGCGTGAGCGCGGCCAGCTCGGAGCGGCGCAGGCCCCCGGTGTAGAGGCAGGCCAGCATCGCCGTGTCGCGCGCCCCGGCCGGCCCCGTGTCCGCTGCGCAGGCCCGCACCAGGGCGGTCAGCTCGCCCGTGGGCACGGCCCGCCCGCGCGGCAGGCGCTCGCCCTTGTCGGCCTTGACCTCGCGGATGCGGCGGTACTCCTCCTCGCTCATCGCGTTGGCGTTGCGCGCCTCGCGTGCGATGCCTCGGAGCACGGCCAGCGTGAGGTTGACCGTCGCCGGCGCCGCTCGCGTGTTGGTGGGGCCGTAGGGCTGCATGAGGCGCTGCCGGATGCGCGCCACCTGGGGCGCGCGGAGGTGGTGCCAGGGGAAGGTCTCCGGGTCCGGGATCGCAAAGAGGCGGGCCACGGTGCGCAGGCGCTTCCAGACGGCCTCCTGGCTCGCCGGCGACAGGCTATCGACATACGCAGACACCGGGTCGGTCAGCGGCTCGCGCGCGGGTGCCGCTAGCCCTGGCTGTCCGGGCTGGTCGAACAGCGCCACGGCGCGCGCCTCGCCCTCGCGCGTGGTCATCGGTCAGTCCCTCCTCCGTCGTTTGCACACGCGCGTTTCCGCGTTTTGGCCGCGCATCCTGTAGGATTCCACAGTTTTTGGATCGTCGTCGTGCTTACTCACAACCACTATCCTGCAGTTTTTGCATCCCTTGTTCCCTAGTTTATGAGACTGGGACTACTTTGTTCCACAGTTGTTGAGATCGGGCCATAGCGATCCTGCGAGAAGTAGCGTTATCACAGGAATCCACTCGGCCGTCAGCCGTGAACTGGCCTCTCATCAGAGGAGCGATCTCATCGTTATCACAGGAATGTCATATGAGGTGGCCCCACGCCCCCCCCCACGGCAGCGCCTGGTGACCGCTCAGTTCAAGAATTATGGAACACCTCGCGCATGAACTATGGAACCAGACTCAAAAACTGCGGAAGCCTACACATCCATCGGTCTTGGTGTCGCCCTCAAGCGGGCACGGTAATGGAAGTTACCGTAACCACATGGCGCAAAGGAAAAGGCCGTCCGCGAGATTGTCCCGTTCTCGCGTCGGCCCTACCTCTCCAGCATACCATCTCGCCGCGTCGCGTGTCCAGGTCACCAGGTCAGTGAGGGTGCACCCCAAAATTGTGAGACGCGGCCTGCGACGGCGGTCGCATGGCAAACCACGGACACTGCGGTGTCAGACCGGGGCCAGGAGTGGCGTGGAGGCGGACCACATCCGACCGCAGGCGGCGTCCGTTTGCCATGCGCCCGCCGTCGCAGGCCCGTGTCGGCCACACGTCACTTTTTTGGGGTACACCCGGTCAGTGACTCAGCGGCCTTGGTCGCCCGGACCCTGATCGCGCGCCAGGCGCAGGAGCATCTCCAGGCCCACCTCCAGATCGCTCTTGGCCATCATCTGCTCGATGGTCCCGCCCTTGAGCTCATCCATCAGCGCGAGAATCTTGTCGATCACCGCGCGCAGCCGCCCGAGCTGGCCGGTCAGCCGCTCCACGTCCCGCCGCTGCGCCCCCGTGAGCGTGCCCGCGCGCCAGCGCCGCAGTTGCTCCTCGTACAGCCACAGGTCGTCGCGCTGCTGTGTGTAGACCTTGACGACGCGGCCCACTGTATAGTCGTCGAGCATGTGCGGCCGCGGTCGGGCCTCCTCTAACGTCGGGTACTGCTCCTCGGCCGACTCAAGCAGGCCGTCGATCGCGTACGCGATGACCGGCAGTTTGTCGATAGGCTGCCACTGCGGCGGCGATCCTTGGGCCATGGCGTGTCCTCCCGCTCTGTTTCTCCCACTATACCCGACCGGGCGGCGCGGGCGCGTCATGCGTCGCCCTCCGATCCGTGCCGTGGGCTCAGTGTGTCGAGCAGCGAGGGCGCCGGTCCTCGGGTGAGGTAGGTGATGATGCGGGTCGTCTCCTCGCCGCACAGCGCACAGGTATGTCGGCGCACCTTGAATGTCACGAGGTCTCCGGTGGGCAGGTCCGTGCCGGCGAGGACGCTGATCACCCCTTTGTCCCACGCGTGCGTGTGGCCCTGGCGTCCGGTTTGGGGGTTCGCATAGGGACTGTCCTTGTCGGGCGGTAGCTCGATCACTGTGTTCCTCCTCACTTAGACGTGCCCATGCGGATCGCGGCGTTCATAGCTACTCTCGCCCGGCACGCTCACCGGTCCGCCGATCAGCGCCTCACCCTCAGCCCATTCACTGGTCCGCCATGCGCGTGCGCGTCGTGTCGTCGGATGCCTCGTACACAACGCGCCAGCAGGAGCGGCACAGCGCCCGACCAGCCCCGTCAGCGAACTCGGTAACAAGGCCACTGGTCGCGCTGTTCTCCCCGCCGCGCTGCCACTTGCGGGAGCGATCACACCGGTCCCTCGTATCCATCGGTCGGTCTCCTTGGGCCTCTTTAGCGGAGGACCTGGCAATAGGGGATGGGCCAGGGTCCCCATAGACACGGCTGGCTATGCACGGCGATCTCGTGCGCGCCGACGGCGGCCAGGTTGATGGCCAGCACCGCGGCGACGAGCAGTCGGAACGGGATGAGACGGCGGATCATACGCCCTCCTCTCTGTCGCCGACCTGTTCTCGGAGCTGCTGCAGACGGCGCTCGGCGACACCTGGTAGGGAGAGGGCGTAACGCTGGACCATCCCGCAGACGAGGCCCCAGCCCGACGGTGACAGGCCAGACCGCCCGCGGATCTGGTCAAGCGCGCCCTCGTGCTCGTAGCCACTCCACTGATGACAGACGCGCATTATGCCCTCAATGAGTGGGAGATCGTCGGCCCTGGGGTGGTAGAAGATACCCTGTCCGCTCGCGTCGATGCGCGCCAGCAGCGGGTGGCAGGAGGTGAGCACGGCGGTCGCCTCCGCGTCGGTGAGCGGCTTCTGGTCCCCCCTCATTGGTCCACGTCCAGCCCGGCATCGGGAGCAGGAGGCGTCGCCGCCGTCCCCCCCTCATCACTGCCCGCCGCCGCGCGCCGCCGCTCACGGTACGCCCGCTGGGCGTCCGCCCGGCTGCGGTCGGGCGTGTAGCCCGGCGCCTTCCGTCTGGCCCACCCCCGCCGGTTCTGCTGCTCCCGCTGGTACCGCTCGACCTCCTCGACCGCGAGACGGTTGAGCCGCGCGCCGATCTTGTCCATCGTAGCCAGCCGCTTATTGGCGATGGCCGCGCGGACCGCCGAGGCCGTCAGCCCCAGTACGGCGGCCGCCTCGGCAATAGTGTAGAAGCCTTCCTTCTTGGGCATCGCGGCGTGCGTCCTCCCTCTCCCTCTTATAGGGAGTGTAGACCATTGCCGCCACCGTGTCGCCGCCCTGTGCCTCATCGGCCGCCCTCCTCGTCCTCCTCGTCCTCCAGGCGCTCCAGCTCGGCCCGGATCGCGCCCAGCGTCGCGCGCATCGTCCCCTCGGACGCGGCCCGCGCGTCGATCACCGCCACGCCGTGCAGGACCGTGGAGTGGTCGCGCGCCAGCAGGCGCCCGATGCGCTCCAGGGGAAACCGCTCGTTGCCCGCACGGGTTGGCCAGCGCAGGTCCGTGCGCATCAGATACATGGCCACCTGCCGCGCCTCGGCCAGCTCCCGCCGCCGACCGCGCTGCGTGAGTTGCGCCGCTGTGAAGTTGTAGTACCAGGCCACGACCTGCCGTATGCGCCGGGCCTCGGCCACCTGCGCCCGCTGGAGGCGACCGAGGGCGGCCGTCGTCGCCGCCCTCGCCGCGCACGCCTGCTCGGCTGTCGCCCATGCCTCCCAGGCCTCTCCCATCATTGCCATGCTTGCCATGTTTGCCATGCTCGTTGTCTCCTTCTTCGACACGAAGCCGCGTAGAATTGTCTGTGTCTAGGGACGCGCGGGCGAGTCCATCAAACCCGTCCGCCCGCTTGCCTCTCTAGTCGATGGACTGCCCGATCAGGCCCTCGGCGCGCGCACGGCCCAGGGGGCGCCAGCGCGGCGCGGCGAGGGTGTAGGGGCCACAGAGGGTGAATGTCACCTCGTCGATGTCCTCCGTGGCCGTGGGGTCGCCGCGCACGTCCGGTGAGCGCGGCGGGTAGTGCTCGATCCAGCGCAGCCCCTCGCGGGCCTGGGGCAGCAGATCCCGCCATACCTGGCCGGCCAGTTCCGCCGCCGCGTTGGTCACGCTCATGCCGGCCTCCGGGTCCGCGACGAGCTGCGTGGCGAGCACGACCGGCAGCCGGCCGGCCTCCTCGTACACACGGATGCGGCATCGCGACGGGGCGCCATTGGGGGCTGTGAAGGCAAAGAGGGTGTCGCATGTCTTGTCCATCGTTTCGCCTTTCACTTTTCACTTCACTGAGGGCAGGCGCCGACCCCGGTGGGAGTGGGGGGCCGGCCCTTGCCCTGCTGTCCTACGGGGGGCTAATACTCGTCGGGGAGCAGCAGCGTCGTCGCGGCCCAGTTGGCTTCAGTGATGATCCAGAGGCGCTGCCCGCTCGCCGTGGGATAGACGCTGAAAATGCGCGCGCCGTCGCGGATCGCGTCCTCGTTCAGACCGCGGTCCTCCTCGCAGATAGCGCCCCAGTCACCGGTCCAGTGCCTTGCGAGGAGTCGGATAGGGTTGGCCCCGACCCGGTCGGACTCGCACAGGTCAACGGCGCCATTGGTCGCGGCGGTGCGCCCGAGGCCGAACAGGCCGGTCACGGGGATCGCCGCGCCGCAGTCGGCGCACGCGCGCCGGGCGACGACCAGGGCCGGCGTGACCGCTGGAATGGGCACGACGGCGGCGCCGTAGGGGTCGGTCGCCTGCGGCGTCGCGGCGAAGCACGCCGGGCAGCGCAGCCGGGCGCGGTGTTGATACCCGACGGGCGCGGCCAGCCGGGGAGTTATACTGGGAGGTGCGGAGATGATACGTGCCATCAACAGGTGTCCTTTCCGTGCAACGCCGGTGCCGGGCCTTCTTCCCGCCGCCGGCTTTTTTGTGTCTCCCACCCCCTCAGTATAACATAAGCGTTAACGCTTATCAACATCGCGCTCTGAGCCCCTCTTTCCCCCGCCCGGAGGGCGGGCCGTTGATCGCGCCCCTGTGGCCCTAGCGCGCCACGCCGCCCGCGCCCGTCGGCAGCAGCGTCAGCAGCACCACGCCATCCGTCGTCCGCGCGCCGCTCACGTCGTTGGGCGCGGCGACCGTCATGGCGAGGGCCAGCAGCGCCCCACGCGCGGTGTCCGCGGCCGCGCCGGCCAGGCCCGGCGCCAGCGTGACGTTTGATCCGCCGCCCAGCGCGGCGAGGTCCGCCACGGTGGCCAGGGCCTGGCCGTCGCGCAGCCGGCGGGCGATCAGGTGGCTGGCCGCGTCGGGCTCCATGGTCACGTACAGGCCGCGCGTGGGCGCGAGGGCCAGGACGGCCGCGCCGGCGGCCGGTGTCGTCGCCCGCGTCCCCGTGCGCGGGTCGAGGCGGTCCACGTGGCAGAGCACGGGATCGCCGGCCGCCCCGCCGCACCAGCTCACATAGCCCACGCCCGTGGTCGGGTCGATGGTCAGGTCGGGGTCCTGCGTCCAGTCCGTGGGCCGCGCGTCCGTCAGCGGGATGGTTCGGACCACGCTGCCGTCGGCGGTCGCGACCACGGTGGCCCGCCCGCCGGGGGCCAGCAGCCACAGCCAGCCCCGCCGCTCGTCGAGCCGCACCTGGCGCGGGACATAGGCGAGCGGGACCTGCCAGACCCGCCACAGGCGGGCGGCATCCAGGCCGACGAGGTGCGCGGTCCGACCGCCGTCGCCCAGTGGGTCGGGGATGACCAGCAGCGCGCGGTCATGGCGCCCGTCTACCGCCAGGGCTTGCGGCGCGGGGTGGGCATCATCGTAGGGCAGCGCGACGTGCCCCCGCGCGCGGCCGGCCGGTGAGAAGGCCACGATGGTGGTGCTGACGGCGCTCGCCGCGCTCAGGCCATCCCCCGTGGTCCCGTCCGCCTGCACGTAGACCGTCCCCTGCACGGGATCGACGGCCAGGCCGCCAAGATACGCGCCGGGGTGCCCATGCACCACCCACGTCGCGCGGCGCCGACCCGTGGTCAGGTCGAGGGTCAGCAGCATGGGGTCGCCCCCGCCGTCGCTGGAGATCGCCAGGTAGGCGCGACCGCGCGCCTCGTCGAGCGCCAGCAGCGCCGTCGTCCCGCTCACGGTGGGGAGGGTCACGGCGGTCGTGGCCAAGACGCGGCCCTGCGCCGTGTCCACGACCGTCAGGTGCTGGACCGGGACGGCCGCGGTGCCGGTAAGCACGACGGCGCGCGCGTGCGCGCCGCTGACCAGCAGGGTCCCCGGCGCGCCCAGGTTCAGGAGGACCGTGCGCTCCTGGCTGCGCAGGGGGAGGGGCATGGGTGTCGCGGTCGGCACCGGTGTGGCCGTGGCGACGACCGTCGCCGTCGCCGTCGAGGTCGAGGTCGAGGTCGAGGTTGCCGCCGCTCCTCCGGGGGCCGCCGTGCCGCCGGCGCTCCCGCCACAGCCCGCAAGCACGACGCCCAAGACCACCACGGCAAGGCCGCCCAGCGCCCCGTTGATCCTCTGCAGGTGTCTCGTCCTCTTTCTGTCCCTGTCCATGGGTCTCCCCTCCTTCTTTTCCCCGCCCCCTCGGGCGGGCGCGTTGATCGGTCGGCGTCGGGTAGCGTTGCCGGGCTATCAGTGGCGCCCGTGGTGCGCGCGGTCATGCTCCGCGCGCGCCTGGCGCACCTCCGGGTCTAGCAGCACCCGCGTCACCGTTTTAGTGGTATAAGCCTCCAGGTGCCTGTCATTCGTCTTGCGCTCGTGGATGCGCGGGCTGCCCCCGTGCAGCGCCGCGGTCAGGTCCCGCGCCGTGGCGTCGGGGTGTCGCCGCGCCAGCTCGCGCAACACCGTGTAGTCCAGCCGGCTGATATCCGCGCCAGGGTAGCGCGTCAGCAGCTGGTCGGCCCGCCGGCGGTACTCCTCGGCCAGGCCGGGGGCGCGGCCGCCGATCAACGCTCCCCCCTCCGGGCGGGAGAAAGGGTTATCCTCCGCGCGCGCGCGGTCTTGCACGCCGCCGGCGCGGGCGATCTCCACGCGCCGGGCCGCTTCGTCGGCGCGCTCCCGCTCCACCCGCCGCGCCGCCGCCTCCAGGATCTCGCCGCCCCGCGGCGCCTCTCGCCCCCGGTCCTCATGGAGCAGCACGTAGGGCTGGTGGCCGTCGGCGCGTGTCCGCGTCGGCTTCCTGTTGGTAAATCCCGCCAGTCGGCCGTAGTGCCGCCAGTCGGCCGAGGCCGGGTCGCCGCCGTAGCGCGCCGCCAGCTCGCGCGCCGCCGCCGTGGCCACCTCCGGCGCCAGCGGGTCCCGCGTCAGGCGTACCCAGGCCTGGTAGTTGTCCCGGCTCGTCTCCGTCACCGCCGCCGGCGTCAGCCCGTCGCGGTAGAGCTGGCGCGCCCGCTCGAGCGTGAGGTCGTCGACGAGCACCAAGCCGACGTTGTGGGGCCGCTCCGGGTCCGTGGCCGGTCGCACCAGGATGTTGTCGCCGGCCCCGTTGCGCTCGCGCAGCCAGCCCACGGCGGTCAGCGCCTGGTCCACGGTGTAGGTGCGGGGCAGCATCTTATCCGTCACCTGGTCGCGCAGGCCCACCTCGTAGACCTCCGCGCCCATCGCCCGCAACTGGCGCTCCACCGCCCGCGCCGTCAGCGCGTAGCCGCGATCGTGTGCCATCGGTCGTCCTCCTCCGTCTCCGTCTCTAGTCGCCCGCCTCGGGATCGACTACGATCACGTCCAGGTCCGACGGCTCGCGCATCCACCCCGGCTCCTCCGGGGAGTCGGACCCCGGCGTGGTCTCCGGCGAGGCCTCGTCGGACCGCGCCGGGGTTGGGCTCGGGGTCGAGGTCCGCGCGCCGGACCGCGGACGGGGGGCCGGCGCCGTGGATCGCGGCCGGGGGGCCGGCGCGACGGGCGTCGGTGGGGGAGCGACGACCGGGAGCGTCGCCGCCGGCGGGGGGCTGGTCATCGCTCTAAACGCCCCGAAGGTGGCCGCCTGGCCGGCCGCCCTGGCCGGGGCGGTCGCCGTGGGTGCGGTGGCCGCGGCCGGGACCTCTGCCGCCGCCGCCGCCGGCGTGGACACCTCCTCACCCAGCGCCTCGACCGACGCGGCCCGCTCGCGGCCGGGGCGAAGCGGCTCCGGCGGCGCCAGCAGCGGCTCCGCGCGCACGGGGCCGGTCCCGGTGATGCGCTGCCCGCCCCACGGCCACCACCACGGCGCGCCGTAGCGTCGGGCCATCTGCCGGATCATGCGCCAGTTGTCCGTGTACGCGCGCTGGTACCACGGGCGCTGCCGCAGCCGGATCGGCCGCACGTTGGCGCTGATCGCAACCAGCTCCCCGTCGGGCAGCGTCCGCACCTCGTCGGCGGCAATCAGGTCGGTCGTCGTCTCCGTGTAGCCCGTCGTCGTGTTGTGCGGCACGACGCCCATGAACTTGCGCGAGCGGCCGCTGTTGGCCGTCGTCGCCGTGCGCTTTCCGCTCTCTTTAGCGAACCACGCCGCGTCGGCGCCGCCCGTCCCGGCGAGCGCCACCTTGGTCGCGCAGCCCGCCAGGATCGTCTCCTTGCCGTCCTCCTCGTAGAGGCGCTTGAGCTGCGCGAGCGCCTGGACGATGATCACGAACGCCACGCGCGCGTCGCGCCCCGTGGTGATCATCGCCAGCAGGTTGGTGATCGTGCCGCAGTTGCCGAACTCGTCGAGGTAGCAGACCACGTGGCGCGGCAGCCGGCCCCCGTGCGCCTTGGCCTCGCGCGTCAGCGTCCGGAATAGCTGGTGGAAGAAGAGCGCGTTGAGGACCTGGCCGCGCTCGGGGTCGAGCGCCAGGTAGAGGCAGGTGGGGCGCGCGCCCGGCGAGCAGATGGCCCGGAAGTCCAGTTCGTTGGTCGAGGTGACGGCGCGCACGCTCTCGCTCAGCATCACGCGCAAGCGGTTGGGGAAGTCCGTGAACACGCCGCTGATGATCTTCTCGTTCGGCGCGGCCACCGCCAGGAACTCCCTGGCCACGGCGTAGGCCTCGTCGCTGGGGCTCTCCAGCATCGCCGCCGCCACCACCTCCGGCCCCTGCCGCAGGAAGGTGCGCAACGCGGCCAGCGTGGGCTCGCGCCCCTCCTCCGCGGCGACGGCCTTGAGGTGCAGGATAGCCCCCTGCAAGACGAGCTGTGTTGATTTGTCGAAGTAGCTGTCGCTCTTGGAGATGCCGCCGGTGTTGGCGAAGAGGACGTCGAGCAGTTCGGCCACCTCCTCCGGCGTGGACACGTGGGCGAACGGGTTGTACCCCACCGAGCGCGTCGGGTCGTAGAAGTCCAACACGACGCAGCGGTGGGTCCGGCTCTTGGCCGGGAGCGTCGTGCGCGCCAACTCGCCCTTGAGGTCGCCGATAATCAGGCTGCGGCCCCGCCGGCCCATCCGGTCGCCGCGCTCGGCCAGGATGTTGGGGATGATGACGCCCGAGGTCTTGCCCATGCCCGGCGGCGCCAGCACCAGCAGGTTGAGGTACTGCCGTTCGCCGACCAGGGCCACCACCTTCCCCTTGAGCCGGCCCAGCATGATCTTGGGCTCCCGCCGACGCGGCCGATAGCGCCGCAGATCGCGCCACGTCGCCCAGCGCGCCCGCGCGGTCTCGCCCGTGGTGCGCAGCCGGCGCCCCCGCGTGGCCAGGAGCTGCAGCGGCACCCGGAACACCAGCAGCAGCAACAGGGCGACGATGCCGTAGGCCGCCTCCATGCCGGTGCGAATGGCCGCGCCCTCGCCGCCGCGCGCGTGCAGGCGGCCCCAGCGCCAGGCCACGCCGTGGCGCATCCACGTGTCCCACGCGATCAGCCCCGTGCCCAGCGGGGCCGGCGCGGCCTTACCCCGGTGGCGCTGCGGCCGGGCGGGCGCGCGGTGGGCGCGGACGGCGCCAGCGATCCTGGCGGTCCCGGCAATGCGGGCCGTCCGCGGTGTCTTCGTCTTTGGCGTCTTCGTCGCCGTCCCGCCGCCCGGCAGCAGGTTGTCGAGGGCGTTGCTCCGGGCCAGCCCCTCCAGGCCGCCCAGCACGTTGGCCACCGGCCACGCCAGCGCCACGTAGGCCGTGCGGTAGC
>JAABUX010007534.1_pt1 | contig 12752 bp, 12 predicted proteins | sample 5561851 | NCBI WGS metagenome assembly JAABUX01 (sample SAMN10711883, study PRJNA513361) | rock metagenome | isolation source: Antarctica rocks | place: Antarctica: Victoria Land, Richard Nunatak red sandstone | collected 2016-01-03 | reverse complement strand
GCACCCCCCCCACCACCAACGGCAAGGTCAGCACGTCCGGCAGCCGCAAGTGATCCCAGTCGATCCACGCCAGAACCAGCAGCCACCACCCCAGCACGCAGTCCACCCACGCCCCGGCCCCCGCATCCGGCTCCGCCAGCACCGCCCCGGCCGCCACGGCGACCGCCGCCAGCTCCACCCACGCATGGAACCGCGCGATCCCCGCCCGGCAGAACCGGCAGCGTCCGCGCAACATCACAAAACTTACCAACGGCACCATGTCGCGCGCCAGCAGCGCCCGGCCGCAGCCCTCGCACGCCGACCGCGCCACCGCGATCGGGCGGCCGAGCGGCAGCCGGCGGATCACGACTCCCAGGAAGCTGCCGACGAACGGAGACAACAGTAACGCGAATACCCCGTCCAAACGCGCTCCCGAATCCCGCGGCCTTCTCCCGGCGGCTCGGAAAACCATGTATAGGACGACCAGCCACGCCACAACCGGGATCGCCACGGGATGAACGCCCATAGCTACAAGCAGCCGGTCGCCGTCGATCCCGGCGCCGCCGGCAGCCGGCCCGCCGACCCCGGCGCCCTGGTCGAGAGCCTGGCGGCGCTTTTGGTCGAACTCGGCCAGTGCGACGCCCGCACGGTGGAGCGCGGGCGCCGGGTCGCGGGGGACAGCGGGCAGCGGCTGGACAAAGTGCTGCTGCAGCTCGGCCTGGTGACGGAGCGCGGCCTGGCGGAGGCCTATGCCCGGCTGCTCAACCTGCCCGTCGCCACCCCGGACCGCTACCCGGCGGCCGAGCCGCTGTTCGCCGACCGGCTGTCCACCCGGTTCCTGCGCAGCGCCCGGGCGCTCCCGGTCGCCGAGCAGGACGGGCGGCTCCTGGTCGCGGTGGCTGATCCGCTGGACGCCTTCGTCCCCGCCGCCATCGCCTCGGCCGCCGGGCTGCCGGTCGTTCTGCTGGTCGGCGTGCCCATCGAGCTGGATGCGGCGCTGGACCGGCTGTACTCGGACGCGCCCGCGGCGGCGCCGGACACGCCGGAGGGGACAGGCGAGCCGCTGGAAGAGGATGCGGAGCGCCTCAAGGACCTCGCGAGCGAGGCGCCGGTGATCCGCCTGGTCAACCAGATCATCGCCCGCGCGGTGGAGACCCAGGCGTCCGACATCCACATCGAGCCGTTCGAGGACCGCCTGCGCATCCGCTACCGCTACGACGGCGTGCTGCATGAGGCCGACAGCCCGCCGTCGCGGCTCACCGCCGCGATCACGTCGCGCATCAAGATCATGTCCCGCCTCGACATCGCCGAGCGCCGCCTGCCGCAGGACGGGCGCATCAAGCTGGCGGTGCGCGGGACGGAGATCGACTTCCGCGTGTCCACCATCCCGTCGCTGTATGGGGAGACGGTGGTGCTGCGCGTGCTGGACCGCAGCACCGTCGCCTTCGACTACGGGCGGCTCGGCCTGCCCGGCCCGGTGATCGCCAAGGTGAACGCGGCGCTCGACCTGCCGAACGGCATCGTGCTGGTCACGGGGCCGACCGGCAGCGGCAAGACGACGACGCTGTACACCGGGCTGCTGTCCTTGAACTCGGTGGCGCGCAAGGTGGTGACGGTGGAGGACCCCATCGAGTACCAGATCTCGGGCGTGAACCAGATCCAGGTGAAGCCGCAGATCGGGCTGAACTTCGCGAGCCTCCTGCGTTCCATTTTGCGGCAAGACCCGGACGTCATCATGGTGGGCGAGATCCGCGACCTGGAAACGGCGCAGATCGCGGTGCAGGCGGCGCTGACCGGGCACCTGGTGCTGTCCACCGTGCACACCAACTCGGCGGCTGCCACCATCTCCCGCCTGCGCGACATGGGGCTGGAGGACTACCTGATGACCGCCGTGCTGCGCGGCGTGCTGGCGCAGCGGCTGGTGCGGCGGCTCTGCACGCATTGCGCGGCGGAGGGGGAGGCAGCGCCGGAACTGGTGCGGCGCTTCGACTTGGAGCGCCGGACGGACGGGCGCCCGGTGCGGCTGTGGCACCCGGTCGGCTGCGACAAGTGCCGCAGCACCGGCTACCGCGGGCGCCAGGCCATCGCCGAGTTCCTGGCGCCGAACGCCGACATCGAGCGGCTGATCTTCGCCCGCGCCGAGCACACGGAGATCGAGCGCGCGGCGGTGGCGGCGGGGATGGTGACGATGTTCGACGCCGGGCTGGACGCGGCGCTGGCCGGCACCACCACCATCGAGGAAGTCGTGCGCAGCATCCGCGCCGAAGCGTAGCGAGGGGCGCGGACGGATGCCCGCCTTCCGCTACACCGCCATCGACCCGGCGGGCCAGACCATCCGCGGCACCATGGATGCCTCGACGGAGGCCGAGGTCGTCCGCCACCTGCAGCGCCAGGGCAGCATCCCGATGCGGGCGGAGCCGGCGGGCAGCCGCGGCATCGGCGACCTGCTGAGCCGCGACATCGGCCGCCGGGGCATGGGGCGGCAGGACGTGGCGAACTTCACGCGGGAGCTGTCGATCATGCTCGGCGCCGGGCAGGACCTGGACCGCAGCCTGCGCTTCCTGGTGGACACCTCGCCGAACCCCCGGGTGCGCGCGACGGTGGAGGGCCTGCGCAAGACGGTGCGCGACGGCGGGTCGCTGGCCACCGCGCTCGGGGCGCATCCCGGCAGCTTCCCGAAGCTGTATGTCGGCCTGGTGCGCGCCGGGGAAGCCGGCGGCACGCTGGCGCCGACGCTGGACCGCCTGGCCGACCTCTTGGAGCGGGAGCGGGCGCTGGCCTCCACCATCACGTCGGCGATGATCTACCCCGGCCTGCTGCTGCTGGCGGCCATCGGGTCCATCACCCTGCTGCTGACGCAGGTGCTGCCGCAGTTCGTGCCGCTGTTCGAGCAGAGCGGCGCGGCGCTGCCCCGGCCCACGCAACTGCTGATCGCCACGGGCGACGCGGTGTCGGCCTACGGGCTGTATGCCCTGCTGGCGTTCATCGCGTTGATCTTGGCAGCGCGGCAGGCGTTGAAACAGCCGCGTCCGCGCATGCTGCGGGACCGGCTGCTGCTGCGCCTGCCGGTGGTGGGTGGGCTGACGCGGGAGGTCATCGCCGCGCGCTTCACCCGGACGCTCGGCACGCTGCTGAACAACGGCGTGCCGCTGATTGCAGCCCTTGGCATCGTGCAGGACGCCATCGGCAACGGCGCGGGCGTCGCCGCGGTGGAGCGCGCGACGGTGAGCGCCAAGGGCGGCGCCGGGCTGTCCCGTCCGCTCGACGAGTCCGGCGTGTTCCCGGCGCGCACGATCTACCTGCTGCGCCTGGGCGAGGAAACGGCGCAGCTCGGCCCCATGGCGCTGCGCGCGGCGGAGATCCACGAGGAGAAGACCCGGCTCGGCGTGCAGCGGCTGGTGGCGCTGCTGGTGCCGGCGATCACGGTGGTCATGGGCATGGTGATCGCCGGGATCGTGTCGTCGTTGCTGCTGGCCATGCTGGGCCTGAACGACCTTGCCGCGAGTTAGCCCGCGGGGCCGGGACGCCGGCTTCACACTGATAGAAATGATCGTCGTGCTGGCGGTGCTGGGGCTGGTCGCCGGGCTGGTGCTGGCGCGGGGGCCGCCGCGCAGCGCCGGGCTGGAGATGCGCGCGGCGGCGGGGGCGGTGGCGCAGGCGATGCGGGTCGCGCGCACGCAGGCCATCATGTCGAACCGGTCTGTGACCGTCGTGTTCAACCCGCGCGCCGGCACGCTGCGCGTCGGCGCCGCCGCGGCCCGGAGCCTGCCGGCAGGCACCGCGATGAACGTGGTGAGCACCGCCGACCTGGCAGTTACGCAGGCGGGGGCCGGCGCGCAGGCGGGGGCGGGCGGCCCGGCGGGGATCGCCTTCCTGCCGGACGGCAGCTCCTCCGGCGGGCGGGTCGAGCTGGCGCGCGGCGCCCGGCACGCGCGGGTCGGCGTGGACTGGCTGACCGGGCGCGTCACCGTGGCCGATGATCCATAAGCCGGCGACCTGCGGCCGGGAGCACGGCTTCACGCTGCTGGAGGTGCTGGTCGCCTTCGTGATCGCGGCGCTCGCGCTGGGCGCGTTGAGCCAGGGCGCGGCGGGCGGCCTGCAATCGGCCCGGGTGTCCGGGCATTACCAGGAGGCGCTGTCCCGCGCCCGGTCCCGCCTCGCCACGCTGGGAACGCCCGCGCCGGGCGAGCAGGGTGGCGACGACGGCGGCGGCTATTCCTGGCAGGTCCGCGTCACGACGGCCGCCACCGGCGCGCGTGCCCGGGAAGGCCTCGACCCCACGCGGCCCGGCCGCGCCGTGCTGCTGGGCGTCACCGTCCGCATCTCCTGGCGCATGGACGGCGGCGAGCGGCAGGTGTCGCTGGCAACCCAGCGCGTCGCCCTGGCGCCGCCGGACCCGCCGTGATGCCGCAGCACGATGACGGCTTCACCCTGCTGGAACTGCTGGTGGCGCTGGTCGTGCTCGGCTTCGTCCTGGCCGGGCTGAGCGGGGGCGTGCGCTACGGCCTGCGCGCCGCCGACACCCAGGCCCGCACGCTCGCGGAGCGGAGCGAGCTGGACGCGGTGGACCGGGCGGTCCGCAGCCTGATCGAGCAGATGGACCCCGGCACCGCCCGCGACGGCACCGGCATGCAGGGCACCGCCGGGCGTTTGGTGTTCGTGTCGGAGCTTCCGGCGGCGAGCGGCCTCCCCATCCGGCACGCGGACATCGCGCTGGGCCTCGACGGCGCGCGCCGGCTGGTGCTGCGCGCCGTGCCGCGCCTGCCCGGCAAGCCGTTCGGCCCGCCGCCCTTGCCGGTCGAGGAGGAGCTGCTGCGCGACGTGGACCACGTGGAGTTCTCCTACCTCGGCCGCGACGCCGGGGCGGGCTGGGCGAGCGCCTGGAGCGGCAAGGAGCTTCCGAGCACCGTCCGCCTGCGGGTCGTGTTCCCGCCGGGCGACCGGCGGCATTGGCCGGACATCGTCGCAAGCCCTCGCCGGGAACGCTCGGCGGCCGTATGACGCGGCGTCCCAGGCTGCCGCGGTGCATCCGTTACGGCGTCTGCGAGTATTCACTTGCAGCACTCGGTCGGTTGGCGTCCATAACGCAGCATGTTGAACGAATTCCTCCTTTGGTGGGCGCAGCAGCTTCGCGCCTCGCTGCCGGCGCGGCTGGTGCAGGACGGCGCCGGGCCGGCGGCGCGCGGGCTGGTCGTGGCGTTGCACCCGCTGCCGGCCGGGCCACCCGGCGTCGATGTGCTGGCGCGGCGCAAGGGTCGGGACGCGGCGCTCGGGCGCTTCGCCCTGGACGCGGCCGGGATCGCGGCGCTGCGGGCCGCCATCGCGGGACAGGGCGCCGCAAGCACGCTGCGCCTGCCGCCCGAGATGCTGCTGGAGCAGCAGGTGGCGCTGCCCATCGCCGCCGAGCGCGACCCGGAGCGCGTGCTGCACTACGAGATGGACCGCATCACCCCGTTCACCGCCGACGAGCTGTTCTGGGCCTGGGCCGTCGAGCGGCGGGACCGCGCGCAGGGCCGCCTGCACGTCCGCCTGTCGCTCGTGCCCAAGGCGCGCTTGCTGCCGGTGCTGGAGGCGCTGCGGCAGGCCGGGCTGCGGCCTGCGGCGCTGGAAGCGAAGGCGCCCGGCGGCCCGCTGTGGCGCATCGCGCTGGACCGGCCGCCGCCGGCCCGCTGGCGGCGGCGCGGCCTGGCGGTTGCGGGCGCGGCCTGCGCCGTCCTGGCCCTCGCCGCGGCCGCCGTGCCCTTTGCGGTGCAGTCCGTGCGCAGCGCGGAGGTCGAGCGCCGCATCGCCGCCCTGCGGCCCCGGGCGGACGAGGCGGAGGCGCTGCGCCGCCGCATCCTCAGCAGCACCGCCGGCACGGACGTGTTCGCGGAGCAGCGCGCCCGGGTCGGCGACGCGCTGGCGGCGCTCGCCACGATCACCGACGTGCTGCCGGACGACACCTTCCTGACCGAGCTGACCATGCGGACCCGGATCGTGACCATGAGCGGGCAATCCGCCGGGGCCGCCCGGCTGATCGCGGCCCTGGCCGGGGAGCGCGGCATCCGCAACCCGGCCTTCGCCGCCCCCGTCATGCGCAACGAGGGCACGCGCGCCGAGGGCTTCTCCATCCGTGCGGAAATGACGCCTGACATCGCGCCCGGGGGCACGCCATGACCGAGTCGCTGCCGACCGGGCGGCGCGGGCAGGTCCTGGCCTGGGCGCTGCTGCTCGCGGTGGGGGCGGCGGCCTGGGTCGCAGTGGCGGCGCCGCTGCTGGACTGGCATGCCGGGCGGGAAGAGGCGTTGGGGCAGCGCGCCACCCTGGCCCGGCGCATGGCGCAGGTCGCGGCCGGCCTGCCGGACTTGCAACGCCAGGCCGCGGCCGCGGCGGCGTCCGGACCGGTCGCGGCGACCCTGCTCGACGGCTCGACGGACGCCGTGGCGGGCGCCACCCTGCAGCAGCAGATCCAAGACATGGCTGGACGTGCCGGCGCCACGCTGTCCAGCACCGAGACGCTGCCGGCGGAGGCCGTGGCGTCCTACCGGCGGATCGGCGTGCGGGTGGCGCTGTCAGTGTCCTGGGGCGTGCTGGTGCAGTTGCTGCGCGCGGTGGAGGAAGCGTCGCCGCAGATGCTGATCGACGACCTGCAGATCCACGGCATCCGGCGAATCGGCGTGACCGGGGAGCCGCCATTGGAGGCGTCCTTCACCGTGCTGGGGTTCCGCGCGCCATGATGCAGCGTGGCCTGGTTGCCCTGCTGGGGCTTGGCGCGGCGCTGGCCGTGACAATTGCCCTTGAACTGGGCGGTGGCGTGTCGGATGACGGCGCCATGATCGCTCCCGCCCCGCGTCCCGCCCCCGCGCCGCCCAGCCGGGCCGCGGCGCCCCTTGTCCCGCAGGAGGACCGGCAGGCGCTGGCCGACGGCATCCTGGCCCGCCCGCTGTTCGCCACCAACCGCCGCCCGCCCGACGCCCCGGCCGCCGCCGGCCCGGCATCGGCGCCCACGAACCTGCCGCGCCTGGCCGGCATCCTGGTGCACGGCGACAGCCGCAGCGCAATCTTCGCCGCCGCCGGGAGCGGGCGGCCCGCCGTGGTCCAGGAGGGTGCCCAACTCAGCGGCTACACCGTCCAGGCCATCGAGGCCGGGCAGGTGACGCTGGCGGGACCAGGCGGCAGCCAGGTGCTGCATCCGGCCTTCGACCCGCGTCCGCCCAGCCCCGCGGCCGGCCCGCTGGGCGGCGGGCTGCCAGGCGCCGGGCTGCCGGGCGCTGGCCTGCCGGGCGTTGGACCGGGTTCCGGGCCGGGCGCCAGGCCCGCCACGCCCTTCGCGCCCACCGATGTCCTGCAATCGCTGCGGGGCCTGACCGGCACCGCCCGATGAGACGTTCCATGCTGCTGCTGCTGCTGCTGCTGCTCGCCGGCCTCGCCGGCTGCGAGGCGCGGGGCTTGCCGGCGCTGCGGTCGTTGCCGAGCCTGGGCGGCGGCCCCGGGGCCGCCGCGGCGCCGCGGGTGAACGGCCCCGTGGGGTCGCCCGACGCGCTGCCGGGCGCGCAGGTCTCGGTGGGCCAGGTCCGTGCCGTCACCCTGCCGCCCGGCGACGGCGAAGGCACCGGCGGGGACGTGTCGCTCGACTTCGTGGACACGGACCTGCGGGAGGTGGTAGCGCAGGTGCTCGGCACCATCCTGCGCGTGACCTACACCATCGACCCGGCGGTGCGCGGCACCGCGACGCTCCGCACCGCGACGCCCGTCGCGCGCTCGCAACTGCTGCCGGCGTTGCAGGCGCTGCTGGCGCAGAACGGCGCGGCGCTGGTGCAGTCCGGCAGCATCTACCGCGTGGTGCCCGCCGCCGCCGGGTCGCCGGTGCTGGCCGGCGGCAGCTCGACCGCCGGCGGCGGGATCGTGCCGCTGCGCTACGCCTCGGCGGAGGACCTGGCCAAGGTCTTGCAGCCCTATGTCGGCGCGGGCGGCAAGGTGGTGGCCGACGCCGGGCGCAACGTCTTGCTGATCAACGGCGACGCGCCGACGCGGGATGCGCTGGTGTCGCTGATCCGCGCCTTCGACATCGACGTGCTGGCCGGGCAGTCCTACGCGCTGTTCCCCGTGACCGGGGGCGGGGCCAAGGACTTCGCCACCGCCCTGTCGGACGCGTTCCGCAGCGGCAGCGGCGGCGCGCTGGCGGGCGTCGTGCGCGTGGTGCCGATGGAGCGCATCAACTCCGTGCTGCTGGTGTCGAGCCAGGCGCGCTACATCGACCAGGCCCGCCGGGTGTACGGGCTGATCGAGCGCGGGCGGCGTCAGACGCTGCGGACATGGAACGTGTACTACCTGCAGAACAGCCGCAGCAACGACATCGCCTATGTGCTGCAGCAGGCGTTCACGCCGGGCAAGGTGACGGCGCAGCCCAGCCCGCGGGCGTTGGGGTCCACGGCGCCGGGCCGCGGCTCCCAGCAGTCGGGGTTCAACAATGGCGGCGGCGGGGGCGGGTATGGCGGCGGCGGCGGTGGTTTGGGCGGCGGTGGTTTGGGCGGCGGCGGCGGCCTAGGTGGCGGCGGCTTAGGCGGTGGTGGCGGGCTGGGCGGCGGCGGCTTGGGCGGCGGCGGGCTGGGCGGCGGGGGCCTGGGAGGCCGGGGCGGCGGGCTGGGCGGCGGCGGCTTGGGCGCGCAGGGCGGCGGGCAGCCCGACCCGTCGCAGAACCCGGCCAACCCGCTGCTCGGCGGCCTGGACCCGACCGGCGGCCCCCCCGGCGGCGGCGGCGCAAACGGCGGGGACGACGCCAACTCCGTCCGCATCATCCCGAACGGCCAGAACAACGCGATCCTGCTGTATGCCACCGCGTCCGAGCGCGACACCATCGAGGCGATGCTGCGCAAGATCGACATCCTGCCGCTGCAGGTCCGCATCGACGCCACGGTCGCCGAGGTCACGCTGAACGACAACCTGCAATACGGCACGCAGTTCTTCTTCAACGCCGGCATCAACGGCGCGCTCAACTTCAGCCCGGCCGGCGCGGCTGCGGGCGCCTTCGCCTCGGGTTTCCCGGGCTTCGTGCTCAGCGGCCCCCGCAACGGCCAGGCCGCGCTGAACGCGCTGCAGGCGGTCACCACCGTGAAGGTGCTGTCCTCCCCGCAGGTGCTGGTGCTGGACAACGAGGCCGCGCGCCTGCAGGTCGGCAACCTGGTGCCGTTCCTGACGGCCAGCTCGCAAAGCCAGATCACCAGCAATGCGCCGATCGTCAACTCGGTCGATTACCGGGAAACCGGGGTCATCCTGGAGGTCACGCCGCGGGTGAACAGCGGCGGCCTGGTGACGCTCGACGTCTCGCAGGAGGTCAGCGGCGTGGTGCCGGCGCCCTCCGCGGGGGGGATCGCGTCGCCGACCTTCTCCGAACGCAACGTGACCAGCCGCGTGGTGGTGGAGGACGGGCAGACGGTCGGGCTGGCGGGGCTGATCAGCGACAACGACAGCCAATCGAGCTCGGGCATCCCGTGGCTGAAGGACATCCCCCTCTTGGGGCTGTTGGCCGGCAGCCAGAACAATGCCCGCGTGCGGACCGAGCTTATGGTGCTGATCACGCCGCACGTGGTGCACGACCAGCGGGACGCGCGGGCGCTGACCGAGGACCTGCGCGACCAGTTGATCAACGCGGCCCAGGTGCCGGGCGACCTGGCGCTCGGCCGGGCGTCCGGCTCCTCCGACCCGCAGCGCACGCTGCGCCGCAGCCTGCGCCTGGAGCGGTGAAGGCCGCCGGCCAACAAGACGACGGCCGGGGCGACGACCGGGGCTTCGCGCTTCTCATCGTGCTGTGGGCCGTGGTGCTGCTGGCCCTGCTGGCGACGCAGTTGATGGCAGCCGGGCGCACCGAGCTGCAGCTTGCCGCCAACCTGCGCAGCGCGGCGGCGGCGGAGGCGGCGGCGGACGGCGCGGTGCAGGAGGCGGTGTTCCACCTGCTCAACCCGGCCGACCCCTGGCCTGCGGACGGGACGGAGCGGAGCCTGCGCGTGCCGGGCGGGCGGGCGGTGCTGCGGATCGAGGACGAGGCGGGCAAGATCAACCCCAACACCGCCTCTCCGGAGCTGCTGCGGGCGCTGCTGCGCCGGGCGGGCGCGGACGGGCGCGCTGCTGACGGCATCGCCGCCGCCATCGTGGACTGGCGGTTCCCAAGCAACCAGGGGCAGCCCGGCGGCGCCAAGGACGCGCAATACCGCGCGGCCGGCCGCGAGTACGGCCCGGCCGGCGCGCCGTTCCGCAGCGTGGAGGAGCTTGGCGCGGTGCTCGGCATGACGCCCGAGCTGCTGGCTCGGCTGGCGCCGAACGTGTCCGTGCTGACGGACACCGACCCTGACCTTTCGGCGTCGCCGCCGCTGGTGCGCCAGGCAGTCCAGGACCTCCGCGGCTCGCGCCCCGCCACGTCCCGCGCCCGGCCGCTCCGCACCGTCGCCATTTCGGCCCGGGTGGCCGGCGACGCCGGGGGGCGCTTCGGCCGCCGCGCGGTGGTCAAGCTGGGCATCGCGCCGAAGGAGCCGCTGTTCCAGATCCTGACGTGGGAGGCGCTGGCGGAGTAGGGGTGGCTGCAAGGGTCGCCCAGGTTGATTGCGAATTCTGACAATTCATGACGGCTTCGACTTGTGCCGATGCCCTTAGGGCCCAGCCGGATACAAGCGCTCGAGTTGACAGAAAAGTATCAAGCGTTTTTAGGTGGTTGAAGTATTCAATAAGAGCGGTTATTCCCGGCTGGGCCCTTATGATCGCGGTCCTGACAGCAGGCTGAGGACACCCGTGAAGCCGGTGCGCTGCAGCATCTCCTTGAGGGTGGCATCGTGGACATCGCCGAGTTTGACCGCTTTGCCGACGAGTACCGCAGCCTCCATTTGGCAAACGTGGCTATCACGGGAGAGGCGCCGGAGTACTTTGCCGAATACAAGGTTAAGGCGCTCCACGCCATTGCGGCCGATCATGGCCTGCAGGCGCGGCAGATCCTGGATTTCGGTTCGGGCATCGGCAATTCCGTTCCAGAGTTCAGCCGCAGCTTTCCCATAGCTAGGCTGACGTGTGCGGATGTGTCGCAACGCAGCCTGGACCTGGCTGCGCTGCGCTTCCCGGACTTGGCGGACAGTTTGCGGATCGAGGGCGGTCAACTGCCCACCGGAGACCAAGCGTTCGACCTGGCATTCTCCGCCTGCGTGTTCCATCACATCCCGCACGGCGAGCATGGTGGCTGGCTGCGCGAACTCCATCGCGTGACCCGGCCTGGTGGCCTGCTGTCCGTGTTCGAGCATAACCCGCTCAATCCCCTGACGCTGCACGCTGTCAACACCTGTCTGTTCGATGCCAATGCCAGGCTGGTCCGGGCCGGACAACTGGCGCGGCGGTGCCGGGCGGCTGGTTGGGTGCGGCCGCGGGTGCGATTCCACCTGTTCTTCCCTCGCGCCCTGGCTGCGCTTCGCCCAATGGAGCGCCGGTTGTCCCGCGTTCCGTTCGGCGCCCAGTATTCCGTGACCGCGACGCGGGCAGGCTAAATGCAGTTCGCGCGCTTCCTGGCCGTGGGCGTGCTGAACACGGCAATCGGCTTGGCGTGCATCGGTGTGGCCATGCGGTGGCTGGAACTGGACTACCGGGTAGCCAACGCAGTGGGCTACGCGGCCGGGTGCGGAGTGGGCTTCGTGCTCAACCGGGCTTGGACGTTCGGCGACCGAGGGGATTGGCGTGACAGCTTGGCACGGTGGCTGGGGGTTGCCGGCGCCTGCTGGGGCCTGAACCTGGCGGCGGTGGTCCTGCTGCATAACGGGTGGGGCGTGGACGCCTACGCGGCGCAGCTTGGCGGCGTTGCCGCCTACACCGGCGCTGCGTTCTTGGGCGGGCGGTTTTTCGTGTTCCGTGCGCCGGGCCGGACTTTCACGAATGTTTGGGTGATATGAGCAGGCATCTTCCCTTGCTGACGGTGGTCGTTCCCTGCTTCAACGAGGCGGAGGTCCTGCCGGAAACGGCGCGGCGGCTGGGATCGCTGCTGGACGGGCTGATCCGGGACGGGCGCGTGGCGCCGGGTAGCCATGCCTGCTTCGTGGACGACGGGTCAACCGACCGGACCTGGGCGGTGATCCGAAGCCTGCGGGCCGCGTCTGGCCGGTTCGGCGGCCTCAAGCTGTCGCGCAACCGCGGGCACCAGGCGGCGCTGATGGCCGGGCTGCTGGAGGCGCGGGGCGACGTGGTGGTGTCGGTGGACGCCGACCTGCAGGATGACCTGGATGCCATCCCGGCGATGCTGCGGGTGCGGGAGGGCGGCGCCGACATCGTTTACGGCGTGCGCGCTGACCGCACGGCCGACACGGCGGCCAAGCGCATCAGCGCCCATCTCTACTACCGCCTGCTGCGATGGCTGAAGGTCGAAGTTGTGTTCGACCACGCCGACTTCCGCCTGATGACCCGGCGCGTGATCGAGGCGCTGCGCCAGTATGACGAATCCAACCTGTTCCTGCGCGCCCTGATCCCGCAACTGGGCTTCGACGCCGAGATCGTGACCTATGAGCGCGCCGAGCGGTTTGCCGGCACGTCCAAGTACCCGTTGGGCAAGATGCTGGCCCTTGCGCTGGAGGGCGTCACCTCTTTCTCGACCCGGCCCTTGCGGATCATCACCGCGCTGGGCTGCGCCATGTCGGTGATCTCGTGCCAAACACGGCGATCTGCCACACTGGTGGATCGGCTAATCTCTGGGGTGACGGTCACTGACCCGCGCCATCCTTTGTATGGTCAGCACCTGGCGGTTCTGTCCCTTGCCTGTGCCCGCGGCCCGC
>JAABUX010007532.1_pt1 | contig 12753 bp, 10 predicted proteins | sample 5561851 | NCBI WGS metagenome assembly JAABUX01 (sample SAMN10711883, study PRJNA513361) | rock metagenome | isolation source: Antarctica rocks | place: Antarctica: Victoria Land, Richard Nunatak red sandstone | collected 2016-01-03 | reverse complement strand
TCATGCCGTCGGCCGCGGCTGAAACGATCTGCACCCGATCCGGCTCGATCGTCCCCGCAGCACGCACGGAACGAACGAGGGTCCCGCGTTTGGCGACGTCGATCACGAGCTGCCCCGCATCGACGAGCGGGGCCGCGGCCGGGCGGTGCGCGAGTGAGAGGATCGAGTAAGCGGCGGCTGCGATGAGCGCGAGGACGATAAGCGGAGCGAGTATCTTGCCGATCTTCACCCGTGGGCGCGCGCGGATGACGTCCATCGTATTCGGACTGACGTCCCGTTTGCTTCGCCCGACGTCGATTTTCTGGCGGGGAACATCCACTTTTTCTCTGCGAATGTCCATCTTATTCGTACCGCAACGCGACGATGGGATCGACGCGGGTCGCGCGCCGTGCAGGGATGAGCGCCGCAGATGATGCCGCAAACGCGATTATGACGATAACGGTGGCAAACGTCAGCGGGTCGAACGGCGTGACGCCGTAGAGCTGGGCGGCAACGAAGCGCACGGTAAAGCCCGCGAGCACGATGCCCGCAAGTACGCCGAGAGCAGTCAGCCGCAGCGCGCCGCGGACGACGTTACGAATGACATGCGAAGCGCGCGCACCGAGCGCCATGCGTATGCCCAGCTCGTGCGTGCGTTGGGTGACCCCGTATGAGACGACCGCGTAGATGCCAGCAATCGAGAGCGCGAGCGCAATGAGCCCGAGCGCGGAAAGAGACGCGACCGCAAGCCGTGTCTGTGCGATATTCTGCGCGAGCGACGCTGAGAGCGGGAAAAGCTTCGGCAGCGGCATGAGCGCATCGGATGCTGGAACCGACGCAGCGACGGCAGCGGCAACCCGCGAGCTGGCTGCGGCACGGACGACGAGGAATGAGCCGGTCCAAGGGAATTGGGCCGCTGGAAGATAGGCCATCGGCACCGCAGGCTTCGCATACGAACGTCGCATGTCGGCGACAACGCCGACGATTGTGCGCAGAGGCACCGTATTTGAGACGGACAACTGTGGCACGATCCGTGCTCCGACGACACGTTGTCCCTTCAGAAACGTCTGGACGAAGGCTTTGTTGACGACGACGACGTCCGGCGCACCGAGACGATCACCGTCCGTGAAGAACCGCCCCTCGCGCAGTTCATCATGCACCGTTGCAAAGTATTGCGGGCCGACGAGATTGAAGGTCGACGATGGTTCATCCCCGGCAGGCGGCTTCGCTCGGCTGGCGATTTGAAATGCAACGCCCAGGTCTTCTCCGCTGAACGGAGGCGTGGCCGTCCAAGCGACGTCGGCAACGCCGGGAACAGCGGTCGCGCGAGCAACAACCGCCGACATGAAGTGCGCCTGGGACGCAGGCGTTGCGTATCGCTTCGCGGGCAGGTCGACCGGCCCCACGACGTAGACGCCGGTCGGATCAAACCCGAGCGGCTGCTGCGTGAGCGCGACGAAGCTGCGCACGACGAGCCCAGCGGCGACGACGAGCGCCAACGTCAGCGCGATCTCGGCCGCGACGAGGCCGCCACGCGTGCGCGCGCCGCTACTGGCGTCGCCGCTGCGCCCAGCTGCTTTCAACGCCGTCGTAACGTCGCGGCGAGACGAAGCAAAGGCAGGTACAAGCCCGGCCAAAAGAGTGCACAAAGCGACGACCCCGAGCGTGTAGAGGATCGCGATTGAATCAACCGAGACGGCGTCGAGGCGCGGAATGTCACGCGGTCCGAGGGCGATAAACCCACGCACGATGCCGATCGCGATTGCGATGCCGAACACACCGCCGACCAACGTAAGCCCGAACGTTTCGACAAGCAACTGGGCGATAATTCGCCGCCGTGATGCGCCCAGAGCGACGCGCACGGCTAATTCGCGGTCTCGCGAAGCCGCGCGGCTGAGCAGCAAGTTCGACACGTTCGCGCACGCCACGAGCAGTACACCGGCGACGGCAGCGAACACGGCAAAGAGCAGCGGCTTTACGCTGCCGACCAGCGACTCGTCGAGCATTGTCGTCCTCGCCGCCAAGTTTTTGTCGTCGGCGGGATCATGCCGGGCGATCCGCGAGGTAATCGCGGCGAGCTGCGCATTCGCCGATGCGATACTCGTACCGCGACGAAGCCGAGCTATAGCATCGAACGCGTGATAGTTCCGGGAGCCATAGTCGGCCGTCCCCGCACCATCGTCGGGCAACGGTTGCCAAAATGAGACTTCGCTGAAGCCGACTCGGGGACTCGGCTGCGCGAAGCCTCGCGGCGCCACGCCGATGACTCGGTACGATATACCATCGAGAACCAGTGTCTGCCCGACAATTTGGGGATCGCCGCCGAGTGCAGTGCGCCACAGCGCGTCTGAAACGACGATCGTACGAGCCGCGCCGCGCCTACCTTCGGTAGCCGTGAAGAAGCGCCCGAGTTCCGGCTGGGTTCCAAGTGTTGCAAAAAGTTCCGTCGTCGTCGCTATGCCGGCAAGACGCTGGGGGCGACCACGCCCCGTCATCGTTTCAGATTGCTTGAAGAAGGCGGCCGCCTGCTCAAGGCCTGCGTCTTGCGCCTTGATGTCGGCGAAATCCGGCAGCGCGAACTCGGACGGCTTCCCGCGAACCATGTCTTCTACGGCGACGAGTCGGCCCGGTTGGGCGTACGGCAACGGTGCGAGAACGACGGCGCGCAGAATACTGAAGACCGAAGCATTTGCGCCGATCGCAAGTGCGAGCGTCGCCACGACGACGAGCGCGAAGAGCGGGGTCTTGCGCAAGGAACGCGCGGCGAAGACAAGATCGCGGAAGATCATGGCCGCCTGCTCTCGTAGTCCCGTCGCCAGAATATCGGCGTACGCGCCGAGCGCAAAAAGGATGGCGCCAAACAAGCCGCGCACCGCACGCTCGTCGCGTAGCGCGTCTGCGAAATCGCGGCGCATTTGTGGACCGTACTCGCACCGAAAGGGCCCAGGCGCGGCATACAGCAGCAGGCTGAACAAGGACGCGGCAAACGCAGTTCCACTCATGCGCTCGCGAGCGACGGCAGCAGCCGCCGGGAACGCGCGACACGGACGAGTTCTTCGAGACGTTGCGCCTCAGCTTGCGCGATCCGCCGGCCGCGCGGCGCCAAACGGTAGTAGCGCCGCCGCTCGTCATCATCGTCGTCGCCTTCGACTTCGGCGATCCAGCCGTCGTTCTGCAACTGCTTAATGAGACGATACAGCGTGCCGGGCCCGAGCTTCACGGTACCGCCCGTCTGCACTTCGACTTCCTTGATGACGCCGTAACCATGCCGCTCGCCGCCGGCGAGCGCGAGCAGAATGTGAAAGGTCGCCGCGCTGAGCGGCAACGCCTCGCGGGCATCGCCCGCAGCGCGACTCATAAAGAGACCGCCGGACGTGGGCCAAAGGGGCCAAAGCGTGGGATGGTGAGTCGCGTCTCGGCTGGTGGTTGCGCGCTGCCCGGCGCGCGGCAGCGGTCGAGTCTAGGATCGTGATGCACGGCGACTACTCCGAATCTGGCTCTATCTGATACGATTATATCCAGAACAATGATAGTGTCAAGCGGAAGCCGCAGCCGTTACTTGCAGGTTGCCCCCAGGGCGGCCACGAGCCGGGAGCTGGGCTCATGAGGCGGCTCCAGGGCCCCGGAACCGTTTGCGTTTTAAGCGGCCGCTAATGCTCCCGCGAGATCTCTTGGGAACGCGAGACTCTTCGAGACCGCGAACCGCCGGGCAGCCTCAAGCACGTCGGAATCGAACGCAAGGATCTCAATCCCGAGGACTGCGCCCGTCGCGTCGAAGTCGACGGCGACATCCTCGCTCAAGCGGACGGTACGCGCAACGTGCTCGCCAACGTGCAGCGACCGATACCGAACGTAACCAGCGTTGGCTTCAAGATCAAGTTTGACTTCGGTTGGCATGGTCATGAAAGTTCCTTAGATTCGTCGATGACCGTGATGACTGGGGTACGGTTCGCGTTGGTGACCACGGTGAGGGTTCGTCCGTCGCTGCTTCGGCCGTAGTGTTCGATGCGTGCGCGTTTGCGGCCCGTAGGTTGAGATCGGAGACGCAATGATGCCGCGGACGTCTTCTTCGCCGAGATTCCGTTCGGCCATGCGGAGCCGCGCGTGCACGGAGAAACGCAAGGCAGGTGTCATCGGTTTGGAACTGATTGAGGTTGCTCCGCTAGCACGGTCGGTCCGTCGGATTTTGTCCCTGCGTAGGCAGGGCGACGATCGGATCGACCCGCATCACAAGCCGCGCGCGGAGCGGCCGGAGGAAAGGGCGATCCCGACCGATGACGATCTCCGGAACGTCGACCCCCACGATCGCGTCCACACACTTCGTCAGTGCGGGTTCGAAAGTTCCCTTGCCGTCCATGTACGGCTGCCAGTAGCGAGCCAGCGGCGCATAGTATGAGGGCCAAAAGCGCTTGAAGAGTCCGGCACGCACGGCAAACATCGTGTACGCAAGGCCGCGTCGCCTGTACATTGCGTGCGCAAGACTACCGACCGTGTAAAAGATGACGACGTGCCACAGATCGGGCGGTTCGGGTCTTCCGGCGCGCTTCGCCGCGCACGAAACGACAGACCCGACTGGGCCGCCGTCTTGCCATACGATCGAGTGTGAGGCTTCGTGGAAAAGGGTCTCCATATCGCTCAGGCCGCCGTTGTCCGGATCAGCGCTCGACACGACGATATGCCAATACGGCTGCAAGGGGCCGCCACCACCGTAGGTACTATACGAGCTCGGAAAACTGGAATCGGGCATGACATCGACGCGATACGGTAAGCTCATCCAATGGCTTTGAAATATCCGCGGCAGCGCGCTGCTAAAATGCATCCCATAGGTCGCCAGGCCTCGCTTTGCCGCACCGATCCAGACACGATTCGTCGAATCATCGCGCTTCCAAAATGTTGTTCTATAAGCGGGCCCGGTGCTCATAAGAGCAGCAGTCAGTGGCTTCGGCAGCGAGAGGGCCTCCGGCGTACGTCCGTTGTCCGTCAGCGCTAGTTGGTCGTCGGTTGCGCGGAGATCGTTGTCGAATACGAAGTCCTTTCGACCGTATCTCGCACGATAAAACGCAAGTGCGGCATTCCAGGCGCGGCGCTGATCGCCAGCAACCCGATTGATGTCGGCGTAGATGCGCTTTTCAAAACCCACTGGCTCGTGTCCATAGCGCATTCGCTCCAATAGGTGCGCCTGACGATAGAGTCGGTGATGAGATTGATCCAGAAATTGCTGTGGAACTGGAAATCCGGCTGAATAGTCTCCGGGCGGGCCGCGATGGCGCCGCGCGCAGCCAGTGTTGCCGCGGCTGCCGAGCCAGCGACGATACAGTGTCGGCGATTCAACTCAACATCCTTTCGCGAAATCCGCATCCATATGGCTGCGGTGCCTGCGGTATTGATTGAAAAGCAAATCCTGTACTCCCGCAGCAGCGGCCGATCAATGAAGTCCGATGTCGACGCAAGGCGAATCTTTGAAACTCGGCGTCAAGACTCCGCCGACGCTCTATCTTGGAACAAGCCGTCATAGAGTTCGTCGATCGACAACTCCGCGCCGATTGATCTGAGTTGAATCATCGATGTCGGCCACGTCTCGACAACTTCCTCGGTACCGCTACGCCGGTGTGGTACCGCGAAACGCTTGCGCGAATCGACGCACAGTACTCTTCGATCGTCGGAAGCGCAAAGTAACTATGGACTTTGCTGTTGAGGTCGCTCGCGACCGTGGTCGGTGACAGCACTTCGACAACGACCTTCGGATAGGAAATCGTGGCCAAACCCAAGTCTTCTGGTCGCCGATCACGTTTCGTCGCACGTCACGGCGATGGCCGGCTTCGGCGCGTTGTGACGTAACGTTTGCTCGATCCGCACGGTCATGTCTCCGACATAGACATCGCAGCGTTCGCCGCATGCGCGGTCAATCGTTCGATACAAACGCTTTATGAGAGCCGCGTGCCGCCGCGACGGACTCGCCATGGCGACGATGATCCCGTCGAGTAACTCGAAGCGGTCTTCCTGGCCCGCGTCCCACGCGAGGAAGTCCGAAACCGATAGCAGCTTGGGCGCTTCCACGCTCATCTCTTCGTCACCGCCTCATAAGCGTTCGGCGTTTCAATCGTCTTCGGTACCGTAGCACCGTATTGGCAAAAGGCAAGCACCACGTGGTTTCGGCGCGTCCGCGTGCGTTTGCGATAAGAAACTTTATTCATACCGCAAGGCCACGATCGGATCGACGCGTATGGCACGCCATGTGGGAACCAGCGCCGCCCCCACGGCAGCGAGCGTGATCGCAGCGACAACCACACAAAAGGTCAGCGGGTCGAACGCTCCGATCCCGTAGAGTTGTTTTGCGATTGCGTGCGCGGCGAACGCCGCGAGCACGATCCCGGCGAGAATGCCGACGGCGGCGATTCGCAGCGCCCGGCCCAGCACGTCGCGCAGGATATGCGTCGCTCGCGCTCCGACCGCGATCCGTACGCCTAGTTCATGCGTCCGTTGCGCGACGCCGTAGGAGACGACGGCGTAGATGCCTGCGATCGCCAGCACGAACGCGACGAAGGCTAGCGCCAGCAATGTAAGTGCGCTCACGCGCGCTTGTGCCGCGTCCTCTGCGAGAAAGTCGTCGAGTGGTTGGACCTTGGGCGCTGCCAAGAGCGGATCCGCTGCGGTTACCGCGCTCGCGATGGCGTTGGCAATGTGGGCCTGCGGCGTCGCTTTCGCTAGCAGGAGCAGTCCCGGAAACGGCGCCTGGGGGAACGGAAGATACATCTTCGGCGCGACGGATCTACCATACGAGTCCCGAGTGTCGCCCACGATGCCGACAATCGTGCGCACCACGGGCCTTTTACTCGCGACCTCCCCCTTGCTCCCAAGCGCAAAGTTCAAAGAGATTTGAGCGCCGAGCACCGGGCGGTTCGGGAAGTACATCTTCGCGAGCGCCGCATTGACCACCACGACCCGCGCGGCAGCGTAGCCGTCGCTGCGCTCGAAAGTGCGGCCGCGCAAGACGGGCACGCCGAGAATGCGGAGGAACGACGGCCCCACGATGCCGATTCCCGCCGTGTGCAACTCACCGCTGCGCGAGCGGAGGCCGACGATGTCGAACGAGAGGCTCCCGGTGCGCCCCATAAATGGCGCGGCGTCGGCCCATTCGGCAGCCCGAACGCCCGGAATAGCGCGGACGCGACGCATGACGCGATCGTAGAACGCGAGCACCGCCCCGTCGCTGTTGTACCGTTCGCCGTACATCGCCACGGGTTCGCTGATGAGCACCTTCTGCGGAGTGAAGCCCAGCGTTTGGTGCGTGAGAACGAGATAACTTCGCACGACGAGTCCCGCCGTCACCACGAGCGCCAACGCCAGCGCGATTTCCATAGCGGCAAGCGTCGCTCGAACGCGCGCGCCGCGGTACGCATCTCCGCCCCGGCCGGACGCCTTCAGACCTTGAGACAATTTCGGCGACGAGAGTGTAAGGGCCGGAGCCAATCCGGCTGCAAACGTGCAGAATGCGACGACGCCGAGCGCGTAGAGTGCCGACACCCCATCGAGCGTGACGTCCTGTGCGCGGGGAACATTTGCCGGATGCAACGCGACGAAACCGCCGACCGCAAGGTACGCGAGCAGAAAGCCCACCATGCCGCCGCATACGGCAAAGACGAGCGTTTCCGTCAACAACTGCGCGAGAATACGGCGGCGCGATGCACCGACGGCGGCCCGAATCGCCAGTTCCCGATCGCGCGTCGCAGCCCGGCTGAGCAGCAGATTCGCGACGTTGGCGCAAGCGACCAGCAACACGCCGCCGACCGCGACGAAGATTGAAAAGAGCAGCGGGCGTACGGAACCGAAGAGTGCATCTTGCAGCGATTGAACGTTCACGCCGGCAGAACGCGGATCGTCAGTTGGGTACCGCGACTTCAGACGCGCAAAAATCGCCTGCAGATCGGCTTTTGCTGCCGCAACAGTCGCGCCACGCCGTAAACGCCCAACCGCAGAAGCGTAGTGCGAACCGCGAACGTACATCGGGTACGCCGGTTGTAAAGCCATCCAGATATCGGCGCGTCCGAAGCCGTCCGTCACGCCCGGTTGCCTGAAGCCGCCGGGCATGACTCCGATGATGCGCGTCGCAACGCCATCGCCGTCGACACTCTTTCCGACGATGTTGGGATCACTTCGGAAGAACGCCGACCACAGGCTGTGCGAGATGACGATAACGCGCGGCGAGCCGAGTCGTGCGTCGAGCGGGCTTAAGCCACGTCCAAGAAGCGGTCGGACTCCGAGAACGTCGAAGAAATTCGGCGATGTTACGAATGCAGAAACCTTCCGGGCTACTCCGCGCTCGGTGAGCGTGGGCTCGCCGCCGGGATAGTACGCCGCTATTGACGACAACGTGCGATTCTGTGCGCTCACGTCGAGGAAGCTCGGGATTGAAAATCCGGACGGCTTTCCCTGGACCGTCATGGTCACGGATACGAGTCGCGACGCGTCGGCATACGGGAGCGGCGCGAGAACGACGCCGCGCAGGATGCTGAACGCCGTCGCGTTCGCGCCGATCGCGACCGCCAACGTCGCGACGACGACGAACGCAAAGAGTGGTGCCTTGCGTATGGACCGCGCGGCGTAGATGAAGTCGTGGAAGAGCATTGCTACGTATTCGCTTCCTCCAGCCAATAGGATGTCACCGTAGGCGCCGAGCGCGAAAATGACGGCACCGACAAATCCGTGCCCGTTCTGTTTATCTCGCAACGCGTCTCCGAAGTCGCGCCGCATCTGGGTACCGTGAGCTTGCCGGGAGTGCCGGGGCAACGCATACAGCAGCAACGTGAAGAGCTTCGCAAGGATATGGAGCCCGGCTTCACGAGCGCAGCGCCTTGCTCTGTGCCGTTTTAGCGTCTCGAACCGTATTTCGTTTTATTGCACGGCTGCCGACTTGCATCGAAGCGACCTGGGCGTCGAGAGTCTTCGTTACGGCTCTTCGCGTTTGCGCGCCGACATCGCACTCGGCCGCGAATCGCTTAAACTCACTGGCCGCTTGGCGCGTCATTTCGACGATCTCAGTGATCCGCTTCTTTGAAATGCCGTGACGTTTTCCCAGCGCCATGATGTCGTCCAGTGAGATATTGGCCCCTTTGCCGTTGACCGCGAGATAGTGCTCGCCGCCGGGTCCGCGCGAGAACGTCAAGTCGAACGCGGGCGCCAGTCTCCACGTTCCGGCTGCGTCCATCAGGAATGCATGCTGTTTTGCGTGATCGTCGCGGTTGTGCGCGATGATGTTGAAGACCATCCGCCCGAATATCTTCTCGACATCGGGGTGCCGGCGCGTCACGGCCATGGTGACTTTCAGAAGTGTATCGTAGTCCAGCGTCGGCACCTCCCAGTCGGTGTCGAGCATTCCGGCAACGGAGGCGACATGAAGCCGCGACCCGCCGCTGCGATCGAAACGTCTGGTCGCGAAATAGCCTCGCCCCGAGCCTTTCAAAAGCAGCTTTGTTTCCGACATATCGACGCCGGCGGCGTGCGCCATCGACGCGTAGGCTGCCTCAAGCGGGCCGCTGTCACTCGGGTCGTGCGAACTGCGAAACTTCACGATCCAAGCTTCAAAGCCAGGCGGCAGGTCATCGGCACCGGCGATAACTTCTCCGGCTCGATTCATTCCCACCAGCACCTTAGGACGCGCGCCGCCCGAAGAACCGCCGAGTTGCTCGAGTTCCGCGATTACCTCGCTCGCGCCGCCTTGCAGCAGCGCAAGCGATTCCCGTGCCAGCAGGTCGAGATCGAGCCCTCCGACGACGCCTCGACGCGCTATCTTCGGACGGTACACGAGCGCGCCCATGCCGCGAGTTCCGACTACCGCCAGCTTGTCGAGCACGGTCAGCGAGGAATACGCGATGCCGGCGGCTTCCGCTCGCCGCCGCACGAGAACTTCTCCCCATGCGTCCGGCAGACTGTCGGCGAAGATGCCGTGCAGCCCCTCGAAGATGCGCGGCTGCCTGGCGCGCACCAGCATTGGGCCCGGCGGCTCGAAGAACGGATTGATCGTGAGACGCGATGCGATGAACTCCGACGAGTATTCGAGGAGCGCCACACCGTTGTCGAGGGCAAGCCGCCCTACTGAAACCTTCCGATCGCCGAAGTCGAGCGAAGCATGCAGCGGAGTGCCGGGCTTGATTTTCATACGCGTTTCCGCGCGCGCGACCGTTTGCGGCTCGCGTTCAAGACCTGATCCAAAGAGTGCGTTTGGGGCGGCTGGAAAAGGTGAGAGAGCTCGTTCTCGGCGCGTAGCGCGAGCGCGATGCGCACAATGGCATCGAACCGCACGCTGACGCCGCTCTCAAATCGGCGCAGCGTAGAAAGTGTTACGCCGGCAGCGGCGGCAACATCCGCCTGGCGAAGATGAGAGGCGAGCCGACGGTCGCGGGCGCGAGCACCGACCAATCCTAGCAGTTCGGTAGGCGAATACAGAGTAGCGCTCAAAGCTGACTGATCATCCTCGTTCCCGCGCATTAGTATATCAAATTTGAGCGTTTAACGCCAGCCAGCGGCTACTCGTTGACTCGACGACGCCGCGTCGATGCGAACCGCACCTTTGGCGTCGGGTCGGTTCCCATTCGGATTTGAAACCCGGGCCGACCCCATAGTCTGTGCGACAATGCTTATTCGTAGCGTAGCGCCGTAATCGGATCGACGTGCGTCGCGCCGCGCCGGAATGAAAGCGGCCACTCCGGAGGCTAGCACGATTTACGAGGGTGACGACCGCGAACGCCGTCGGACCGAACGGCTTGATACCGTAGAGTTGATCGGAGACCAACCTCGCACTGAAGGTGCCCAGCACCAGGCCGACGAGCACACCGAGCGCGACCAAAACGGAGGCGCCTCCAACGGCACCGCGCACGATGTGCGAAGCGCGCGCCCCAAGCGCCATGGGCACGCCGAATTCGTGCGTGCGTTGCGCGACGCCGTAGGAAACGACCGCGTAGATGCCTGCGATCGCAAGCAGGAGCGCACTAAGACCAAGCGCTCCAAGGGTGACCGCTCAACCGCAACTATTCGTACCGCAGCGCTATGATGGGATCGACGCGCGTCGCACGACGCGCCGGAATGAGCGCCGCGGCAATCGACGCGAGCGTGATCATGATCATAACGATGCCGAACGTCAGTGGATCGTATGGTCTGACGCCGTAGAGTTGATCGGCGACCAAACGCACGGCGAACGCGCCAACGACGATGCCGCAGAGAACGCCGATTATCGTCAGAGCCAATGTGCCGGCCACGACACGCTGCACGATGTGCCGGGCCCGAGCTCCAAGCGCCATCCGGACGCCTAGTTCGTGCGTGCGCTGAGAAACACCGTAGGACACAACCGCGTAGATGCCGGCGATCGCAAGCAGCAAGCCGAGCAGACCCAGGGCGCCGAGGGTCGTCGCGCCGAGACGGGCACGGGCTGCGTCGTCGCTCATGTAGCTTGTGAGATCGCGCATTTGCGGTGCAGGTAAGAGCGCATTGGTCGCCGGAACCGCCGCCGCAACGGCTTCGGCGACGTGGACCCCGGGGTCCGCCCGCACGAGGACGATCCCCGGCAACGGCGGCGCCTGCGCGAAGGGAACGTAGATCGTCGGTTGCGGAGTGACGGAATAATTTTCGCGAACGTCTCCGACGATGCCGACGATCGTCAGCAGCGGTGACTTCCCTTTTCGTCCATCGGGAGATGCGATATGATCTGTGCACCCAAGACTCGGCTGCGCGGAAGATACTTCCGTGCGAACGCTTGGTTCACGATAACGACCTCGGGGGCGCCGGGACGATCTTTGTCGCTGAACGAGCGGCCCTTTAGTACCGGAATTTGCAGCAAAGCGAAGTACGAAGGCCCTACGCCTGCAAATTCGCTCTGCGGCTTTTCGGCGTCAGGCATCGAATGGCCGGCGAGCGAGAAATGTAGCTCGGTGGTCTGCCCCATGAACGGCGCCGAAAACGCCAGGCTTACCGAATGAACGCCTGGGATTGCCCCGACTCGAGAAGCCAGGCGTTCGTAGAAACTGCGAAACGCGCGTCGGTTGGACGTCTGCAGGGTCGAGCCTTCGATGCTGTCGGTCACAACAACGTTCTGGGGCGAAAACCCCAGCGGCTCATGGGTCAAGACCCAGAAGCTGCGCACGACTAGACTGGACGCCACAACAAGCGCGAACGTCAGCGCGATTTCAAGGACGATCAGGGCGCCGCGGACTCGAGCACCACGGCTCGCATCACCGCCACGGCCGGCTGATTTCAATGCGCTTGCGACCTGGCGGGATGACAGCGCGAACGCCGGTGCCATGCCGGCCGCAAACGTGCAGAACGCTACGGCGAGCAGTGTATAGAGTGCGGTCGACCCGTCGAATGCGATAGCATCGAGGCGTGGAAGCTCCGGGCCGGTCGCTACGAAACCCGTAATCGCCGCGTAGGCGAGGCCTAGGCCGCAAAGTCCCCCCAATCCCGCGAAGACGAAACTCTCGGCAAGCAGTTGCGCGAAGATGCGGCGGCGACTTGCACCGTTCGCAACCCGAATTGCGAATTCGCGATCGCGGGTAGCGCCGCGGCTCAACAGCAGATTCGTGACGTTCGCGCATGCGATGAGCAAGACGCCGGTTACGGCGGCAAAGATCGCGAAGAGGAACGGCCGAGCGTTGCCGACGACCGCGTCGTGCAGCGGTTCGATCCGCACGCCGCCGATATGCAGTGCCATTTTCCGGTATCGCGTGGCGACCCGAGCGTGGATCGTTTGCAGATCGGCGTGCGCTGCGGTGAGCGTCACGCCGT
>JAABUX010007530.1_pt1 | contig 12756 bp, 15 predicted proteins | sample 5561851 | NCBI WGS metagenome assembly JAABUX01 (sample SAMN10711883, study PRJNA513361) | rock metagenome | isolation source: Antarctica rocks | place: Antarctica: Victoria Land, Richard Nunatak red sandstone | collected 2016-01-03 | reverse complement strand
GCCTCACCTATTCTATAGACTGAAGCTCGCTCAGCTATTTCCGTCCGTTTTCCAGAAATGATCTTGGATTACGAAGCACAGATTATTGGGACCCCAACTACGTCAAGCATCACTTAGCGGGGCTTGCACAGGAAGGACCTACACAGGGGGTAGGGCGCATGTACGAGGAATGCTGCTGTTCCTGGAAAGAGCACTAGAGGTAGCCGCCACCGTTCGCACCTGTCCCCTCACACATCCGCTGCGTTCTCTCGCGCTGGTCATTGGCATCTCCTCTGCTTCCCACTCTTTGCTTGTCAGCCTGTTCCAGGGTGTCTTGCCTCACTCCCGCCTAAGCTGACACACCACGGCTCCTCCCACCAGATGCGTTGATCCACCACCTAGAGTGGATAACAGTTGGAACGCAGCGTGTACTCCATGAGCCAGTGCATGTGTTTCTTCTACATCTTCTACAAAGCAGGAGAATGGTGTACAATGAAGGTGTCAAACAAGAGCGAGTAGGAACCATAGTCCCTTTACTTGCTACAAGTGCTACAAAAAAGAGGGTCTTACGAGGGCGTTATGATGATGTACGAAGGATGGAACACGCTGAAGCGAACGCCAGGTCCTGTGACGTGGTTGCTCTGGGTCGTTCTAACCACCATAGGGGGAATACTCGGGACAACCATTGTCGTCTCCAATCCTAACTCAAATTCCTTTCTCAATGGTCTTTTCATCTGGTTGTTCCTGGCTCTGCCTTTTTTCTGTGTGGCAGTGGGCCAGTGGTTAGTCCTGTGTCATTTGGTTGGAGCGTCAGGTCGGTGGCTGCTCACCGCGTTCCTGGGTGTCCCCTTTGTTCTTCCCTATCTTCTCATCTATGGTTTCTCTGCCGAGTTTACTGATGGGAAGGCACTGCTGTTTGGCACGCGAGAGTTCTGGAGCGCGAGTTGCTCGCTCGCAGTTCTCTCGCTCATCTTCGGAAGCATTGTGGGGCTTGTTCAGGGCGTGGTTATCACTCGTTTTGGAAACGAGCCTCACCGACTACGCAGGTGGGTCATTGCTACTGCCATCGCGTGGGCACTAGGCTTTCCTTTGGGCGAACAGTTCGTTGGGAGTATCTTCTGGCTGAAGCCAACTCCATTTCCACTGACCGCAACATGGTTGATCGAAGGAACCAAGTGGGGCATCATCGGTGCCATTACGGGTGCGGCACTCGTCTGGCTTGGACGTGCGAAAGGAAATACGCAATAAACAGAGAGAGCAAGGTCACGCACTCTCTGCAACTCACATGCTACCATCCTTGTCCTTGCTCTCGTAGATGCGTTGCTAGCGAGGACAAACCGAGCGGCAACTCACACGTGACATCGAGGTATCCTTGAGTGTAGGAATATTTCCCGCTGTTGTTTTTGTCGCTTAGCAGGGGTCTCTGGAATCTGTTTTGAGCGTGACTCCTACCAGCAGTGCATCATAGAACAGTGAGAAATGGCTATTTCCCACTGTGTTTGTAAGAATTCTTGCCTCTCAATGCAAAATGGACGAAGAAGCATCATATGCTATAGGTTCTTTCCATCTAAGCACAGTTTTTCATTATGCAGGAGCTTACGGGGAAAGGCGAGGGCTCAAGATATTCCTTTCCCTGTCTCAAGTGCTTACTAACAGAATTCTCATGTCTTCTACGTTAATTTCGTCTTGACAAGCCAACCCTTGCTCATTTTGCTTACTGCTCCCTCACCTGCTAGCTTGTTTATATTCTTCATATGCATGTACAAGAAAAACAATGTTTGCCGCGGCCATATGCAGAGCGTATTCCGCAATATATTTCGGGAGAACTACAGGTTCTGTTCCTTGACCATGACCACTCGTCCTATTTCTTATCGTCGGGAGACCACTTTCGAGCAAACCACGAAGTTGGGTGAACTGGCTTTGTAACATGGTAGGAATCAGTTGATGGTCAAACAAAATCTGGAGCAACCTCATAGCCGTATCCCTATCTTTATCATACTGCCACCCTCGTTCATCAAGAATACTCTTCATCGTACTCTCAAACGCTTTCAATGCATCGGCAACTGCCTCTTTATACCGCTGCTCCCGATAATGTCGATGTGCATTAAGAAACTCATCCTGAGCACCTTGAAACTGTGGATTTGAAAGCAGCGTAAGAGCAGGTAAGACAACTTCCTCGTGAAGATAGCGATCCGTCTGTTTGATCAGTTGTCCATTCTGGAACTGATAGCCGATGTGATACTCTTGAAATCGCTGGTTTAACTCATCAATTGATTCGTCAAGTGTATGGAACTGGTAGCCTCTACCAGGCACATGGAGGATATACTCTGAATCCTGGCGAAGATCCTGGTTGATGAACTGAAATGCACAATCAATAAAATCGAGAGTCTGCTCAGTATCTGCAACTTGTATATATAGGAGACATTGTTCATAAGGATTTGCTTCAGGATCATCTCCGAGGTTAAACTCACCTTTCTCACGAGTGTATCGGGAGAAAAGGGTCCTCCACCGTTGATTAGCGGGGGGTTCTGAAAGATACGAGTAACGACTATCTTGGTATGCTCCAAGGATTGAACCGAGGATGTGAATAACCTGCCTGCGAAAAGGAGCAGGTAACATATCATACTGATAGACATCTAGATTTTCTTTTGGTTGCTGCTGTCGCTTCGACCACAACTTAAACCTACGCAATCAATTTCTCCTTACTTTTACCTCTGTGCGTCCTATTCTTTACCGTAGTAGAACTTGCCCCTTGCATTATCCCTGAGGATTGATTGCTGTCGCGCCTGCCTCTATCACCTGAGACAACTCGGGATGATGAGCAAAAAATGCTTGCAACTCAGGTGCGTACTGCTGGGCCAAATGCTGCGCCAAGTTCAGCGCATGTTCCATCGCCGCCGGTCGGTGGAGAGCGTCACCCATCGGCTTGGGCGCGAGTACTGCCGCTGTAGCCGGGACCTCCTCTCGCAAGTGCTCCAAGCCCTGAAAGATGGGCAGCCATACCTGATGCCACTGATGGGCAAGCTCAAGAAGCAGGTCCATGCCTTCCCCTAACCCCCACGAACGGAACATCACCCAGAACAGGAGCATCAGTGCCTGATCTCGTGGTCTCATTTCCCGAATCAGGGTAGCAAATACGGAAAGTCCAAGCGCACCTTGACCAAGCAACTCATCGAGAGTTGCACTGATGCTTTCCATGAAGGTAAGAAAACGACGGACTTCATCACGTGCACGCAGCAGGTCGGCATTCCGCGCCGTCTTGAGACCCTTCCCAGGTGGATGATCGCGTAGCAGGGAGCTACACATTTTGAATGCTTCGCTGATATCACCAGTTAGCCAAGGTTTGGCACCTCCAACCCACTCTGTACGAGCCCGCCGAAGACCAAACCCTTTTTCTACAATGGTTCGCTCATATGCGTCTGTTCCTGTGTTGGGATCAATCGCGTAGCCTTCGAAGGTACCTAACACCACACGGACCAAGATACCGATGAACGTTGGAAAATGTTTTCTTCCTATACGCTTGCGTGCCTGGGCCAACGCTTTAGAAGAGAGCCGCATAATCCGCATGCGTTCAATCTGCTCCAACAGCACATCAGAATGCTCCTGCAATTCCTTGAGCTTTCCGATCTCTTGATGCCATATGGTTGTCGCCTGTTCAAGAAACTGCCGGGCAGAATCTATGGACACATCGTAGCCAGCCCACCACAAGCACCAAGCGACATAAGGAAGTCGCCTTTCCGAGCGGTGAAACAGACATAATGCATGCAATTGGTTCGCCGTTCCAGGAGGATAAACAGAAACCATACCACGACCACGCCCAAGTGAACGCCGCTCCGGCTGTGGAAGGAGACCTGCACGATGCCAGCGCGCCAGTTCTGGCCTTGTGACCGTAAATCCGTACGTCCGCATGGTCACAATGAGTTCTTCAGCCGGCTCATCATATTTCATAAAGTTCCTCATGTCCTCATAATACATCCTAACACGAACATATGCAAGAAGTGCGAATATTGCTCTCTTCGTTGTGGTATGTTATGCTCTCAAAAGAGATATGATCACCGAGACATATCTAGTTACATCCTATCACAAAATAAAGGAGTTTTTATGAAAAAGAATGCTGATAGTTCTTTCGTTTGGATCATTGGCTTTGCTCTCTTACTTGTTCATATGGCGATCATTGCAGAAGATATCCAAACAGTTATTGAAGATACAAACAGAGGCAACAAACCCAGGGAAATTCTTAAGCTGGCCATTGATATCACCCGATACATTGGCTAGGAATTGCCATCTCTCCAAACCATCGGCTGATTGGACTGCTTTAGAAGGAAACACGATTTTCTAGAGCAGCCTAGTCATGTTTTTAGAAGTCTCCCAACGTGAGCAGAACCTTTCTTTGAACGATCTCGTTGCCCAACCTGTGGGAGGAAGCAGCCCGACTGAAGATGGCACAGACGACGCTATGATTGCTGAGTAACGAGAAGAGGAAATGGATAATGAACAGGTGATACGCAAACTCATCTCATGCTACATGTTTCCATACTGTAGTGTGTTTGTTCAAGAAAGCAGAGAAGTGCGTTTGTGCCCTCCTGTTTGTGCTGCACATAGATGAGTACAGAAAACGTTCGTTTTACGGACACATTCCTGTGTGTTTGAATGTAGGCATAATGCAGAGCAGCATGTGACAACGAGGATCAGTTGAAGTGGGCTTATAACCCATACTGCATCGATATCGCGAATAACCCATATTTTGGCAAAGCACAATTATCGAAACGATGATGTAGGGTAACGAGCCTCTATTTGAGCAATATCCTTCTCGTATCCTATTTTTTGCAGGAGGGAAATGTAGTCCCTTACAACTCTTATCGTGTCAGGATGATCCAGACCTAATTGTTGCTCTCGTATAACAAGAGCATGGTGATATAAAGGTTCAGCTTCTACGAATTTTTCTTGAGCGTTATACAGTGCAGCTAAGTTTCCGAGACTTTGAGATGTATCAAGATGCTCATATCCTTGTTTCTGCTCACGTATTGCCAAAGCCCGTTCTAATAACGGCTCTGCCTCGCGATATTTTTTCTGGCTATGATGCAACTCTCCTAAATTATTGAGGCTTTGGGCTATATCAGGGTGTTCTGGCTCCAGTAGTTGTTCACGAATAGTCAAGGCTTGCTTTAACATGAGTTCTGCTTGTTCATATTTTTTGTGAGAATAGTAGAGAACTCCTAGGTCGTTAAGGATATTTGCTGTGTCGGGATGTTCTAAACCTTGTGTGTCCTTACAAAACACTAGAGCATGTTCTAGCATTCTCTCCAATTGTTCGAGTATTTCGTCATTTCCTGAAGCAGATTGAAAAATTATCATAACAAGGCTATGGAGAACAACAACCGTATCATGATGTTGTATACTCAGTTGTTGTTCGAGTATTTCTAGTGCTCGTATACATACGTTTTGAGCTTGTTCGTATTTCCCCTGCTTTTGATAAATTCCTGCTAGGTTGTTGAGGCTATTAGCTGTGGAAACATGGTTTGGTCCCCGGTTATTCTCGTTAATTGCTAATGATTGAGCATAGAGAAGTTCAGCATTGGTATAATCTCCTTGTAATTCACTACAGTATGCAAGTCTATCTAGTATATGGGCGGTAACATAATATCCAGCTTCGGGCATGTGTGCAATAATCGGCAAGGTCCCTAGCAAGAATGGCTCGGCTTCTATGGGACGGACACGCTCAAGAAGGTAAGTCCCTATGCGGTCGAGCAATTGTATCGCTTCGGGAATATAAATATTCATCTGCTTAATCCACTCAGCGCACATTTGCCCTTGCTGTAAATATCGTTCATAAAGTGTCCATGTCTTATATGTGGCAACAGGAAGGAGGACACAGACAACTTGTATTGCTCGCTCAGCCCATTGCCTTTGCGTTTGTTTATCCATTTCATCTCTAAGTACTACTTGTACCAGCTTATGGACCGAAAGTAAATGCTCCTCTGAATTGCGCTGGACCATGGAATAGGTGAGGAGAGCATGAATGGATTGGTTGAAGACTACCGGACTCTTCATTGTAACTTGCAATTGAGGACTCAAATGCTCTGAATCCCCAGTGAAAATTTCTTCAGGGATAGCATCCGGGTGTAAAAAGGCGCAGAGTCGTAGGAGATCGGCGGCACCAGGGCTGGTCTGTTCGACTTTTGCAAAGGAGAGGGACCATGTGATGGCGACGGAATCAGGGTGATCAGGCACGAAACCACCACGTTCCTTGAGCAACTCAACTCGATGCTCTCGATAAAGGAGCAGGTAATCCAAAAGACTACATTGTACCGCTTCGATATAAGCTCCTGCTTGATCGAGAGCGAGTGGCAGTCCCCCCATTTCCTCGCTAATCTCCTTGACCAAGGAGATATTCGCAGAAGAAGCACCATTCAACGAGGCCTCGTCGCACACGAGGCCCGCACGACGTAATAGGAAGAGCCCACCCAACTCCTGATTCATCGTCTTTACTTCAAGACACTGGGCAAGTCTCCCTGTTGCTTGCGCTCGTGTTGTGAGCAGGACATGACCTCCCAAAGGAGGAAGGAATTCATGTACAATTGTCAGTTCATCAGCATTATCGAGAATGAGGAGCCACTGGGTGTGCGTCTTGAACCACTGGAGGACCGCCTTCACGACGAGGTTCTGGTCCCGCTCGTCCTTCTGTGAGAGATGAAGGAGTTGTGCTATCTCTACATACCCTGAGAGCAGGGCGTCACGAGTCTCCGCACCCGTCCAGAGGACGTACTGATACTCTTGGTGGTAGTGGTAGCCATACTCAATAGCGATCTGCGTCTTGCCGACGCCTCCTAGCCCGTTTAATGCCTGTGGTTGAGAGAGTATGGCCGTACTGCCTGCGTGAAAACTGGCATGAAGCTGTGCAAGAATCTCTTCACGTCCTGTAAAGAAAGGATTATGTGAGAATGGAACATTCCAGACACGTTCAGCAGGAAGAGGAGGGATTGGTTTCCCATCCGAACCATAGAAGTGGTTCTGTATTCCTATATAATTCTGTGTGTTTGTATTGTGATCACCAATGTTCTGTCCTACGGCAGGCTGCTGGTTCTCTATAGAGTATTTGCCTGCATCTTCGGGAGTACTCATCAGTTCTTTACTCCTCTACGATGATGCCTTCGGCAGCTCTCCAAAATGCTGTGTGTTCGTGTTATGGTCTCCTACGTTTTGCCCCTGTACAGGAGCATTATTCTGAACGGTAAATTTGCCTAAGCCTGCTTGCTGCGGCTGCACCAATGTTAACACACGTTGCGCTGCCGCCAGGAGTTCCTGGTCGTGATCGGCATTGACGGTCAGAAGCTCCTCTTGAAGCATCCCCTGACGGCTTGCTGACTCTGGTTTGGCTTCGAGTTGGGCAACAGCTTGCACAACGTCACTCTTGTCCCCGAATTTCTTGTGAAGCAGGGATGTAAGTGCATTGTACGCATCTATGATAGCTGTTTTGCTGGTCTCTGTCAGACCACTTATTGCTCCCACGGAAAGTGCGGTTACAACAGCAGCTGTAATTGGGTCCATCTTTTGACTTCCTTCCTATCTCTTTCTACATCGCCCAATGGGAAACACCTATGTCCCTCTGTACTATACCTGAAATGTCTGTGTTTGAAAAGGTCATTTTACAGACGACTTACGATGGAAAGGCGAGAAGACAATCCGATGAGTGAGTTGACGATGCGGTGGAAGCAGGTGTATAGTGCAGTCCGATGAACAGGAAAGAGGACAGTCTTCTTGTTGAAGCAGGAAGTAGAAAAGGAGTGTCACATGCCCGAAACGATGGAACAGGTTCAGCAGGAAGCCTATGATCGGGGGCAGCAGATGAAGCAATGGCACCAAGAACAGCAGCGCGTTGTCACGGATGAGGCTCTTACGCTGCTGGCCGCTGATTTTGCCCATCTCTCTCTCTTCAAATCCAACCAACACGCGAGCGTGGTCTCGGCACATGAACGCGCAGGCGTCTGTGAGAAAGCGTTTCTGGAAGGCTACCGCTCTCAACTGTTAAAGGTATAGTTGTCGGGCAAAGAATTGGAAACTGCTGGTTTGTCGAGGAATGGTGACGCAACACGGAGAAGTTCAGCAGCCAGGGCAACACATTCTTGTGCAGTGACAGGAGCTGCGATATTGACGACAGGACTCAGCAGGTCGTCATCACTCAGCTTGTGTTGCTGGAGTTGCAGGATAATTTGCGAAGGTGTGCTCAAGAGAATGACTTCTCTGCCTTGTGCGAGAGAGGTCTTCGAGCGTTGCATGTCTTGGGTAGTCATAGTATCCTCTTTCTTTCTCTCAAACGTGACACGTGTTATTTTTTCAGGATGCTCTTCGGGAGGGGGCCAGCCCCGGCGTCCAGCCCTGCGCCGCTTCAAATAGAGCCGTAACTGCTCTCTCCGCTCTTTGGGAAGGTGAAACAGCCACTCAAGAGGAAGGGCACCCTTCTGGTTGTTGCACCGCCAGCAACACGGTAAGCAATTCTCGATGGTACTGCCGCCTCCAGCAGCTAGGGCGGTGACGTGATCAACGGTGTACCCCGAACGATCACCACAATAGGCACATCGTCCCTGGAAATCTTCCATTGTGACCAGCCACGCGAACACATAAAGATTTGCAGGGAGGCCACGCCGACGCGCTCGTACCCGAATGTGGCGAAGTTGCTTTGCGAGTCGTGATGCCATACGTCCTCTTCGTCCCTCCTTGCACCAGTATAGGGTGCTTGCTAATCGTTCTCTGTGTATATGGAAAGATATGGAGGACACGTGTGCGTATCACACTCGATGGAAGCACCCTTCGTGATGATGACGAGATACTCATGAAAAGGGAGGTACGAGCAGCGGGAGACGTGTGATCTGTGAATGCGTCCATGCTACCCATGTCCACTGCTTTCTCATCGCTTGTACCACAGTCGCACCACAGAGCAGCACAAGAATGCAGAGGACGAATCCCACGAGCCGGAAAAAGTCATCTGGAAGGGATGGAGGTGGAGGTGGAAGAGGTTCAGCAATGAGAATGGGTGGCTCTGGCTCTGGGCGTGGAGACAAGATGGGTCGGCGATCCCAAAAGCAGCTGTGCATGAACGGACCCCAGTCGTCCCACAGCGAGAGGGGGCGACAGGTGTAGAACTGCCGATCTGGACGCTTACTCTCAAAAAACGTTCGTCCGTCTTGCGGAGTGTAGAGAGTGAGCATCAGGTCTTTCCAACGTGGGAGACAGCGCAGAATCGAACTGAGTTGATAGCCGTTGAGAACATTGGAGAGGTCCGCCAGAGAAAAAATCTCGCCCGTTGTCCCTATCCTTTGTAAGAAATAAAACGTTTGAACACGGCTATCGGTCAGATAAGGAGAACGAGTTGTTCTTTGAATCATCTTCCCTCCGAACACGAAGAAAAAGCGGAAGCAGTACAAGAAGACGAGTATTACCTACAAGTATAACGATTTTCGCGTGAATTGCAAGGGAGAACGGGTGAATGTTGCGACACAATGGGAAACGTCTCGACTTCATTGAACTGGTGCGAGAGGTGCAAACAGAGGCGTATCTAGCAAATCGTCTTGTTGTAGGAAGGATGAGTCCATCCCTCTTTACATTTTCGCTGCTTGTAGCTACACTCAAGGGAGTGGATGTTTGTCGTTGCACTCGAACGGAGGGCTAGCTCATGTCAGAACAGCAAAAGCTCTACAGGTATCGCGTAGACAAAGAAGAGGCCGAGAGGCAAGGAAAGCAACAGATCATGCATCTGCCAGGAGTCGGCACTGTCTCGATCAGTGTGGCCTCGGTGGACGAGATGCACGTTGTCAGCCTCACCGGACGCCAATCCCTGGCCTTGCTTCGCTTGTTAGAACGCAACCGTGCCACGCTGGAACAGGAAGCTCAGGCAGAGCGCGACCAGGAATTCGGGCGTGGCCCTGGTGCCTCTCCAGCGGAGTTACCGAAAAAGATTCGGAAGGGTGATCCACGCATTGGCAAACAGGCGATCACGCACGATGACCGTCCTAGCATGGATGGCATGGTGGCGGCTATCTTGCGCTCTAGCAATGGTGCTGAGTACATCGAGGTGACGCAGGACACCTACGCACAGGGATCGAGCGAGCCGGGGAAAACGACGATGTGGGTGCATGCTGACGACGTAGAGATCCTCTAACGGCTGACAATCAAGAGGGAATGCACGAGCATCACCGTTTGATAACGTTACCATGGGCCGTAACGTTCCCTGAACATCAAAGCTCGCATTGTGAACTAGAGTTCTTGTCCTACGCAAGAAACACGACAGCGAATGCTTCTCTCTTCGTTGAGGAACACCCGCTGTTGTGCAAGAAGACCAGTAGTCATGGGATACATTTATCTTTTTCAGTATACGTATCGCACAAAGTGCCGAAAGCTCAGATGAAGAATTTTGTTGTCACATTCCGTGGTCCAGGCGCAACAAATGACTCCAAAAGAGTGTCACGAACACTGGAACGATTTCCACTCATCTGCTTTCTGGTAGTAGCTTCAGTCGATGCATCATGGCGTTCTCTCTACGGCCTCACCGGAAGAAAAGTGAGGGTGCTCCGCTACTGTATCATTCCACTGTAGGAACCATTGTATCGTCTTGAGACAAGTGCTGTTGGAGGTCTGCACAGACCATTTGCATTCGTGGATCGGTGCTGGTGGTCCGGTGCCAAGTAAGGCTCACCATCACTTGATAGTAGTACGCTGGGTCCCATTCCACGCCGAACAGCATGACTCGCAAAAAGCCGTAGTGGGGACGCAGCGTCTCATGAGAGCGTGCTTGCTGCTCACAATACGCTGTGAGCCAGGTCGTTTTCCGGTCCATCGCGGCGAAAGAAGGTTCGCGAGCGCACAGGTCTCTCCACGACTGCTGACGGACGCGCCCTCTCTCTTCGAGGTAGCCATGAATACGCTCCACCCGTTCGGATGGCATGAAAAGTGCAAGTTGATCGGGCGCAGTGGCACCTTTACGCTCGTTACAGGAGAGACAACTAGGAACTGAGTTGCTGCGTGTGGTCGGGCCGCCCAACATCATTGGCTGGAAGTGGTCAATTGTGGACGATGCTGCGTCACAGTACGCGCAGCCCTTGAAGAAGGCGAGAGAACGTTGCCAGTCAAGGGTAGACAGCGACCCTTCCAGCCCGCGATCTCGCGCACGTCGGTTGGCCGTCGCCACCTGTTTGGCGAGTGTCGATGCCATTTTTATGCGCTCCTTTCCAGTACAGGTGTTTGTGTTCGATGCAAGGTGTGAAGAGAGTGAACCATCGCTTCCAAAATGCACACATTTGGAACTGTCAAGAGGGGGATGGTGGCCCAATCAGCCACCTGCTGCTTTTGCCGGACGATGAGAACGCCCTCGATATTCCGCATGTACTTGATCTGGTCCCACGGCAATACCTCTGGATGCTCAGGCACCTGGAGGCCACATCGACTGATGCAGAGGGTGCCAAACTTGAGTATTGCAGCGTTCTGGTACGCCTGCATCAGTGAGGGGAGATGTCGAGATGTGAGAACATCTTCGACAAAGCGGGCCAGTTTCTCCGCTCCAGGCACTCGTGAGTCAAGGACCACAACGCGTCCGTCGCGCAACCGTACCTCATAGTGCAGGATCGAGCCTTGCGTCTTGCGCCAGAGCGACTCGATATCTTGCCAACGTATCGTCTCTATAGATCGTCGATGCTTCCAAACGATGCCACTGGTACACAGCAGCGTCTCGATGCCTTTCTGCCTCATCAGAGAAGATGCTAGGAGCCAGAGGCCAACCACAATCCACATGAGAGCAATGAGGAGTACGAGGACCACCTGCCATAATGGAAGCAATGCGATGAGAAAGGGCGCAAGCTGTGCCAGAACCACGATCAGCACCAGACCAATGATTATCGTCAGCAGGCCGAGCCGAGAAATGGGTTCTTGAGGTTCAGCGATGCATGCAAGCGGCTCACCGAGTTGATGGTGAGCCGCGAGATCATGCAAGTGTTGGAGCGTCTTCTTCTTCATACGTCAACGTCACCCTGCTACTGCTTTGAGATTACGGCGTGCTTGTCGTACCCGCTTCTCGCCCTTTGCCTGTTTCTTGCGAGGTGCAACTTGCCCCTCGTCAAGGAGGTCGTCAGGCAAGGAGCTTTTGATTGCTCGTTGTTTTCGAGGCCGAACGATCTCCTCTTCCTGTACGTCCTCCTCTTCGATGTCTTCCTCAATGGTTTCATCGCTGTCGTCGAGGAGTACTCGCACCTCTTCCGGTGATGCATTGACCTGTTCTCGCTCTAGTTCTGCTCGGTGGAGCTCCAACAAGGGCGCGATGATCGCACGTTGTTCGCGCAAAGCAATGCACGAAGAGAATGCTGTCAATCCATTGTATGCGTCCAATGGACTCTCCGAGAGGCCAGACCATTGCTCTTGCACCTCCTGACGAATAGCATCGTTTGGCTCGATGTACACGATGCGGCGGAAGCTGAATGACGATCCAGCCTCCTGGCTAGAAGTCCAGAGCTTCATCAGCTTCCATTCGGCTTTCGACATTCCTGAATGGTACTGCTCAGGAAACACCAGTTCAAAGAAAAATGGGTCAAACCCATGTGCTACCAGCCATGCGTGTGTGGCAGAATAGACGCCGTAGGATCGCCGACGGTGCTGGTAAATGCCTTGAAGAGTGAGCAGGTTTAGCCTCGAAGAGTGAGCACTTGCCCCGAAGAGTGAGCATTGGTGATCTAGAGCCTGTGAAAATCGCTCTATATCTGACTTCTTCTGCCAACTTCCTGTAAATTGTGGCAT
>JAABUX010007529.1_pt1 | contig 12758 bp, 17 predicted proteins | sample 5561851 | NCBI WGS metagenome assembly JAABUX01 (sample SAMN10711883, study PRJNA513361) | rock metagenome | isolation source: Antarctica rocks | place: Antarctica: Victoria Land, Richard Nunatak red sandstone | collected 2016-01-03 | reverse complement strand
GAGCGACCACTCGTTCGCGGTCCGGGCGTTCGACGACGTGTCGGGGGTCGAGGAAGCGAACACCGACGCCCGGGTCCGCGTGGTGATCGACGCGCAGGGGCGAGACGTTTCCAGTCAGCCGAACGCCGTGCTTGGTCTCGCCGTCCGCTGGGCGGTCGGCGAGGTTGGTCTGGTGTCGTGGGGATACACCCCGGCGGGGCAAGGAGGGACTCCGACCCGGTTCGACGTCTTCGCGTCAACGGGGCCCACACCCCCCGGCGGGGCGACTCCCCCCGCCGCGTCGGTCGCCTACACCCCTGGGGTTCTCGGTTACGGGTGCCGCCTGCGGGGGCTAGCGACCGGCTCGGACTGGACGATCGGCGTGCGCGCCGTGGGGAGTACCGACGCGATGGTCAGTTCGCTGACCTCGATCGAGCTGGCGAAGCAGTCCGGGGCACTCGGACCGGTCGAGGGCTTGGTGGCGACCGCTTCGGCTTGATGACCTGGCGTAGACCGATTGAGGAGTGCCGATGCCTGGGTTTTTGACCGACCTCGTGAACAACCAAGTCCTCGACTGCTTCTTCGGCGGTCAACCGTTCGCCCCGCCGCTCGAGTTGCACGTCGGGCTGTCGCTGTTCAAGGCTTACAAGGGCGGGTACGTCGCCGAACCGCTGGGCGGCGGGTACGCCCGGGTGGCGGTCCCCAACGACTTGATTCACTTTCCCCCGGCCTCGCTGGGTCGCAAGTCCAACGCGAAGGCCATCACCTTTCCCGAACCTCTCGCGGGCTGGGGGGCGATCCTCAGCGTGTTCGTCGCCGACGCCGCCCAAGGGGGAAACGTCCTGGCGATGGCCGACCTCCCGTCGCCTCGAACCGTGCGTCCGGGCGATCCTGGGCCGTTGATCGCCGTCGCCGCCCTTTTCTTTTCTCATGCTTGACCCGAGGTTCCAACGATGGCCTTGCGCATCCGTTTTCAGTACCCCACCGGCTCGCAGCTCGGTTACTCCGTCGAGCGCTTGACTGATGGCCTCCTCCTCGACTTCGCCGACGGGACGTTCAAGGCGACACCGACCACACTGATCGCCGCGCTCCCCGAAGATTCGGGGAGTTTTCTCGGTCGGTACAAGATCACCCTGACGCCGACGCCGGTGGCCCAGTTCACCGACGGCCATTACGCCGTCACGGTCCATGATCAGAAGGCGGCCAATAACGTGGTCGCCGAGCTGGCCTCAACGCTCCGCAACGGCGACGACACTCCGGCCGCGTCGGCTGGCGACCCCTGGTCGGTCTTGATCCCGGGCGCTTATCCCGCCGGGACGGCCGGAGCGATCCTCGGCCAAAACCTCGACACCCGGGTATCGACCCGGTCGACGTATGCCGGGGGCGTGGTGGCTGGGGTTGCGTCGCCGGTCACGGTCGGGACGATCACCGACAAGTCGGGTTACATCCTGGCGGCTTCGGGCCTCGACGCGATCCCGGTTGAAGCCGGGGTCAACGTCCGACAAGCCTTGTCGCCGATCCTGGCGGCCAGCGCGGGGGTCGTCGCGGGGGCTGGGACGGGCGTGGTCGTCATCAAGGGGGGAAATGCGCCGATCACTCGGATCACGGCGACGACGGACAACGCCGGCAACCGCTCATCGGTCACGCTCACGCTCCCTTCGTGAACCCAACCCGGAGGGGACGTCCCGATGGCTCTCACGCGCTTCACCGAGTCCGGCGGCGGTCCGACGGGGACCCAGGCTCCGTACTACGCGCCGACGTACTTTCCTCCCGCTTACTTCTACGGTGGGGCGGGCGACTCCCCGGCCCCGACGGACCCAACCCTGGGACAAACCCCGTACAACACGCCGACGTACTTCCCGTCGAGCTACTTTTATGGCGGTTCGACCAGCTCCCCGCCCCCCCCATCGGTCCTGAAGCGACTGCCGGGGCGTGATGGGGGCTGCTATGCCGCATTGGTTGCATTGCTCGAAGCGATCGGCGTGTTTGACTCGGTGGTCTTCGGCGACCCGTCGCAACGGAGTCGTCCGGGGGCCGACGCGGACCCCCTCGCGATCGTCACGCCCCAAGGCTGGGAAGAAGCCGACGACACCGACCCGGCGCTGGACGTCCGCCGGGTGACGTTCACGATCCGGGTCGTCATTCGGGTCGGGGATGACGCCTCACCGTTTGACCGGTTGGATTCGTTGGCGGCCGCGGTGCAAGCCCAGGTCGATCGGTCGTCCCTGAACGGCCAATGCCTGCCCGCTCTCACGAAGATCCGGGCTGGTCATTACCAATCATCGAGCCAGTACCCCGAGTGGTCGGTCGACCTCGACGGGGAGTTCGCCCTGTTGATCGACCCGTCGGCCGATCCGGTGGTGATCTGAACGTTCTTCGCCTCGTTATCAAAAAACCTGTCAACTCCCGAGGTGGGCGCATGTCGGCGACGAAACGATTCATGAATTGGAGCGGGGTTACTTTTACCCCGGTCGGTGGTCAACCCACCATCATCGGCGGCGTGACGTCGGTGGCGATCGAAAGCGGCGGCAGCCTGGCCCGGTTCGCCGGTGACGGCGACCGCTATGTCACCACGATGGTCAACGACTTCAACGAGCCGACCGTGACGATCCAGGCGGCCGACCTGGCCGCACTCCGGGCCAACCCGGTCGGCACCGTCGGCACCCTGACCGCCACGCACAACGACGCCAAGAACGGCTCGGGACCCGGGGCGGTGACCTACACGATGGCCAACGCGGTCGTCGCGGCGTGCCACGTCCACGGGGCGCACCGCCAGTTCGGCCAGGGAAGCATCACCTTCGCCGCGTTCTCGGGTGACGGCGTGACCAACCCGCTGGCCACCAGCATCGCCTCTTGAACTTCGAGGAAGGAAGCCGACATGACCCGACCGAAGGCTGATGCCATCCTGTCGCCGGTGGGATACGCGGGGGTGGGTGACGCCGCGATCCGCCTGGGGCGGCTCCAAGCCGAGTTCGCCCCGCTGCTCCAGGCGCGACGGGTCTTCGTTCGCCACCAAGGCGCGTCGCATTTCGTGTCCGCAAGCCCCGACGACACCCTCCTGTTCCCCCAAGCCGGCACCCGGTCGGGTCAACCTCGCTACGAGTGGACCGACCGGGGGGACGGCGTATCACTCGGGCGGTTGATCCCTCCATGCGAGAACTGACCGAACACGACCGCCGGAAGCCGGACGCCCAAGGGGTCGCGGCGATCCTGGCCGACGGCCAACCCTGGCTCATCGCCGAGCCGACGTATCGACCCAAGTCGGGGCCGCTCACCACGCCCGACATCGACTCGGCCCTCGACCGCTTTTACGAGCGGATCATCCTGGGGGACGACCTCCCGCTCGACGACCTCCTCGGCGTCGCCCGGACCTTACTCCTGGCCAATTATGACCTGTCCGACCTCGAAGCCGGCGCTTTGCTCGACGTCGACGCCGGGGATGAGGCCGAAGCGCTGGCCGGGGCGATCTCCGAAGCCCTGTTCGGCCCCGAGCACCGCGTCCGGAGCTACACCGACTGGGTCCGCGCCAGCTTCCTCGGCAATAGCCTAACAACAGCCGAGGTCCCCGCGTCGGCGGTCAACGACGTCCTGACGTTGCTGCTTGCCACCGGGCGGACCGTCCCCCCCGCGCAGTTCATCGACGCTTGCCGCGCGGCGCAAGACCGCGAGTCTCGGGAGCGATTGATATGACCGACCTCGATGTTCCGCCGTCGCCCGAGCTGACCCGACTCGCGTCCGTCCCCGCGCTGCTGACCCTCCTGGCCGACGGGCAGCTCTGGGGCTTGGCGTTGCCGACCCCCCGCTACCGCCCCGAAGTGGTTCCAGGCGTCGATTCCCTCGGGCGACCGATCGAGACGATCCAGGCGACGGCTCGGACGGGCTACCCACTCGCGATCGAACGCTTGGTCGCCAATCTCCGGACGGCATGCCTCACCGGAGCGGGTCCCGAGAGCGAGAGCCGTCGCTTCAGTGCCTTGATGGCCTTGGCCGTGGCGCTCTTGCGGCGGGCTCATGACCTGACCCTGCCCGCGGCGGTCGCGCTGCTCGACCTCGATGGCGAGGGGCTCGCTCGACTGGTCGACGCGGTCCTGACGACCGTGGCCGGCGCTTCGTCCGACCCTCTCTCCCAGCCGGATTTTTCATCGACCGGAGGCGGCAATGCCTGACCCAAATGATCGATCCACCGCGGCGGTGAACCCACTCGCCACCACCGCCGTTCGGGTGGTGGCGGACCGGCTCGCGGCGCAAACCTCGACCTGGAACGGCCGCCCCTCGGCGGGTCCCTCCTGGCCGCCTTGGCCGGTTGGTTCGACTCCCCCACCGCAACCCGCGGCGCCCGGATCGGCCCCGGGATCGGTGACTCCCCCAGCGCCCGCTCCGCTGGATCGGAGCGTCCTGGGCCGGCCGAGCCTGGCGGCGGGTGCCTCCGCGCCCCGCTCGACCGGGAGCGCCGATTCGCCGGGTTCTAGCGCTCAATCCCAGGGTGAGCCGGCGACGAATCTGGCAGCCGGTCCGGTGGCGAGTGACCGACCGGCAACGGTCGTTCCCGCGGTTCCCGGAACCGCTTCGGGATCTGGCGGTTTCGGCGGTGGTGCGATCAGCCACTCAGCCTCAGGGAGGCCCTCGATCTCCGCTGGAGGTGTTGCCTCGCCAGCCGCGGGTTTGGCCCTGACCGCAATGAGCGGTGGTCAGAGCTTCAGTTCGGCCCAAGGGACAGGGAACTCAGCCTCGGAACCACCGGGGGTCCGAGGGCGACTGCCCGCCATGCTGTCGAGCCTCGCGATCGCCTCACCGGGAGCGACCGATGGTCCTGGGATGGGGCACGGCGCTGGGTTCCAGTTCGCAACCGACGGTGGAAGTTCGGGGTTCGGCTCAGTGGACTCGGCGGCCAATGGCGGCGGTGGTGGGGCCGTGATGGATCTGTCAAAAACCAACGATTTGCTCCAGCAGCTCCTGGATGCCGTTCGGCAGCGGAAGAGTGGGAGCAATATGCTCCTGCCGAGCGGAAGCTCCGCCGTTTACGCCGGTCGGTCCTGATTGACCAGGTTCTAACTTCAACATCCGTATGGGTCGGGAAGTGATGAGGAATCCGTATGCCTAATTTTGGCGGGATCTCGATTTTTGGGTCCGCCGTCTCGATGGCGACGGCGGACGTCGCCCGGCAAAGCCAGGTCAACTCGTTTTTCGGGATCAACGGTCTGGAAACGCTCGACGGCGGATTCCGAGGGCGGGTGACCAAGGTCCGGGGGGTCCTGTCCGGCTCCTCCTCGCTCGGGCTGGCGGCGGCGGAGAACCTGTTCCGCTCTTACAACGATGGGGTGGCCCGGACTCTGGTCGACAACCTCGGGATGGTCTGGACCAACGTCCGCCTGATGGGGTTCCAACCGCACGGGCGGGTCCGGCAGTCACCAAATGGGACTTATTTTCGGACTTACCAGGCTCAGTTCCTCCACCTGACGTGATCCTCTCATGGCTTTCTCCCAAAACGGTATCGCCGACGTCCGCGTCCTGGCCAACGGTCCCGACCTGTTCATCACCTGGTCGGGACCGGCGCCGACGGGCACGATGTTTCAGGTGTACGTCGACCGCCAACTCGTCTGGTCGGGAACCGCCCGGCGGTGCCATGTGCCGACCCCGGTCCAGGCGGTCGGTCGGAACGTCTGGGTGGAAGTGGGGACCGTCGATGCCGGCGAGCCAACGCGGGATTATTCGACAAGTCTCGTCGCTCCCGGGAACCGGACCGATCGGGCCTCCCTGAGCTGGTCCGGGGGCACCTACCTCGACCCGACCGGGCGTGACGACATCGGCGCGTTCCAGATCTATCAAAGCCCGGCGGCTGGTGCGCCGGTGGACGACACGATGGCGGTCGCCACCGTTGTGGCGTACCCGGGCGGCTGGATCAACGACGGGTTCGGCAAAGGCGGTTTTGGTGCCGCCGGCTTCGGCCGGGCCGCCACGACCTACCAGTGGCAGAGCGGACCGCTGACTTCGGGGATCTGGCAGTTCGCCGTGATCCCCGTTGACCTCGCCGGGAACCCGCGGGGAAGCGGTCTCACGTCGACTGTCACCATCAACGCATCGCCTCGGCCTCCCGCGTCGAACACCCAGGGAATTCGGCTCACCACCACGGGGGCCATGACTGGCGATGGGCGCGTAACGCTCCAGTGGCTGCCCAGCCCGACAAACTGATCTTTTAACCAATCCAATTGACCGGAGGGGTTCCTCGGTGGCGATGACTTATACCACGAATGCCCGGCTCCAGAAGCCGGGGACGTCCGACCGTCAATGGGACGTTCCAATCAACGCCAACGCCGACGCCCTCGACGCAATGACAGCGGTCGGGAGCCTGGCGGTCACCACCACCGAGACTCCGAGCACGAGCTTGCAGGTCCGGGTTTCGGCTGGAGCCTTCATCAAACTCGACAGGTCGGTGGGTACCTTCAGCGGGAATCCCACGGTTGTCGTCCCAGGGTCGGCGACGGTTTATCTCTGGCTTGATGGCTCGGGCACGCTCGTGTCGGGCTCGGCGTTCCCTACCGCGGCCCACCTCCGGCTGGCTCATATCGTGTCGGGACCGAACGCGGTGGCGCAAGTCGTCGACGAGCGAATTCAATGCTCGGCCGCGGGTTCGGGTGTGGGGTTTGTCCTGAGAGCGGGCGACACGATCACTGGTCCGTTGACGATCGGGGCGACAACGACGAACGGTGCGACCGTCCCGCTGGTCGTCGCCGATCCGGTCAACGGGTTGATCGGCTTTTTTGGAGCGTCCCCCGCCACACAGGCTCAAGGAGTCACACCATTGGACGCTTCGGCCAACGGCGGAATCGCCTCGGATACGCTCGCGGATGTCGGCGCCTCGTTTACGCAGGCGACGCTGAACAATAACTTCGCCAGCCTGGCGGCCAAGGTGGATGCTCTGATTGGCGCCCTGAAGCGGCATGGGCTGATGGCAAGCTAGCGGACTGATGGACAACCAAGCCAAGGGGCGCTGATTCATGCCAGCTTTTGCTTCAATCGAACCATCCCGAGTCCCGTTGGGGCGCCCATCCGCAGCCGTCGGGGTCTTCCGATACGTTGCCGATGGGGGCGGATATCAGTATCTGGCGAACATCCGCGTGCTGACGATCCGGTATCGCGAAGGGGCTGACGCCGGCGTGGCCCGGTTTCGGTATGTGTTCAACGCGACCGGGTCGGACGACGTACCGAACTCGTTCACCGAGGTCATGTCTGTCAATGCCACGTCGCCCGGGGTCGTCGCCAACGACGAGCGCCTGGTGGTCTTGACCGCCAACCCGGATGGAAGCCCGCAAGTCCTCTTCGACGGGTTTGCTCAGGTCCCCGAACTGGCTTTAGCTCCTCATCGCGAACTGGTTACCTTCGTCGCTTTCGGCGCCGCGATCCGCGAGTGGGACTCGCCGATCGGGGGCGCCTTGATGCGTGATGCCAACGACCCCAATACCGTTTCGGATCAGGCCACCGATCTGGTCACGCACTTCAACCCCCAGGGAATTCCCAACGCCACCCCCGCGGGAACCGACGCTTCCACCCCCGCGGGCGACACGTTCCCGAGCTTCCTCGACCCATATCTGGCCCGATCGTCTGCCCCCCAGCGACTCTGGACGCTCCCGATGGCGGTCCGATACCTATGCTTTCGCCACAACGCGGACCAAACTTATGTCGCGAACCCTGATGGCTCGTTGATCGACGCGGTCCTCGACAGCCGGTCACCCGCGAGTTCCGGCGGTGGTGGCCTCTTGCCCGGTCAGCCCGGCGGGTTCGCGAGCAACGCCTTGATCGTGCCCGATTACCCCGCTTCGGGCAAAGCCTGGCCGGCGGTGATCCACGACCTCCTCGCTCCCAACGGGTTCGGGATGGCGTTCCGGGTCGCCACCGATGACAGCGGGAACCCAACCACGACGCTCGACCTTTTTCGGCTTCAGGATGGTTCCTCGGCCAACTTGAAGGATCTGTATCTGCAACCTCGGGGGGCGACGCTCGACCCGGGGCAAACCAACCTGGGCGAAGCGGACCTGGCTCGCGACATGAGCGGGATCGCCAACGCCGTGACCGTTGAGTCGGGCCTGATTCGCTACGAAGCGTCGTTCATCCTGGCTCCTGGTTTTCCGATCGCCTCTGGGGATGCGGCCGGTGCTTCGGGTCTGGCCGCCTTCGACAAGAGCAGTCCGAGCTTTTCGCAGACAAACCACGACGCTTATCGGCTCTATGTGTTGGACGAAACTGGGGAAGGGCACTGGGACCGGTCCTCGTCGGGCCTGTCGAAGACGGTCCCACCGCTCGACGACCTGTTTCGCGAAGAGCAGGGCAATTCGTCGCTCAAGAGTTATGTGGCGCGCCGCCGGGTGCCGATCGGGACCCTCTTCTCGGTTGACGCGAACCAGAAACCGCTCAATGCGCGGTTATCGATCTCGACCGACTACCGAGGGACTCAGCCCGGCCTGTGGGATGGAACCGGGACCTGGCAGGCGGTCGGGGGTGGTTACGAACTCCTCAAGGACCGGCTCGGGATCTGGATCAATGCGCCGAACCCGAATAGTTGGAATATCCAGCCCTCCCGCGCCTCGGGCGCTCCCTATCCCGCTGGGGTCGTCAGAGGGGTGGAAGACCAGGCCAACACGAGCGCCAAGCACTTCACCTTGCGGTTGACTTGTGTCGTCGAAGGGGACCACGTCCTGAGCGCGACGGCCGACCGGCGCGCCTCCAGCCCGACCAGCTACGCGATCACCCGACGGGTGGACGCCCGGGATCGTTACGCCAAGCAGGTCATTGCCGCCGGCAGCGAGTTTAACTCCAGCTCGGGAGCGAAGCTCGTGCGAGACGACACGACGAACGCCCTGGCGGAAGCCAACGCCCGCCGGAACGCGAGCGAAGCGGGAGAAGTGGCCGGGTCGGTGGTGATCCCCCGGTTCACGCAAACCTATCAGATCGGCGATCGAATCCGGTCGATCCAGGGGCGAAATTTGTCGCTTCAAACCAACGCCGGCGCTCCGACCGAGGAAGGGGAAGTGTTCCCGACCGTGGTTGGCTTGACCTGGGACTTCGACGGCGACCAGCGGACCATCTTGCAACTCTCCGACCAGCGGAGCCGATCATGAGCGGCCAGCCCCTCGACGAAGCGAAGCGTCTCCGCGGTCGCGACGAAGCCCTCCTCGACGATTTGAGCCGTCGCGACCGGACCCCATCGTTTGGCTCACCAAGCTTGGTCGTGCAAACCAGGACGCTCAACACCTATCCCACGTCGGCCCAGCGGTTTTATGCCTGCGTCGCGCAAACGGTCCTGGGGGTGGAAATCGAAGGTGGGCCAGGCTCGTTCGCGCCGGGGCCGGCCGGCTTCTTCGCCTTGAACCTCGGGACGTCGGTCCCCCCGGAAGGAACCTACGTCCTGGCGACCTTCATCGAAAGCCGCTGGGTGTTTCGCTACGACGGTTGAACCGACCCGAGCCGGCGGATCAAGCCACCTCGACCTTGGCACGCCCTTCCTTGACGCAGGCCAGGTCGGCCAGGCTCGAACAACCCGCGGGAAGCTCGGCCTCCTCGATGATCATGTTGGGGATCTCGTCCTTGATCGAGAACCGGGTCCCGCAGTGCGAGCAGATCAGATGGTCGCCGTCCCGCTGGAGGGGAGCTTTGCCCATCGGGCACACCAACAAAGAGAGAAATTGCTCGCTGATCATTGGTGACGCAATCCTTTGTCGCGAATCGCGGTACGGGAGGGGCACAATTCCTGGCGACATCCGCCATTTTTGTTGGTATTATGGGTTCGGTCTCCTCGGGGGGGAAGGCGAATTCCATCGATTCGCACGATCCCAGCCCTCCTCTGAGCTTGAGCCAAGCTCTGGGGTAGACCGGTCTTGGTCGCGCGAGATCACTCGGGAACCGCTGACTTCCCTCTTCTTCGGATCGTCCGCAGCCCATGACCCATCCTACCTTTGTGGTCCGATATGGCCAGATGCGTCATCTCGGCGAGTCCGGTGACGCCGAGGGGCGGACGTACACCCGAGGGGATCGGGTGGTCCTCCGGACTGACCGCGGGACCGAGATCGGCGAAGTCCTCTGCCTGGCGACTGACCGGACCGCGAAGTTCCTGGCCAACCCGATCCCGGGGTCGATCCTCCGCCTGGCCAGTCCGGAAGACCTCCAGTCGGCAATCCGGCTCGCCGAGCGGGCCCGCCAGGGGATGGCAGCCTGCCGGGAGTTCGCCGCCCACCGCCGGCTCCAGATGGACCTGGTGGATGTCGAGGCGATCTTCGGCGACGAGCGGATGGTCTTTTACTACGTTTCCGAGAAGCGGGTCGACTTTCGCGACCTCGTCAAGGACCTCGCCCGGGCGTTGCAAACCCGGATCGAGATGCGCCAGATTGGGGTCCGCGACGAGGCCAAGTTGTTGGCGGACTACGGCGATTGCGGCAAACCGGTTTGCTGCAACACGCATCTGACCCGGATGCCCCCGGTCTCGATGCGGATGGCGAAGGTCCAGAAGACGACGCTCGATCCGTCCAAGATTTCGGGGCGATGCGGTCGGCTCAAGTGTTGCCTCCGCTACGAATTCGACACCTACCAGGCCCTGGAGCGTGAGCTGCCGCCGGTGGGGGCCAAGGTGGTTACCGCCAGCGGCCAGGGGCGAGTGCTTGCCCAGGAGATCCTCGCCGGCAAGTTGGTCGTCGAGTACGAAGACCACCGCCGGGTCGTGGTGCTCCGCCAGGAGATCCTCGGGGTGGAGAAGGGGGCCATTCGCCCCGCCGACAACCGGGACGACGCCGTCGAGGAATGAGCCGATGACCTCGACCTCGACTGCGGGATTGGCAACAAGGAGCTGGCGATGAGCCTGCGCGACGACCTGGCGGGGGTCCTGGCAAACGACCCACGCTACTCGATTCAAGCTTACCTGTTCGTGTTCGAAGCACTGGAGCACACGAAGACGGTCAAGAAGCGGACTCGGCGGAAGACCAAAACCCGGTCGTCGTCGGCGAGTGGTTCGCGGCACGTTTCGGGGCGAGAGCTTTGCGAAGGGGCGAAGTCGCTAGCCCTGGCCCATTACGGAATCCTGGCAATGACGGTCCTGGCGGGGTGGGGCATCCACAAAACGTCGGACATCGGGGCGATCGTCGATAACCTCGTGAATTCGGGCGACCTGGAGCGATCACCAAACGACTCGTTGGACGACTTCAACGACGTTTTCGACTTCGACACCGCTTTGCGACGTGACTTCAGCTTTTCGCTCGATGACCTCAGCTAGGTCTTCGAGCTTTTTTCGTTTCGAAAGACCTGGGCCGCCATGAGACATCACCGACGCAACTTCGTCCTGGCCTTGATCTTGTTCTTCGCCTGGGTGGGGGGTTTGGCCGTGATGGCGGGCGTTTCGGGCGAACGGCCCCGCTCGCGGGTCGTGGCTCGACCGACTCCCTGATCATCGCCGAACACCGTTCGCGTGGCTGTTTCAGTCCGAGTGAAATTCGCATGGCCAAGTTCTGGGTTCCCGACCGGATTGATAAGCCCGAGCTGATGGACGCCCCCGGGCTCCCTGAAGCGGAGGTCCAGGATGCTTACCGGGTCCTCCGCCGGGTGAACCGGCAACTCGGCAACCTCGGGACGATCCGCCGCGAGTTCCGCCGGTTCCTCGTTGAGGATCTGGCGGAGGACTCGCCGCTCTCGGTGCTCGACCTGGGGTCAGGCTCCGGCGACATCCCGCTGGCTCTCCGAACGCTGGTGAACGGGTCGCGGTCGGCTCAGATCATCGCGCTGGACCGCGATAGGACCGCCGCGACCGCCGCCAGTCGGCGTTTACCCGTCGTTTGCGGCGATGCGCTTCGCCTGCCGTTCGCGGATCGCTCGATCGACCTAGTCACCGCCGTCAAGTTCGCTCATCATTTCTCGGGCGCCTCGCTGACTCGCTTGGTCGGCGAGATGACCCGGGTGGCGCGGCGTCGGGTCGTCATCCTGGACATCCGGCGGCACTGGTTCGCCTACTGGGGCTTCCAGGCCTGGAGTCGAGTATTCACCACGAACCGGCTCGTCCGCTACGACGGCGCGTTGTCGGTGCTCCGTGGCTTCACCCGCGACGAACTCGGGAGCGAAGCGGCTTTGATCGCGGACTACTCGTGGGAGGTCCGTTCCTACCTCGGCTTTCAGCTGGCTCTGGTCGGACGTCGTTTGCGATAATTACCCCTCGTCCGAACCAGGACAAGCCCGGCTTCAAGGCGACGCGGCGGTCTTCGCCTGGCTGGCGACCCACAACTCGGCCACCAATCGCCCGAGATCCGCCACTTGGTAATGGGCGTTCAGTCCGCTCGGGTTCGGGAGGACCCAGATCCGGGTGTCGAACAACCGTTCGGGTTGCAACCCCACCGACGCCCGGGGGCGGCCGAACGCGGACCGGTAAGCCGTGATCCCCAGGAACGCGACGTAAGCGGGGGCCTCACGCCGAACTTTCTCGGCAAGCGCCGCTCCGCCGGCAACCATCTCGGCGACCGACAACTCCTCGGCCGTCGCGGTCGCCCGGTCAACCACATTGGTGATCCCGCACCCCGCATCAAGGAGGAGTTGGCCCTCGAACGGCGCGAACAGCCGAGGCGTTACCCCCGCGGCTCGGAGCGACGGCCAGAAGCGATTCCCCGGTCGAGCGAAGTGGTGGCCTACCGCCGCCGAGTACAAGCTTGGGTTGATCCCCGAGAACAAGATATTGAGATGAGGGGCGATCAGGTCGGGAACGGTTTTTCCATAAGCCTGAGCGATCTGTTCCCGCGTCGGCTTCGCAAAGTTAA
>JAABUX010007526.1_pt1 | contig 12760 bp, 23 predicted proteins | sample 5561851 | NCBI WGS metagenome assembly JAABUX01 (sample SAMN10711883, study PRJNA513361) | rock metagenome | isolation source: Antarctica rocks | place: Antarctica: Victoria Land, Richard Nunatak red sandstone | collected 2016-01-03 | reverse complement strand
CGAGAGCAGGTGGTGGCTCGCCTCGCAGCAGTGATGGCCACCTTGATTCGTCAGCACGGGTCAGCACGCGTGTCGACACAGGAACAAAATGAGGCACCGGTGGGCATGCAAGCGAATTGCTGACTGCGAAAAACACGTCGGCCATGTGTGCACCTCGAAGCGGAGCACAGCATAGCCGCCCATGGGTATGTTGATCACGTCTCGGTACGGGGGATCCATGGTGTTGAGGCTTGAGCGGTTGAGGGCGTCGTCGTACACGCCCATGCCGATGGCCAGTGCCCAGAAGTGGTGCCCGTGCAAGTGGAAGGGATGCTTCGCAGCACACAACTCAATCAGCAACGGGGTCAGGGCAATCAACTGGCCTGACGCATTCAGCGCGGAACCATGTCGATGTAGGGTGCCATGTGCATGCAGGTAGCAGGTCAGGATGAAGCTCGCGCCCAGGGCAGGACTATGCATTACCTGCTCGGCCGCCGATCGTCCGTTGTTAGGCCTGCGCGGACCAAAAACGGTTGCTTGTAGTATGTGTGCAAGCCGCGCGCAGTCAATAGACCATGATTTGACACAGCACGACTCACCGGTAGTCCCCGTTGAACGCGTTTGCAGCATTGTTCTGCACCACGACGTCGAGCACCTCACCTGCGGACGTGTCGACACGAGGATCATTGAGTTAAAGAATGATGCTGGCTGCGCAGGATGCTGACAGACAACATCAGGCAGCCATCTGCGGACATACGCACAAGGTCACGACACACTGTCATGGCCGTAGACATCTGCAACACTGCGATGCTCGTCTTCTCAGGTCAGCAAGCGCTCTTTGGCGGGACATCCTGCTGGAAAGGCGCCGGGCGCACCGTTCGTGACGTGGACGACGTGCAGTCCTGCCACCGGGTTGATGGGGAACGAGTCGTTCAGGTACACGAAGCGCTTGTTGCTGCCCACGTCGTTGCCGTTCTGGGTGCCCAGCACGCCGGCGCCCAGAGGGTTCGCGGTGCCGTTGGGCCCGGCACTGGCGTCGTGCTGGTGCAGGTAGTTCTTGTTCGCCTTCAACTCCTATAGGGCGCAGGCAGGATGTGAGCAACGTATACTTCCGGCGGTGTCACTGCAGTGAGCAACGGTGACCGTGGCGCGGCAGTCATGGCGGCATTGCAGGCTTGCAGGCCGGCCCTCGTAAGGGCTGTCTCCTTCGCAGGACACACCTGAACACTTGCTGGCAAGCATGTTTTAAGTTAAGGTCTCAAAGCGAGGTGAGTGGGTCTGCGTTCATCACAATGTGGGCTGCTAGCAATCCCCTGTGCAACAGTGTAGACATGGCAGCCCGGCAGTGTACACTTGACACTCACCGAACCCAGGGCGGAGCACGTCGGGTTCTCGGAGTGTGCGATGTTGTTCAGCGCCCACCGGAGCTGCCCTGCACGTGCACCAATGACAACGGGTCCATTGACCCCATGATGGCGCATGCGAACACTGTCATCAGGTCAGCAGCAGGGCAGATACAGGAGACGCAAGGTCGTGTCGTGCGGCGCGGCGAGGTGGACACTGACACACTGCACGGCGCACCAGTAGGTTTGACGAGCGGTTGTGTGAGGTTGACGCCGAAGAACGCGGTGCGCTCAGGCGGCGCCAGTTCTGGCAGAAGCGCCGTGTTGATCTTGATCTACGCGCCAAAGTTTGCCAAGGTCAGGTCAGCCAGCAGGCGCCTTGTGGCACACTGAGCAAATTAAATGACAGTGCTGCAGCAAACGGAGCTCGAACGGGAACCGGTAACAAAATATAAAACGCTGCGGGCTGCGTGCCTTGTCGATCTGGCTGTGGTTCCACGGCAGAGTGGCGTTTTCCTGGACGGTCGGCGTCGGCGGCAGGTCGACAGCGCTGGCATTGTATCGCAGGAAGCCGTAGCCGTTCGGCGCGCCAGGGCGGTATTGGGACGCCACCGTGATGAAGTAGGTGCGCGACGGATGGTTGGCGGTCAGCAGGACGTCGTACCTGGGACAGTCACGGTCGTGTTTTGTATACATCTGTCAGCTTAGGCAATCTATCAGCAGCTCATTGCAGCGTGCGGAGAGCCTTTTACACGGTGTTATTCTGTGCTGCGCCAGACTCTTAAGGGGCACAGATACGCGTCAGCGGCACTCCCGCAATGCAACACATGAATCCGTGCACTGCTATGCGTGACGCGCACGGCGAATGTTCTGCGGCATAGGGTTTATGATCACCTCTGCCCGGCGTTGACGTCCACGCACTCCGTGTGCACGTGCTGCGTGGGGTAGGCGTCGGCCGCCACGATCGTGACCGCGTGCTGCTCGAAGCAGACGGTCTGGTACATCAGGGTGCCCGCGTTGATGAGCCGGTACAGCCGCGTCTCGCCCGGCTTCACGGTTGTCGTGTAGTGCGTGCAGCCTACGACCGGAAGCTGCGCCATTTTCATGGTGTGAGGCGAGCACCGACACGGCGGGCCCCCGCAACCAGCACAAGTATGGCCCTGACGGAACTGGGTCAAGGCGGTGCTGACGACCTTCAGTAGGCTGGTAGTCACAGTAATCAACTTCCGGTTGCATGTTACAACGGGAGCCAGCGTGCGTCACATACCGCTCGAGATCACATCACCTGCGCTGCCGCAGGGGGCGCGTGAAAGAGCGAGCATGAGCCAACTCACCTGGGTTGGACGCAGATGCCCACGGCTGCTGCTGGCTCTCGTCCTTCGAGATGGTGACGGCGGTCACGTTGCAGGGCAGCAGGGCGGCGCCGCCGGCCTTGTTCAGCTGACAGTCGCCGTAGTAGCCCTGCCCGTTCATCAGTATGGACTGCGGCAGACCTGCGGCGGCAGCAATGAAGTAGTCAACACCTGCAACATACGCGACGGCGCGGCAGCACTGAACACACGATCCGACGCGCAGTCTGACAGCAGGCATATGCGTGCACATGTTGCATGCTGCTCAGCTTAGAAACAACGCGCGCCAAACATACCAACCCATTCCCAAGCGCCGGTCTTGTTGGTCGCCAGTGCCGGGTCAAATGGCCTGCAATGCGCCAGCAACCTGTCATACCATGCTTCAATGCAGGGACAGCAATTGAGCATGCGCTGGCGCAGCGACGAGCTCCCACTCGCAGCGGCAAACCCTCATTTCAACGAGGATGACATCGCCAGGTACCTTTGCAGATGGAACGCGAGCACCGGGCCCTGCGCGTGGAACCAGTCCTGAATGAAGACTGTTTCCTCGGAGTCATAGTGCGGCGTCCCGGGCGGCGTAGTGCCCTTTGGCGGCAGCACGATGAGCGGGCCCTGCAGGCCGTCGGCGCGGTTCGCGGACGAGTGGTCGTGCCAGAAGTACGATCCTGCCGGAGAACGGCCAGCATCAGTCAGGTTTCAAGCCGTATCACTGAAAAGACCACATCATGAAGGTGTGCGAAGCGAAATCAGCTTGCACCATAAGCGCAAGCAATACCAAACATCTGAGCGGCGACTCGATCCTGCACGAAGGCCAGGTCGCAAATACGAGCACGGTGCCTGACGCCCCATGGTACTCTGCTTGCTGGGAACGACGGTGGGATACGCGGACGATGGGGTCCCACACAAGGGTCAGCATGACGGAGGTAGCCGCCAACGAGTACCTGGGTTCTCGGTGACCAGGAACCGGTACACGAAGTGGTTGCCCGTCTTGACCGGGCACTGGGCCACGTACGGCGTCCCGTCGTACCAGGCCGCCGTGTGGTTGGGCGACACCAGGCTGAAGCCGTGCCAGTGGATGGAGATGCCGGCCGTGGACGCGGGGTAGTCCGCCGGCAGCTCGTTGTGCAGGACCACCTGCTCGCAAGCGGATACGCATGTCCGCTGTTACCACCTCTTGGCAGCACGTAACATAGCGGAGCGCAGCTCTGCGGCTCCATGATGCACCGCCGAGCGCCGCAGTTGGGTGTCACTCTGAGCTTGACTCTACTTGACTTTCTGGGAGTCCACTGAAGCGACGCAACCAGGTCATACGCCGACCGCATGAAGATTGTACCACGCCCCGCCGTATTGTCGGTCATCGACAAGCACGAATGCTCAGACAGCGGGGTCCGCGCCTGTAAGATGTTGCCCTGGCGCACGGTGATGCTCGGCTGGAACTCGCCGTTGACCACGATGACCTCCTTCGAGAAGCAGTCCGGCGCGGCGCGCTTGATGCGGACGTGCCAATCGTAGTTCACCACGGTCGCCTCTGCGCTCTCAAAAGACACCGCTCAGAATGCCGATGCTGCTGCACACTACGTCGTGCAGCTCGGTCCCAGATGTTCACATGGCACCATTCTGCACAGGTTACGGCGCTGGCTAGGTTGGACTTGCCATCGCACACGGACACGCACTTTGCGAGGTAGCACCAGAGTAGGCCGCCAGGCTCCGGCTGGCCCTTGCTGCATCCGCTAGCTCCGCGCTCGTCAGCAGCACCACGGCTGCCACCGCCAGGACCGCCAGCCGCGCCGTGATCCACGCCATGATCGCCTGTAGCGACTGCACCTGCGAGATCACGCGACGAGATCAGATGCCTCGGCGCTCGCCCACCATCGCCAGACACCCCGGCACGAGGCATCATGGGGGGCGTCACAGTGTGCAGGGACTACTGTACATGGGGTATGGTGCGGCCCTCTAACGGAACACAGAGAAGAAGGCGGTCTGTCGGCAGCAGCTGTCTATCAATCAGTCATCGGACAGGTCAGCATGCGGAGCAGCACCAACGGCGGAGTTACAGGGGCACAACGTGCACATCTGCGCCTGGCTCCACGATGCTGTTTCCCCTGCGGTCCTACCGTAGCTGACACAGGAGCCAAGCTTGAACGCCTTCACTGCTCCCTGGGCCTCGGCTTACAGCCAAAGTGCTGGCCACTCTTGGCTGGATCATCAGAACGGCCCCCGCATAGTTTGCAATAGCTGTGTGCGGGGAAGCCATGCAGCCGCGGGGGAAGCCTTGCAGCTCAGGCGAGAGATCTGCTCATGTAGCAGGCTGTGGAGACATGTACCTTTGCGTGGTAAACTATACGCCGAGGCTGCGATCGCTGCCTGGGGCAGCAGTTGTGTCTTTCGATTTGAATCGGGCTCCGATGCTGAAAGATGCGCGGGCCCGTTCCGTAATCTTGACTGGGCACAACGCCCTATGCCAGCGCAGGCTTCTGAAGAACGTGTGTCATGAATGGGCCCCAGCATATCATTAATAAGAGGTACGATGTGTGTTATAAAAGCCACGTTGGGCGAAAAGACCACAGGAAAGCAAGACGGTGATCCGCACGCAGCTAAGGGGCCGGGGCAAACTGGGCAGTCGTGACCAGCGTGATGTGGCAACTCCCGCGTTTTGAGTGCCTGCACATGCGATAGGCGGAGGGACTTCGCGCTGACTCATCAACCTGCAGAGCCAACCTGATCCTGTCAGTCAGGAACTGATCTGAGTTGCAAAGAACGTCGCTAGCAGCAATGAGTGCCCAGCTCACCATGCACAGTTCCAGATTCGCCGGCACCAAGCTCGCTCCTAGGAGGCCACATGCGGCGGTCAGTCGTCGAGGCGCTTGGGCCAGCCCCCGCGCAGACTCAGTGCTCATCATCAACACGAAGGGCGGAGGCCATGCATTCCTGGGCCTGAACCTCGCAAAAGAGCTGCTGGCGGCCGGGCACAAGGTCTCGATCCTCAACGACGGGGACAAGGTAGCCCTCCCCCCTTCCCCCCCCTGCCACCCCACCCACAGGAGACACCCTCTCCCCATCTGCCCATCTTCTCTGCGTGACAGAGACCCCGGCAACTCCGCAGCAAGCGCACACCGGCGTGTTGAACAGGAGAAGGTGACAAAGAAGGGGCCTTACACCCAGTACAGCGCTCTGGAGAGCGAAGGCGTCAGCATCACATGGGGCGACCCAGCGGACTCGTCCGCCCTCCCTGAGGGGCCCTTCGACGTGGTATACGACAACAACGGCAAGACGCTGGAAGTCAGCCAGCCCGCCATCGACGCCTATAAGGCGCGCGTCGCCGCCTGCAGCATCGTGACCTAGCCCAGCACGAGCCGACCCTGACACTGTGGACTTAGGATCGGCAGACTGCAGTGTGCAATTGCGTAAACTAGCGCTGCATCGGTTTGCAGACGAGGGGCACTGTGCGATGATGAGGTTTTGCAGAGGCGATTGACCGAGCGCCACATGTCTGAGCAGCAGCACATCAGTCGAGGCGCATGGCAGCGCAGGGGAAGGTGAAGCACTACGTGTTCGTTGCCTCGGCGGGTGCTTACAAGGATGACCCCATCGAGCCGATGCGCGTGGAGGGCGACGCTCGGAAAGCCGCCGGTCACGCCGCAGTGGAGAAGTGAGTGCCTTCTTCACTGCTTGCTAACTGCAACGGAGGCCCGCTGCCAGGAGCTGACGTTGCTCGCGCAGTTCGACGTGCATGCCTTGATGTCACTTGCTCCCTTCGCGGGAAGGTAATTTCCCGATGGGCATGCTGGACCCTGACGAGCTCGACACGCAGGCGCACCTGCAATGGCTTTGGACCCCTGATCGAGGATAGGAATCCAAATCTGGAACTTTTCTTAATACATTTTGGTTTTCCTGGAAATCCAAGTTGCATTGATTTGTTTGTTGCTACTACAGTTCCGGTATTTTTCCATTGAACCCTTGCAATATTCGCAGGTACCTGGAGGAGCAGGACCTGCCATACACCGTGTTCCAGCCGCTGTACCTGTATGGCGAGAACAACGGCAAGGACTGCGAAGAGTGGTTCATGGACCGCGTCCTCAGGTGCCAGCCGCAACAGCACGCGTCCTGAGAGCCCCCTTTGACAGCGCTGCGACCGTAGCACGACCTCTCCCTGTGCCTCCGCCTGTACGCTTTTTGCGTGCAGGATATCGGTACATGACAACAGCTTGCGTCAGTGTGTCTGGCGGGTTGGGCGGCCTTTGGGCCGAGCCGTGCACGCATCACTCTGGGCGCTCATATGCGCAGGGATCGCCCGGTGCCGCTGCCGAGCCCCGGCTTGCAGCTGGTGTCGCTCACGAACGTCAGCGATGCGGCCAAGCTGCTGGCGTCAGTGCCCGGCAACGCAGCGGCCGTGAAGCAGCAGTTCAACATGACGTCGGACAGGGCAATCACACACAGCGGTAAGTCCACGTAGTGCGACATACTCTGCCAGTGGTGTTTCACAGCATATGCTAAATGCACAGGTCGCCATGGGGAGTTGAGCATTGGTATATGTCATGCATGTGTCAGCTATAAGCTGCTAGTCTCCATGTGAGATTGCTGACCTGGCTGATCACAAACGCGATTGCAGGCATCGTGAAGGCGATTGCTGAGGCAGCTGGCAAGGAGCCCAAGATTGTGCTGTACGATCCCGCAGCGGTCGACATTGAGAAGGGCAAGGGCTTCCATTTCAGGTGCGACTCGGCTGCTTGCAGTCACAAGCACTGCTTCGCATATCGTCCCAAAACGACGGCTATGATCATGCCATGCATCACGCTTCCTCTGGTCTGCCTTCACTTTGCCGGCGCTGTGTGCTACAGGACCAACCATTTCTTCGCATCCGCTGACAAGGCAAAGCGGGCACTGGGGTGGTATCCAGAGCACAACTTCCTGATGGATGTCGGCGAGCTGGTGGAGAGGTACAAGGCCAGCGGGCGCCTCGAGAAGGAAATTGACTTCAGTGTAGATGACAAGATCCTGGCGTCAGTCGGGCAGTGAGTGGGCAGCTCGACTTTGACGGGCTAGCTGAGAGGGCTACATTTTACTGCTTTGCGGTCAGCACTGTGCTGTGTGCAGGCTCAATATACACGAAAGTACAGAGATCGCAAGAGATATCCTGCCGCAGTAGATGACTCCCGCTTTTGGGAGCAAACGCAACTCAGCCTCCCTCAGGGAGTGCGTGACCTAGATCCTGCAATATCTGGTTGTAATTGAACTGCGCCGGATCATGATTGAAGTTGTGGACGTGAAGGTAGTTGATGGGATCCACATAGAAGGCGCTACCCAATGCCATCAGCGTTCGCGCCTGCGCAGGACAGCAGAGCATCTGTCTCCCATGGCAAGCCGTCATGTCCTCTTTTGATTGTGTGTAATAAATGGCTCTCACACGGCTGCACTGGGAGCACACCTCTGGCACGGACACAATATGTGGCGACAGCACATCCCCGCGCACGAGCACAAGCCCCTTTGTGTGCTCCAGCTCAGTGTAGTGTGTGACCATCAAGTGCGGCCGCGCGTCAGCGCCCAGTCTGCACGCTCACATTGACAGTGAGCACACTTGTGCCGCAGGGTCTGGCAGTTGGGCATTGCATCGCTTAATCTGTAGCATGCGTGATGTATTGTAAGACAGACCAAGGAAGGCGGGGCGATACCGAAGTGCAGCAGGTGAGGCGTTCCGGCGTGTATGCCAGGGAGGTACCATGTTCGCTCAATTGCGCACTGTTTGTAGTGTTCGAGCTCCGTGATGAGGCAGTGCGGCAGCTGCCACTGCAGCAGCATGCTGAGGCTGCGGCCCTGCCCTTTGCCGAGCGGCAGCACGAACAGTGGTGCCGCCGCCGCTCTGAACTTCAGTATCCTGTACTCTTCGGCTGGCATCACGGAGCCGGCCCTCTGCCGAGTGTCATCGCTGTGGTACTGCAGCAGAGCGCGGGTCAGACCAGAGGTCTGCAAGGCCGGCAAAGCGAAAAACGGGGAGGGGCAATCCAGGACTGACCTCCATCCACACAGCTTCGATCTGCTCCGGCTGCATGCCTTCCAGATGCTGGACCTTCATGATGTCGTCGAGTGTCTTGGGCGAGGGTAGGAAGGTAGACATGCGCCGCGAAGCCTCGCCGGTGCATCGGGCGAGCTGTCGAAGAGCACCCATCTGATGAGTTGCCATCAAGTTGGTCGGCAGCAACGACTAGGAGGCCGTAGGGGGTGGGGCAGCAAGCCTGCTTCACGCAGCGATGTAGAGCCTTGGATCAGGTGCCTCTGCATGCCTGCCAGAGGTGGATTCCGGTGATGTGAGGACTCTAAACACGGAAGAGGCGTTCAAGTCCCTTGCCCAGACCTTGACAGCTCGAACTTCGAATCGAATTGCGGTGGAGTCCTAGGCGAAGGCAGTCGGTGCGGGCGGCACGGATAGGTGGATCAGCGGCCATGGCATTCGCACGCCCCCTCCAGCAGAACGTGGATGAGAATGCGGCCCGAGCGGCGAGGCTGGCCGCTGCCAAGAACGCTCCGGCGCAGCCGGCAGGCCGACGGTGAGCGTGTAGCCGTGTTTGGCCCCGGGGCCCCCGTGCTTGTGCCGGTTGGCAGATCCTCCGTGCTCGAGCGGCGCTGAAACCGAGTCTGACCTGCTCTACAGGGCTCTGGGAGACATCGGCAACACGCTGTCGAGCACGTTCAACACCGGCTGCAACGTTGGGAAGGCGGGGGCTGGCCGGAAGGTGAGCTTCGCGGGCCAGCAACGCGGTTGCGACTGCAGTGCCTTGTGCTCGAAGCCCCGCCGGCGGCCCTCCTCGTCGGGTTGGGATCGGTGCCGGTAGCCGCCCTTCCTCTCGCAGCATACGCTATTCTATGCCGTTGCCTGAAGCGTCCTGCGCTGACGCGTTCGATTGCTCGCCCGCAGTCCCGCGACGGAGTGCTCACCCGCTCCCAGCGGGCGCAGCTCGAGGCGGAGGTGAGCTCCGAGGCAGTCCTTTCGCTCGCCTGCAACCGCCCCGCCCTGCGCCCTTCCCAGCACTGTGTTTGAACTCGCCCGTCGTCTGTCGCTGCAGCGCCGCGCAGCCCGCACGGCCCGTAAGCGCGCGTAAACGCAGTGATCTCGAAGCGTTTGCCGCAGGCCCCTGGCCGTCGCACGTCGGCCCGACGCCAGCTTGCACCACAAAGGTCACCTGACCCCTGCGCTGTGGCCCCTTCCCCGCAGGATGGCATCGCCGCGGAGCCGGCGCAGCAGCATGCGGGGCCGAAGCGGCGGAGCATGTCAGCGCAGCTGCTCAGCCACAGCGAGGCAGCCGGGCACAGGCCCACCAGGGCGGCGGGGCTGCCCGACATCGACGCCGCCGATCGGGACGACCCGCTGGCTGCCACCATGTACGTCTGCGACATCTTTTCGTACTGGCAGCGCTGCGAGCCGATGTTCCGCGTCGGGCCGGAGTACATGAGCCGCCAGGTGCGCTGCGGTCGTGCCCTGCACCAGCGTGTGTTTGCTGCCTGCCTGTGCGCAGCGACTGTTATGCAATCGCGTTCCCAGCATTGACGTAGGCGCTATACACTTGGTGAGGCAGCAAATTCGCGGGTGCTTCCCGCGACAGCCCAATTGTTGATCAGGATGCTTGATTATTGACGCTTGTAGGCCAGGGCTAGTTTGGTTCATGTGAATGACGTACACCCTTTGATGCATTGCACGCTGTGCATGTACCGAATTGCTGCGTCTGCTGCGCAGTCGGACATCAACGACAAGATGCGCGCCATCCTGGTTGACTGGCTGGTCGAGGTCCACCTGAAGTTCAAGGTGCTATCTGGTTCCCGCATGCCTCCTGCTTCCCACACCCCAGCACGCACTGCTTCATCATTGTTGGACCGTGTGTGCTGATTGCTGATCAGGGCCAGCGCAAAAACCTTTCGTGCGGTGACTTGGAAAACTTGCCTATTTTGCGGCGCAGCTGCTGCCGGAGACGCTGTACCTGACCACGAACCTGATCGACCGGTTCCTGGAGCTCAAGGGCATCTCGCGCAAAAACCTGCAACTGGTGCGGCGCTTGATCACATTGTTGGTGTTGCACACGGACTTGCAAATATGGTCATGACATCATGTTGCGCTTCGGAAGACCGGGGTCGGCACAGAGCACAGCTAGCATGCATGACATCCATGTCATTTACGTGACAGTCGCGCACACGGGCCATGCCCATCCATTGTCCTCCTGACACCCAGCTGACGCTACTGTGGTTTCGGCATGCAAACATGCAGCCTGCTGAGATGGGTGTTCGGTCCCCGTAGGTCGGCGTGACAGCGATGCTGATCGCGTCCAAGTACGAGGAGATCTGGGCGCCGGAGGTGGGTCTATCACATAACTGCCGATGCTGCTAATGCCTCTCCGACTTATTACTGCACCGAGCAACAGCAGCATAACTGATTGTCCTGTTCCCCACGCATGCCGTGCACACCGCTGCCTGCACGCCCGCCTCATGCTTGCTGTGCCACGATGCAACCGCTGCCATGCCTATGCTCTGCTTCGTGCAAGTATCCACCTGTCAGCTTCCTAATACACACATCGCATTCTCACTTGCAGGTGCGCGACTTTGTGTACATCTCGGACCGGGCGTACACGAAGGAGCAGATCCTGGGCATGGAGAAGATCATGCTCAACACGCTCAAGTTCAACCTGACGGTGCCCACGTCGCACAACTTCCTGACCCGCTACCTCAAGGTGAGCGCGCCCACCATCTGCTCCACACAGGTCGTTGTCCAAACGCAACCCGCCGATTCCACTTTGCCGTCCTCGCGATCCAGTGCCTCGGGTGGGTTGTGGGCTCCAGTGTCGATAGTTGACATCCCAATCGCTCAGAGCAGTTATGAGGGTGGGTTCGCCAGCCTCATGGTGAACCATTCGGAAACCATTCGAAGAAATCAACGCTGCAAGACGTCATTCACCATCCAAGACTGCTGCGTGCTCGCTTCCCTGCAGGCTGCGGGCTTGGCCGCGGACGCGGTGGCGGGGCACTACGCGGCGTACCTGGTCGAGCTGGCGCTCCCCGACTACGGCATGCTCAAGTACAGCAACAGCATGGTGGCCGTCGCCGCCGTCCAGCTCACCAATCGGTGCGCAGTCCCGCCCATCCTGTAGCCACAGGAAATCCTCAGGGACGGGTGCTGGCAGCTGCTTCAAGTGTAGCACAGTGCAGAACCTGCCGCATGTGGAACTTCTTGTTTCCTATCTCACCAAAATTGGTACCCGAGCTGCCCATCCCCATTCATGTGCCGCCATCATTGCCGAGCGGCCTGGTGTGTTGCACGTGCAGGGCCCTGCAGCGAAGCCCGACGTACCCGACGACGCTGAAGGAGCACGCCGGCTACAGCGAGGCATCCATCCGGAACTGCGTCCAGGTGCGCGCCGTCCCTGCCGTGTCTCGAGTGTCCACCAGAAGCAATCGGCCGCTTTGACGTCACCTGATTTGCGAGTATATGCCTGTGTCTCGTGACGGCACACGGACCCATTATGTCACACAGTGTATCCCGTCGTGGATCAGGATTTATAAAGACTCTGAGTCCCGCGAGTCAACGGGAACTGAAACTTCTGGTCAAGCATGCTGCAAGCCTCGTCGCCCCCGTTGTCAAGAGCTTGACGATGTCGACCCGCACGGCGCAGGCTCTGGCGGCCCTGCAGCGCAAGGCGCCGAATGCGTCGCTGGTTGCGGTCTACAAGAAGTACTGCAGCTCCAAATACAATGAGGTGCGCACCGAGCCTGTAGGGACTTTCGATAAATAGATGAAAGCAATCCATGCTTGCGTACGCTGACAACTGAGTGCATCGATTCCTGCTAGTTTGTTCGTGCCAGGCGTCTACACATGATGTATTGTGCTCGCTTTGTAGGTGGCCAAGCTGCCGGCGCCGCCCAACAGCGCCTCCGCGGAGCACCTTTGAGGCACTTTCAACATGCGAAGCCCCTGCCTTTGCGCGCGACGGGGCACAGGCCGGCTCTGGAACACGAGCCCGAGGGCCGCCTGCGGACTGCCGGCGTTGCGCAAAGCAGCGGCGACGCCCATCACGACACCCCACAGGGAGCGGTAACCATTTGCTGTCGCTG